>Ga0207657_10000514_pt1 | contig 40984 bp, 39 predicted proteins | sample KBSC33metaG_FD_184316 | JGI IMG/M metagenome (GOLD analysis project Ga0207657, IMG submission 184316) | Corn rhizosphere microbial communities from Kellogg Biological Station, Michigan, USA - KBS C3-3 metaG (SPAdes) (version 2) | ecosystem: Host-associated > Plants > Roots > Rhizosphere > Soil ... | reverse complement strand
TCCTCGCCCGCGCCCAAGAGCTCGGCTACGCGGAAGCCGATCCGACCGACGACGTCAACGGCGCCGACGCCGCGGCGAAGATGGCGATCCTCGCCCGGCTCGCGTTCGACACCCGGGTCGGGCTCGAGGACGTCTCCTTCGAGGGGATCACCGGGATCCGCCCCGATGACCTCGCCTACGCGAAGGAGCTCGGGCTGTCGCTGAAGCTGCTCGGCGTCGCCGAGAAGCACGGGGCCGCGATCAGCGTCCGGGTCTTCCCGTGCTTCCTCTACCGCGGCCATCCGCTCGCCCCGGTCGAGGGCCCCTTCAACGCCGTCACGCTCGAGGGCCCGACGATCAGCGAGATCACGATCTCGGGGCCCGGGGCCGGCGGGATCGAAACCGCCTCCGCCGTCCTTGCCGATGTCTCGTCGATCCTCTCCGGGGAGGCGCCGGTCCACTTCGCCGATCGCCGCCTCGAGATCCTCGACGACCTCGAGTCGTCGTTCTACCTCCACCTCGAAGTCGCCGACGAACCCGGGGTCCTGGCCCGGATCGCCGACGTGATCGGCCGCAACGGGATCTCCGTCAAGAGCGTCGTCCAGCGCGGCACCGGCCGCGAGGCGAGCCTCGTGATGGTCACCCACCGGGCCGCCGAGCGCGACTTCTACGCGGCGCTCGAGCAGATCTCCGACCTCGACTTCCTCGGCGCCGCCCCGCGGGCGATCCGGGTGATCGAGAAGGAGTACTCGTGAGCGGACTGATCGAGCGGTACCGCGAGCGGCTGCCGATCGGACCAGACGACCCAATCGTCACCCTCGACGAAGGCGGCACGCCGCTGCTCCCGGCGCCGGTGCTCTCCGAGCGCGTCGGGGCCCGCGTCTTCCTCAAGGTCGAGGGCGCCAACCCGACCGGCTCGTTCAAGGACCGGGGGATGACGGTCGCGGTCTCGCGCGCGGTCGCCGACGGCGCCGAGGCGGTCATCTGCGCCTCGACCGGCAACACCGCGGCGAGCGCCGCCGCCTACGCGGCCCGGGCCGGGCTGCGCGGCGCCGTGATCGTTCCCGAGGGCAAGATCGCGATCGGCAAGCTCGCCCAGGCGCTGATCCACGGCGCCCGCGTCATCGCCCTCCGCGGCAACTTCGACGATGCCCTGCGGATCGTCCGCGAGCTCGCCGAGCGGCATCCGATCGAGCTCGTGAACTCGGTCAACCCGCACCGGATCGAGGGTCAGAAGACATCGTCGTTCGAGATCTGCGACGAGCTCGGCGGGCCCCCCGACGCGCTCGCGATCCCGGTCGGCAACGCCGGCAACATCACCGCCTACCGGCGCGGCTTCGACGAGTACTGCGAGCGGCTGCCGATGCTGCTCGGCTTCCAGGCGGCCGGGGCGGCGCCGCTCGTCCTCGGCCATCCGGTCGAATCGCCGGAGACGGTGGCCTCGGCGATCCGGATCGGCAACCCGGCCCGCTGGGAGGAGGCGATGGACGCGGTCACCTCGTCGCGGGGCCGGATCGCGGCCGTCGAGGACGAGCAGATCCTCGACGCCTACCGGCTCCTCGCCGCCGGCGAAGGCGTGTTCTGCGAGCCCGCCTCGGCGGCCTCGGTCGCCGGCCTGCTCGCGCACGGGCTGCCGGTGGGTCGGGACGGGAGGACGGTGGAGACGGTCGTCTGCGTGCTCACCGGACACGGCCTCAAGGACCCCGACACCGCGCTCGGCAAGGCGCCCGCGGTGATCGGCTGCGAGCCCGATCTCGCTGCCGTCGAGCGGATCGTCTTCGCCGACTGAGTCGTTCCGGCGCCGTCTGCCGCGGTCAAGGATCGGCGCTCCGGAGCCGATAGCCGAGACGTGGGCGGGGCCTTCGGGCCCCGGGATCGTCGAGAGGACCTGATGGACATAGCGCACGGCTTCGAGATCGCGATCGTCGCGGCGCTCTCGGCTGCCCTCGTCACGATCCTGCTCGTCCGCCGCGGCGGCCGGCGCGAGCAGCGCTACCTGAAGCTCCTCGATCAGCTCCCGAACCTGACGATCGTCCTGATCGACCGCGACCTCCGTGTCCGGTCCGCTTACGGGGAAGGCCGGACGCTCGATGGCGAGGAGGTCGTCGGCCGCCGCGTCGAGGACCTGCTGCCGGGCACGCCGGAGACGGCGGCGCTGATCGACAACTACCGCGCCGGGCTTGCCGGCGAGGAGCGCCGGCTCGAGTACCCGGCCCAGTACAGCGACCAGTCCTACTCGGTCCGGACCGCGCCGCTCCGCGAAGGGCGCCAGACCGTCGGGGTCGTCGCCGTCTTCGAGAACGTCAGCCAGCAGCGTGAGCTCTCCCAGCAGGCGGCACAGCGGGAGGTGATCCTCGACCTGATGAACGAGGCGTACGTCTCGACCGATTCCGCCGGCGTCGTCACCGGCTGGAACCGGGCCGCCGAGACGACGTTCGGATACGCCGCCGGCGAGGCTATCGGCCGAGCGCTGACGGACCTGATCGTGCCGCCCGAGGACCGCGACGAGTTCCGGGCGATCCTCTCGCGCTCGTGGCCGGGGATCCCCGAGACCGGCCGGTTCGAGATCCGCACCGAGCGGACCGCCCGCGCCAAGGACGGGCGCGTCTTCCCGGTCGAGCTCGCCGCGACGATCGCCGAGGTCGATGGCGAGACGGTCGTCCACGGGCTCATGCACGACATCACCGACCGCAAGGCGTCCGAGGCCGAGCTGCAGGCGCACGCCGACGACTTCGCCGCCCTCGCCGAGGCGGTCGGCGAGCTCGCCCGCAGCACCGTCGCCAGCGCCGCCCGCGAGACGATCTGCCGGGCCGCGATGCGACTCGCCGGAGCCGACGCGGCAGCGTTGATCGAAGCCGATCCGTCCGGAACCGGCCTGCGGACGACGGCCTCCGAGGGGATCGACATCGTCGGCGAGTTCGTCCAGTTCACCGAGCCGGCCGGCTCGGTCCGGGCGTTCAGCAGCCGCGAGCCGTTCTTCGTCGCCGACGTGGCCGTCGAGGAGACAGTGAGCCGCTCGTTCTTCCGCGGTCGCGACTTCGTGTCCGTCTACTGGGTCCCGGTCCTCGACGACGGGCAGGCGCTCGGCGTGATCACGATCGGCTGGCACCGGCAGGTCGAGGCGCCGGCGGAGCGGCTCGAGCGGCTGATGTCGCTGATCGCCGCCGAGGCCGCCGTCGCGATCGAGAGGGCGGCGCTGCTCGACCGCCTCGAGCGGATGGCGCACACCGACGACCTGACCGGCCTGATCAACCGCCGGGCCTGGGACCACGAGCTCGAGCGCGAGATCGGCCGCGCCCGCCGGACCGGATCACCGCTGGCGGTCGCGATGCTCGACCTCGACCTCTTCAAGGAATACAACGACCGCCACGGCCACCAGGCGGGCGACCGGGTCCTGCGCGAGGCGGCCAGCGCCTGGCGTACGGTCCTTCGCGACACCGATCTGCTCGCCCGCTACGGCGGCGAGGAGTTCGCCGTCGCGCTCCCCGGATGCGACCTCGAGCATGCCGGCTTCCTCGTCGACCGCCTTCGCGAAGTGACCCCCGCAGGGCAGTCGTGCTCGGCGGGCCTCGCGTTCTGGGACGGCGAGGAGGTCGCCGACCGGCTCCTCGGTCGAGCCGATACGGCGCTCTACGAGGCCAAGCAGAGGGGCCGCGACCGCACGGTCGTGGCGTAGGCGTGGATGCCACCTCACTGCAATTTCGTTCCACCTCCAGCGCACTCCGCCACACGGGGGCGTTGATCCGTTTGCTGCCGCGGGACACCCTCGGCGGATGAGCACGCTGCGCACGATCCGGGCCGAGCTGCTCGACGTCATCGCCCCGCCGCACTGCCTCTGCTGCCGCTCGCCGCTGTTGCGGGCGCCGGCGGGCCCGGCGCTCTGCACGGGCTGCATCGCAGCGATCGAGCGCTCGTCCGGCCGCCTTCTCCGCGCCGACGCGCTCGACGGCAGTTTCGCTCCGCTCGCCTACGAGGGCGTCGGCCGGCAGCTCGTTACGGCGCTGAAGTTCGCCCGCCTCCTCGACGTCGCTGAACTCGGTGCGGCGCTGATCGCCGAGCGGGCGCCGGCCGGCTGGCTCGAGGCGACGATCGTCCCGGTGCCGGCATCGCCGGGACGGGCGCTCCGGCGCGGGTTCGACCCGGCCTGGGAGATCGCCGCGGCGCTGACCCGCCTGACCGGCGCCGCTGCCGCTCCGGTGCTGCGCCGGCGCGACCGGCGGCGGCAGCGGGGCGGGACGCGGAGCCGCCGGCTCGGCCGCCCTCCCCGGATCGCCGCCGTGGCGACGGCTCCGGCCGAGGTCCTGCTCGTCGACGACGTCGTCACGACCGGCGCCACCGTCGATGCCTGCGCGCGGGCCCTCCGCGGCGCCGGCGCAAGGCGGGTCAACGCGGTCGCGATCGCGGCGGTGCATCGGCGCTGAGGCTTTGCCGATTCGGGACGCGACCCATAGGATGAGCGCGGACGGAGCCGATAGAGAGGAGCAACCGTGGAGATCGAGATCGTCGGACGCGGCTACGAGGTCGACGACGAGGACCGCGAGAGCATCCGCAAGCGTTTCGACCGCGTCGGCCGCCAGGTCTCCGAGCACGCCCGCCTCGAGGTGGTCCTCCGCGAGGAGGCCAACCCCGCGATCGCCGAGAAGTACGTCGCCGAGGCGACGCTGCGGCTGAAGCGCGCGACGCTGCGCGCCGAGGAGCGGTCGGAGAGGATGGACCACTCGATCAAGGAGGTCTCCCTCGACATCCGCCGCCAGGTCAAGCGCCATCGTGAGCTCCGCCGCAAGCGGACGACGACGCGGCGGCTGATGTCGCGGATGCGCAACGGCGAGGCCTGAGGCGCGGCGGGCGCCGCTCCGCACGCCGCCTCGAACCGTGCGGAAGCGGATCCGGGGTTCGGTACTCTGAGCCCGATGGCACGGGGCCTGATAGACCGCGCGCTGCGGCTCGGCGAGTCGAAGCAGTTCCGCGATTACGAGAAGCGGGTCGAGGCGATCAACCGCTTCGAGCCGGAGATGGAGCTGCTCGAGGACGCCGAGATCCGCGAGACCGCCGATGAGCTGCGCGAGCGCGTCCGCGAAGGCGGCGAATCGCTCGACGACGTCCTGCCCGAGGCGTTCGCGCTCTGCCGCGAGGCGAGCCGGCGGACGCTGGGCCAGCGCCATTACGACGTCCAGCTGATCGGCGGCATGGTCCTGCACTCCGGGGCGATCGCCGAGATGAGGACCGGCGAGGGCAAGACGCTGACCGCGACGCTCGCGGTCTTCCTCAACACGCTCGCGGGAGACAGCGTCCACGTCATCACCGTCAACGACTACCTCGCCCGTCGCGACGCCGAGTGGATGAGCCCGATCTACGACGCGCTCGGGGTCACCGTCGGAGTCCTCCAGGACAACGATCTCCCCGACCACGGCGACCGCCGCCACGCGTCCTACGCGGCCGACGTCACCTATGGGACCAACTCCGAGTTCGGCTTCGATTACCTGCGCGACAACATGGCGCCGAGCCTCGACCGCTGCTTCCAGCGCGAGCGCCCCTTCGGGATCGTCGACGAGGTCGACAACATCCTCATCGACGAGGCGCGGACGCCGCTGATCATCTCCGGCTCCCCCGAGGCGGCCGCCGACCTCTACTACACGTTCGCGCGGCTCGCGAAGGGCCTCGAGGGGGTCGAGACGAAGCCGAAGCTGAAGGCGCTCGGCGAGTCCAAGGACACCTCGCAGGCCGACTACGACTACGAGTACGACGAGAAGCACAAGACGGTCGCGCCGACCGAGCGCGGCGTCGAGAAGGCCGAGAAGTTCCTCGGCGTCGAGAACCTCTACCTGTCCGAGCACGGGACCCTCGTCAACCACCTGGTCCAGTCGCTGAAGGCGGAGTCGCTGTACCGCCGCGACAAGGACTACGCGGTGGTCGACGGCGAGGTGATGATCATCGACGAGCACACCGGTCGGATCCTCGAGGGACGGCGCTGGTCGGAGGGCCTCCACCAGGCCGTCGAGGCGAAGGAGGGCCTGGCGATCCGCGAGGAGAACCAGACGCTCGCGACGATCACCCTGCAGAACTACTTCCGCATGTACGACAAGCTCAGCGGCATGACCGGCACCGCCCTCACCGAGGCGACCGAGTTCATGAAGATCTACAAGATGCCGGTCGTCGAGATCCCGACCAACCGCGACATGATCCGCGATGACGCCAACGACCAGATCTACAAGACCAAGGACGGTAAGTGGAAGGCGGTCGTCAACGAGATCGTCAAGCGTCACGAGACCGGACAGCCGACCCTCGTCGGCACCGTCTCGGTCGAGGTCTCGGAGATGCTCTCGAAGCAGTTCACCAACCGCGGCATCAAGCACGAGGTCCTGAACGCGAAGCCGGAGTACGCGGAGCGGGAGGGCGAGACGGTCGCTCAGGCGGGCCGGCTCGGCGCCGTCACGATCGCGACGAACATGGCCGGTCGCGGCGTCGACATCAAGCTCGGCGGCGACCCCGAGATGCTCGCCGAGGGCGAGCTCCGCAAGCTCGGGGTCAAAAAGGACGACCCCAACTACGAGGAGGAGCTCGAGGCTCTGATGCCGGCGCTCGAGGCGCGGTGCACCGAGGAGGGGGAGAAGGTGCGCGAGGCGGGCGGCCTCTTCATCTGCGGCACCGAGCGCCACGAGTCGCGGCGGATCGACAACCAGCTCCGCGGCCGCGCCGGCCGCCAGGGCGACCCCGGCGCCTCACTCTTCTTCCTCTCCGCCCAGGACGACCTGGTCCGCCTCTTCGCCGGCGACCGGATCTACAGGATCCTCGACCGCCTCGGCCCGACCGACGACGAGGGCGAGGAGTACCCGCTCGAGGCGAAGATGCTCAGCAAGCAGATCGAGAACGCGCAGAAGAAGGTCGAGGAGCAGAACTACCTGAGCCGGAAGCGCGTCCTCGAGTACGACGACGTCATGAACGAGCAGCGCCGCGTCGTCTACAAGTACCGGCGTGAGGTTCTCGAAGGGCGCGACATGGGCGACGTCGCGCGCGAGCAGATCGGCGGCGTCGTCGCCAACAAGGTCGGCGACTACACCGCCTCCGACGTCTTCGAGGAGTGGGACCTCGACGGTCTCGAGACCCAGCTCGGCACGCTCTGGCCGGTCTCGGTCGATCTCGCCGAGCTCGACCCGCAGACCTCGAGCCGCGAGCAGGTCACCGAGCTGCTCACCGAGGACGTTCTCGCCGCCTACGACGAGCGCGAGGAGGAGTTCGGCGAGGAGCTGATGCGGGCGCTCGAGCGCCACATCCTCCTTCAGATCATCGACACCCGCTGGAAGGAGCACCTGGCGGAGATGGACTATCTCCGCGAGGGCATCCACCTGCGCGGCTTCGCCCAGATCGATCCCCTCGTCGCTTACAAGAACGAGGGCTACATCATGTTCCAGGCCCTCATGGACTCGATCTGGGAGGAGTTCGCCAGGTTGATCTTCCACGTCGACGTCGAGATCGAGCCGGCCGCCGTCGACGACACGTTCGGCCCCGAGGATGCCCCCTCCGACGTCAATTACTCCGGCGGGACCGCTGCCGACCAGCCCTCGGCGCTAGCCGAGGCGCGCGCGGCAGCGGGCAGCGCGGCGGCGGCGACCGCCACGGCCCCGGCTGCCGCCGCCGCGGCGGCCGCGGGCGGCAACGGCGCCGGCAACGGCGGCACCAACCCGGCGACGGTCGTCAAGGGCGAGGACGAGAAGATCGGCCGCAACGACCCCTGCTGGTGCGGGAGCGGCAAGAAGTACAAGAAGTGCCACGGCGCCTGACGGGCCGGGAGGCGTCGGCTCGGCGTCATCGGTCGGCCCACGGCCCACTTCGGCCGCTTCGCCTCCCTCTTCCTTGATCTGACGCCTTCCGACCTCGTCAGGATCGTCCGCGCGCGTCGTCGCCAGCGTTCGGCGGATTTCGGCTCAGGGAGTGCCGCTAGCTGTCGAACGGTGCGCGTGAGGAGCCGGATCCGGTCAAGGCAAGGAGCCTCTGGCCGGTCTGATCTGCCCGGTGCTTCACCTGATCCCGGGTGAAGTGAACGATCCGCCACCCGGCCAGCGAGAGGATCTGATCGCGGTCGGCGTCCGACTCGCCGGCGTTCCGGCCACCGTGCCACCGCCACGAGTCGACTTCCACGATCAGGTTCATTTCCGGCCAGCAGAAGTCGGCGTAGAAGAGTCGCCCGCCCGTCCTGATCGGATGGTTGACGAGCGGCAGGGAAACCCCAAAGCGCCGGCAGATGCTGAACATCCGCCGTTCGTTGACCGAGCGCGTTTCGACTGGGTCGTCGGTGATCAGCCTCTCGAGCTTGTGGATCCCGGGTTGTCCGCGACGCTCCGCGACCAACTCATCGAGCCGACGGCGATTGAGAATCCGCTTCGAGTCGGCGGCCATCAAAAGATCCTCGAGCCCCATCTCGTCGGCGGCGGCCGCGCAGTCGACGACCGTCCGGACCGCCGTCGTGCAGGGGACCCCGTTCAGGATCATCCTGTCGCAGGCCGCGATCTCGCGCCGGTGGACGGTGATGCCGCGCAGCGACCGGCCGGCTCCGCCCGGGTTGGTGATGTGGATGGTTCCTGCGATTTGCTCGGCGATGGCGAGATGGTGCGCCGCCGAGAAGTCGCTGAGGGACGAGCCGGGCCCGCAGGCCAGCACCGCAGCCAGATAGCGTTGCCACACGCTGAGCGGAGGAGGATGGACGCAGAAGACGCCGCGGTGCACCCGGTGCAGCCGCCCGCGGGCAACCCGGGAACGCACCCCGCGAGCGCTGAGACCGGCCTCGCGCAGCTCGGCGAGGGTGATCAGGTGAAGCTGCCGCCCGGCGCGCGCGGCGATGGTCGGATCGACACGTCGATTGGTCGATTGCGGTGCTCGGTGAGCCGTTCGGTGCCAATCGCCGCCGGCCATGCTCTTGATGCTGAACGGGAGCGACGCGCACGTGGCGCCGCGAAAGTGACAATAAGTCGCGATGCTGAACCGAAAGCCGCACAAGCGCGACAACTGGACGGACCGAGTTAGGATCGCCGACCCCGATCGGGGGTTTCCGGTGTTCGTAGCTGACGCACTCGAGAGAAAGGCCCAAGTGAAGAGACTCGCAACCGCACCCCGGGCGATCGCACTCATCGCGACCGTCCTTGCCGCCGCCGCCCTCGCGGCGCCGGCCAGTGCCGCCGCAGGCGGGACCGCCGACACGGTGACGATCTCCGGCCGCGCCTACAGCTTCAACCACATGAGCACCTTCCTCGAGGGGGCGGTGATCAAGGTTCGCGAGATCCCCGGCATCAGCGCGACGACCGACGCCAACGGCGACTACACGCTCGACGTGCCCGACGACACGAACGTGACGCCGTACATCGATCCGCCCGACGGCTGGAACGAGATCGACCTGCAGACGTTCCACACCCGCGGGGAGGACATCGAGAACGCCAACTTCCAGACCCCGGCCGACCTCGAGTACAACGCGCTGGCGGCGATCCTCTCGGTGCCGATCGACGAGCAGACCGGGCGCCCGTCGCAGTGCGTGATCGTCACCACCGCCTCGGCGCGGAACGTGCGCGGCGTCGACTACGAGACCTTCCGCGACCGGACCCCGCACGGCGTTCCCGGCGCGACCTCGACCGAGTCGCCGGCGCTCGACGGGCCGATCTACTTCAACGAGAACGTGATCCCGGACCCGTCGAAGACCGAGACCTCGGAGGACGGCGGGATCATCTGGAAGGTCGTCCCCGCCGGCACCTACCGGATCGAGACGACCAGCCCCGACACCCGCTTTGCGAGCTTCCTCGTGACCTGCAAGGACGGACGGATCGTCAACGCCAACCCGCCCTGGGGCGCCTACGAGCTCGCCGGCGACGAGCAGCCGCTCGGCGCGAGCATCGTCGCCGCCTCGGTGACCGGGACCGACGTCCGGCGGGCCGGCGGGCAGCGCAAGGTCACCGTGACCGTCGACGCCGGCGAGGCGACCCGCGTCAACGCGGTGCTCCGCAAGAACGGCAAGCGGGTCGGCCACGAGCGCGTCGACATCGGCGCCGGCACGAAGAAGGTGAAGGTGGCGGTCCGGCGGAAGGCGGGCAAGGGCACGGCGACGCTGAGCGTCCGCCTCCGCGATGCCGCCAAGGAGCGGGTCGAGAGCGACCGCCGGGTCATCCTGCCGCGCCGCTGATCCTCACTCGCCGGACGCGGCGCCCTCGGCGTCGGGCTCGGCGGCGTGGGCGAGCAGCGTCTCGATCGGCACGACCTCGAGCGCCCGCTCGTGCGTTGCCGCGAGGACGACGCCGGGCGCGCAGCCGGCCCGCTCCGCTTCGAGCCAGCGGGCGGCGCAGACGCACCAGCGGTCGCCGGGCTCGAGGCCCGGGAAGCCGAAGTGCGGCGCCGGCGCCGAGAGGTCGTTGCCGGCTAGCCGGCTGAAGCGGAGGAACTCCGCGGTCACGATCGCGCAGACGGTGTGGCTGCCGGCGTCCTCCGGCCCGGTGGCGCAGCAGCCGTCGCGGTAGAAGCCGGTCAGCGGCTCGGCCGAGCATTCCTGCAGCTCGCCGCCGACCACGTTGATGTCCGCGACCCGGCTCATGCACGGATTGTCCAGCCTCGCCGGATCCTCTGCTGCGCGTCCGGTCCGGCCGGCGCGGCGTGGATACACTCGCCGCCGATGAGCGAGGCGCCCGAGATCAACGCCCGCATCGCGGAGGTCCGCGAGCAGCTCACCCTGCTCCGGGACTACCTTTGACCCCGACAAGCTCCAGGCAGAGGTAGCGCGGCTCGAGGGAGAGATGCAGGCGCCGGGCTTCTGGGACGACCAGGAGCGGGCGGCCGGGGTCTCCGCCGAGCACACGCGCGCGAAGCGCAAGATCGACCTCTGGGAGGGCCTGTCCGCCGACGTCGCCGATCTCGGCGACCTCGCCGAGATGGCGGCCGAGGACGCCGAGATGGCCGCCGAGCTCGAAACCCAGCTCGACTCGATCGAGGCCCGGCTGGCCGAGCTCGAGGAGCAGCGGCTGTTCAGCGGCGAGCACGACGCCGGCGACGCGGTCGTCACCATCCGCTCCGGAGCAGGCGGCACCGACTCCCAGGACTGGGCCGAGATGCTGCTGCGGATGTACCTGCGCTGGGCCGAGTCACGCGGGTTCGACGTCGAGATGAAGGAGGCATCCGAGGGGGAGGAGGCGGGGCTGAAGTCGGCGACGTTCATCGTCCACGGCGAGAACGCCTACGGCCTGTTCGCGGCCGAGCGCGGCGTCCACCGGCTCGTCCGGATCTCTCCGTTCGACTCGCAGTCGCGCCGCCACACGGCCTTCGCCCAGCTCGACGTCGCGCCGCTCGTCTCCGACGACGTCGACGTCGAGCTCGACGACGCCGACATCCGCGTCGACACCTACCGCGCCTCCGGGGCCGGCGGCCAGCACGTCAACAAGACCGACTCGGCCGTGCGGCTCACCCACATCCCGACCGGGATCGTCGTCCAGTGCCAGAACGAGCGCTCGCAGACCCAGAACAAGGCGACGGCGATGCAGATGCTCCGGGCCCGCCTGATCGCCGAGGAGGAGCGCAAGCGCGAGGAGGAGATGGCGGCGGCCCGCGGCGAGCAGAAGGCGGTCGAATGGGGCTCGCAGATCCGCAGCTACACCCTCCACCCGACGACGCGGGTCAAGGACCACCGGACCAATCACGAGGTCGGCGACGCCCAGCGCGTCCTCGACGGCGACCTCGACGGCTTCATCCGCGAATACCTGCTGCAGAGCGCCGCCGGCACGACCGCATCGACGTCGTGACATCAGGCCGGGAGGACCTCGAATCGCTGGTCGCAGCGGCGCTCGCCGAGGACCTCGGCGCCGGTGACGTCACCACCGACGCGACCGTGCCCGCCGACGCCCGCGCCCGCGCCCGGATCGTCCAGAAGCAGCCCGGGGTCGTCTTCGGCCTCGATGCCGCCGCCGAGGCCTTCCGGCAGACCGGCGCCGGCGGTCTCGACAAGCTGATCGTCGAGGGCACCTGGACCGAGCAGGTGCCGCGCCAGGTCGCGTTGCTCGCCGGCCCCGCCCGGGCGCTGCTCGCCGGCGAGCGGGTCGCTCTCAACCTGCTCGGCCACCTGTCCGGCGTCGCAACGCTGACCGCGCGATTCGTCGAGGCGGCACGGGCAGGAGGTGGCCGCGCGGTCGTTCTCGACACCCGGAAGACGACGCCGCTGCTGCGCAGGCTCGAGAAGGCGGCCGTCCGCGCCGGCGGTGGTCAGAACCACCGGATGGGCCTCGACGACGCGATCCTGATCAAGGAGAACCACATCGCCCTCGCCGGCGGCCTCGCCGATGCGGTCGCCCGCGCCCGCAACGCTCATCCCGGTTTGCCGGTCGAGGTCGAATGCCGGAATTCCGCCGAGGTCGATGCCGCGCTCGCCGCCGGTGCCGACCGCCTGCTCCTCGACAACATGGACCTCGACGGCCTCCGCGCTGCCGTCGCCGCCCGCGATCGGGCCGGGTCGGGGGCGAGGCTCGAGGCCTCCGGCGGCGTCGGCCTCGACACCATCGGAGCGACCTCGGCAACCGGCGTCGACTTCATCTCGGTCGGCGCGCTCACCCATTCGGCACCGGCCCTGGACCTCTCGATGCTGCTCGAGGCGTAGCTACTTGAGAAGCCGCGACAGTCGGCGGTCGGCGAGCACCTTGCCGCCGGTCTGCTCGTTCGGGCAGTAGCAGGTGATCCGCTCCGAGTAGTGGATCGCGGCGATCGTGTCGCCGCAGCGCGGGCAGGGTTCGCCCTCGCGGCGGTGGACGCGAAGCGGCATCGGCATCTTGTCGGGGATCGAGTCGCCGATCACCTCCTCGTAGTGGTCGATCGCGTCGCCGAGGACGTGGAGGGCGGCGTGGAGGGCGGCGATCTCGTCGTCGCTCAGCTCCGATCCCTTCTTGAAGGGCGAGAGCTTCGCCTCCCAGAGGATCTCGTCCACCCAGGAGCGGCCGATTCCGGCGACGACCCGCTGGTCGCGGAGCAGCGGGTGGAGGTGCCGCGGCTGGTCGAGCGCCTCGGCGAGGACGTCGCGGGAGGGCGCCGGCCACGCCTCGGGGCCGAGCGTCGCGACCATCTCCTCGCCGTCGAGATCGCCGGCCTCGAGCAGCTTCGCCCAGGCGCGCTGCTTCGTCCCGAACTCGCGGAGCCGGAGCTCGCGGCCGTCGGTGAGCCGGATCAGCACCCTGGAGGCGCGATCGCGGAGGGAGGCGCGCTTGTCGAAGACCTGCAGCCGACCCGCGGACATCATGTGGACGAGGAGGACGAGCTCGCGCGCGGCGCCGAACCCGACGACCGGCATCTTCCCGATCCGGCGGACGCCGTGAACCGGCTTGCCGACGAGCGCGTCGAGGGGCGGCTTGACGCTCTTCATTGCGACCATTCCCGGCGCCAGCGCCGACTCGACCTCGGCGCCCTCCAGGGCGCGCTCGATCCGTCGCACAGCGATCTCGACCTCGGGCAGCTCCGGCACCGGCCCAGCGTAGATGAGGAGCCCTGACCGCTAGAATGCAACGCAGTCATTCGCCCGTCCGTGCTCGTGCTCGGCTCGCGAACATCAAGGATCAGGCCGCCCCAGAGGGGCGGGAGGTGCCGATGCAGGAACTCCCGACCATCCAAGGACCATCCGCCGCCGTCCCCGGCTCGTCAGGAGGGCTCAGCCCCGCCGAGATCGCCGAGCTGAGCGCCGAGGTCAAGGAGCTCGCCGTCCAGCGCGACGCGGTGATCCTCGCCCACAACTACGAGCTGCCGGAGCTGCAGGACCTGGCCGACTACGTCGGCGACTCGCTCGGGCTGTCGCGCGCCGCTGCCGCGACCGAGGCCGCGGTGATCGCCTTCTGCGGCGTCCACTTCATGGCCGAGACGGCGTCCGTGCTGTCGCCGGAGAAGACCGTCCTGATCCCGGACCTGAACGCCGGCTGCTCGCTCGCCGACTCGATCACGGCCGATCAGCTTCGCGCCTGGAAGGCGGAGCATCCCGGCGCCGTCGTCGTCATGTACGTCAACACGTCGGCCGAGGTCAAGGCCGAGACCGACTACTGCTGCACCTCGTCGAACGCGGTCGACGTCGTCGATCACATCTGGCAGGAGCACGGGCCGGAGACGGAGATCCTGTTCGGTCCCGACATGTGGCTCGGTGCCTTCGTCGAGCGCGAGACCGGCCTCCTCGACGATCCCGAGCGCCGGGCCCGCTTCCACGTCTGGGACGGCGAGTGCCACGTCCATGCCGGGATTCGCCCCGACGACATCAACGCGATGCGCGCCGACCATCCCGAGGCCGAGTTCCTGATCCATCCCGAGTGCGGCTGCTCGACCCAGGCGATGGAGTACGTCGCCGCCGGCGACGTCTCCGGCGAGGGCGTCCACATGCTCTCGACCTCGGGGATGCTCCAGCACGTCGAGCAGGATCCCGACGGCTCCTACATCGTCGCGACCGAGACCGGGATGCTCTACCCGCTCCGCGAGGCCGCTCCCGGGGCAAACCTGATCGCCGCCAACCGGATGGCATTCTGCCGCTACATGAAGATGATCACGCTCCCGAAGCTCCGCGACTGCCTCCGCGACATGACCGGGGAGGTCAAGGTCTCGCCCGAGATCGCCGCGAAGGCCCGGATACCGATCGAGCGAATGGTCGCGATCGGCTGACGGGCCGAGTAGCGTCAGACCGGCGTCATCGGCGGTCCCATGGCCAAATCGGCCGCTTCGATCGCCTCTTCCTTGGGCTGACGCTCCTCGACACGTCAGCTCCTGAGTCGCTCCTCGAGGATCGCGACGATCTCCGTGGCGACCGCATCGCGGTCGGCGAGCGCCGTCCACGAGTAGCGGCGGACGAGGTAACCGGCCCGGCCGAGCTCGATGTCGCGGGCGTTGTCCTTGTCCCGCTGCCGACGGTTGAGATGATCGCCGCCGTCGGCCTCGACGACGAACCGGGCATCCGCCCAGAGGGAGTCGACCTCGTGGCCGAGCACCGGCACGTTGGTCGCCGGCAGTGGCAGCGAGTGGTCGCGGCAGGTCTCGAGGACGATCTCCTCGAGCCGGGAGCGGGTCTCGGCGAGCGGCAGGGTGGCCTCGCCGAGGAGCACCTGAATGGTCGCGGCCCCGCGGTGGCTCGGCTGGGCAGCGAGGAGGGAGCCCAGCCGGTCGCGGTCGAGGAGGTCGAGCTTCTCCGCCTGCTCGAAGGCACGCCGGGTGGCGGTCGGGGTGAACACCGCTGCGAGGTCCCAGACGGTCCGGGTCGCCGTCGTCGTCGGAATGCCGAGCCTGATGGTGATGTCACGGGCGTCGAGAGACCGCGGACGATGGATGACGATTCCGGTCCGGCTCCGGCTCGCGCGGCCGCCCACCGATACGTGCAGGGCGTACCGCTCCCGGCGGCTGAGGATCCAGAGCAGTTGTCCGGCCGGTCCGTGGCTGAGGACGGCGCCCGGACCGCAAGCCAGGACCGCGGCGAGCCAGCGTCCCTCCCGGCTGAGCCGGGGATGGCCGACCGCGTAGACGCCACGGTGGAGCAGATGCAGGTGTCCACGCCGGACCAGGCCCTTGATCTGCTGGGACGAGAGGCCAGCTGCGAGGAGCTGCCGACGGCTGACGATTCCGTGCTGGCGGGCGGCGAACTGGGCCGCCGGGTTGGGTTCGGGTCCCATATGAACCCAAACCCGCCCCAGTTGGCGGATGCCCCCTCTTAGCCTCCCGTTGGCAACCCGCGCCCGCGGCGGTGGAACGCTGCCCTAGAAGCCGACCTTTGCGCCGTCGCCGGCCGTCTTGATGAAGACGAGCTTGTCGAGGAACAGCTCGACCTCGGCCTCGTCGGTCCGGACGCGGTGCCAGCCGCCCCGCTGGAGGGCGTTCCGGAGCCCTTCGAGCTCCTCGTCGGCGAGCCGGAGGGGGAGGACCTGACCGCCGTCGAAGCCGACCTCGATGCGTCGCTGGGTGGTTGCCATGGCCGGTCTCCTCAGTGGTCGCTGGGCTGGACGATCTCGGTAAGGACGCCCCCGGTCGAGCGCGGGTGCAGGAAGGCGACGTGGCTGCCGCGGATCCCGACCCGCGGTTTCGCGTCGATCAGCTCGATGCCGGCGGCGGAGAGCTGCTCGAGCGTCGCCTCGATGTCCTCGACGGCGTAGGCGACATGATGGAGACCGGGGCCCTTGCGGGCGAGGAACTTGCCGACCGGGGTGTCCTCGCCGAGCGGGCTGAGGAGCTCGACATGTCCGTCGCCGACATCGAGCAGGACTGCTTCGACGCCCTGCTCGGCCACTGTCTCGCGGTGGACGAGCGGCATGCCGAGGACCTCCTCGTAGAGCTTGATGGCGGCGTCGAGGTCATCGACTGCGACGCCGGTGTGGTCGATCCGGTCGAGCATCGGCGGGGATTCTATTGACAGCGATCGGGGCCGCCGTCCCGGTGGTGGCCGGCCATCGGGGCCGTCAGCGATCGGCGGGAGGCGGCGGCTCGGAGCCCCTTGGCTGGACGCCGCGATCCACCTCCTGCGCCCGGGCGAGCCTCGCCGGGGTTCCGTTGCCGACCGCCCCCCGGGCCCCGTGCTCGTCGGGCTCGGGGAACTCGGGCATGGGGACGGAGACGTCGTGCGCGGCCATGATCGTCGCGATCTCCGACTGCTCGATGACCTCGTTGCGGAGCAGCCGGCGGGCGATCTCGTCGAGCAGCTCGCGGTGGTCGGTGAGCAGCCGGTGGGCGCCCCGGTAGGCCTCCTCGGCGATCTCGCTGACCTCCTCGTCGCGCCGCTGACGCATCATCTCGGAGACGTTCCAGTCGTTGGCCGGGACCTGATGGGAGCGGATCGACGTCCCCATCCCGTACTCGTAGACCATCGACCGGGCGATCGTCGTCACCTTCGCGAGGTCGTCGGAAGCGCCGGTCGTGACCCGTCCGAACGTGATCTGCTCGGCGACCCGGCCGGCGAGCAGGACCTTCATGTAGTCGATCAGCTCGTGCCGCGACTTCAGGTAGCGGTCCTCCTCGGGCAGGTTCAGCGTGTAGCCGAGCGCTTTCCCGCGCGGCACGATCGAGACCTTCTGGACCTTGTCTACGGTGGCGAGCAGCTCCGAGACGAGGGCATGACCGGCCTCGTGCCAGGCGACGACCCGCTTCTCGTGGTCGGTGATGACCTTGCGGCTCTGCAGCCCGGCAACGACCCGCTCGAACGCGTTGTCGAAGTCGGACTGGGCGATGAACGGTCGCTTGTTGCGGCCGGCCTGGATCGCCGCCTCGTTGCAGAGGTTGGCGAGGTCGGCGCCGGTCAGCCCGGACGTGTGCTGGGCGACCCGGTGGAGATCGATGTCCTGGCTCAGCGGCTTGCCGCGAGTGTGCACGCCGAGGATCTCCTCGCGGCCGCGGAGGTCGGGCGGCGGCACGAACACCTGGCGGTCGAAGCGGCCCGGGCGGAGCAGCGCCGGGTCGAGCTTCTCGAGCAGGTTCGACGCGGCCATCACGACGATGTTCTCGCTCGCCTCGAAGCCGTCCATCTCGACGAGGAGCTGGTTGAGGGTCTGGTCGCGCTCGCCGGAGACGTCGCTGCCGCGGGTCGTGCCGACGGCGTCGAGCTCGTCGATGAAGAGGATCGCCGGAGCGTTGTCGCGCGCCTCCTTGAAGAGGCGGCGGATCCGGGCGGCGCCGAGGCCGGCGAACATCTCGACGAACGAGGAAGCCGACTGGCTGAAGAAGTTGGCGCCGGACTCGTGGGCGACCGCCTTCGCCAGCATCGTCTTGCCGGTGCCGGGCGGGCCGTGCAGGAGGATCCCCTTCGGGACCTTGGCGCCGAGGCCCTTGAACCGCTTCGGGTCGGAGAGGAACTCGACGACCTCGCGGAGCTCGTCCTTTGTGCCCTCGACCCCGGCGATGTCCTCCCACCTGGTCCCGCTCCGCTTCGACGCCTTGATCTCCTGCGGCTTCGTCCGCGGCATCACGGACAGCATCCGGAACATCACGTAGAGGAGCAGGACGATGAAGATGATCGAGAAGACCGGCATCCACTGCGCCAGGTCGTCGAGGAGCTGGTCGGTGTTGATCGCGGTGGTCTCGAGCAATGCCATGCAGTGGCCCATCGGCAGTTCCCCGGCGGTCGCTTAGCTTCGCTCGGCCGCGAGCACGGCATCGAGCGCCGCGACTGCGACCTCGAGCTGCTCGGGCGTCGGCTCGCGGGTCGCGAAGCGAGCCTGGATGAAATGACCGGAGGCGTGGACGGCGCGACCGATCGCCGAGTCGGGCCGCCGCTCCGCCGCGACGAACACCTCGACCGAGAGCGACAGTCCGGCGATCGCGCTGGCCGCCCGCGCGAACCGCCCGGGTCGCTCGACGAGGCGGTCGAGCGTGAGCTGCCCGGCGAGCGAGAAGAACACCATCGGGGCGATCAGGTTCGAGCCGCAGCGTTCGTGCTCCTTCGGGACCTCGGCCGGGTCGCGGTCCTGCTCGTAGCCGCCGATCGATTTGTGCTCGGCGGCGTGGTAGGCGGCGAGATCGGAGCCGGTCAGCGACACCAGAGCGGGGACGAAGCCGATCGCTGCGGCGAGGCCCTCGCGAAGCGGTGTCGCCGGCCCCTTGCCGCGGATCAGGTTGCCGGCGACCGTGCTCGCGATCCCGGCTCCGACCACCTTCGGGTCCTCGAAGGGAAGCCGCGCCGACGGCACCGACATCCGCGCGACCGGGATCACCGCGAAGGCCTCGGCGAGCCGCAGCGGCCCGCGCATGATCGGGACCTTGGCGAACCGGTTGCCGCCGAGGTCCGGCTTCGGCCCGGAGGCGACGTCGATCGTTCCGTCGGCGGCTCGCGCCGCCGCTCCCCACGAGGTCGGGCCGTGGATCAGCAGGCCGTTGCGGAGGGCCATCCCGCCGAGCCGGAGCTTCTCCGGCGAGCTCGGCGTGTCGCCGTTGGCGGAGGCGCCGTTGGTCGAGACGCCGACCGTGACCGGCTCGCCGATCGGCCCTGCGTCCCCGGTCTGCTCGGGCTCTCCGCCGCTCATCCTGCGTCAGGTTAGCGGCGCGCGCGCCCTCGTCCGCGACCCCCGTCCTCGCGCCACTGGATACTGACGCGGGTGAGCGATCAGCTGTTCGAGAGCGACGAGGGGGCCGCTGCGGCCGCCGGCGCCGGCGGCGACGCTCCGCTCGCGGTCCGGATGCGGCCGCAGAGCCTCTCCGACCTCGTCGGCCAGGAGCACCTGCTCGGCCCCGGCTCGACCCTGCGGACGGCGATCGAGGCGGGCGAGCCGCATTCGATGGTCCTCTATGGCCCGCCGGGGACCGGCAAGACGACGATCGCGAGGATCGTCGCGACCGCTGCCGATGGCGCCTTCGAGGAGGAGTCGGCGGTGAACGCCGGGCGAGCCGAGGTCCGGGCGATGCTCGAACGGGCCGCCGAGCGCCGCCGCGCCGGCCGCCGGACGGTGTTCTTCCTCGACGAGATCCACCGCTTCAACAAGGCCCAGCAGGACGCGCTGCTGCCCGCCGTCGAGGACGGCCTCGTGACGCTGATCGGCGCCACGACCGAGAACCCCTACTTCGAGGTCAACTCGGCGCTGCTCTCCCGCGCCCAGATCTACGAGCTGCGGGCTCTCGACGAGGAGGCGATCGCGGAGCTGCTGCGCCGCGCGCTCAGCGATCGTGACCGGGGGATCCCCGCCCCGCCCGCCGTCGACGACGACGCACTGGCGATGCTGGCCGCCCGCGCCGGCGGCGACGCCCGCGCGGCACTCGGCGCTCTCGAGCGGGCCGCCACCGCCGTCGGTCCGGGAGGGAGGATCGACCTCGGCGCCGCCGAGGACGCGCTCCAGAAGCGGGCCGTCCTCTACGACAAGGGGGGCGACCGCCACTACGACTACATATCGGCCTGGATCAAGGCGACCCGGAACTCCGACGTCGACGCATCGATCTATTACCTCGCCGCGATGCTCGCCGGCGGCGAGGACCCGCGCTTCATCGCCCGCCGGATGGTGATCTTCGCCTCCGAGGACGTCGGCAACGCCGCCCCGCAGGCGCTCGCCGTCGCGACGGCTGCAGCGGCGGCCGTCGATCGCGTCGGGCTTCCCGAGTGCCGGATCAACCTCGCGCAGGCGGCGGTCTACCTGGCGCTGGCGCCGAAGAGCAACGCCTCCTACAAGGCGCTGCTCGCCGCCGAGGAGCACGTCCGCCGCCACGGCGCCGCCGAGCCTCCGGCGGCGATCCGCGACAGCCACTACGCCGGTGCCCGCGAGCTCGGCCGCGGCGTCGGCTACCGCTACCCGCACGACGAGCCGGGCGGGGTCAGCGATCAGCGGACCATGCCGGAGGCGGTCGGCGACGCGCGCTTCTACGCGCCGACCGATCGCGGCTTCGAGGCCGAGCTGGCCGAGCGCCTCGACCGGTTGCGGGCGCTGCGCGGCTCGCCGGGTACCGGCGCCACGGAAGAGGACTGACGCTATCTTCGGGTCATGCGACGGGTGGTTCTCGCTGCGGTCATCGGGGTGATCTCACTGGCCCTGCCGGCCGCCGCATCCGCCTCATTCCACCTGATCAAGATCAGGGAGGTCGGCAACGGCAACCCCGCCGACTACGTCGAGCTGCAGATGTTCTCCTCCGGCGAGAACTTCGTGATGGGGCATTTGATCCAGACGTATGACTCGAACGGGGACGTGCTGACGACATTCCCGTTCCCGACGAACGTCGCCCAGGGCGGCAACCAGCGGACGATCCTCATCGGTGGCGACCAAGCAGTCGACTGGCCGGTCGAGCCCGACTTCACCACCCCCAACCTGGCGATCCCCGCCGACGGGGCTGTCTGCTACTTGAGCACGCTGACGGTGCCGCTCGACTGCGTGTCGTTCGGCAGCTTCTCGCAGCCCACTTCGCCGCTGCCGACCGGGAGCCCGGCGCCGGCGATCCCGTTCGGCGTCGGCGCGAACACGCTGCAGCGCTCGATCGCGCCGGGCTGTGCGACACAGCTCGAGCCCGGGGACGACACGAACGACTCGGCCACCGACTTCGCGCTCGCTCCGCCGGCACCGCGCAACAACGCGACGCCGCCGACCGAGAAGGGCTGCGACACCACCCCTCCGGAGACGACGATCACCAAGCAGCCCCGGAAGCGCTCCGGCAAGCGCACAGCCCGGTTCGCGTTCAAATCGAGCGAGCGCGGATCGAGCTTCGAGTGCAAGCTCGACCGCGGCGGCTTCGAATCGTGCAAGTCGCCGCTCCGGGAGCGGGTGAAGCCCGGCAAGCACCGGTTCGCGGTCGTCGCGATCGACCGCGCCGGGAACCGCGACCCCTCGCCGGCGAAGGCGGCCTTCAAGCGGGTCCGCAAGCGCTGATCCACGAATGAATAGGCTCGGGGGCCGATGGGGAGCCTGGAATCGTTCAACCCGGCGACCGGCGAGCTGATCGGCTCGGTCGAGACGACCGAGCCGGACGAGGTCGCGGCGGCCGTCGGCGCGGTCGCGCGGGTGCAGCCGTTCTGGGGCGAGCTCGGGCTCGCCGATCGCGGCCGCTATCTGCTGCGGACGGCGGAGATCCTCGCCGGCGATCTCGAGGAGGTGGCGCGGCTGCTGACCGCCGAGCAGGGCAAGCCGATCACCGAGGCGCACACGATGGAGGTCGTACCGACGATCGATGCGCTGCGCTGGATCGCCGCCGAGGGACCGGAGATCCTCGCCGAGCAGCAGGTGAAGATGGGGGGCGGGCTGTTCTTCGGCAAGAAGGCGAAGCTCGCCTTCGAGCCGCTCGGCGTCGTCGCCGTGATCGCGCCCTGGAACTACCCGTGGTCGATCCCGTTCGGCGAGATCGCGATCGCGCTGATGGCCGGCAACGGGGTCGTCCTCAAGCCGTCGGAGCTGACGCCCCTGCTCGGCGAGCGGATCCGTGTCGCCTTCGAGAAGGGCGGCGTGCCCGAGGGGCTGGTCAGCGTCGTCCAGGGCGACGGCGAGGTCGGCCGTGCCGTCGTCGAGTCGGACGTCGCCAAGGTCTTCTTCACCGGATCGGTCGCGACCGGCTACTCCGTCGGCGCCGCCTGCGCGGCGCGGATGAAGGGCGCCGTCCTCGAGCTCGGCGGCAAGGACCCGGCGATCGTCTGCACCGACCCCGACCTCGACAACGCGATCGACGGGATCGCCTGGGGCGGCTTCGCCAACGCCGGGCAGACCTGCTCGGGGATCGAGCGCGTCTACGTCGTCGCCGACGTCGCCGAGCGGTTCCTGGCCGGCCTCGGCGCCGCGGCCGAGCGGCTCTCCGTCGGCGATCCACAGAGCTGGGACACCGAGATCGGCCCGATGGTCTCGCCCGAGCAGGCCGCGATCGTCACCGACCTCGTCGACGATGCGATCGCTGCCGGCGCCGAGCGGATCTGCGGCGGCCCGGTCGAGGTCGCGGGATCGCCGGGCAGCCACATCGCCCCGACCGTGCTGACCGGCGTGACCCACGAGATGCGGATCATGCGAGAGGAGATCTTCGGCCCGGTCCTGCCGGTGGTCGTCGTCGAGGACGAGGAGGAGGCGTTGCGGCTCGCGAACGACTCGGATTTCGGCCTCGGGGCATCGATCTGGACCCGCGACCGCGCCAAGGGCGAGCGGATGGCGCGCCGGGTCCGGTCGGGGATGGTCTGGATCAACGACCACGCCTACACCCACGCCGCCGTCCAGTGCGCCTGGGGCGGCATCAAGGACTCCGGCCTCGGTCGCACCCACTCGAGCTTCGGCTTCTACGAGTGCGCCGAGGTCAAGACCGTGACCTGGAACCCGGCCCGCAGCCGCGACTTCTGGTGGCATCCCTACGACGAGACGCTCGGGACCGCGGTCCGGGCCAGCGCCGGGCTGCTCTATGGCGGCGCCGGCCCGAAGGTGAAGGTGCTGCGTGACGGCGGCGGATCGCTGCTCCGGACCGGAGCACGGACCGTCCGCGGGCGCTGAGTCAGCGCCGCGAGGCGCGCAGCGTCTCGAGCGCCAGGCGCTCGCCGGCGAACGCCGGGGCCGGGAACTCGTCGAGGCTGAACCAGGCCGCCTCCTCGGACTCGTCGGAGACGACGAGCTCGCCGGAGCCGACCGTGGCGCGATAGGCGACGTCGAAGATCGGCTCGGCATCCTCGCCGTCGCCATAGGCGGACGGGAAGATCCCGATCACGTCGCCGACCTCGATCTCGAGCCCGGTCTCCTCACGGACCTCACGGGCGATCGCCTCCGGGCCGCCCTCGCCGGCCTCGACGAAGCCGCCCGGCAGGTTCCACTGCCCCTGCAGCGGCTCGTTGCCGCGCCGCAGCGCCAGGAACCGCCCATCGTCGCCTTCGATCCACGCCTGCACGGTCGGCGAGGGATTCTCGTAGTGGACGAAGCCGCAGCGCGGACAGGCGGCACGGTCGGGATCGGGCCCGGATGAGGGCCGCGTCTCGAGCTCGGTCGCGCAGCGCGGGCAGTAGCGGAACTCCATCGTCTTCGGAACCTATCGGGATGGAGGTTCTGTCCGGCCCCTTCGAGCCCGATCTCGAGCCGGCGGGCGAAATCGAATGAGCGGGTGCGTTTCCCGCTCGTCGTTTCCGGGCATTAGGAGCAATGGCAAGCAACCAACGGGAGGGAGCCCCGAATGATCATCGGCGGAATCATCGCCATCTGCATCGTCCTCGCGATCCTCGCGTTCCTCGTGCCGCGTCTCTCGCGCGGCCCGCAGCACGGCGTCGACCGGACCCTCGGCGTTGGCCAGAGCGCCGGCGCGAAGGCACCGGGCCCGCTCGGTCGCCTGTTCCAGAAGCCTTTCTCGTCCTCGCGGAAGGCCACGAACAAGAGCGCCGCCAAGGGTCGCGAGGGCCGCTCGAAGATGCCGTTCTGAGCGCCGGGAGGATCGTGCCCGCCGGGACGGCCCGGCGGCGGCGGGTTGCGCTCCCGCTCTAGATGATCGGTTTGGAATCGGTCATCTAGCCTTCCGGGCCGTGTCCGATCCGGCCCCCGCAGCGCCTGCCGGTCCCGCGCTGCGCGCCGCCGGCCTCAGTCACTCCTACGGCGATCTGCCGGTCCTGCGCAGCATCGACCTCGAGCTGCCGGCAGGCGGAACGCTGGCCGTGCTCGGGCCGAACGGTGCCGGCAAGTCGACGCTGCTTCGGATCGTCTCGACGCTGCTCAGGCCGACGGCAGGCTCGATCGCCCTCTACGGGCACGAGCTGCCCCGCGAGGCCTGGAAGCTGCGCGGGCGAATCGGCTTCCTGGGCCACCAACCGCTGCTCTACCGCGACCTCGGGGCGCGCGAGAACCTCGACTTCCACGGGAAGCTGTTCGGGCTCGACGGTGCCGGTGCCGAGCGCGCCGACGAGCTGCTCGACCGCGTCGGTCTCGCCCACCGGGCCGCGACCCGCGTCGATGAGATGTCGGCCGGCATGGTCAAGCGGCTCGCCGTCTGCCGGGCGCTCCTCCACGAGCCCGACCTGCTCGTCCTCGACGAGCCGCTCGCCAACCTCGACCCGGCCGGCGCCGAGGTCGTGGCGCCGCTGCTCGGCCCGGCGCCGGGGCGGACGCGGGTGATCGTCACCCACGACGTCGAGGCCGCGCTCGAGCAGGCCGACCGAGTCCTCGGCCTCCACCGCGACGGCAGCGTCGCCTTCGAGATCGCGGCCGCGGAGGTCGATCCGGCGACCGCCCGCGAGATCTACTCGGAGCGGGCGGGGGCCGTCCGATGAGCGGTCGCGCGCCATCGACCGGCAAGGTCGTCAGGGCCGTGCTCGGCAAGGACCTGCGCGTCGAGCTACGGACGCTCCAGTCGGTTCCGGCGATGCTGCTCTTCGCGACGACGATCTTCGTGCTGTTCCGGTTCGGGCTCGACCGGACGCGGCTGGACGGCGGCCTCGCCGCCGGGGTACTGCTGGTGACGATCCTGTTCGCGGCGCTCCTGGCGATCAACCGGATCTTCGTCGCCGAGCGTGAGCAGGGGGGCTTCGAGGCGATCCGGCTCGCCCCCGCCGACGGGACCGCGCTGTTCTTCGCGAAGGCGGCAGCGCTGCTCGTCTACCTGATCGTGCTCGAGCTCTTCGCCCTGCCGGTCTTCTGGCTCTTCTTCCTCGCCGACGCCTCCGGTCTGGTGCCGATGCTGCCGGTCCTGCTGCTCCTCGACGTGGCGCTCGCGGTGACCGGCGCGCTGATCGCGCCGATGGCGACGAACTCGCGCGCCCGCGACCTGATCGGCCCGCTGATCCTGCTGCCGCTGATCGTCCCGGCGATGATCGCCGCCGCCGGGGCCGGCCGCCATCTCCTCGCCGCCGGCGGGCCGTCGTACGAGCAGTACGGAACCTGGCTCGCAGTGCTCGGCTTGTACGATCTGGTCTTCCTGCTGATCGGTTGGGCTGCCTTCGACTTCCTCATCGAGGATTGACGCCTGGGCGCCCGGTTCCACAGCTTCCGCCAGCGATGAAACCGTCGACTCTGAGGACCCTCGTTCTGCTCACGGCCCTGCTCATCGGGGTCGGGTTCGCGCTCGTCTTCTTCTACGCCTCCAACGAGGCCGACCAGGGCTTCATCCAGAAGATCTTCTACCTGCACGTGCCGCTGGCGATCGTCGCTCTCGGCGGCTTCGTGCTCGGCGGCATCCACGCGATCCGTCATCTCCGCAGCGGCGACCCGGTTCACGACGCCCGCTCCTACGTCTCGATCCACGCCTCGGTCATCTTCGGCGTCGCGGTCCTAGTCACCGGCGCGATCTGGGCGAAGGGGTCCTGGGGCAAGTGGTGGGTCTGGGACGAGCCGACGCTGGTCAGCTTCCTGATCGTCTTCCTCCTCTACTGCACCTACTACCCGCTTCGCTACGCGATCGAGGATCGCGATCGCCAGGCGCGCTACGCGTCGGTCTTCGCGATCACCGCCGGGGCGTTCGTCCCGCTCAACTTCATGGCCGTCCGGGCTGCCGAGTCGCTCGTCCACCCCCGCACGTTCGGCACCGTCGAGGGCGGCATGCCGGGCGACATGTGGCTGACGTTCCTGGTCTGCTTCGCCGGCATCGCGCTCCTCTGGGTGACGCTCGTCAGCTTCGAGCTGACCGCGAAGCGGACTTCCGGCCAGCTCTCGCGGCTGCGCCGGGCCCTCGACGACGGCGGTCACGGAGGCGGGCCCGGCGTCGCCCGCCGGATCGCCCCGAGCGGGGCGGGCAGCCGCTGATGCCGGCGCTGCCGCTCGATGAGGCCGGCAAGTACGTCGCCGCGGCGTACGTCGTCTTCGTGGTCCTTCTCGTCGTCTACATCGGGATCATGGCGGCGAAGCTGAGCCGGATCTCGCGCGAGATCGAGGAGATCGCCGAGCTCGCCGAGCAGCGCCGGGCGGAGGAGCAGGAGCCGGAGCCGGAGGAGGTCCGCTCGTGAGCGACCTGCTCGCCCTCGGCATCTCCCACAAGACCGCGCCGCTCGAGCTCCGCGAGCGCCTGGCGCTGACCGAGGGCCGCGCCGCCGGGGTCCTCAACGACCTCCGCTCGCACGCGCAGGTCGGCGAGGCGGCGGCGATCTCGACCTGCAACCGAACCGAGCTCTACCTGGTCGTGACGGAGGCGGTCGAGGCCGAGAACGTCGCCCTCGGCGCGCTCTCGCGACAGGCCGGGATCCGCCCGACCGAGCTGATCGAGAGCCTCTACTCGTACCGCGGCATCGAGGCCGCGCGGCATCTCTACCGGGTCGCGGCCGGCCTCGATTCGATGATCCTCGGCGAGGCCGAGATCCAGGGGCAGGTCAAGCGTGCCTACGAGCTGGCGCTCGTCGAGGGCGCCACCGGAGCGATCCTCAACCGGCTCTTCCGCGGCGCCCTGGCGGCCGGCAAGCGGGTCCGGGGCGAGACCCGGATCGGCGAGGGCGGGATCAGCGTGCCCTCCGCAGCCGTCCAGCTCGCGACCCGCACCCTCGGCGATCTGACCGGACGCCACGTGCTGTTGATCGGCGCCGGCGAGACGGCCGAGCTGACCGCCCGGGCGCTGACCGCCCGCGGCGTCGAGACCGTCTTCGTCGCCAACCGCCGCTACGACCGCGCGATCGGGCTCGCCGAGCGGTTCGGCGGCAGCGCCGTCCGCCTCGAGGACCTGCCGGCGCAGCTCGAGATCGCCGACATCGTCGTCTCCTCGACCAACTCGCCCCATCACCTCGTCGAGCGCGAGGAGCTCGAGCTCGTCGCCGCCGCCCGCGACTACCGACCCCTGCTCCTCATCGACCTGGCGGTCCCGCGCGACATCGACCCCTCCTGCCGCGAGGTCACCGGTGTCGTCGTCCGCGACGTCGACGACGTCCAGACGATCGCCGACCGCAACGCGACCGGGCGCGAGGTCGAATCCCGCGGCGCCGAGGTGATCGTCGCCGCCGAGCTGGCGAGGTTCGAACGCTGGCTCGGTTCGCTCGAGGTGCTGCCGACGGTCGCGTCGCTGCGGGTCCGCGCCGACGAAATCGTCAGCCGCGTCCTCGCCGAGAACATCGGTCGCTTCGATGATCTCAGCCACGAGGATCAGGTCCGGATCGAGGCGATGGCGCGATCGATAGCGAGCCGGCTGCTCCACGAGCCGACCCTGCGGCTGAAGCGGGCCGCCGAGGAATCCGACGCCTACCAGCAGGTCGCGGCATTGCGCGAGCTGTTCGGGCTCGACGCCGGCACCGAGCCCGAGGGCGCCGGCGCCGAGGTGACGCCGCTGCGCAGGCGCAGCGAGCGGACCGGAGACTGAGCGCCCTGAGCGGGCTGCGGATCGGCACCCGTGGCAGCGCCCTCGCGCTGGCGCAGGCGGGAACGGTCGCCGCGGGACTCGACGGCGCCGAGCTCGTCGTCATCCGCACCGCCGGCGACGAGGGCGGTCCGTCCGCGGCACGGAGCGACGACAAGTCGCGGTTCGTCCGCGAGATCGAGCGGGCGCTTCTCGACGGTGACATCGACCTCGCCGTCCACAGCGCCAAGGACCTGCCGGGTGAGCTGCCCGAGGGCCTCGCGCTCGCCGGCGTCCCGCCGCGTGCGGACCCCGCCGACGTCTGGATCGGGCCGGGCGGGTCGATCGCCGAGGTTCCCGAAGGGGCGCGGGTCGGAACCGCGAGCGTCCGCCGCCGCTCGCAGCTGCTCGCCGTCCGTCCCGACCTCGACGTCGTCGAGCTGCGAGGCAACGTCGATACGCGGTTGCGGAAGCGCGCCGACGGCGAGGTCGACGGGATCGTCCTCGCCGCGGCCGGTCTCGAGCGGCTCGGCCGCAGCGGCGAGTCCGGCTTCCGCTTCGGCCTGCGGGCGCTGACCCCGGCGGCCGGGCAGGGCGCGCTCGCGCTCGAGGCCCGCGATGACGCCGGTCCGGCCGCCGCCGCTGCTGCGGCCGATCTGACCGATCGCGAAGCGCTCGTCGAGCTGAGCGCCGAGCGCGCCGTCGTCGCCGGGCTCGGGGCGAGCTGCGACACGCCGGTCGGCGTCTGCGCCCGCCACGACGACGGCGTCCTGCTGATCCGCGGCTTCGCCGGGCTCCCCGACGGCAGCGAGCACGTCTACGACGAGGTTCGCGGCGATCCCGACCAGCCGGTCGGGCTCGGCGAGGCGCTGGTCGAGCGGATGCTCGGGGCCGGCGCCGGCGAGCTGCTCGAGCGGGCGAGCGCGGGGGAGACCGATGGCTGACCGGCCGAGTGCCGGCGCGGGCCCGCGTCCCGGCGTCGCCTACCTCGTCGGTGCCGGGCCCGGCGACCGCGGCCTGATGACGAGCCGCGCCCTCGAGCTGATCGCCGGCGCCGACGCGATCCTCTACGACCGGCTGATCCCGGCCGGCGCCCTCGACGGCGCCCGCCCCGACGCTGAGCTGATCTACGTCGGCAAGGCGCCCGGGGCAGTCGCGGTCGAGCAGGAGGAGAGCGAGCGGCGGATGGTCGCGATCGCGCGCGAGGGCAGGTCGGTCGTCCGGCTCAAGGGCGGCGACCCGTTCGTGTTCGGACGCGGCGGCGAGGAGGCCGAGACGCTGCGCGAGGCGGGGATCCCCTTCGAGGTCGTGCCCGGCGTCACCGCCGGCGTCGCCGCCTCCGCCTACGCCGGGATCCCGGTGACGCACCGCGACGACGCCTCGGCGGTCGCCTTCGTCACCGGTCACGAGGACCCCGAGAAGGAGGCCTCGGCGATCGACTGGCCGGCGCTCGCCTCCTTTCCCGGCACCCTCGTCCTCTACATGGGCGTCCGCAACCTGCCGCGGATCGCCGAGCGCCTGATCGCCGGCGGGCGCGATCCCGAGGAGCCGGCGGCAGCGGTCGAGCGCGGCACCTGGCCCGGTCAGCGCACCGTCGTCGCGACCGCGGCAACGCTCGCCGATGCCGTCGCCGAGGCGGGCCTGAAGGCGCCCGCGATCCTCGTCTTCGGCCCGGTGGCTGCCCGGCGCGAGCGGATCGCCTGGCTCGAGGAGCGGCCGCTGCACGGCCGCAAGGTGGTGGTCACCCGCGCCCGGGCGCAGGCGAGCTCGCTGGCGGCGACCCTGGCCGGTCTCGGCGCCGAGGCCGTCGAGCTGCCGGCGATCCGGATCGAGCCGCGGATCGACGGCCCCGAGGTCGCGGCGATGGTCGAGAGCATCCACTCCTACGCGCTCGTCTGCCTGACGAGCCCGAACGGCGCCGAGCTGCTGATGGCGGCGTTGGCCGAGCGCGGGCTCGACGGCCGGGCGCTCGCCAACGCGACGATCGCGGCGATCGGCCCCGGGACCGCCCGGCGGCTGCGCGAGCTCGGCCTGATCGCCGACGTCGTCCCGCCCCGCTCGATCGCCGAGTCACTGGTCGAGGCGCTGCGCGAGGTCGAGGTCTCCGATCGGCCGGTGCTCGTCGCCCGCGCCGCCGAGGCCCGCGACGTGCTCCCCGATGCGCTCGCCGAGCGCGGCGCCAAGGTCGATGTCGTCCCGCTCTATGAGACCGTCCGCGAGCCCGCCTCGGAGGAGCTGCTCGCCGCGATCGCCGACGCCGACTACGTGACGTTCACCTCCTCCTCGACGGTCCGCTTCTTCCTCGAGAGCGTCGGCGATGCCTTCCCGGCCGGGGCCCGCGTCGTCTCGATCGGCCCGGTCACCAGCGCGACCGCGCGCGACCTCGGCCTCGACGTCGCCGTCGAGGCCGACCGGCACGACCCCGAGGGCCTCGTCGCCGCGCTCCTCGCCGACGCCACCTGACCCGGGTCGCCCGGATCCGCTGGAATCGACCATCTACAGTGGATTCCGGATGAGCCTGCCGATCACTTTTCTGACCGACTACGGGGTCGCCGACGACTTCGCCGGCGTCTGCCGCGCGGTGATCGCGCGGATCGCGCCCGGCGCCCAGGTGATCGACATCAGCCACGGGATCGGCCGCCACGACGTCCGCCAGGCCTCGGCGATCCTCGCCGACTCGCTGCCCTACGCGCCGGTCGGCGTCCACCTCGCGATCGTCGATCCCGGCGTCGGCGGACCGCGCCGTGCCGTCGCCGTCCGCACCGAGGGCGATGGCCACCTCCTCGTCGGCCCCGACAACGGCCTGCTGCCACCGGCGGTCGACGTCCTCGGCGGCGCGGCCGAAGCGGTCGACATCAGCGAGTCGCCGTTCCGCCTCGAGCACCCCTCGGCGACCTTCCACGGCCGCGACCTCTTCGCCCCGGTGGCCGCCAACCTCGCGCTCGGCAAGGACCTTGCCGCCGCCGGCACTCCGATCGACCCGGAGAGCCTCGAGCGCCAGCCGGTCTCGCGCCCGCGGCTCGAGCAGCTCCGCGCCTTCGCGCACGCCGAGCGCATCGACGGGTTCGGGAACATCTCGCTCGACCTCAGCCGCGACGACCTCGACGGCCACCCCCTCGCCGGCGCCATGCGGGTCTCGGTCGGCTCGCGCAAGCGCCGCCGCACCGCCACTCGCGCGACCTCCTTCGAGGAGGTCGCCGACGGCAGGTTCCTCTTCTACGAGGACTCCTCGGGCCGGATGGCGATCGCCGTCAACCGAGGCGATGCCAGCGAGGTCCTCGACCTCCGCGTCGGCGACGTGGTCGAGCTCGAGCCCGCACCCTGACCACCGCGGCGGAATGCTCCGCTGCGCGTCCGCTTCCGCCGCCTCCCTGGCGGGACGGCTGCGCCGCCGGGCCGGTCTTACGATCCGTCCGTGAGGTTCGGCGCGCCCCTCCACCACCACGAGGTGATCGATTCGACCAACCTGGTGGCAAAGGACCTTGCCGCGGACGGCGCACCGTCGGGGACGGTCGTCACCGCCGACGAGCAGACCGCCGGCCGCGGGCGCGGCGATCGCGTCTGGACGGCGCCGCGCGGTAAGGCGCTGCTCTACTCGGCGATCCTCCGGCCGCTCGACCTCGACGACGTCCTGCTGCCGCTCGCCGCGCCCGTTGCCGTCTGCGAGGCATGCGAGTCGCTCGCCCCGGTCCGTTGCGAGCTCAAGTGGCCGAACGACGTCTGGATCGAGCAGCGCAAGCTCGCCGGCGTCCTGATCGAGGCGCGCCCTCCGGAGTGGGCGGTGATCGGCATCGGCGTCAACCTCGGGATCGCCGACGACGAGTTCCCCGACGACCTGCGCTGGCCGGCGACCTCGCTCGGCCACGGGATCGAGCCGGAGCGGATGCGGGACGCGCTAAACCGGTCGCTGGCGAAGTGGGTCGACGCCGACCAGCCCCGGGTCCTCGAGGCGTTCGCGGCCCGCGACGCGCTCCGCGGACGCAAGCTGAGCTGGTCCGGAGGCCCCGATGTGGGCGGGCGGAGCGGGACCGGGGAGGGGATCGACGAGCGCGGCAACCTGCTCGTCCGCAGCGCCGGCGGCGAGCTGATCGCGCTCGGCTCCGGCGAGATCAGCCTCGAGCTCTGAGAATCAGGCGGCGCGGCGGCGACGGCCGCTGCGGGGCTTCGGCTTCGGTTCCGTCTCCGACTTGTCGTGATCGGAGGCCGAGACCGGCGGCGAGGCCGGCTCGAGGTCGTCGTCCTCGGGATCGGGCGCCGCCTCCTCGTCCGCGGCGCTGTCGCCTTCGTCGTCGCCGGTCTCGGCCTGAGCGCCGCTCCCGGATTCGAGCTCCGCGTCGATCGCCTCGTCGCCACCGTCGTCGCCGGTGGCGACCCCGTTCTCCTCGGACGGCTTCTCCTCGCCGCCCTCCTCGCGCGTGCGCTTGCTGCGCCGGCGGCGCTTCTTTCCGCTCCCCTTCGGGAGGTTGCGGAGGAGCTCGCGGGCGACCGCCGAGGGCTTTCTCGCCATCCGCATCCGGGCGCCGCGGAGGACCTCCTCCGCCTCCGGCGTGTGCGCGACTGCGGCGGCGAGCAGCGCAACCGCGAGGCGGCGGTCCTGGCCGCGGGCGGCCTGGACGAGCCGGCGGGCGTTCTTGCCGTGGGCGCGTCCGGAGGAGTTGACGAACAGACCAAGCAGGCGTTTGGTTTCGGGCCAGCGCGCGACCGCGTACTCCTCGTGCGAGTCGCGGGTGAACTCGGCGAGCCGCCAGACCCAGGCCTGGGCCTGATCGCGGCGGCCGATCCGGTTCTCGGCGAGCGCCTGGAGCAGGATCCGGACGCCGGCGCGGCGCTGGTCGCGCTGCCAGGTGCCGACCATGTCGATCGCCTCGTCGAACGGCTCCGCCTCGCGTGTGGCTGCGAGCTCGCCGAGCGCCTTCAGCTTCAGCTGGGTCGAGCGGTTGCGCTGGATGCAGGTCAGCAGGAAGCGGCGACGCAGCTCCTTGGCCTGGTCGTGCTGGAGCATCGCCTTCGCCTTGCGCCAGGAGTTCGGCTGGACCCGGGCCCCGGCGAGCGCCGCCCAGACGTGCTGCTCGGAGTAGTCGAGCCGCTCGACGGCGATCCGCCACATCTCTCGCTCGAGGACCTGCAGCCGGCGCTCGGGATCGGCGGAGACGGGCACGACCCGCTTTTCGACCCGGACCCGGCGGCCACGGCCGCGGCGGACCGGGCCGACGACGATCGCGCCGCCGCGGTAGACGTCGCGGTCGAGGAGGCTGTGGAGGGTGATGATCGCCTCGTCGTGGCGGGTCGCGGGGTGGACGAGATCGATGACCAGTCCGGCCTCCTTGCCGGGATTGCGGCGGGTCACCCGGCCGACCCGCTGCTGGTAGATCCGCTTCGACGCGGTCGGGGCGAGGTGCATGCAGATCGTCGCCCGCGGCGAGTTCCAGCCCTCGGCGAGCAGCATCGCGTTGCAGAGGACGTCGACCTCGCCGCGCTCGAAGGCGGCGAGGATCTCGGCCAGCTCGCGCTTCGGCGTCTCGCCGGAGACGGCGCGGGCGTTGATCCCGAACTCGCGCATCGCCTCGGCGACGTTGTTGGCGTGCCTGACGCCGGCGGTGTAGATGACGCCCGGCACCTTCTTGAAGCGGGATGCGTAGAGGTCGGCGATGGCGACGTTGAACGGGCCCTGGTCGAGCAGCTTCGCCAGCTCCTCCTGGTCGAAGTCCTGATCGACCTCGCCGCGGCGGAGCGGCACGTTCGTGAGCGTCCGCACCCCCGGACCGGGCGGGATCCTGATGCAGCGCAGCGGCGCGATCACCCCGCGGCGGGCGGCCTGGGCGAGGTCGAAGCGCGAGGTCTGGGTCGGGAAGAGGTCGGCGACGTGGCGGGCGATCAGCGCGCCGGTTGCGGTCATGCCGATGAAGACGGGCCCGTGCCAGGCGCGGATGCAGGCGCTCGTCTTCTCGCCGAGCGCGGTGTGGGCTTCGTCGCAGATCACGATCGAGTAGGCGTCGGAGATCTGGCCGGCGTTGCGGACGAACCACTGGTAGGTCTCGACGGTCACCGGGCCCCGGGCATCGTCCTTGCCGCGCAAGAGCGGCGGCGAGAGCCGGTCGCCGTAGCCGCGGTCGGAGATCTCGCCGATGAACTGGTCGACGAGGTTGCGGCGGTGGGTGAGGATCAGGATCCCGCCGGTCCGCGACGCCTCGACGAAGCCGACGGCGGCGACGGTCTTGCCGGCACCGGTCGCGTGCTCGAACCAGAACCGGCGGCTCGCGTAAGGGTCGTCGGCGGCGTCGGCGACGATCTCCTCGTCCGACTCCTCGTCGGGCTCGTCCCAGTCCTGCGGCTCCTCGTCCTCGCCGAGCGCGTCATCCTCATCGTCGCCCTGGCCGTTCCCCTGCGCCTCCCCGTTCTTGCCGTTCCCGTTGCCGTTCCGGTTCGAGCCCGGCTCCTCGATCTCGGCGATGATCGCCGCCAGGGTCCCCGACAGCGCGTCGACCTGATGCTCGGAGAGTTCGGCGCCGTCGCGGAGCAGCGGGCGCTCCTCGGCGAGGACGCGCTCGAGGCCGAGCAGCAGCGAGTACTCCTGGCGCCACTTCGGCGAGGGCTCCTCGAACCCCTCCTCGATCTCGAGCAGGGCGGCGTCGAAAGCGAGCCGGCGGGCGGTGCCGGGATGAAGGTCCTCGAGCGTCTCGCCGTCGAGCAGGATCGGCTCCCGCGTGAACTTCTGGACGCGTTCGAGGTCGGCGCCGGATAGCGCTTTGGCCGCGTCGGCGGCAAGTGCGGTGGTTTCTGCCATGCGAAAGGCTTGGTGGCTGCGCCGTTCGGTCAAGACCGAGCGAGCTGCGCAGTAAGCTCGATGGGCGAGGCGGTCAGGTTTCTGGTGCTGGCCGCGGCCCGCGGCCCAACTTTCCCCTCGGGCCGCACAACCATTAAAGCAGCCTCCCAGGCCGGATGAACACCGAGAACCGCAAACCTGCAGCATTGACGGCAGCGGCGCTCCTCGTCGCGGTCATGGCGCTGGCCGCGATCGGCTGCGGCGGCAACGACTCGACGGCCGACCCGGGCGCGAGCGCTCCCGACTACTCGAAGGCGGTCGCGAAGGCGCCCCCGAAGCTGAAGGCGCTCTACGAGCAGGGCGGCAAGATCGCGCCCGGCGGCCTCGACGCCTTCTCGCAGCAACTCGCCGACGTCGAGGGGTACCCGGTCGTGGTCAACAACTGGGCGTCCTGGTGCGGTCCCTGCCGGACCGAGTGGCCGTGGCTGCAGCAGGCCGCCGCCGACGACCTCGACCGGGTCGCGTTCATGGGCGTCAACACCGACGACGAGGACGCGGCCGCACAGACCTTCCTCGACGGCCATCCGGTGCCGTACCCGAGCTTCGCGGATCCCGACAAGGCCTTCATCGACGCGGTTGGAGCGACCACCGTCGGTGGGCTGCCGAACACTCTTTATTTCGACCGCAGCGGCGAGCTCGTCTACACCCACCAGGGTCCCTACACCAGCGAGGCGCAGCTCGACGCCGACATCCAGAAGTACGCGCTCGGCGAGTCCTAGGGCGGATGGTGCGAGCGCCGGTCCGGATCGCCGTCGTGCTGGCAGCGCTCGCCGGCCTCGTCGCGGCGCCGGCTGCGTCCGCGCAGGAATCGACGACGTCCACGACCGTCCCGTCGATCGAGCTCAGCGGCGAGATCTCGCCGGCCACGGCCGGCTGGATCGGCACCGCCCTCTCCGACGCCGCCGACGAGGACGTCCCGCTGGCGATCATCCGCCTCGACACCCCCGGCGGGCTCGACACCTCGATGCGCGACATCGTCAAGGACATCCTCGCCGCGCCGATGCCGGTCGTCGTCTACGTCTCGCCGAACGGCGCCCGGGCCGGCTCGGCGGGCGTCTTCATCACTCAGGCCGCCGACGTCGCGGCGATGGCGCCGGAGACCAACATCGGCTCCGCCTCGCCGATCACGAGCACGGGCGGCGACATCGGCGGCACGCTCGGCCGCAAGATCACCAACGACGCCTCCGCCTACGTGCGCGCTCTCGCCAGCGGCCACGGCCGTAACCCCGACCTGGCCGAGCGGATGGTCCGCGAGGCGACCAACGTCTCCGCCGCCGAGGCGCTCGACGCCGGGCTGATCGACCTGATCGCCCCCGATCAGGAATCGCTCCTCGCCGACCTCGACGGCTTCCAGGTGAAGGGCCCGAAGCGGACCACGCTCGACACCGCCGGCTACTCGATCTCCGAGCGCGACATGCCGCTCCGCTACGAGGTCCTGCAGTTCCTCGTCAACCCCAACGTCGCCTACCTGCTGCTTCTGATCGGGCTGATCGGGATCACCCTCGAGATCTTCTCGCCCGGCGCGATCGTGCCCGGCGCGATCGGCGGGCTCTCCCTCGTCCTCGGCCTGATCGGGACCCTGGAGCTGCCGGTCGCCGCGGTCGGCGTGCTGCTGTTCGTCCTCGCGTTCGTGCTCTTCATAGCCGAGGCCCACCTGCCGACCGGAGGCCTGCTCGGCGTCGCCGGGGTCGCCGCGCTGATCGCCGGGGGCCTGTTGATGTTCGACACCGGCGACGGCGCCTCGCCGGTCAGCCCCTGGGTGGCGGTGCCGGTCGCCGTCGTCCTCGGCGGCGGCCTGCTGTTCGTCGGACAGCGCGTGATCGCCGCCCGCCGGCTCGACGTCAGGACCGGCGAGGAAGAGCTCAGCGGCGCCGTCGCCCGAGTCCGCGTGCCGATCGATCCGATCGGGCAGGTCTACGTCGAGGGGGCGCTTTGGCGGGCCCGCTCCGCCGACGGCGATCCGATCGCGGTCGGCGCGACGGTCACCGTCGAGGAAGTCGACGGGTTGACGCTGATCGTGCGGCCGTCCGCGCCCGCCGGTGACCGATGATCGTCGCGCCATGAAGCTCCGCGCCGCAGCCGCGATGGCGCTCGTCGTCACCTTCGCCCTCGCGGCGGCGCTCGCCGCCACCGCGTCGGCGCAGAGCGAGGAGAAGATCCCCTCGATCGAGCTGCGCGGCGATCTCACCCCGGCGGCCGCCGCCTGGATCGATCACGCGCTCGGCAGTGCCGCTGACGCCGGTGCGCCGTTCGCGATCATCCGACTCGACACGCCCGGCGGCCTCGAGTCCGCCGCCGAGGACATCGTCGATCAGATCCGCACCTCGCCGATGCCGGTCGTCGTCTACGTCTTCCCCGGCGGCGCCGAGGTCGAGAACCGCGGCGCTGCGATCGTCGACGCGGCCGACGTCGCGGCGATGGCACCGGGGACGACGCTCGAGTCCGAGGGCAACGACCTCGGCGAGAACACGGCACTCAAGCAGGGCCGGATCGACATGATCGCCGCCGATCAGGACACGGTGCTCGCGAAGCTCGACGGCTGGGAGGTGGCGGGGCCGAAGCAGGAGACCCTGAGCACCGCCGGCGAGGAGATCGACGACCGGTCGACGACGATCCCGTTCCAGGTCCTCGGGGTCCTCGTCGACCCCGACGTCGCCGTCCTGCTGATCTTCGCCGGCCTGCTCGGCCTCGCGCTCGAGGCATTCGCGCCGGGCACGATCATCCCCGGCGTCCTCGGCGCGGTGGCGCTGATCCTCGGCGTGATCGGCGCCGTGCAGCTGCCCGTCACCGCGATCGGCGTCGTCCTCCTCGTCGTCGCGTTCGGGCTGATCCTCGCCGCGACGAGGCTGCGGCCCGCGGCCGTCCTCGGCGTCGTCGGCGTCGCGGCCCTGATCGGCGGCGGCCTCGTGCTCTTCGACACCGACAGCGATCAGATCCGGGTCTCGCCGGCATTCGTGATCGTGGCCGGCGCCACGCTCGGCCTCGCCGCGATCCTCGTCGGCGACAGGGTGCTCGGGGCGCGGCGGCGGCCGGGTATAGAGTCAGGCCCGGAAGGAGCGGCTTGATGGTGGCATTGGGAATAGTCGCGGCGATCGTCGTGCTCGGCCTGCTCGTCGCGGCGGCGTCGGTGCGGATCCTCCGCGAGTACGAGCGCGGCGTCGTCTTCCGGCTCGGCCGGCTGATCGCGCTGAAGGGGCCGGGGCTGCGGTTCCTGATCCCGATCGTCGATCAGATGGTCCGGGTCGATCTGCGGACGGTGACCCTGAACGTCCCTCCGCAGGAGGTCATCACCAAGGACAACGTCACCGTTCGGGTCAACGCCGTCGCCTACTTCCGGGTCATCGATCCGGACCGGGCGATCACCGACGTCGAGAACTACCTCGTCGCCACCTCGCAGATCGCCCAGACGACCCTGCGCTCGGTGCTCGGCAAGGCGGAGCTCGACTCGCTGCTGGCGGAGCGCGAGCGCCTCAACCAGGAGCTGCAGACGATCATCGACGAGCAGACCGAGCCGTGGGGGATCAAGGTCTCGACCGTCGAGGTCAAGGACGTCGAGCTGCCCCAGGACATGCAGCGGGCGATCGCCCTGCAGGCACAGGCCGAGCGCGAGCGGCGCGCGAAGATCATCGGCTCCGAGGGCGAGTACCAGGCCGCCCAGAAGCTCGCCGACGCCGCCGACATCATCAGCCAGAACCCGGCGACGCTGCAGCTCCGGTACCTGCAGACCCTGCTTCAGATCGGGGTCAACAACACGACGATCGTCTTCCCGCTGCCGATCGACCTCGCCGAGGCGTTCAAGCGGATCGGCGAGGGGCGCCCGATCGTGGCCGATGCCCCCGAGGGCCCGCGACCGACGGCCGACCCCGAGCCCGGCGACCCCGAGCCACCGGTCCCGCCGCCGCCACCGGACTCGCCACTCTGAGCGCCGCGGCGCCCGACAGCGCCGGCGGCGAGCCCCCGGAGATCCGGATCGATCAGCTGACCGGCCAGCGTGTCGTCCTCGCGCCCGGACGGCGCGGCCGCCCGCGCGCCTTCGCGACGCCCGCCGCCGAGACGGTTCCGGATGCCGCCGAAACCTGTCCGTTCTGCGCCGGGCGCGAGGAGCGGACGCCGCCGGAGGTCTGGGCGAACCGGCCCGACGGCGGAGCGGCCGACGGCCCGGGCTGGCTGCAGCGCTCGGTGCCGAATCTCTATCCGGTGTTGTCCGCGGCCGACCATTCGGCCCCGGCGCCTGGGCCGGCCCGCGACTCGGGGCTGACGAGCGCCGCCGATCCGCTGCGCAGCTCGGCCCGGGAGAGCGAGCCGGACCTGTTCAGGACCGCATCCGCCGGCGGCGCCCACGAGGTGATCGTCAACACGCCGCGCCACGTCTCCGCGCTCGCCGACCTCGACGACTCCGAGCTGATCGGGGCGCTGGCGGCCTGGCGGACCCGGATCGCCAGCCACTCCGAGCAGGCCTCGCTCGTCCACGTCTGCGTGAACGAGGGGCCGCTCGCCGGCTCGACCCTGCCCCACAGCCACGCCCAGCTCTTCGCGCTCCCGTTCGTGCCGACCGAGGTCGCCCGCGAACGTGAGCGCTTCACCGCCTACCACGAGCGGACGATGGGTAGCCACCTGCTCGAGGACGTCCTCGTCGAGGAGGTCCGGCGCCGCGAGCGGCTGATCGCGATCGACGACGAGGCGGCGCTGTTCTGCCCGTGGGCCTCGCGCTCGCCCTACGAGATGCGGCTCGTCCCGCGCACCGTGGCGCCGCGGTTCGAGCGCGACGAGCGCGGGGCGGCGCTGCTCGGGCGGGCGCTGGCCGGCCTCGCCGCCCGCTTCGGCGGCAGCCCGCAGCTCAACCTCTGGGTGCGGACGGCGCCGCGCGGCAGCGGCGAGTTCCATTGGCACATCGACGTCGCGCCGCGGCTCTCGATCCGCGCCGGCTTCGAGCTCGGCACCGGGATCGAGATCGACTCGGTCGCACCCGAGCAGGCAGCGGCCGAGCTCCGCGAGGCGATCGGCGCCGGCTGAGGCCGGTCTGCCGGTAGCCTGCCTTCCCCGATGCCGCCCCACTCCCGCCCCTTCCCGCGCTTCATCGCCGACAGCCCCCAGGAGTCACGCCCCTACGGACGCTGGGAGGAGCGGCTCGGCGCGGCGTTCGGAGAGGCCTGCGCGCCGCACGCGGAGGAGGCCGGGACCGGGCCGGACCTCGAGGCGGTCCGCTACTTCCCGGAGCGGACCTGGGGCGGCCGCACCTACGTGCCCGTCGTCGCTCCCGGCGCCGACCCGGTCGACGGCGTCACGCCCGAGTTCTTCGGCCACGTCGGGTTCCCGCGCGAGCCGGACGGCGAGCCCGGCGAGATGATCGCGACCGCCGACTTCACCGACGTCACCGCCGCCGAGAACCCCGACTGGGAGGTCGATCTCAACGACGACGTCGTCGGCGCCTGGCGCGGCGACGGCGGCCGCGGCGGCGAGCTGACGCTGATCTGGGGGACGCCGCTGGTGCGCGGCGCGCTCGCGGTCACGGCCGAGCTCGACGGCGAGGTGCTCGACCAGGCCGCCGTCAACGAGGGCCGCTTCACGCTGCTGGCGGTCGATGCGGTCCACGGCTTCGGCGACGACCTCTTCCTCGAGATCAAGCTTTGGAACCGGCGCCTGCAGGAGATCGCCTCGGAGAGCCTTTACGCCGACGACGAGGACGAGGCCGGCGAGGAATAGGGCCGCGGCGGGCCCGCGGCCCTCAGCCGCGGTGGTACCAGACCGGCGCGTCGATCGCCTCGCGCAGGCCGGCCTTCCCGTCGCTGAGGACCGACGGCCCGTGGGTGAGCAGGAGCCGGTCGAAGTCGAGGTCGAGGAGGGGCAGGAGCGTCGGCACGAACCGCTCCGAGTAGAAGCGGGCGACCCGCCCGTCGACCTTCTCGCCCGACCAGATCCGCGGTCCCTGATCGGTGCCGGCGACGGCGTCGGCGAAGACGAGTGCGCGGTGGGAGGGCAGCAGCAGCGGCGTCTCGTAGCGGCGCGGCTTGCCGATCGGATGGGCGCTGACGCCGGCCGGCAGCTCGTCGCCGGGGGTGAACGGGTGAAAGCCGGCGCTCGAGGCGAGCCGCTTGGCGACGGCGGGATGGCCGTGGATCGTCACCTCCCGGTCGGGGGCGAAGCGGTCGCGGACCGGCTCGGCGCTGCGGACGTGGTAGGTGATCGTGATCAGGACCCGGATCGGACCGCTCCCGCTCCCGGTGATCAGCTCCCAGGCGGGATCGTCGTCGTCGAGCAGCGGGTCGACCAGCAGCGTCTCCTCGCCTGCGACGGCCATGAAGCTGACGACCTCGGCGCCGAAATCGCCCGGGTGCCACTCGGGGTGACGGCGCGCCCAGCTCCAGAGGCCGGGGGCGAGCTCCGACGTCGTCTCGGGGTCGGCCATCGCCGCAACCTACACGCCGCCCGGCCACCGGCACCTTGTTGATCCGAAGTCAATACGCTGGTAGCCATGCTCACGCGCATCCGCCTGCTGCCGCTGCTCGCCGTCGCGCTCCTCGCGGCCGCAGCACCGGCGAGCGCATCCGCGGCACACCCGACGCTCGGGACCGG
>Ga0207657_10000513_pt1 | contig 41016 bp, 42 predicted proteins | sample KBSC33metaG_FD_184316 | JGI IMG/M metagenome (GOLD analysis project Ga0207657, IMG submission 184316) | Corn rhizosphere microbial communities from Kellogg Biological Station, Michigan, USA - KBS C3-3 metaG (SPAdes) (version 2) | ecosystem: Host-associated > Plants > Roots > Rhizosphere > Soil ... | reverse complement strand
TGCTTGCCTTGCTCGAGCGGCAACGCGAGGCTGCGCGCTCGTAAGGGGTTTCGCCAGCTCCCGGCCGTTTTCCGGCACTTGTTCTCAATGCCGCATCGGCAAGCGGGCCTTCTTGGTCTTCCGCGATCCGGTCGCGGCATCGGAGAGAAGTTTCCGGACCGCGGTAACGAAAGCCTTGATCGAGATCGGCTTGGCAAAGAACTCCATCGCGCCGGCCGAACGGACGAGCGCCTCATCCCCTTTGCCGACGTATGCGGTGATGGCGAGCACCGGGATCTTGGCCAGGCTCGCGTCGGCCCCCAGCTCGCGAATGAGATCCAGTCCCGAGATGTTCGGCAAGTTGATATCCATCGTGATGAGGTCCGGCGCGTACGCTTTTACCCGTTCGATCACCAGGGCTCCGTCCTTGACCGCTTCGACCGAAAAACCGGCCGCCTCGAGTACCGTGCACAGCAAAATGCTGTTCAGAACGTCATCCTCCACGACCAGAATGCGCTTCGGCATAATGAAATAACTATCAGCGGACGAATTGGTGCCCAATATCCGTTATCTATTAATAAATAAGGTTAATGATAGAGACGATGAGGCTAGAACGTTTCGGTCTGTTCGGAGTTTTCACACGCACCATGCGGTTTTGATCGCTCGCCTTGCGTGCGTCGGGGTCTCAGATTCAGCGCGATCGAACTTCCAAGGTTCTGTCGAAAAACTTGAGCGCGTCGGCGTCGATCTTCCGGTGAACGGCCGTTCGGTCGGTACCCGCTGGATCGGTATAAAGATCGGGTTCACTCCTCGCCAGCTCCCGCGTGCAAGGCGAGAGGAAGACGTAATGTCCTGCGTCCCGGACCATCTTCAACCCGGTCAGCTTCCTTACCAGCGGGCTTATATGGAGGGCGTTGTAGCGCGGCAGCAGCACCTGATTCTTCTGCGCGTAATAGAGAAACACCGGTCGATCGATGCGGGCCAGGCCCTTTGCATCGAACACAGCGCTGAACTCCGCCATGACGAAGGCCGCCTTGACGCGGGGATCGCGGGTGTTGCCCCATTGTCCGATACCCCGCTGTAGCCCGGCGACCGACTGTTCGAGGGTGCGGTGCTGTCGCGCGGCCGCTTCCTCGAGCTTGGCGAGGGGGACGCACAGGTTCGCGTCTTCCGGGTGCCGCTTGCAATGAGCCGGGACACCCGTGAAATCGGGTATCGCACCGATCCAGCGGGTTCCGACCTCCGGTGACAGGGCCTGTTTCACCTGGGTGGCGAAAACATCACAAGTCCCGCACCTTGCTACTGCCCTCGCGGGCACGCTTCAGGTCGCTTCCCACGCCGACGCGGCGGATAATGCGGCCGGGGATGAACGGTCTGCTACTGCGGTACACGGTCGCCGAGCTCGCCCGCCGGGCTGGCACGTCGCTCGACCGCAATCCCCTTCCCGGCAGGCGACCGGCCGACCGATCGCCGTGAAGTGACCCTGGCTCGGCGGCGCGTCAACGGCCGGACCGCGAAAGCCACGCCGGTTTGCAGCGAGGCTCCCCGCAGCTTGGCTTCGTACATCAGGTTGTCCGCGCCGAGCACGAGTTCATCGAGGGAGGCTTCACCGGGTGGAACGATCAGGCCACCGACGCTGCACTCGAGAGTCTCTCCGTCGACGGCGATTTCGTTCATGCACTTGTGAAGTCTTGACGCGACCTTCGTCGCCGCGGCTTCGTTGCCGACGTTCATGAAGATGACGAACTCGTCGCCCCCCATGCGCGCGAAGATGTCGTCCCGGCGGATCATTTTCGAGACGACCGCGCCGAATGCCCGCAGGCACTTGTCACCCGCGGAGTGGCCCTGGACGTCGTTGATCTCCTTCAATCCGTCGAGGTCCGCATAAACCAGCAGGCGCCACCTATGCTGATCGATCCCCGAAGAGGCGAGCTCGAAGAATGCCTGACGGTTCAACGCTCCGGTCAACGCATCGCTCCTCGCCAGCCACCATTCCCTCACGTACGACCGGCGGACCCCGGCGACGACCGCGATGACGAGCGAGACGGCGCAGAACCGCATGCCGAGGTTCCACGCGAAGGCAGCTGCGCCGTATGGATAGAGGCTGACGCCGTTGATGGCGAAGGTGAGCGCCATACAGGCGATGCCGGTGACTTGCCCGGCCCGCCAGCCGAGCGACCAGGCCGCGACGCACATGACGAGCAGATAGGCGGGCCCGAACCAGAGGTCCGTCCCGCTCACGCGATCCAATAGCGCGGCGGCATCTGTGCAGAGCAGGACGACGACCCACGCCTGGGCGGGCCGCAAGCGCACCAGCCGGTCGAACAGCCGCGGCGCGGTAACCGCCTTGAGAGGAGCCCTCTGCATTCACGCGGAGTCGTGCCAACAATCCCTGAACAATTGGTCTCGATGAAATCTAGGTAATTTCCCGCATTCGAACAAAGAGGCGGCCCATCGCCGGCCTGCGCTCCGGGCGTTGGCGTATCCTGTTCCTGCTCGGCGCTTGCCGGATCAAGAAGGACTCTGCCCGGAAGCCCTTCCCGATTCCTGACGGCGGCCAAAGCGAGGCCTGGCCGCGGCTTCCAGGGGGCGCAGTCGAGCTCTCGATGCGTCGAACGTCGGTGACGGACCTGCTGCTAACTGCTATCCCGGCCATCAGTCCCGCGACCGAGTCGACCCATTCGGCGGACCGGGGATAGCCCGCCCTTCGGCCCCTTTACGAGACACCAGCGCTGGTCCTGCCGGCCGGCACTTCTTGTGAGGGATTATCTCTCATGACCTACATCACGACCAAGGACGGCGCCCGCATCTTCTACAAGGACTGGGGCTCGAAAAGCGCGCCAGCCATCGTATTCCATCATGGCTGGCCGCTGAGCGCCGACGACTGGGACAACCAGATGATGTTCTTTCTCAGTCACGGCTATCGGGTCATCGCCCATGACCGGCGCGGGCATGGGCGCTCGAGCCAGACCGATACCGGCAACGACATGGATACCTACGCCTCTGACGTCGATCAACTCATCAAGGCGCTCGACCTTCGCGGCGCCGTCCATGTCGGCCATTCGACGGGTGGTGGCGAGGCCATGCGGTATGTCGCGCGCGCCGAGGCCGGACGCGTGTCGAAGGCCGTGCTGATCGACGCGGTGCCACCGGTCATGGTGAAGAAGGAATCCAATCCCGGCGGCACGCCGATCGAGGTGTTCGACGGTTACCGTGCCGCGCTCGCCGCCAACCGGGCGCAGCTCTACCTCGATGTTCCGACTGGCCCGTTCTACGGCTTCAACCGGCCGGGCGCGAAGGCGTCCGAAGGCTTGATCCGCAACTGGTGGCGGCAAGGCATGATGGGCAGCGTCAAGGCCGGTTACGAGTGCATCAAGGCCTTCTCGGAAACCGATTTCACCGAGGACCTCAAGGCGATCGACGTGCCTGTCCTGGTGATCCACAGCGAGGACGACCAGATCGTACCGTACGCGGATTCCGCTCCCTTGACGGCCAAGCTGCTGAAGAACGGCACGCTCAAGACCTACAAGGACCTGCCGCACGGGTGCTGCCAGACCCATCCCGACCTCATCAATGCCGATATCCTCACCTTCATCGAGGGAGGAAAGGTCGAGGCCGAGCCTCAGCTCATGGTCGAGGCGCCGGTCCCCGTCGCCTGATCGCCGACCCGCGGGCCCGGCCTCGCCACCGGGCCCGCCCATCGGCCCGGCCCTTGTCCGGGCCTTGGCTTCAGGTCCAGCCAGGGGAAGTTTCATGAAGATCGTCGTCATCGGTGGAACCGGCCTCATCGGGTCCAAACTCGTTCACAAGCTTGCCGGGGAAGGCCACGAGGCGCTTCCGGCCGCACCCAACACCGGTGTCGACACGATATCCGGCAAGGGATTGTCCGAGGCGCTTGCGGGTGCCGACGTCGTCGTCGACGTATCAAACTCGCCGTCCTTCGCGGACGAGCCGGCGATGGATTTCTTTCAGACCTCGGGCCGGAACATCATGACGGCCGAAAAGAACGCGGGCGTTCGCCATCACGTCGCCCTGTCGGTGGTCGGGACCGACCGGCTGCAGGCAAGCGGCTACTTCCGGGCCAAGCTCGCGCAAGAGAGACTGATCGCCCAATCGCCGGTCCCTTACACCCTGGTCCACGCGACCCAGTTCTTCGAGTTCGTCCGCACCATTGCCGACATCTCGACGGTCGGGCACGCCGTTCGGCTGCCTCCGGTCCGCTTCCAGCCGATGGCGGCCGAGGACGTGGCGGCCGCCATTGCGGACGTCGCGCTTTGCGCGCCGTTGAACGGCACGCTTGCAATAGCGGGTCCTGAAACATTCACGTTGGACGCGGCGGTTCGCCTGGTGCTCGAACATGACAACGACCCGCGGGATGTCATCGCGGACAGCGCGGCTCGCTACTACGGCGTCGAGGTTGCGGATGACACGCTGGTGCCCGGCCCTGGTGCGCGCCTCGGGCAGGTGAAGCTCGCCTGGTGGCTGGCCCACGTGCCGGCGCCGCCGAAGGCGGCCAGCCCACCGATACCGGCACACGCCAGCTAAGCGGGGACCAACCTGGCGAAGCTGGTGGTTCGAGGCTTCTTCCGGAACTTGACGATCGGGCCGCCCCGAAGGAGAAAACGAATGACAGCGCAGAACATCTCAATCCTGACCCACGAAGTCCTCGGCACGCCGACCGACCTGTCCGCCGACGCCGTGCACGACATTGCCGGCGCCCTCAACGGGCTGCTGGCCGACATGTTCGCTCTCTATGTCAAGACGAAGAACTTTCACTGGCACGTGTCCGGCCCGCATTTTCGTGATTTTCACCTTCTCCTGGACGAGCAGGCCGACCAGATCTTCGCGACCACCGACCCGATCGCGGAGCGCGTGCGAAAGATCGGCGGGACGACGCTTCGCTCGATCCGCCAGATCTCGGAGCGGCAGCGGCTGCTCGACAACGACGCGGAATACGTGACGCCGCTCGACATGCTCGCCGAGCTGCGCGACGACAACAAGCAACTCGCCGGCGAAATGCGCCGGACTCATGCGGTCTGCGACGAGCATGGCGACGTCGCGACGGCAAGCCTGCTCGAAGTATGGATCGACGAAGCGGAACGCCGCACCTGGTTCCTGTTCGAAGCCACCCGATCGGTCGAGCCATAGAGGCGGCACCCGCTGGCATCGGCCTGAACATCTCCTGGTGAGTGCCGACCGAACGCCGTTCACCGGTTGCCTTCGTCGAGCGGGCCTATGGCTGTCGGCCGGCAGAGGGCGGGCCGGCCGATCGCCGGCCTGACATGCAACATGCGGGAAAGGCGCAACTCCACGGGGTCGGGCGCGACTGGGCGGCGGCGCAGCGCTTGCCCGGTCGCAACCGGGCCCTTCCCTCAGTCGACGACCAGGCGGGTGCGCGCGAGGGCTTTCGTCCGGGTCTTGGGCCAGGCGGCGCGGGCAGCTGCAGCCCATGTCTTGACCGCGGCCAGTTTCGTCCCGAGCCCGGCGCCGGCGGAGCAGACCTTATCGGGTCGAGGCGGTTTCATTCTCACCTTTGTAGACCTCTTGAGCGTCGTCATCACCAGGAGATTGGGCGACACACGCGTTGGCCATGCGACTGACTTCCACTCGGCCCATTGGTCGCCTCGTGGCGCAAGGGGCAAACCTGTTCCCACCCGAACCGCGTCCAAGATTATAGGCCAGCACGTCAGTGCGCCGAGACCATGTGGGAGTTCATCAGGGTCAACGCTCGCGAAGAAGTTGCCGATCGGGTTGGGATCATCTTTCAGCCCATCTTGCGCCGGCATCGTCGCGGTCAGCGCTTCTCATCCTGATCATCGCCAGCTTCTCACCGAGATCGTCGCACCGCCGCTTCGGCTCAGAACCTCGCCAGGTGATGCGCTCGGTCCATGAGGGCGCCCGCGACATGGCTCGAACGCTGCCAAAGGAAGAGGAGAGTAGATCACCTCCCGGCTCGAGCGGGAGAAGGTCGAGATGCTGTTCGCCCATCTCAAGCGCATGCGGCTCGACTGCTTGCGACTACCCGGCACCAACCTGGAAAGCAGTACGCGGTGCCAAAAGCGCAGCCACCGCGCGCGCAGCGGCACTGTCGCGCGCCGCTCAAGGCAACGGTCGGTCTGGGCAATGGCGCGGGCGACCCTGCGCTCGACCGTGTTTCTCGCTTGACGCCCCTCGAAGGCGCGGCGCCTGACGCGAGTCGCTCAGGCGAGGAAGAGTTCTTCAAGCTCACCGGCCAGCGCACGCCGCTGGTCGGCAGAAAACCTGTAGTTTACCGATTGCGCAAGACGCCAAGTCTGGCTTAGCGTTGCTGCGATTCCATAAACCGATGTGAAGTGATGGCAAACAGGTCAGACCGTAGCTGAGAAACCGCGCCTAAGGTCCAGCGCAGCATGGTCGGCACGGCAGATTGGGATCCCGGGGCCAGCAGTCCTTCAAGAGGCTGCATCAAAAAGCCCAAGACAAGCTGCTTCCGACCCACGCCAAACCATCATATCGTCGCTTGCAATGCGGGAGTCATCCAGACAGGACTTTCGCGGCATCGCTCGTCTCCTGAACAAGGGATCCAGGCCAGCGCGACAAGGCGGATTGCCCCAAGAAACGAATTGCGAGCCCGGGGAAATCCCGCAACGCTCCTGAGTGCTTCCGCTAAGGGCCCCGGTCACTCGCCTTTAACGCACGTCTTCAACGGTATGGCAGCCGAAAGACGCCCATGGGGCCGATATGAGTGGGGCGGCCGAATGTCGGGATATTGCCGCGATGTACAGGCGCCGCGCGGAATGCACGAACTTGGCACGACTGCGTCAGGTCCACCTCGACATGGCAATGCGGTGGGAGTCGCTGGCCGAAGACATGGAGCGTACCGAAAGTTGGTCTGGAACGAAGCCCCCGAAGTGACCCGCCGGGACGGAAAGGTCACTCACTGCACCGCCGAGTTGACGAACAAGGCAGCGGAATACCGGGGGTTTGCCAGCAAGTGCCGTCGCCAGGCCGAAGACGCCACGCTGCCGCAGGAGCGGGACGTCATTCGTAAGGCGGCATTGCGCTGGGACATGCTCGCGGAAGAAATCGAACGCGAGATCGCGCAACTCGCGTTGTTTCGTGGACAGCGGGCTCATCGGCGATAACGCGGTGCCCCGCGGCCCCCCGGCCGAGCACACGGCTGCCATGCCGTCCGCATTTCCATGCCTGGGGGGGGTCGGCAGGGGACGGTCCGAATTGACGTGAACTAACCAAGATGCCTCGACCCCGTGCAGGAACGGTCAGAGTTGGGATCCGGGCCGGTCAGTCAGGGAGTGGGCTGCCAATGAACCCGCTCCCCCCGCCGCGCGTGGGGCGGCGTTGTCCCATATCGCTCGCGAGGTGAGGCCAGATCGGGGGCTGCCCGCCCGGGGCCGACCGATTTTGCCACGCTGGCCGGGATGAACCAGGGAATCGCGCGGCGCAGCGTGGCAAGTTCTTGGTCCGGAGCCAAAGGACCAACGATGGCCCCGAGCGCTGCTCTTGTATGGTGGAGGCATTAAGGTGAAATTCGGCGCGCATGGGGGTTAATCCGTAGCCCCGCTTCTTCCGGCGCGCTCGCCGAGGCGGTAAAGCTGTTTGGCCGAGCGCAGCTGCAGGCAAACGAATCGCACGGGGGCTTTCCCATGTCAGCCAAGGTGAACGAAATAGGGCCAGGGATCTTCCGCCTTTCGGTGTTGGTGCCCGAGATCGGCCCTCCGCTGGGTTTCACCTTCAACAGTTTCCTCGTCGACGACGACGAGCCGCTTCTGTTCCACGCCGGCCAGCGCTCGATGTTCCCGCAGTTTTCGGCCGCGGTCGAGCAGGTGATCCCGCTCGAACGCCTGCGCTGGATCAGCTTCGGGCATATCGAGGCCGACGAATGCGGGGCGATGAACCTCTGGCTCGCGGCGGCCCCCTCAGCTCAGGTGGTGCACGGCGAAACCGCGTGTTCCATTTCGCTCAACGACCTCGCCGACCGTGCGCCGCGCGCGGTCAAGGACGGCGAGCTCATAACATCCGGGCACCGGCGCCTTCGTTACATCGACACCCCGCACGTGCCGCATTCCTGGGAGTCCGGCCTGCTTTACGAGGAGACCGGAAAGACGCTCTTCTGTGGGGACCTGTTCACCCAGTTTGGAGCGGAACCCCTGGCCGAGGGCGACATCGTCGCCGCGGCGATCGCGGCCGAGGAAGCCTTCCACGCCACGAGCGTGGGGCCGGCAACGGCATCGACCCTTCGCCGGCTGGCAAGGCTCGAGCCCGCGACGCTGGCGCTGATGCACGGCCCGACGTTCAGGGGCGACTGCGCCGACGCTCTCGACCGCCTTGCAGACTACTTCGAAGATCGCCTGCGAACGGCCGCCTGAACCTGGTCGCCGGGACCGGCGACGCTGAACGCCTCGAACGGTTGGTGGCGGCAACTCGGCAAGGCCCATCATCACCGGACCGATCGAACGCGGGAGACAAATCTATGAAGGCCATAGAAGTGAGGGACCGGGCTGCCGGAACGGCCGGGATGCAGCTGGTGGAGCGGCCCGGCCCGCAAGCCGCAATCAACGACGTCGTCGTTGCGGTTCATGCATCCGGGTTCGTCGGCACGGAGCTGGCGTGGCCCTCCACCTGGGCGGACCGCCTCGGCCGTGAGCGAACGCCGACGATCCCCGGCCACGAGCTCGCCGGCGTGGTCACCGCCCTCGGCTACGGCACGACGGGCCTGTCGGTCGGGGAGCGGGTGTTCGGCCTTGCGGACTGGTACCGCGACGGCACCCTGGCCGAGTACGTCGCCGTCGAGGCGCGCAATCTCGCAACCCTGCCGGACGACGTCGACTTCGCGGTCGGCGCGAGCCTGCCGATCTCGGGCCTGACCGCCTGGCAGGGACTTGTGGTGCATGGCCGCATCGAGGCGGGACAGAGAGTCATCGCGCACGGCGCCGCAGGCGCGGTCGGCTCAATGGTGGCGCAACTCGCCCGCGAGTTCGGCGCCTACGTCATCGGCACCGGGCGCGCCGCGGACCGCCAGGCGGCGCACGACTTCGGCGCGAACGCGTTCGTCGACCTCGACAACGAGCCCCTGGAAAGCGTCGGTGAAGTCGACCTCGTGTTCGACCTCATTGGCGGCGACATCGGCAAGCGCTCCGCGCGGCTGCTTCGCGCCGGGGGCACGCTGGTGTCGGTGGTCGGCCCGATGGAGGAACCGCCCGTCCATCGCCAGGTGATCGATTTCGTCGTCGAAGCCGATCGGGCCCAGTTGAACGAGATCGTCGAGCGGGTGCGGGATGGTCGCCTGAGGACAAACATCGGAACCGTTGCACCCCTCGACGAGGCTGTCGCCGCCTTCAATCCGACCGGGCGCCGGTCGGGAAAGACGATCGTGCGCGTTCGGCCCTGAAGCCCCCTAGGGCACACGCGAAGCGGGCTGCCATTGGCCCCGGACGCGCCGGCAGCACCGCTCGCGGGCGGGCGCCTAGCGGCAGGTGTCGCAATGGACTTTTGCATTAGGATCGAGCCCGTGAACGGGCGCGTTCCAGACCGCCGCCTGGGCCGGTTGCTGATGTGCGGCGTCCTCCGGCCGTCCGCTCGGAACCGCCGCGTCCTGCAGGACCGCGCCGCCGGGCGCCGCTCCCGGCGGCCGGCTGAAGTCGGTCAGGTCGGATTTCATCGCGATCTGCGTGAACGCAGGCGCCGGCGTGCCGCTTTGGGCGAGCTGGAATTCGAAGGGGTAGTCCTCCCCATTCCAGCTGATCGTCACGTCAATGGTCGCCGGCAGGGACCTTGGCTTGACCTTGTCGATGACGAACTCGCCGGCGTAGCTTTCCCCCGGATCGACCGTCGTCAGCTGGATGACTTGGTCGCCCAGAGCGGCAATCGTCTGGTCCAGCTGTCTCTGAACGCTGGCGATGCCATATCCCGTCGAGGCGGTGATCGCTGCGGCCTGGAACTGGCCGGCCACGCTCGGTGTGCTGAACCGGCTCGTATAAGTGCCCCGAGGCGTGACGAACCGGCCGCGGTAGTAGTCGCGCTGGCTTGCCGACGCACCGGCGGCGAGACCTCCGAGAAGGGCGAGGCCGATCTGTGACCACATGGCGCGATGCTTGGCCTTCTTCACAAGCTCCTTTTCGGTGAAGACGCCGACAGGCTGACCGCCGAACGCGACGTGCACCTGCTCGATGCCCATGTTCGCAGGGTGGCGGCTGTCGTTGTAGACGGCGACGCCGAAAACGAGGCTGCCATGGTCGAACGGCAGTGGCGTGATCTGGACCACGCCGTCGTGCATTTCGAGGGCGACCGTCGGCACGCCCTTCTCGTAGCGCACCGATTCCGCGCCTTTCTGGACCGGTTGGACCTCCAGGTCCGAAGAGGCGGCCGCCGCCGTGCTTATGCTCGTGGCGGCGAGAACCGCGACGAGACGAAACATGTAGCTCATCAACTCCCCCCTCGGTTGACGAATTCGGCAGCTTGTATGCCGTTGTCACGGCGCTGTTAATTATCCGAAGGGGGCAGTCCTGCCCAAAAAGGCCGCCCTCGCATTCGCAGTCGGGATCCCGCCGATCCGTGAGGAGTGAAGATGCAGGCGCCTCGGCCGCAGGGCGCGCAATCGAGCGGGCGAATAGCCCAGGCTCGCCTCGCGTCGCCCAGCCTATGTGGATGTCCTTAGCCCGCCTTTAGCCCGCGTCAGCGAGAGGCGGTCCAAGGTCGATCGCGGGTGTAAGCGTGGGGCGATGAAGCCATGAATGCGGGAGCTGGGCGGCAGGGAGCCCGACGCCGGAGGAAGCCGCCGGGTGAGACAGCTCCGCGCCAAAGCGAAGCGGGCCTAAGGGCCATCCTCGAGAGCTTGCCGGATTCGGTGACCATCTTCGACGAAGCGGCGCAGCTGAGGTTCATCAATCCAAGCGGGCTCGAGCTGTTCCAGGCGCCGGACATGGCGTCCCTCGTTTCCTCCGGCTACCTCGCTTTGTCGCCTCGCGACGCGGCCCGTTGGCTCGACGGGCATCGCCGGGTGATCAGCGGCGACAGCGTACGCTCCAGCTACGAGATCACCGGCATGGCCGGCCGCCGGCGCCATGTCGATGCGCACTCCGTGCCGATCGTTCTGCGGGACGGCTCGCGAGGCCATATGTGCATCGGCCGTGACATCACCGAAAGAAGAGCGGCAGAGGACGCCTTGCGGCGCAGCGAACAGCGCCTGCGGCTGATTCAGGACGCAACCGGGCTGGCTGACTTCGAGTCGGGTGCCGACGGTCTGATGCTCGCCTCGGATCGCTTCTACAGCCAGCTCGGGCTACCCGTGCCGTCCGATCCCGTCGCGGCGAAGGCATGGGCGAAGCAGGTCCATCCCGATGACATCGGCTGGCTGGTGGGGTCGCTCGAGGAAGCGATTGCGCGGCAGTGCGAAGCGTTCAGCGGTGAATTCCGAATTGTCCGCGCCGACACCGGCGAGACGCGCTGGCTCGCCTGCAACACGAAGATGGAATATATCGGCGACGGCACGCTCGCGCGGACGATCGGCGCCCACCTCGACATCACCGAGCGCAAGCGGGCCGAGGAAGCCTTGCGCGCAAGCGAGGCGCGCCTCCGTCTGGTGCAGGACGCGACCGGACTGGCCGAGTTCGAGACCACCCCGAACGGCATCAGCTCGTACTCGGATCGCTTCTTCGAGCAGGTGGGCATGGAACCCCGGAGCGGCGAGATCACGTTCGACGAGTGGGTCCTTGCGGTGCACCCCGACGATCGCGAACGGCTGCAACGTGACGTCGAACGCCTGCTGCGCGAGGAGGAACGTTTCAATTTGGAGTTCCGCATAGTGAAGACGGATACCGGCGAGGTCCGCTGGCTTTCCGCCCACTGCTGCGTCGAGCACGACAAGACCGGCAATCCGGTGCGCTGCATCGGGGCGCATCTCGACATCACCGATCGCAAGCGGGCCGAAGAGGCGTTGCGCGAGAGCGAAGAGCGCTTTCGCCTCGCTTCCGAAGCGGCCGGGCTCGGGGTCTGGGACTACGACGAGGAAAACGACCGCCGCGAGTGGTCCGACCGCCTGCGCGAGATTCTCGGCGTCCGCGAGCCGGCCCTGAACCTCACCGAGACCGCCGAGCGCTGCTTCCATCCGGCCGACCGAACGCGCTTCCTGGCGCTCGCCGAAAAGCTCGGCCGCGGGTCGGTCGACAAGTTCGAAAGCTCGTTCCGCATCGTCAGGGCCGAAGACGGCCGCGAACGCTGGGTGGCCATCAGCGCCTGGCGTACCCACAAGGCAGACAACCTGTCCCACCGCATCATCATGACCGTTCGTGACATCACCGACGAAAAAACCGCGGAGGAACGGATCCGCTGGAGCGCGAGCCACGATGCGCTGACCCGGCTCGCCAACCGCGCGCTGTTCCAGGAAAAGCTCGACCAGGCGATCGCCGGTGCCCAGCAGCGGGGCGAGTCCGTGGGCGTGCTGATGCTCGACCTCGACCACTTCAAGCAGATCAACGATTCGCTCGGCCACGACGTCGGCGATGCGCTGCTCAAGATGTTCGCCGAGCGGCTGCGCGAGGCGACGCGTCGCCGTGACACGGTCGCCCGGCTCGGCGGCGACGAGTTCGCGATCATCGTTTCCCGCGTTTGCGGGAACGAAGACCTGCTGAACCTCGCGTCCTCGATCCAGGAACGCATGCGCGCCCCGTTCATCCACAACGGGCGCGTCCTCGATTTCGGCCTCAGCCTCGGCGCGAGCCTCTTTCCGGAGCATGGCAACACCGCGCGCGACCTGCTCAAGAATGCTGACGTCGCTCTCTACGCCGCCAAGGCCGGGGGCCGCGCGATCATCAAGATCTACGAACCGCAGATGCGCCAGGACCTGCAGCTGCGTGCGTCGATGGTCCAGCTCGCCCGCCACGCGATCGACGGCGACAAGGTGGTGCCCTATTACCAGCCCAAGGTCGACCTGCAGACGGGCCGGGTCGAAGGCTTCGAGGCGCTGTTGCGCTGGCGAATGCCCAACGGGCGGATCGGCGAGCCGGCGGGGCTGCAGGCGGCGTTCGAGGATCTCGAGGTCGCCGCCGCCATCAGCGACCGGATGATCGACCGGGTCGTGACCGACATGCGGGGCTGGCTCGACCGCGGCATCGCCTTCGGTCACGTGGCGGTGAACACCTCGGCGGCCGAGTTCCGCCGCGACGACTTCGCCGAGCGCGTGCTCGACAGCCTGCGGCGCGCCGCCATTCCCGCGTCCTTCTTCCAGCTCGAGGTGACCGAGACGGTGTTCCTCGGCCGCGGCGCCGAGCACGTCCACCGGGCCCTCGCGCTGCTGAGCGAGCACGGCGTGAAGATCGCCCTCGACGATTTCGGAACGGGTTTCGCCTCGTTGCGGCACCTGAAGCAGTTCCCGGTCGACATCATCAAGGTCGACCAGAGCTTTGTGCGGCACATGGAGGTCGATCCTGGGGACGAAGCGATCGTCCGCGCGGTGATCAACCTCGGTCAGAGCCTCGGCATCCACGTCGTCGCCGAAGGCATCGAATCGATGGCGCAAGCCGAACGCCTGCAGCGCCTCGGCTGCCATTTCGGCCAGGGCTTCCTGTTTTCGAAGGCCGTCCCCGCGAGCCGTGTCCGCACCTTCGTGGACGACCTCGTTCGCGGCGGCGCGTGGCGACGGCCATCCGGCGAAGGCAACGGCCTGCGCCTTGTCGCTTCACCCCGCTGAGCGGAAGCCCACGCCAATACCGGGCGGCTTCGGCGAAGGACCGGGGCCGTGCGATGGCAAAGATTTGCAACGCTGGCCGGGACTAACCAAGCGGGGCGGGCCGGCACAGCGTGGCAGCAGGCAGACTCCTGGAACGGCGCCAAACGTCCCGCGGAGCAAGAGGCCCGATGTCTGGGGACGGTTTACGCAAGGTGACCGCCTATCCTCGTTATGACCCTAGTCCCGTTCGGGCGCCGCGCCCTTGCCGTCCGTTTCGGGTTGGTCCCGGCCACGCCTTTGCGGCGAGGTCATACGCCTATCCAGCCGGGAAGCATCCGCCGCGGTATGCGGAAATGTACGGGTGCCATGACTCAAGGACTGTGACGGACGGACAAACCGCGGCGTCTCCCCGCCGATCCTCTCGGCCGCGCACTGGACTGCCTCGTCGCTCATTGTTCCGATCTACGCGTCGGTGCTGTTCGTCACCAGGCCGGGCGCGATTTCAGAGCCGCTGGGGCGAACAGCCGGGCTTCTGCATGCTGCCCGCCGTGCTTGGCAATCGACCGCTCTCAGCGTGTCTCCGTAATATTCTCAATGGCTCGTGCTGGGCGACCGCCGCACTTCTGGCAGCCTGTTCGCCCACGCTCGGAAAGGACCTGCACTTGTCGGCGCACGGTGAACTGACCTTCAGCGGTTTGGGATTGTGCAAGACCTACCGCACCGGTGAGACCGAAGTGCACGCCTTACGCGGCGTGGATCTGGCGATTTCAGCCGGCGAGATCCTCGTCTTGCTTGGCCCTTCAGGCAGCGGCAAATCGACGCTGCTCAATATCGTCGGCGGGCTCGACCGGCCGAGCTCCGGCACGCTTCATTATCGCGACCTGAACCTGACCGAGTTGGACGAAAAAGGGCTTACCCGCTTCCGCCGCCTCAACATCGGCTTCGTCTTTCAATTCTATAACCTCATTCCCAGCCTGACGGCCGAAGAGAACGTGCAGCTCGTCACGGATATCGCCGATAACCCGCTGGCGCCCTCAGAGGCGCTGGAACTGGTCGGCCTGGCCGACCGGCGCGACCATTATCCGGCGCAGCTTTCGGGAGGTGAGCAGCAGCGCGTGGCCGTTGCCCGCGCCGTGGCCAAGCAGCCGGGCGTGCTGTTGTGCGACGAGCCGACCGGCGCGCTCGACAGCTCGACGGGCGTGCGCGTGCTTGGGACCCTGGCAGATGCGAACCGCACCCTCGGTACGACGCTGGTCATCATCACCCACAACGCTGGCATCGCCGCCATGGCCGACAGGGTGCTGCACTTCCTCGACGGGCGGATCGCCCGGGAGGAGGTAAACCCGACGCCGGTCGATCCCAAGGACATCACCTGGTGAAGGCGCTCGACCTCAAGCTGGTGCGCGACCTGTGGCACATGCGCGGTCAGGCGCTTGCCATCGCCGCCGTGCTCGCCGCGGCGGCGGCGACGTTCGTGCTGTCGAGCAGCCTTCACGCTTCGCTGCTGGAGACGCGCGAAGAGTATTACGATCAGAGCAACTTCGCCGACGTCTTCGTCGAGACGACGCGGGCGCCGCGCAGCATCCTGGCTCGAGTAGCGGAAATTCCTGGAGTGCAGCGCGCCGAGGGTTCGATTGTCCAGTACGCGACACTCGATTTTCCCGATCGCATCGAGCCGGTAAGAGCCTTGATTGCATCGGTGGAGGAGGACGGCTCCGGCCAGCTAAACCGCCTGACCCTGCGGCAGGGCCGCTTGCCGAGGACAGGCGAAGCGGGCGAAGTCATTGTCGATGAACCATTTGCCAAGGCAAACGCGCTCGGCATTGGCGACAGGATCGACGCCGTCATCTACGGCCGGCGTCAAAGCCTCCTGATCGTCGGCGTCGGCCTCGCGCCCAACTACGTCTACGCACTGGGCCCGGGCGACCTGATCCCGGACGACAGCCGGTTCGGCATCTTTTGGATGGGCCGCAAGGCGCTGGAAGCAGCGACGAACCGCACCGAAGCGATCAATGCGCTTGCCGTGAAACTGCAGCGTTGGGCATCGGAAGCCGATGTGATCCGCCATATCGACCGCTTGCTCGATCCCTACGGCGGGACCGGCGCCTATGGGCGGAAGGACCAGCTCAGCAATGCCTTCCTCGATAACGAACTGACCCAGCTCAAGGCCATGTCCCGGGTGATCCCGCCGGTGTTCCTGATCGTCTCAACGTTCCTCGTCTACATTGTGCTGGGTCGGATGATCCGCATCGAGCGGGAACAGATCGGCCTGCTCAAGGCGTTCGGATACTCGAGCCTGGCGGTCGGCTGGCACTATCTCAAGTTCGCGCTGGTCATTGCTGCGGTCGCGACGGCCATGGGGACGGCCGTCGGCGCATGGATGGGGCGCGCCGCGGCCAAGCTGTACACGGTCTACTTCCATTTCCCGTTCCTCGATTACCAGGTTTCGCCGGGAATCATCGCACTGGCCGCGGGCTTGTCGCTCGGAGCGGCCGGCCTCGGAGCGCTCGGCGGAATGCGCGAGGCCGTGACGCTCAGTCCGGCAGTCGCCATGTCGCCGCCCCCACCGCCGGTCTATCGAGCAGGCGTGACGGAATATCTGGGGCGTGTCATGGGGTTCACGGCCATAGGGCACATGGTCGTGCGCCACATCGCGCGCTGGCCGGGGCGCTCAGCTGTGACCGTGTTCGGTGTGGCGATCTCGGTCGGACTACTGTTCGCGACTCTCCAGTTCCTCGATGCCAGCCGCACGTTGCTGGATTCCTACTTCATGCGCGGGCAGAAGCAGGACTTTACGGTTACGTTCGTCGAAGCGCGGAACGAGGATGCGATCTTCGACCTAGAAACGATCCCGGGCGTGCTGCGGGTCGAGCCGATGCGGGCTTTTCCGGCAAAGCTGACGAACGGTACCCGCAGCGAACGGGCGGCGATCGAGAGTGTCGATCCACGCTCGCAGCTGAGGGCCCGCATCGACAGCAGCGGGAACGAAGTGACTCTGCCGCCTGCGGGGCTGACGCTCAGCAGACAGCTTGCCGATGAGCTGGCAGCGGCTCCGGGCGATCTCATCGAGGTCGACATTCTCGCGGGGCGGCGAACGAAGCTATTCCTGCCCGTCGCGCGGATCGTCGACGAGTTCATCGGGGCAGGCGCCTACGTGGGCCCCGAGACCGCTGAGCGGCTGGCGCGCGACGCCTCCCCCGTCGGCGCGGCCTTGCTGCGGATCGATCCGTTGCAGCGCCGGGCGATCCTGGGCCGCCTGAAGGCGATGCCGCAAGTGCTTGGCGTTACCGAGCGCAACGCGGCGCTCGCCAAGTTCGAGGAGATGATCGACCAGAACATCTATACCATGCTGTTCTTCTACATCTCCTTCGCGTCAGCGATCGCGGTGGGCGTTGTCTACAACAGCGCGCGCATCCTGTTCTCCGAACGCGCCCACGAATTGGCGACGATGCGGGTGCTCGGCTACTACCAGAGTGAGGTAGCCGTCGTGCTGCTCGGCGAGATCGCGCTGCTCGTCGCGGCGGCGGCTTTGCCCGGGTGCCTTCTTGGTTATGGCCTTGCTCATTTGATGATCGCCTTGTTCAGTTCGGACCTGTTCCGCCTGCCGTTCGCGCCGGCTCGGTCGACCTACGGACTCGCCATTGTCATCGTTTTGGCGGCGGCCTTGGCGACGGCGGTAATCGTCGCCCGGCGCGTCGCGAAGCTCGACATGGTCGCAGTCCTCAAGGCAAACGACTGATGTGGCAGCGGATCAAGAGCTGGCGCTGGGCCATCGTCGTCGCAGCCCTGCTGCTCGGCGGCCTTGCCTATGCTTTCTGGCCGACGCCCGTGGCCGTGGACATGGCGAAGGTCACCCGCGGGCCGCTAACCGTCGGCATCACTGACGACGGGGTGACGCGAGCGAAGGATGTGTTCGTCGTTTCCGCGCCGGTCACCGGCTATCTCTCGCGCATCGAGCTGGAGGCGGGCGATCCGGTCAGGCGGGGCACCGTCATCGCGACGATGAGAGGCCTCCCCTCGTCGCCGCTCGACCCGCGCAGCCGCGAGGAATTGCGCGCCGCTCTCGCAGCGGCCGAAGCGGCAGCGAACGGCGCCCAAGCATCGCTTGCCCAGGCGCGCAGCGACCTCGGCCGCGCCGAGGCTCTCGCGGTGAAGGGCTTCGTAACCAAGGCGCAGCTCGAGACCGCCCGCACGCGAGTGGCCACGGGACAGGCGGCGCTCGCCCAAAGTCGCGCGGAGGCCGCGCGCATTCGTGCTCAGCTCGGAGCCACTTCGGGCGCCGCTTCCGGCCAGGGAGTGGTAATCCGCGCTCCCGCTGGAGGAGACGTTCTCTCGCTAATCAACGAGAGCGAAGGAGTCATTGCCGAAGGCACGCCGATCATGACCATTGGCAACCCCCATTCGATCGAAGCTGTCGTTGACCTACTCTCGCGCGACGCCGTGCGCGTGAAACCGGGCCAGCGGGTCCAGTTTTCTCAGTGGGGCGGCACGGAGCCGCTGCTCGGAAAGGTCTCGCGGATCGAGCCGTACGGACGACTTAAGGTCTCGGCGCTGGGGATCGAGGAGCAGCGGGTGAACGTCATCGTGCATTTCGATCCGGCCTCCATCCGGCAAGCGGAGCGGCTGGGTCACGGCTTTCAGTTCGATGCCACGATCGTGCTATGGAGCGCCGACAAAGCCCTGCGCGTTCCGATCGGTTCGCTCTTCCACGGAGCGGACGGTGGCTGGCGAGTGTTCGTCGTCAGCGAGCGCAGAGCCCGCGAACGGCTGGTTACGATCAGCCACCTTACCGACGAGTTTGCCGAAGTGCGAGCCGGTCTCAAGGAGGGGGAGACCGTGGTCCTCAACCCATCGAACGAGTTGCAAGATCGGGCACGCGTGCGGTCCCGATAGACGACGCGGGTCGGCATGTATCGCATTCGCCCTGCACAAGCGAGCCGATCGTGGCCGAGCTTGAGGTGAGATGGAAAAACTCAACCCTTTGACCTCCCGGAGGGAGGTGTCCCCGCGATTTTGAACAGCGATGATGCGGGTTTGGGATCGCCAACCCCTATGACGGCTATTGCCCAAGGCTTCGACGAAACAGTTAGGCTTGTGCAACTAGGCCACGAGTTGGATCAAACGCTGGCGGCCAATCCATTCGTTGGCTCCTCTTCCCATTATGGAATCGACGCGCAGGAGGGGGGCGCGAACAGACACATGTCGATCGTTCATCCCCGTGAACGACGTATTTTCCAGATAGGACGAATGGAATGATGGTTTTCGGAAACTGGCAAACCCCAATGATTTCAATGACGACTGGCGGAGACGGAGGGATTCGAACCCTCGATACGAGTAATCCCCGTATGGCGGTTTAGCAAACCGCTGGTTTCAGCCACTCACCCACGTCTCCGGATGCGGCTCGCGAAGCGCGGCCTATAGCGAGGGGTCACTGACCGGACAAGGGCCGCGGCAAGCGTCCGATAGAAGCATTTTCGGACTCGACTCACCGCAAATCCGATTCGGTTGGCCGCGCATTCATTGCCGCTTCAGGCGCAAAGGATTCTGTTCGTTTGCGGATAGTTCCGCCTGGACGGGACGGGGAAAGACCTATGCTGATCAGACTTGCCGACAACCGCCGCCGCGGGCTTTTCGCCGCGGCTCTCGCACTGGCTGCCACTGGTGCGAGCGCGCCGCTCGCCGCGCAATCGATTCAGACGGTCGATCCCAACCAGGGGATCAACAGCGACCTTGCGCCTGCGCAGCGGCAAGCGCCGCTGCCGCCGCCTCCCGCGACGGCTTACCAGGATCCCGGCGCCAGTCCCGACGCCCTTCCGCCGGTAGATACGCCCGCGCCGCCGTCCGATACTTCGGTCCCGGGCCCCAAGTTCGGCCCGACGCCGGCCGTCGCCACAACTACCGCAGGACAAGGGGAGACGTACAAGGAAGACGACCTGATCGGCGCCGCCGAAGGGGTATTCGGCAAAGGCGCCAAGGGCGTCGCCACGATGATCAAGAACATCCTCAAGAAGCAGGGCGAGCCCAACGGTTACATTGTCGGGCGCGAGGCGGGCGGCGCGATCGGCGTCGGCCTGCGCTATGGCTCGGGCACCTTGTACCACAAGGTGGAAGGCCAGATGCCGGTCTACTGGACTGGGCCTTCGATCGGTTTCGACGTCGGCGCCAACGCCGCCAGCACCTTCGTGCTGGTTTACAACCTCTACGACACCAAGGAGCTCTACGAGCGGTTCCCGGCGGGCGAGGGCGATGCCTATGTCATCGGCGGCCTCACCGCGAGCTACCTGCGCAAGGGCGACATCGTGCTGATCCCGATCCGCGTCGGCGCCGGTTTGAGGCTGGGCGTCAATGCCGGTTACATGAAGTTCTCGAAGAAGCAGCGCTGGATTCCCTTCTAGGCAGCGCCCAACTTCCCCAGTCGCATTTATTGAAGCTTGATAGCGTGGCGCGCGCCCGTCTAGGGGCGCGCCATGCTTGAGAGACTCGAACAGCAGCCGCCCGACGCCCTCCTTGCGCTGATCAAGCTGCACGACGCGGATGAGCGCCCCGACAAGATCGATCTCGGCGTCGGCGTCTATCGCACCGGGCAGGGCGCGACGCCGGTGTTCGGCGCGATCAAGGCGGCCGAGCGCAAGCTGGTCGAGGAGCAGGACACCAAGGCCTATCTCGGGCCCGAGGGCGACATGGGTTTCGTCCACGCGCTGATGCCGTACATTTTCGGCGGCGACCCGACCCGCGGCGGGCGGATCGACGGGATGCAGACCCCCGGCGGCACCGGCGCCGTGCGGCTGGCGCTGGCGCTGGCGCGGCGGGCGGGTGCGGCTCGCGTGCTCATGGGCACGCCGAGCTGGCCGAACCATGCGCAGATCGTGAAAGACCTCGGGCTCGAGCTGGTGACCTTCGCGCATGCCACCGGCGAGGGGGCGGCCAATCTTGCGGCGTTGAAAGAGGCGCTCGGCGCGGCGGGCGAGGGTGACGTCGTGTTGCTGCACGGCTGCTGCCACAACCCGACCGGCATCGATTACACCCCCGAGCAATGGGACGAGGTTGCCCAATTGCTTGCGCACGGCGGTGTGCTCCCGGTCATCGACCTTGCCTACCAGGGCCTCGGCGAGGGCATGGACGAGGACGCCTACGGGGTGAGGCGGGTCGTCGATGCGGTTCCCGAGGCGCTGATCGCGCAGAGCTGCGACAAGAACTTCGGCCTCTATCGTGATCGCGTGGGAGCGCTCTATGCGCTGGCGGAAGACGCAGAGGAACTGACGCGCATCCTGTCGAACGGCCATGCGCTTGCCCGGGCGGCGTGGTCGATGCCGCCGGACCACGGGGCTGCGGCGGTGCGCCTCGTTCTGAGCGATGCCAAGCTGACCGAGAACTGGCTGGACGAGCTGGCGCAGATGCGGGCTCGCATTCGCCAGGTTCGGGCGACGCTGGCCCAGGCGGGGCAGATCGGCAAGGTCGACCTGGCTCCGCTTGACCTGCAGAACGGCATGTTCGCCACGCTCGCGCTGTCGAAGGAGCAGATCGACACCCTGCGCCAGGACCATGGCATCTACATGGCGGGCTCGGGCCGCATCAACGTCGCCGGGCTGACGATGGACAACATCGCCAAGTTCACCGCCGCGCTCCGCGAGGTGGCGGCGGCTCCGGCGAACGCGGTCTGAATGAACCGGCAGCCGGTCCTTGAGGGGGAGCGGCTGCTGCTGAGGCCGCTCAGCCCTGACGACTGGGAGGCGCTCTTCGCAGTCGCTTCGGACCCGGCCGTATGGGCGCTGCACCCGGCGCACGACCGCTGGCAGGAGCCGGTTTTTCGCGCGTTCTTCGACGATGCGCTCGCGAATAAGGGCGCGCTCGTCGTGATCGACAAGGCGAGCGGCGCCATCGTCGGCTCCTCGCGGTTCCAGGGCTACGATCCGGCCGACGGCGGTTCGGTGGAGATTGGCTGGACATACCTTGCCCGGCGCCTGTGGGGCACGGGCGCCAACGCCGAGATGAAGCGGCTGATGTTGCGGCACGCGCTGGAACATGTCGAACGCGTTCGGTTCCGTGTCGGCGAGGGCAATCTGGTCTCGCGCGGGGCGATGAAGAACATCGGAGGCCGCCTGACCGATCACAGCGATGTCTCCATCATGGCAGGCGAGCCGGTGATCCACGTCGTGTACGAGATCGACCGCGCGGGGTTTGCCGGCGGGCCTCTCGCCGGGAAATGACGGCGCGCACCCTTTCTAGGCGCGCAAGGACTCCAGCCGCTTGAGATAACGGGCGAGGGTGTCGATCTCGAGATTGACTTCGGCGCCCGGGCCCAGCTCGCCGAGCGTTGTCACGGCAGCCGTGTGCGGGATGATGTTGAGGCCGAAGGCGACCGAGCCGTCGGGCCGGTCCTCAACTTGGTTGACCGTCAGTGAAACGCCGTCGAGCGCGATCGAGCCCTTGGGCGCGACGAACGGGGCAAGCGCCGCCGGCGCGACGATCGTCACGCGCGTGGAATCGCCTTCGGCCTGCACTTGCTCGACCGTGCCGACCGCATCGACATGGCCCGAGACGATGTGGCCGCCAAGCTCGTCGCCGAGCCTGAGCGACGGTTCGAGGTTGATGCGCGTCCCTTCTGCCCAGCTGTCCTTGGCCGTGCGCGAGAGCGTCTCGGCCGAGACATCGACCGCGAACCAGGCGTTGCCGGTCTCTCCGCCCCGCTCGACCACCGTGAGGCACACGCCCGAGCAGGCGATCGAGGCGCCGACCGCGATTTTGTCCGGGTCGAACGGACAGGCGACGCGCACGCGCAAGTCGCCGCGCTTTTCGCAGCTTTCGATCGTGCCGACGGCGGTGACGATGCCGGTGAACATGGGGCCCCTTCAGCTTCGCCCCGGGGTGTAGACTTCGAGCGTGTCGCTGCCAAGTTGGCGGCGATCGCAAAGCTGCCAGCCCTCGGGAGCGCCGGTCGCCCCGGGGTGGCGGAACGCGGCCATACCCTCGCCGAACTCGACCGGTGCGCGGTAGAGCAGGAGCCGGTCCACCAGCCCGGCGGTCAGGAATGCGTCGGCCACTTGCGCGCCGCCTTCGACGAGCAGGTATTGCGCGTCGAGGGAACGGATCGCCTCGGGGCCGGCAAGCGCCTGCCAGTCCCGGGGCTGATCGTGCCGCGTGAGGACCAGCCGCTGCGGGGAGCGGTCTTCGAGCCCCGGGAGGCGCACGTCGAGCCTCGGCTGGTCAATTCGCAGCGTGCGGCCGCCGACCAGGATGGCATCGTTCCGGGCACGCTCGCGGTGGGCATGGGCGCGGGCAATCGGACCGGTGATCCACTTGCTGCTGCCGTCCGGACGGGCCACGAAACCGTCAGCAGTGATGGCCAGCTTCAGCGTGACGAACGGGCGCCCCTCGCGCCTGCGCGCGAGATAGCCGGCGAGGCTGTCGCGGCAGGCCGGATCGTCGGCCAAAGCCACCGAAACACCGGCTGCCTTGAGCCGTTCGACGCCACCGCCGGCCGTGCGCGGGTCCGGGTCCTCGACGCCGATCACAGCCCGCGCGATGCCCGAGGTGACAGCGAGATCGGCACACGCGGGCCCGCGCTCGCTCATATGAGCGCAAGGCTCGAGGGTGACGTAGAGCGTCGCACCGCGCGCCTCGCCGCCGGCCTGTTCGAGCGCCATCGCCTCTGCGTGAGGCCTGCCGCCGGGCTGGGTCCATCCGCGGCCGAGCACGATGCCGTTCTTGACGACGATCGCTCCGACCGCCGGGTTCGGCCGGCTCATGGGTCGCGCGCGCTCGGCGAGACAGGCGCAAGCCGCCAGCCAGCGCCCTGCGCCGTCGCTCACTGTGCGGGATGCTCCGCGGGGACTGTCGTTGAGGATGTGGCGGTTGGCTTGGCCGGTGCGGCGGCTTCTGCTTTGGGCGGCGTTCGCTTTGCCGCCGGCGGCGGATCGCTGTACTGGCGCTCCAGCTCGTCCGGATCGAACCCGCTCGCGCGGGCAAGGTTGCGGTAGAAGTTCCGGCGGACTTCATCGTTCTGCTTCCGGATCGCGGCCTCGGCGTCCTTGCGCTTCTGGTTGGCGATGTTGGACTCGAGGATTTCCTTCTCGGTTCGGTTCGGGGCGAATGTGTTGATCCAGATCACCTCGGGCTGCGCCGGTGGCGCGCGCTCGGTCTTCGGCATGAACAGCACGATCATCGTGAAGGTCAGGGCCACCGAGAGACCGAGAATTTGCCAGCGATAGGGCGTCGGCTGGCGCCAGTAATGAAAGAAGTCGCCGAAGCCGTCGATCGGCGAGACGTTCTTCAGGTTGAAGATGCGCATGGCGCCAAGATAGGCCTCGCCGCCCGCCGGCGCCACCCCCGCGGCCGGACGGTCAGTAATATTCGACGCGGATCGGAATTCGCCCGCGGAAATCGCCGCCCTGGCCGTTCTTGCTGGTGATCGTGGCGCCGAAATTGAATTGCAGCTGGCCTTGCTCGTCGAGCATCGCCACTCCGGCAAGGTCGGTGCGAAAGTCGCTCAACTCGGCCTCGGCGCCGCTCTGGCTGTACAAGGTGACCACCTGCGGCAGCTCGATGTGCACCGGGCGCAACGGCTTGCCGGTGATCGTCGCCTTGCCCTGAAAGGAGAGGCCGCCGAGGTCGACCATTCCCGAGCCGACCTGCTTGGCGCCGGTCTGCGGATCGATGTCAGCATGGCCGTCCTGATGCCCCTTGAGGCCCAGGCGTCCGACGTTGATGCCACTTTCGATCGTGATCGAGAGCGGGCGCTCGCCGTTGGCCCCGACAGGTGCGAACGGATCTTCGCAGCAGCCGCTGCTCGAGTTCGGCGCCACGGGGGAACTCGGCACCACGGCGGAATTCGGCGGGGCGGGTCGTTGGAGTGGCGGCTTGGCCGAGGGTGCGACGGAGGGTCCCGGCCCGGGAGCCGGTGCCAAAGCCGCGGCGAGCGCGGCCGCCAGGGCGAGGCCGATGGACGCCATGCCGCCCTTTTGGCCAAAAGTGGTTAACGGCGCGTAAGGAAGCGCTACCCGAACGAGGCGTAAAGCGTCCGCCCGTTGGCCTTCAGCCACGCGTCGGCGGACTTCAGATCCCCCTCGAACAGCTTTGCGAGCAGGGCGTGAAACGCCGGCGAATGGTCGAAATGAGCCATGTGCGCGACTTCGTGGGCGACGACCGAGCGGCGCACGAAATCCGGAGCCTGGACGAGACGCCAGTTGATGCGGATCGCCTTGCGGTCGGAACAGCTGCCCCAGCGGCGCTGTGCGCGCGACAGCCGCAAAGGCGGCGGCGGGCGGGCGGACCGCTCGCAATAGAATGCAAGGTCGTCCTGCAACAGGCGATGGGCCTCGCTTTCGAGCCAGCGCTGCAGTCGCGGGGCAAGGCCGTCCGCTGGGCCGCCGACCCTTATGATCGCGCCCGAATGCGACGGCTGGCGGGCGTGGGACAGGTCCCAGTCGACGGTCAGTTCGCGCCCGCGATAGAGGATGATCCCTCCGGGCGCCGGTCGGCTGGCGCGCGGCAACGCGGCCATTTGCCGTTCGAGCCATTCGAGGCGGGCGCGGGCGAACACCAGCGCGTCCTCGGTGCGCCCCCACAGCGGCAGGGTGATCCGCACCGCGCTGCCGTCCGGTGCCAGTCGCATGGTCAGCCGCCGCGCGCGCGAATGGCGGCGAACCGCGAGCGGCACCTCGCGTCCGCCGATGCACACCAGGGGATCCTCGCCCGGAGCGCGGCGCAGCCAGTCGATCATCGCGAGTCCCAGTCGACGATGTGGTGCTCCAGCGGGCCGGCCTCGACCTCGCTTACCACCTTGCCGGCGACGCACTTGCCGGCGCGCTTCATCGCTTCGTCACTGCCGGTCAGGAGCGGATGCCATTCGGGCAGCGGCTGGTCCTCGGCCCGGCGGCGATAGGCGCAGGTTTCCGGCAACCATGGCACCGTGACGACCAGCTTCAATGTCAGCCGAAGGCAATCGGGCACGAAGGCCTTGCGGTTGCGATAGTCGCAGCAGCGCGCCGTTTGGGTGTCGAGCAGGCGGCAGGCGACGTTGGTCATCGCGATCGCACCGGTGTCCTCGTCCTCCAGCTTGTGCAGGCAGCAGCGACCGCACCCGTCGCACAGCGCTTCCCATTCCGCGCGATCGAGCGTGTCCAGCGGAAGTTCCCAGAAGCGCTCTCTCAGCTGACCCATTTTTCCAGGCTCGCGGCCACGTCCTGTGGACCCTTGTCGACGGGAACCAGCGCGATAGGCTGTCCCTTCCGGCCCATCAGATAGGCCTGGGTGCTGTGATTGACGAGGTAGCCGCCTTGCGAGTTCGCCTTGCCCTTCTCGTAATAGACGGCAAATTCCTTGGCGACCTTGGCGATTTCCCCGGGCGTGCCGGTAAGCCCGAGCAAGCGATCCGAGAACGCGTGGGTAAACTCGCCGACGACCTTCGGCGTGTCGCGTTCCGGATCGACCGAGATGAACATCGGCACGATCTGCGCCGCGAGATCGGGATGGGCCTTCCCGTACAGGGCATAGCCTTGCATCAGGTGCTGCATGTCGAGCGGGCACACGTCGGGGCAGTATGTGTAGCCGAAATAGACGATACGATATTTGCCGTCGAAGTCGCTCCAGTGCACCGTCCTGCCGTCGCTGGCGGTGAGCGTGAAGGGCCCGCCGATGGCGGCGCCCGCCAGCGGCGGCTGCTCCCTTGAGGCTGCGCCGTCTTGCGAAGATGGCGAGCAGGCGAGAAGCAGGAGGGGAACGGCGGAGGCGACCAATTTTCGATACATGACAGGCGGGTTCATGCTCTGCTAACGCACCCATCGCAAGGCTTGTCCCGGTCTTGCGAGCGGACAGTCCGCAACTTTCGGGAGGTGTTGAAGTGGCGATGGTTCATCGCAGCAAACCGGCGTTGGCGGTTGTCGCCGGACTGAGCTTGATGACGGCAATGCCCGCCGGTGCCCAGAATTATTCGGACGGCTACCAGTTCCTCCAGGCGGTCGAGAAGCAGGATGCGGCCAAGGCCCAGGATCTGCTGGGCAAGAGCTCGACGGTCATCAATGCCCGCGACCTGTCGGACGGTCACACGGCCTTGCATATCGCGGTGAAAAACCATGCCTACACCTGGCTGAGCTTTCTTCTCGGCAAGGGCGCCGATCCCAACATTGCCGACAAGAAGGGGGTGACGCCGCTGATGCTCGCCAGCCAGGCGGGATTCACCGACGCCGTCATTGCCCTCGCCCAGTCGGGGGCGAAAGTGGACCAGCCCAACGATACCGGCGAGACGCCGCTGATCCTTGCCGTTCTTGCCAAGAAGTCGCCGATGGTGCGCGTGCTGCTGCTTGCCGGCGCGGACCCGGACCACGCGGACAATTCGGGGCGCACCGCGCGCGACTACGCCAAGGCCAGCGGGGTCGACAGCCCGGTGCTGGCAGAGATCGAGAGGCACGATAAGGACAAGACCGCCAAGAAACCCAAGGGCACTTACGGACCGACGTTCTGACATGGCACAAGCAGCCGACCTGACGCTCGACGAACTGCGGCTCCGGCTGGCATCGCAAATCGCCGAGGCGGCGATCTTCGACGGCTGGAGCGATGCTGCGCTGGTGAATGCGAGTACTGCGGCCGGGGTCGATCCGGCGGTCGCTCGGCTCGCCTTCCCCGGCGGCGCGATGGACATGATCGCGGCGTGGTCCGCCTTGGTCGATGCCCGGATGGCAGCGGCGTTCGACCGCGGTACGCTCGCGCAACTGCCGATCCGCGAGCGGATTCGTTCTCTCGTCTGGTTTCGCCTCGAAGCCTGGCTCGGCCTCGAGGAAGCGCTGCGCCGCGCGCTCGCGATCGAGGCGATGCCGCAAAACCTTGTCCGCACCGCGAGGCTCGGCTGGGGAAGCGCGGACACGATGTGGCGCCTCGCGGGCGATACGTCGACCGATTACAACCACTACACCAAGCGGGCGATCCTCGCCGGGGTCTACGGCGCCACGCTGGCGGTGTTCATCGACGATGAGAGCGAGGGCAAGGCCGAGAGCCGGGCGTTCCTCGACCGGCGGATCGAGGGCGTAATGAAGTTCGAGAAGGCCAAGGCCCGCTGGCTCGCCAAGCGCGAGCACTTCGACCCCGTCCGCTTTCTCGGGCGACTGCGCTACCCCGCGCGCTGATTCCTGCCTTCAGGGGGGCAAATTATTAATGCGAATTAGTTGCAATTAGCGCGCTTTTCTGCCACGCCGCCGGCATGACCCTCGACCAGCTTCCGCCGCGCCGCCGCGCGGAAATCGTCGCGATCGACTGGGATGCGCTCGCCGCTGATGAAGCCAAGCGCTTGCGTGCGCTCGGCGTCGACGAGGGCGCGCGGGTGGCGGTCGCGCATCGCGGAGTGTTCGGCGGGCGCGACCCGATCGCGCTGCTGATCGGCCGCATGACCCTTGCCCTTCGCCGCAACCATGCCGCGGCGATGACCGTCCGGGAGCTCTTATGAGCCGCCTTCGTACGGCCGCGCTGGTCGGCAATCCCAACTCCGGCAAGAGCGCGCTGTTCAACGTGCTCACCGGCGCGCGGCAAAAGATCGCCAACTACCCCGGCGTCACGGTCGAGCGGAAGGCCGGGCGCTTCACGCTGCCGAGCGGCGAGCCGGTTGAGCTGGTCGACCTTCCCGGCAGCTACGCGCTCGATGCCGCCAGCCCGGACGAGGAAGTCACCCGCAAGGTCGTGCTCGGCGAGTTTCCCGGCGAGGCGCGGCCCGAGGTGCTCATCGTCGTCCTCGACGCCTCGAACCTGGAGCAGCACCTGGTGTTCGCGCAGGAGCTGATCGAGCTCGGCCGGCCGGTGGTCGTCGCGCTCAACATGGTCGACCTGGCCGAACGCGACGGGCTGGTCCTCGACCCGGGGGCCCTCAGCGCAGCGCTGGGCGTACCGGTGATTCCCACGGTGGCGGTCCGCCGGCGAGGCATCGAGGACCTGCTCGCCGCCATGGAGGGCGCCGAGGCGACGGCCGAGCGCGATCCGAAGGATCACCGCAAGTGGCACCTGACCTTGCCTGAACGGCGCATGGCGGCGCGCGCGATGGCGCAAGGCGCGATCCTGTCGGAAACCGCGCAGCACCGGCTCCACGCCAGCCTCGACAAGGTACTGCTACACCCCTGGTTCGGCCCTGTGATCCTGTTCGCGCTGCTGTTCGTGATGTTCCAGGCGGTGTTCGCCTGGGCGGCTCCGCTGCAGGACGCGCTGTCGGCCGGGGTGACCGACCTGATCGCGCTAGCCAACGCCACGCTTCCGGCAAGCTTCCTGCGCGATCTCTTGACCGAAGGCGTGCTCGCCGGCGTCGGCTCGGTCGTCGTCTTCCTGCCGCAGATCGTCATTCTCTTCGCCTTCATCCTGGCGATGGAGCAGTCGGGCTACATGGCCCGCGCGGCGTTCCTGATGGACCGCCTCATGGCCAACGTCGGGCTGTCCGGCCGCAGCTTCATCCCGCTGCTTTCGAGCTTCGCCTGTGCGATCCCGGGGATCATGGCGACGCGGGCGATCGCCGACCCGAAGGACCGGCTGACCACGATCCTGATCGCCCCGCTGATGACCTGCTCGGCGCGCCTCCCGGTCTATGCGGTGATCATCGCGGCGTTCATCCCGCATCGCACGGTCGGCTGGGGAGTCGGTCTGCAGGGGCTGGTGCTGCTCGGGCTATACGTCGCCGGCATCGTCGGTGCGTTCGTCGTCGCGCTGGTGCTGCGGCGCACGGTGACCAAGGGCAGCGCCTCGGGGTTCATCATGGAGCTGCCGAAGTACCAGTGGCCGCCGTTGCGCGACATTGTCCTCGGCTTGTGGCAGCGCGCCTGGATCTTCCTGCGCCGCGCGGGGACGATCATCTTCACGGTGACGGTCGTTCTATGGCTGCTGCTGAGCTTTCCGAAAGCGGGGCCGGGGGAGAACCAGGTCGATGCAAGCTTCGCCGGGCACATCGCCAACGGCCTGCAGGTCGTGCTGAAGCCGATCGGCTTCAATCGCGAGATTTCGCTCGCCTTGATCCCGGCCATGGCCGCGCGCGAGGTCGCCGTGGCTTCGCTTGCCACGACTTATGCGGTCAACGCAGGCAATGACGACGAGGCGGCGCAGGGGCTGATCCCGAAGCTGCAATCGCGCTGGACCTTGCCGACCGCGCTCGCCTTCCTCGCCTGGTTCGTGTTCGCCCCGCAATGCCTTTCGACGATTGCGGTCACCCGGCGAGAGACGAATGGCTGGAAATGGCCGTTATTCATGCTCGCTTACCTGTTCGCGCTGGCTTACGTTTTTGCCGGGCTCACCTATTGGCTCGCCGTCGCCGTGGGGCTCTAGGTCCCTTCGAACGAATCCTTTTGACATGCCTGTTGCGAGGCAGGCCGGCTGGGGCCTAAATCTCCTCGGGAATCACTAACCGGAGCGCGGTCGCGCCCGGACTTGAGCGAAGGCAGCGAAGCAAATGGCAGGTAGCGTCAACAAGGTCATCCTGATCGGCAATCTCGGCGCCGACCCGGAGGTGAAAAGCTTTCAGAACGGCGGCCGCATTGCCAACCTCAGGATCGCCACGTCGGAGAACTGGAAGGACAAGAACACCGGCGAGCGCAAGGAGCGCACGGAGTGGCACAACGTCGTGCTGCAGTCCGAGGGCCTCGTGGGCGTCGCCGAGCGCTACCTGCGCAAGGGCAGCAAGGTCTACATCGAAGGCCAGCTGCGCACCCGCAAATGGCAGGATCAGTCGGGCAACGACCGCTACACGACCGAAGTCTCGGTCGGCGGCATGGGCGGAGTGATGACGATGCTCGACGGGGCGCCGGGCGGTGGCGGCGGCCAGCGCGGCGGCGACTGGGACCAGGGCGGCCGCTCGTCTTCGGCAGGCGGATCGGACTGGAACCAGGGCGGCGGTTCGTCGGGCGGCGCCCCGAGCTTCGCCGACGATCTCGACGACGATATTCCGTTCTAGGCGCTTAGTCCTTCTTCAGCGCGGAGAGCGCGGCGAAGGGCCCGCTCGCCGGATCGTCGGCGAGGCCTTTCTCCTGGCGAGTGCGCTCGGCCTCGGGCCCGGTTGCGTAGGGATCGATCGCCAGCGCCAGGCTCTGCGCGACGGCTTCGCCGAGGTCGAAGGCGGTGCCGGCATAGGGGATTTCGTCGAGCTCTTCCTCGTTCAGCTCCACTTCGTCCTCCGCCGCCGCGGCGTCAGGCACGAACCTCAGCGCGAGCGGTTCAAAGATGGCGACCGGCAGGTCGTCACCGCTGACCGCGCAGCTTTGGACGATGTCGGCCGACAGGGTGCCCGCGGCCCTGACCGCCTCGCCATCGGCCTCAAGCGTCACGGTCGCCTCGAGGCGCTCGATCGCCACCAGCGCAAAGCGCTTGGCGAGCGCCTCTCGCTCCGGTTTTTGCGCAGCGATGGTCACCGGTTTCCCGGTCAGCTGGCGGCGGTCGATCAGACGCGGGAACTCGGGCGCGTTCATCGCTCGATCCGTGCGGCGAGAAGGTCCGCCGGTGCGAGCCGGCCGAGCTGGTTCGCCAGCGCGCGCAATCGCTTGGCGAGGGCTTCGGGCCCCGCTTCACCGGCAAGGGTCACATTGCGCAGCACGGCATTCTCAAGGACGCGATCGCTCCTCTCGGCGATGGCGACGCGATAGGCGCCGAGGCGGCCGCCGAGCGAGGCCATCAGCTTGCCGATGTGCTTGCCGACGACGAGATCGCCGATGCCGCTCTCGCGCAGCTGGCCGTCCATGTCTTCGACGAACAGCTCGGTCAGCAGCGCGGACTGCGCACCGCAGTCGGCGTCGCTCTCGAGGCGAAGCAGCACCAAGGCCAGCACGGCGGTGATCATGTCGAACCGGCCCGCCACGGTATCAGCGACGCCGCAGTGGGCATACCAGTCGCGCTCGCGCGAGATTTCCACGACCCTGTGCCACAGCGGGCGCAGGGCCTCGCGCGGCTCGGGCTTGCGGGCAAACAGGCGGCGCAGGTTCGGCATGGCGATGGGCGGGTTCATTCGTTCAGCGGGCATTCAATGGGTCAAGGCGAAGCGGCCCCGTTGCACAGCGGCCCGCCAGCCCCTAAGGCTCGGGCCGATATAGGCGCGGCGCGGCCCAAGGCAATGCACCGCGGCGCGGGGTTCGGAGACGGTCTGCACATGGCAAGGTTCAATCGCAACGCAGCACTGCTGGGCGCGCTGGCGCTGGTTTCGGGCTGCAGTTCGATCGTCCAGCACCATGGCTACATCACCGAGCCCACGTTGATGCGGACGGTCCATGCCGGCGTCGACAATCAGCAATCGGTCGAACAGCTGCTCGGCGAGCCGAGCTTCAAGAGCCAGTTCGGCCAGCCGACCTGGTATTACGTGGGCACGTTCACCAAGCAGAAGCCGTTCGGGACACCGCGTATCAACCAGGACACGGTCCTCGCGATCACCTTTGACAGCGCGGGCAACGTCGCCTCGGCCGAGACGACGGGCATGGAAAAAGTCGTCCGCATCCATCCGGACAGCCACAAGACGCCGACGCTGGGTCGCGAACGCTCGTTCCTCGAGGACCTGTTCGGCAACATCGGCCAGGTCGGGGCGGCTGGTGCCACCGGCAACGGTCCGCCGACCAACACCGGCGGCAGCTGATTCCGCTCGCCGTCGGGCGAACGAGGATTGAACGCGTCGGCGCAGCGTCCCATATCGCGCGCCATGGACGATACTCCTAGCAGCCGTGGCGGCGTCCGCTGGCACGGCACCACCATCATCGGCGTAACCAAGAACGGCAAGACCGTGATCGCCGGCGACGGCCAGGTGACGATGGGCAACACCGTGATGAAGCCCAATGCGCGCAAGGTCCGCCGGATCGGCGAGGGCGGCAAGGTTATCGCCGGGTTCGCCGGGGCAACAGCCGATGCCTTCACCTTGTTCGAGCGGCTCGAAAAGAAGCTCGAACAGTACAGCGGCCAGCTGCTGCGCGCCGCCGTCGAGCTGGCCAAGGACTGGCGCACCGACAAGTACCTGAGGAACCTGGAAGCGCTGATGATCGTCGCCGACAAGGATACGATGCTGGTGCTGACGGGCAACGGCGACGTGCTCGAGCCCGAGGGCGGCATCGCCGCGATCGGCTCGGGCGGCAACTACGCGCTCTCCGCCGCGCGGGCGCTCGACGAATACGAGGACGACGCCGAGAAGATCGCCCGCCGCGCGATGGAAGTCGCCGCCCAGGTGTGCGTCTTCACCAACGACCGGGTGACGGTCGAGACCATCTGAATTCCTGGAATGCAATGAACGAAAACCTCACCCCCAAGGCGATCGTCGCAGCGCTCGACGAGCACATCATCGGCCAGGCCGAGGCCAAGCGCGCCGTGGCCGTGGCGCTGCGCAACCGCTGGCGGCGCCAGCGATTGCCCGAAGAGCTGCGCGACGAGGTCACGCCGAAGAACATCCTGATGATCGGCCCGACCGGCTGCGGCAAGACCGAGATCAGCCGCCGGCTGGCCAAGCTGGCCGAGGCGCCGTTCGTGAAGGTCGAGGCGACCAAATTCACCGAAGTCGGCTACGTCGGCCGCGACGTCGAGCAGATCGCCCGCGACCTCGTCGAGGAAGCGATCCGGCTGGAGAAGGACCGCCGCCGCGAGGCGGTGCGCGAGGCGGCGAGCAAGGCGGCGATGGACCGGCTGCTGCGCGCCCTGGTCGGCGAGCACGCCAGCGAGGCGACGCGCGAGAGCTTCCGCCAGCGCATCGTCGAGAATGCGATGAACGACGTCGAGGTCGAGATCGAAGTCGAGGACAGCCCGGCGATGCCGATGGAAATTCCCGGCATGGGCGGCAGCGTCGGCATGATCAATTTGTCCGAGATGATGGGCAAGGCGTTCGGCCGCCAGAATCTCAAGCGGCGCAAGCTCAAGGTGCCCGACGCGTGGGACAAGCTGGTCGACGAGGAAGCCGAGAAGCGCATGGACCAGGACGACGTGGCCCGTACCGCGCTGACCAGCGCCGAAACCAACGGCATCGTCTTCATCGATGAGATCGACAAGATCGCCGTCAGCGACGTGCGCGGCGGCTCGGTCAGCCGCGAGGGCGTGCAGCGCGACCTCTTGCCGTTGATCGAAGGCACCACGGTCGCCACCAAGTACGGACCGATGAAGACCGACCACGTGTTGTTCATCGCCAGCGGCGCTTTCCACCTCGCCAAGCCGAGCGACATGCTGCCCGAGCTGCAGGGTCGCTTGCCGATCCGCGTCGAGCTCGCCAGCCTGACCGAGGAGGACTTCGTTCGCATCCTCAGCGAAACCAAGGCCAACCTCGTCGAGCAGTACCGCGCGCTAATCGGCACCGAGGAGGTGACGCTCGACATCACGGACGATGCCGTGCGCGAGGTTGCGCGCATTGCCCAGCAGGTCAACGACAGTGTCGAGAACATCGGCGCCCGCCGGCTGCAGACGGTGATGGAGAAGTTGGTCGAGGAAGTCAGCTTCGAGGCCGAGGATCGCAAGGGTTCGACGGTGACGATCGACGCCGCCTATGTCCGCGACAAGCTGACCGATCTCGCCGGCGACGCCGACCTCAGCAAGTACATCCTCTAGGTTCCTCTCGATCGGGCTGCGGCCCGCAGCGAGCAACATTGTTGCCGCCCCTTTATGTTCGCTGTATGTTCTCGCGGCGAATCGAAGGAGGACGCGAATGGCGAAGGGTGGATGTCACTGCGGCGCGATCCGCTATTCGGTGAAAGGCGAGCCGCGGCACAGCAGCGTGTGCCATTGCGAAAGCTGCCGCCGCACGACCGGCGGATTGATGACCGCATGGGTCGGCTACCCGACCGAGGCGCTGACCGTCGAGCAGGGCGAGCCTGCCTCCTATGCGTCCTCCGCCGGGGTCGAGCGCCAGTTCTGCCGAGCCTGCGGCACGAGCCTGTTCTACTTCAACCAGCCGGCGATGCCCGGGGTGGTCGATGTCCTCACCGCCACGCTCGACGAGCCAAAGGCCTTTCCGCCCAAGCTGCACGTGCAAATGGCGGACGCCTTGGCTTGGGAAGCCGCGCTGGACGAGCTTCCGAAGTTCCGCCGCTTCCCGGGCTGACGGCCTACTGTTTCTGGTACCAGTAGTTCTCGTGGCACGACTGGCAGCTCGTGTCGAAGGTGAACACCAGCTCGCCCGTCGCCTTGATGTCGCGCGCCTTGGCCGCTTTCGCCAAAGCGTCGGCATCCTGTTCGAGCTTGGTTGCGGACGCGCGGAAGCCCGCCGGGTCGGCGTCGATCATCGCTTGGATCTGCTCGCGTGACGATACCCCTTCGGGTACCTTGCCGCCGACCAGGTCGGGGCCTGACGCGCGGATGACCTTGGCGGTGGCGAGGCGGTGGGCATAAGTGCGAAGCGATTCCGCCGCCTCTTGGATCTTCAGCCACGCCGCATCGTTCATCTGGGCGGGATCCAGCCCGTTTTCGTCGTTCAGGGCGGCATTGCCGACATCCCAGATCGCCAGTGCCGCCGGGTTGACGCCCTCGACCATGTTGGCGCGGACGGCCACCGCGTCCGGACCCTTTTTCGCGGCAAGTCCGGCCCCCCCGGCCATGACGGCGGCGGCGACGATCGCGGCTATGGCAAGACGTACGCTCATCGTTCCCTCCCATGCAATCAGCTTGTCGGGTCGTTGCCGCCGGACCGGCGGATCTTCTCGATGTAGGCCTTCTGGTTCGGGTACCAGAACTCGAGGTGGCAATTCTCGCACACGCCATCGAGCTGATCGACCAGCGGGCCGAGCTTCTTCGCGTCGTGCGCCTTCGCCCCCGCGGCGATGTCGCTCATGTGCGCCTCCAGCACGCCGGCGAACTGGCGGAAGTCGTCGGGATGGCGGTCGAGGTAGTCCTGCACCTCGTCGGGCGGGTTGCCGCCGACGAGGTCCTGGTCGGCGATCGCCTGGCCCGGCTCGACCAGCTTCAGGGTCTTGAGGGTCGCCAACTCTCCGGCCGCGTCGGCCACAGCCTGGGCTCGCTGCGCCATCTGCGCCCAGCTGGCATCGTCGATCTTGGCGGGGTTGAGCGTCGCATCGTTGTTGAGCGCGGGATTGGTCAGGTCCCACAAGGCATCGGCGTTGGCGTCGACCTTATTCTTCATGATCGCGTGGACCGTGGGTTCGACGGCCTGTGCCGGCTGCTTCTGACACGCCGAGGGCCCTATGAGCGCGGGGGTGATCATGAGCAGGAACCCTCTCCTCATTCCGCGGCCTCCTCCAGCAAGTCCCTCTCGTGCGCTTGCCGGGCCCACATCTCAGCATACAGCCCATCGAGCCGCAGCAACTCAGTATGTGTACCATGTTCGGCGAGGCGCCCGTCGTGCATGACGTAGATCAAATCGGAATCGGCAATGGTCGAAAGCCGATGGGCGATCGATAGGCTGGTGCGATGCGCAGACACCTTGCGCAGGGTCGCAAGGATATCCTGCTCCGTACGCGTGTCGAGCGCGCTCGTTGCTTCGTCGAGCAGCAGGATCGGCGGGTTCTTCACCAGCGTGCGGGCGATCGCCACGCGCTGCTTCTCGCCGCCCGACAGCTTGAGGCCCCGCTCGCCGACTTCGGTGCCGAAGCCGAACGGCAGCTTTTCGATGAACGGCAGGATCGCCGCTCGGCGCGCCGCCGCGATCACGTCCTCCTCGCCGGCGTCATCGCGACCGTAGGCGATGTTGTAGCCGATGGTGTCGTTGAACAGCACGCTGTCCTGCGGAACGATACCGATGTGTTTGCGCAGCGATTCCTGGGTGACGAGGCGGATGTCCTGCCCGTCGATGAGGATGCGCCCGGACCACGGGTCGTAGAACCGGAACAGCAGTCGCCCGATCGTCGACTTGCCCGCGCCGGACGGGCCGACGATGGCGACGTGTCCGCCCGCGGGAACCTCGAAGCTCAGCCCGTGGAGGATTTCACGGTTGCGATCGTAGCCGAACACCACGTCGTCGAACACGACGGTTGGCTTGCGAACGATCAGCGCAGGCGCGCCCGGCGCGTCCTCCACTTCCACATCGGTGTCGATCAGGCGGAACATCATCGCCATGTCGATCAGCCCCTGGCGGATCGTCCGGTAGACGGTGCCGAGAAAGTCGAGCGGGCGGAACAGTTGCGTCAGGTACATCTGGATCATCGCCAGGTCGCCGACCGTCAGCCGGCCCTTGCTCCAGCCCCACACGGCATAGGCCAGCGCGCCGCCCATCATCAGGTTCATGATCGCCGCCTGGGCGATGTTGAGCAGCCCCAGCGAATTCTCGCTGATGATGGCCGCCTCGGCATAGGCGCGGGTGGCGGCGCCGAAGCGCTCCTGCTCGCGGTGTTCGGCGCCGAAGTACTTGACCGTCTCGTAATTGAGCAGCGAATCCACGGCGCGGGCGAGCGCGAGCCCGTCGAGCTCGTTCATCCGGTGCCGCAGCTTGGTGCGCCATTCGGTGATCACGCGCGTGATCCAGATGTAGCTGACTACGGTCACCGCGGTAGCCGCGACCATTCCCCAGCCGAACTTGGTGTAGAAGATAACCGCCACCGCGAGCATCTCGACGATCGTCGGGGCGATGTTGAACAGCAGGAAGTAGATCATCGAGTTGATCGACTTGGTCCCGCGCTCGATCGTCTTGGTCACCTCGCCGGTGCGGCGCGAAAGGTGGAAGCGCAGCGACAGCTGGTGCAGCCGGCGGAACACGTCCTCCGTCAGCTGGCGAACGGCGTCCTGGCCGACACGCTCGAAGATGATGTTGCGAACGTTGTCGAACACCACCGTCGCGAAGCGTCCGGCGGCGTAGGCAAGGACGAGGCCGAGAGCGAGCGAGAACGCGCCGCTGCCCTTGGCCGCCATCGTGTCGATCGCCTTGCCGTAAGCGAGCGGCAAGGCGAGAACGACGATTTTCGCTAGAACGACGAACACCGCGGAACCGAGAATTCGCCCGCGCAAATCGCGCCGGCCGGCCGGCCAGAGATAGGGAAGGAAACGGCGAACGGTCGCCCAGTCGGCCGGATCGGCTTGCTTTTCCTGTCCTTCCGGCGTCTCGCTCATCGATTGGAAAAGTGGGCGCTCGCGGGCGATATGGCAATGGAGCGCCGATGGCGCGGGTCAGAACATGTGCCAGGATATCGTGTCGCGCTCGGCGCCCGCGGGGACGTCGAACAGGATGCGGCGCTGTTCGAAATCGATGGCCACCCGTTTGAACACCTTCAGTTCGTTCATGCCGAGGACCATGGCCGGCTCGTCGGTCAGTCCGAGAACCGCGAACAGGGGCGCGTCCGCGAACACGACCGGGAAGTGACTTACCGATGCTCGCCCGATATCCAGCGATTGCGCCTCGAACGTGTGGCCGCTCACCACGGTGCCGTTGACGTCGGTTATCGTGGCAAGGCCGAGCTGCCTTGCGCTTTGCAGCTTGCGCTGCAGCATCGGGTTGCCGATCGACATCGGCGAGCCGGTGTCGATCAGCAGCGCGGTGCGCACACCGTTGACGTAGGCATGCGTGATGATCAGTTGCCCAAGCTTCTGGCGTGCCTTGACGACGATCTCGAAGCCGCGATCCCCCCCGAGCTGGCGCGCATTGGACACCACAATCTGCTGCTTCTTGAAGTCGATCAGCACGCGCTGTCCCTGCAAGCTGTCGGTCCCGAGGATTCCGTCTGCGCCCCCACCGATGTTGGCCGGTTCGACCAGCGGGGCGAGGCGAATCGGAAAGATTCGCGTGCCGAGCGAGAATTGCTGGATCGAGGTCGTCTCAACGGATTCGCTGCTGACCATGCCCACGAGAAGGGCCGTCTTGCGATCGTTGAGCATCAGCCGGTCGGCGAGCAGCGTTGACAACACGGTGGCCTGCGAACCGGTATCGATGGTGAAGCGAAACGGGCCCTGGCCCTCGATCGTCACCGGGACGGTGAGCTGGTTGTCCGGCGCGGGCTGCAATTTCAGGACATCGGCTGAGCGAGCGTCCGGAAGTGCGGGAACCTCCGCGGCGGCTGCAGCGACCGCGGCGGCGGCAAGCAGCATGGGCCAAAACATATGACCTCTCCCCATGCAACCTGGCCGTGCAAGCCTTGTTGCATGATGCGATCATACCACGGTGCGCACCTCGACGGCAAACGCGATCAGGCGCTCGCCCCTGCGGCAGATGGGCCCTGGCGCCGCACGATCAGGCCGGCCACTTCGGCGAGGGTGCTGCGCGAAAAGACCGCGAGCAGGCTGACGTAGCAAGCACCGCCGAATGCGACCTCGAGCGAGAGGCGTTGCCACGGCGCAGTGGGGCCGAGTTGCCGCCCGAGCAGCCAGACGACGGCGGCCATCGCGAGGCTCGCCAGCAGGCCCGGCGCGATCGCCGTCGCCAGCTGCCGAGCCTCCAGCCCCAGCTTGCTCCGCGCCTGAAGGAACGTGGTGAGCGGCAGCAAAGGGAACGCCAGCAGCCACGCGTATGCGAGGCCCATTGCGCCCCAATCGAGGCCGACAAAGAAGGCCGCCGGCATGATGAGCGCGCCGAGCAGCGAAGAGCGCATCGTGATGCGCGTATGGCCGAGCGCGTTCACCGCCGGCGCGAACAGGATATGCAGCGTCAGCGCAGGCATGGCGAGGGCGAGGACCGTCATCAACGGCGCCATCTGACGCCACTTGTCACCGAGGGCGACCATGACCGCGTCGGGCGCGACGACCGACAGCCCGAGGTAAAGCGGGCAAGTGACCAGCATGATCAGCCGGACGGCCTTGAGGAAAGAGGCCGCCAGCAGCTCGCGGTCCTGCTGCATGCGCGCATAGGCGGGGAACGCGACCTCGTTCAGGGGCGGCAGGAACTTGCTGGCAATGAGACCGGTGAGGAAAAAGCCTTCTGCATAAAGCCCGAGCTGGTCCGGCGAGAGCCGCCGCGCGGCGATGAAGGTGTCCGCCTGGGTCATCACGGTCCAGCCGAAGGTGCCCGCCAGCAGGGCCAGGCCGAACCGTACCATCGGCCCGGTGCCGGCGAAGCGGAAGCTCGGCCGGTAGCGCGCGCGCGTCACCGCCTGCAGGCCCACGGCGCGGGTCCAGAACAACGCGATCGGCGCGAACACAAGGGTCCACACGCCGAGCCCCGCGAGCGCGCAGCCGAGCGCCACGCTCGCCGAGACGAGCGTCGCCGCGAGGTTGACGAGGGCCTGCCGGCGGAAATCCATCGCCCGCATCAGCAGCACCTCGGGGATCGAGATGAACGGCGTGGCGAGGAATATCAGCGCCTGCACCCTGAGCAGCGCGGCCACCTGCGGCTGGCGGTAATAGGCGGCCGCGATCGGCGCCAGGCCCACCTGCAGCAATGCCAGGGCGCCGTTGACAAGCAGAAGCAGGCCGAACGCCTGGCGGATCTTCTGCTCGGTCAGCTCGGCTTCGCGGATCAGCGAGCCCGCAAAGCCGTAGCCGTTGAGGAAGTTGAGGAACACGAGCACGACCTGCGTCATCGCGAACAGGCCGTAATCGGCCGGCTCGAGAATCCGGATCACTGCCAGCGTCGAGGCCCACGCGATGGCTTGCGCAAAAATCTGGCTGCCCGAGCGCCAGATCACGGCTCGCTTGACGCTGTCTCCTAGCTCCCGGTCCATCCCCCCAGGGATTAGCCGCGCGACGATAAGATTTGGTTTAGCCGCAAGTGGCCGGGAAGATCAGGGCGAGCGGGGTCGGCCGAGCGGCAGATGCCCTTGAAATACGGGCCACTGCGCCCACATTCGGCGAGGGTTCCGGCGGCTTTCAAAGCCTTGCGAAACAAAATTGCAAAAAGGCGGTTGACCCGAATCAACCCCCTCCATATATGGCCCCTCACCGACGCGGCCCTGCCGGTTTCGACTGGCTCTGTTCGCTTCGGTCGCCAACATAGTTCGGACAGTTTGTCCCCCGGCCATAAATCGGGGAGCAACCACTGTCCGCCACTTATGTTGGTTGGCTCTTTGACATCGTCGGTTTTTGATGAAGGGACATGTGGGCGACGGCGCCCGGTCCGGGGGTTTTAAGGCTCCGGATACCGGTAAAGCTAAGTCGATACACATTGTCCTTCGTATCCATTACGTTTGATAGTGCAGGTATCGGCTCCTTGAAGCTCATGCCTCTCAGGTCAGCGATCGTCAGATCGTGCCTGGTTGGTGTGTGACACAAACTTGAGAGTTTGATCCTGGCTCAGAACGAACGCTGGCGGCATGCCTAACACATGCAAGTCGAACGAGACCTTCGGGTCTAGTGGCGCACGGGTGCGTAACGCGTGGGAACCTGCCTTTAGGTTCGGGATAACAGTTAGAAATGACTGCTAATACCGGATGATGTCTTCGGACCAAAGATTTATCGCCTTTAGATGGGCCCGCGTTGGATTAGCTAGTTGGTGGGGTAAAGGCCTACCAAGGCGACGATCCATAGCTGGTCTGAGAGGATGATCAGCCACACTGGGACTGAGACACGGCCCAGACTCCTACGGGAGGCAGCAGTGGGGA
>Ga0207657_10000507_pt1 | contig 41166 bp, 31 predicted proteins | sample KBSC33metaG_FD_184316 | JGI IMG/M metagenome (GOLD analysis project Ga0207657, IMG submission 184316) | Corn rhizosphere microbial communities from Kellogg Biological Station, Michigan, USA - KBS C3-3 metaG (SPAdes) (version 2) | ecosystem: Host-associated > Plants > Roots > Rhizosphere > Soil ... | reverse complement strand
GACTCTACGCCGGTTATCGCATCCCGCCTTACTATGACTCGATGATCGCCAAGCTGATCGTCTACGGCACCACCCGCAACGGCGCGCTCCGCCGTCTGCGCCGCGCGCTGGAGGAGTTCGTGGTCGACGGCGTCAAGACCACGATTCCGCTCCACCAGGCGTTGCTCGACGATCCCGATTTCCAGACCGGAAATTACACGATCAAATGGCTGGAGCAGTGGCTGGCGAAGCAGGAGGATTGACCGATCTCGGCCTGCTTTTGGCGGAGATGCGGCCGGTCCTGCACGAGGAGCCCTATGGGTTCGACCTGCTCGATCCCGACGCACCCTTGCCCGCCGACGTGTTCGCGTTGATCCACGAGGAGGAAGGGATGACGCTGATCGCGCCTTTCCCCGATGGCGAATGGGCGCGGATCAGTCTCGCCCTCCATTCAAGCCTGTCGGCGGTGGGACTCAGCGCCGCGATCGCGCAGGCGCTCGCGGATCGCGCGCTGCCCGCCAATATCGTCGCAGGCGTCCATCACGATCATATCCTCGTCCCGTGGGAGCGCCGGCACGAAGCGCTTCAGGCGCTGACGAATCTCTCGGAGCAACACAAGTGAAGGCGACCATCTATCATAACCCGCGTTGCTCGAAATCACGCGAGACGCTCGCCTTGCTGCAGGATGCGGGCGCTGATGTGACCGTGATCGAATATCTCAAGACGCCGCTCACGCGCGAAGACTTGAAGCGGCTTTACGCCAAAGCCGGCATGACCCCGCGTGAAGGGCTGCGTACCGCCGAGGATGGCGCCAAAATACTCAAGACCGCATCGGACGATGCGATCCTCGATGCGATGATCGCCGATCCGATCCTGATCGAACGCCCTTTGGTCGAGACCGAAAAGGGCGTGCGCCTAGGCCGCCCCCCTGAAAAGGTTCGCGAAATCCTGTAAGGCGCCGGGGTGCCCCAGCCCGTCATCCAGCTGTTCGTCAATGCGAAAGCCGGCTCCGCCTCGCGCCGTCGCGTGGCCTCGCTTCGGCATGAGCTGGAGGCGGCGGGCGCGCGCGTGATCGTGACGCCCACCGGCGGCGACCTGCATGTCGCGGAGGAAACCACGCACGTTTGCGCGGTCGGCGGCGATGGCACGCTCCGCCATGTGACAGCCGCGCTGTGGCAGAGTGGACGGCCGCGCGTGATGAGCATCTTCCCGACCGGCACGGTCAACCTGCTTGCGCGCGAATATGGTTATCGCTGCAAGGCCCTGAGCTTTGCCGGCCGGATCCTGCGCGATGCACCGCCACGCCTGCAGCGCATCGCGCGCGTCGGCGAGACGATGATGTTCACTTGCGCCAGCGTCGGCCCGGATGCGGATGCGGTTGCGAACGTTTCGCCGCGCCTCAAGCGCGCGATCGGCCGCGCGGCCTACGGCGTGGCTTTCCTCCGCACGCTGATTCGTTGGCCACGCCTGCAATTCTCGGTCGAAGCGGACGGCCGCACCATTGCCTGCGAGGCAGTCTATATCGCCAAGGGGCGTTATTATGCCGGCCCCTGGAGCTTCGCGCCGGGGGCGGCAGCCGATGACCCCTTCCTGCATGTCGTCGCGCTCAAGCAGGCACGCCGACGCGATTTCGTCCGTTTCCTCTGGGCCTTGCTCCGCCACCAGGATCTGACGCGCAACCCGAACCTGGTCCACGCCACCTGCGCCGCGCTCACGATCGCGGGCGCAGATGCGCCGCTCCAGGCCGACGGCGACATCGTCGCACATCTTCCGGTCGAGATCGCGATCGATCCGACCCCGCAGCCTTTCGCCTGATCGGCCGGGCGTAATCAAAGAGTCTCGATTTCCCGCGAGGTTAGGAGCTTGGAGTCGCAGGAGGCCATTATGGCGACGCAAGCAATTCATGCCGGGAAGACCACCCGCTCCCCGGTTGCACTCGACCGTAAGGTCCATCCCTTTGCATCGATGATCTTCATCGCAGTGCTGTGCGGCGGGCTGATCTTCGCGGGCTACAATATCTTCAGCGATACGCAGCATGCCGGCGAACCACTCGCGATCGGAGCCTTCCTGTTTCTCGGCCTGGCCTTGCTGATCGCGCTCGGCTTCGAATTCGTGAACGGCTTCCACGATACCGCCAATGCCGTCGCGACCGTGATCTATACGCATTCGCTGTCGCCGGTCACCGCCGTGATCTGGTCGGGCTGCTGGAACTTCATTGGCGTGATCATCTCGACCGGCGCGGTTGCCTATTCGATCATCACTTTGCTGCCAGTCGACCTGATCCTGCATGTCGGCAGCGCAGGCGGCTACGCGATGATCTTCGCGCTGCTGATCGCGGCGGTATTGTGGAATCTCGGCACCTGGTGGCTGGGCCTGCCCAATTCCTCCAGCCATGCGCTGATCGGGTCGATCCTGGGCGTGGGCCTAGCCAATCAATTGCTCAACAGCGGCACCGCGGGCGGCACGTCGGGCGTCGACTGGGCACAGGCGCAGAACGTGCTGGTCACCCTGTTGGTAAGCCCGGTGATCGGGTTCATCGGCGCGATGGTGCTTCTGTGGCTGATGAAGCGCGTCGTCCCCAATCCGGCGCTCTACCAGGAGCCGAAAGGCGAAACGCCGCCGCCCCTGGGCATCCGTGCGCTGCTGGTCTTCACCTGCACCGCCGTTTCCTTCGCGCATGGCGGCAATGACGGACAGAAGGGCATGGGCCTGATCATGCTCATCCTTATCGGCGTCGCGCCGACCGCTTATGCGCTCAACCGCACGATGCCCGACAGCTCCACCCCGGCTTTCGTCCGGACGGTGAGCGACGCGCACAGCGTCTTCGTCGCGCACGCCCAGGGCTCGCAGGTCGCACCGCAGCAGGCTCCCATCGTGTTGACGCAGGCGCTACGCACGCATCAGGCCGACAAGCCGCAAGTCTATGCCGCGCTCGACATCGTCTCGGCTGACATCGCGCAGCAGATCAAGGATTATGGCGCGATCGCGCATGTGCCCGCCGCGGCCACGCGCAACCTCAGGAACCAGATGTATCTGGTCTATGACACGCTGCGCCTGCTGACCAAGGATCCGGAAAAGGCCGAGGCCGATTTCCCGAATGGCGACGACAAGAAGCTCAAAGCCTATCAGGGCCTGCTGGAGAAGGGCACGCGCTTCATCCCGACCTGGGTCAAGATCTCGGTCGCGCTCGCCTTGGGCCTGGGCACGATGGTCGGCTGGAAGAGGATCGTCGTTACGGTCGGCGAAAAGATCGGCAAGACGCATCTGACCTATGGCATGGGCGCGGCAGCCGAACTGATGGCGGCGAGCACGATCCTGCTTGCCCAGTTCAAGGGCATGCCCGTTTCCACCACCCATATCTTGTCGAGCGGCGTCGCCGGGGCGATGGCGGGCAACGGATCGGGCGTTCAGGTCTCGACCGTCCGCAACATCGCGCTCGCCTGGGTCACAACGCTGCCCGCCGCGATGGCGATCGCCGGCGTGCTGTACGTGATCTTTCTACAGATCGCGAAGGTGCTGGTCTGACTTGACCTGGGCAGATCAGAAAGCGGGCGGTGCCTCCGCACTTTCGAGCTTCACGCCCAGGATGCGCGCGATCGAGGGCGCGATCGAACGCATATCGACCAGTCCGAGGTCACCGCGGCGGCCAAGCCCGGGGCCCTCGACGAACAGGCTGGAGCGCATGGCGGGTTCGGAGGAAAGATAGCCGTGCATGCCCTTGTAGGTCGACGGCGTCTGTTTGGCCGCGCGCGGATCGTGCCCGGGCTCGAAACCGGGCCGGAAGGCGACCAGAAAGCTGCACATCGGCGATCCTTCCAGGCGTGCAACCGCCTGCGCATCGAATATCTCGGCTATCCCCATCTCCGGATCGGCCTTGAGCGTCGCCAGCAGGCTCGCGACCTTCGCAACCAGCGCCGTATCATCGGGGCGCTTGAGCACCACGCCCGCCGATCCGCCCATGACCCAGGGCTCGGCCTGCCAATCGGTAACCTTGCCGCTCGCGTCGATAGTAATGAGACCGGCAGCGATAAATGGCGCGATCAGGTTCACGTCGGTCGAGACCGGCTGAAAGCCGTGATCCGAGACGACCACCACGGTCAGATCGGGTTCGGCCGCGCGCGCGGCAGTCACCAGCCGGCCGATCATCGCATCGTTGCGCGCGATCGCCGCCAGCGCCTCCGGACTGCCGGGGCCGAACTTGTGCTCGTAATGATCGACGCTCGCCAGATAGACGGTGGTGAAAGCGGGTTTCTTGTCCGTGATGAGCGCGGCGGCGAAGCGCACCCGATCCTCGTCCGCGGCGACCTCCTCGTCGATCCCCTGCGGATAAGGCCCGAGCTTCGCCTCGAGACCCGGCAGCAAGCCTGGCGTCGCAAGCGCACGTATCAGCTTGCGGTCGTCCTCATGCCCGGTGCGCCAGATCTGCGGGAGGTTGTAGTCGATCGGAGCGGCGACGCTGACCGGCCAATGGACGTTTGCCGTCACCAGCCCGGCGGCACGAGCCGCGCCCCACAAGGTCGGCACCTTGATATCCTCGGCGTACCAGTCCCACCCGACTTGATTGATATTGGCGGGATCGAAGGTGAGATTGTTGCCCACCCCATGTCGCGCCGGCGCGGCGCCCGTCACCAAAGTGACGTGACTGGGATACGTGAGCGTCGGCGTGACACCGGTCACGCCTTCGGCATAGGCCCCCTTCACCATCATCGCCGTGAGCGTCGGGACCGAAAGCCCGATCTTGGCGGCCCCGATCACGTCGGCGGGCCGCAGCCCGTCGACCGAGATCATCAATACCGGGCCGGCCGCGGCCGGACCGGCGGCGGCCAACAACGCCGCCGCCAGCACCCACCGCATCGTCAGAAGCCCTTTTTCAGCGTGACGAACCACTGACGCGGCGCGCCCAGCATGAAGTTGGGATTGTCGAAGTCGCTGCCGTTCACCTGGACATTGTTGGTGTTCACGGTCGAGATATATTTCTTGTCGGTGAGGTTGGTGACGCTCGCCTCGATCGAGATATCCTTCATCCAGCCCGATCCCTTGAAGCGGTAACCGATGCTGGCGTCGGCAACCAGGCGGCCGCCGGCGACGAGATTGTTCTCGTAGGAGAAATAGCGCTTCGACATATAGTCGCCGCCGATCCGTCCGAAGATCGTGCCGTCGTCGTAGACCAGCTCGCCCTTGATCATATTCTTGGGCGCGTCGACCACGGTCTTGTCCTTGGTATGCGCGAAAACGGTGCCGTTGGAGAGCACCACGTCATTCTGATATTTCGAGCTGTTGTAGCTGTAATTCGCGAACAGCGAGAAAGCGCGCGTCAGCTTGTAATAGGCGGAAAGCTCCGCGCCCCAGGCGTGCACGCTGCCGACATTGTTGAGGATCGCCGGGTTGCCGGCGATGCCCGATCCGTTGGCGAAGGATGCCAGGCGGTTGGTGAAGTCGATATAATAACCGACCGCCGAGGCCTGGAACGGGCCGTCATGATAGCGCACGCCGCCTTCATAGGTCTTCGATGTCTCGGGCTTGAGGCTGCCCTTGATCGCGTTGAAGCCAAGCTGCGTGGTGGAGAATGGCCCGGTTGTCAGCGCCGAGACGAAGGCGCGCATATTCTCGGTATAATCGGCGAATATCTCGGTCGTGGGCGTCGCATGATAGACGATCGATGCCTGCGGCTGGAACCAGTCGCGCGCGCCGATCTTGCCGCTCGCGAGCGGGCCCGTCAGCACATTGGCCTGGTTGTCGACCTTCACGCCTTTCCAACCACCGCTCAGCACGAGCCGGTCGTCGAACAATTTGACCGTATCCTCGACATGATATTGGTACGTGTCGGTCAGGAAATGCCCTTCATATTGCGTGAAGAAGGGGTTCTTCTGGAAATTGAGCGTGTCGCGGTTGAATGCATCGTCAGCGAGCCCGTAATAACGTCGCGCCTGGTTGAACTTGTTATGCTCGTACCAACCGCCGATCTGGAGCGTGTTGATCCCGCTTTCCCAGGTCAAAGCACCCGTCACGCCACCGCGGCGGATCGCATATTCGGTGGTGCGGAAGGACAAAGGCGCCGGGTTGGCGATCGGATTGCCCGTCTGGTCGGGCGCGCCCGCGGGCGTCACCGCATAAGGCGTGATCCACGATCCCTGCCCCTTGTTGCGGTGATAATAAGGGGTGAGCTTCAGCGCCAGGCCGGGCGCGAGCTTGAGGTCGAGCGTCGCGCCCGCAAGATAATCGTTCCGCAGGCCGCCCGCGTCATAATAAACGTCGTCGGGATTGGTATAAGGCGCGGGAAAGGCGGTGCCGTGCTGGTAAGCGAGCGCGATCTGCTTCGCGAGCGCATAGTTCGGGCTGATATTGTCGATCTTGTACGCCTTGTCCCAGCCGACCCGGTTGATCAGGTCGAGGCTGACGTCCTGATAATCCGTCTCACGCCGCTGCGAAAAGTCGAAGAAAGCCGAAATCTGCCCGACATTGCCGAGGTCGCCGACGATCTTGGCATTGGCCTGATGCTGATATTGCGGGCCGTCGCCGCGCCATTTGTCGGTATGGTAATAAGCGTAGCTCAAATAGCCGCGCACCGCGCCCATGTCGCCGCTGTCGACGCGGACGAAGCCGCGATAGGTGCTATCCGATCCGCCCGTGCCCGACGCCGCGACGCCGAATTGATGGCGCGGATCGTCGCTATAGAATTGCAGCGTTCCGCCAAGATTGCTGGTCGACGCGGTGCCGAGTGCGCCCGCGCCCTGCGCCACCACCGTGCGGCCGAGATTTTCGGAGATGATCGCACGGCTGACGTGAAGCCCGTTGACGTTGCCGTAGCTCATGTCGCCCAGCGGCACGTCGTCGAGCGTGAAGCCCAATTGGTTCTGGTTGAAGCCGCGCAGGCTGATCCGCACAGCCCATTCGTAGGCGCCGAACGGATCGGCCGCCTGATATTGCACGCCCGGCAATTTCTCGATCGCCTTGAACGCAGTCGAGCCCGGGGTCAGCAAGGCGATGTCCGCCTGCCTGACCGTCTGCTCCTGACGGCCGCGGCCGAAGCCCAGCACCACGATCTCGCCCCCGCCATTGCCGTCGCCGGCCGTCGCATCGGCCGCGGGCGCGGCTTCTGCCGCAGCCGGAGCGGCGTCGGCCGCAAGCGCGGAACCGGAAAGAAATGCCGCAGCGGCAACGCCCGCCGCAAGCGACGCGAGGATCGGCTTCATGTGGATATTCCCTTTCGAGGCGGGATTCGCCTTCCGGGGCTCATGTTGCCGTGCTGCATTGCAGCATGATGAAACAGGTATTTCCGTTTCGTGACAGAAACGAAGCCATCGTGTTTTGAAGGCGGATCACCCCGTTATCGCGGGCGATAATCCGCGCCGGCTAATCCTGATCGAGGAAATCGCGGATCAGCGCGGCGGTCATCGCCGGTTGCGCTTCGGGGAAGAAGTGACCTCCTGCGACGGGCCTGCCCTGCACATTGCCGGCCCAGCGTCGCCACAGGCCGAGCGGTCCGCCGTCATCTTCATACCAGCTCGCTAGCGCTCCTTGCTCGCTCCATAGCGCCAGCAATGGGCAGGTTATGCGCCGCCCGGCCTGCAGATCCGCCTTGTCGATCTCCCGGTCGATGCTCGCTGCGGCGCGATAGTCTTCGCAAATGGCATGACCGTGCGCCGGATCGCGCAGCGCGTCGCTATAGGCCTCACGGACCCATGCGGGGAAGGAATCCGGCGGTGAACCCCACTCGCTGATTGCATTGTCGACGATCGCATCGGGCGCGGCCGCCAACAGGCGCTCAGGAAATGGCGCAGGCTGGGCGAGCAAGGAAAAGGGCCAGAAGCCGAGCGCAAGCCGCGCGTCGGCGCGATCCCACACGTCGTAGGTCGGTATCACGTCAAGCACCGCCAGCCGGGTGATGCGATCCGGATGATCGAGCGCGGCGCGATAGGCGACGCGGCCGCCCCGATCATGGCCGATCATTGCGAAGCGTTCGTGTCCGGCCGCGCGCATGGTTTCGATCAAAGTCGCGGCCAGCGCGCGCTTGGACATGGATCCGTGATCGGCCGCATCGGCCGGACACGAGCTCTGCCCATATCCCGGCAGGTCGGCCGCGACGACGCTGAAGTCGGCGGCCAGCAGCGGCGCCATCTTATGCCACATCAAGCCGGTTTCGGGGAAACCATGCAGAAGAAGCAGAGCCGGCCCACGCCCGCCCTCCCGGACGAAGACCGATCCCTGATCGGTCGCGATCGAGCGCGCGCCGAAGCCGGCGAAGGCGGAGCCGGGCTGGTCCATCACGGGAAAACCGCCGAGACCTTTGCCGGTTCAATTCTGACGGAACACCGATGCAGCGCTACGTGCGCCTTCGCATGGCATCTCACCCCCAGAAGGGTTTGATATCCATCAGCTGGTCATACGCTTTCGCGGCTTTCCCGAGCAGCTTCTTGTCGCTTTGATCGGGCGCGGGCATTTCGATGCCATACCGTTCGAGCAGACCGACGGCGGTGGCGCGATCATTCAGTTCGCCAAGCCTGTTCTGCAGCTTTTCCAGCGCTTCCAGAAAGCGGTCGTGACGCGCCTTCGCTTTCTTGCTCGTCCAGAGCGAGGCGAAGAATTCGGCCGCATAACGCAATTTCTTGGCCTCGATCCGTGCCTTGTGCCGGGCATGGTCGCCCAGCCTCGCAAGGCGATGGCCGCGTTTCTTGAGCCGTTTGCGGTGCCGCTTCAGGATATCGCGCGCGATCGTCCTGACCGGTTCGCTCGCCAGCAAAGGTTCGGCAGGGCGCATGCGCCAGGCCCCGATCGCCAGCCATTCGGCCAGATCGATCATCAGCTCGCGCGCGCGGAGCGAATCCAGCGCGATCCTGGCATCCGCGAGCGCGACCACACGCGCGTCCGCCAGCCTTCGTCGCGCCTGCCCGTCGATCTTGGGGATCAGCACGTCGAGGTCGCGCACCGTCCCAAGCGCGCCCGCCAGCCAGCGCAATTCCTCGCCGAGCAGGTCGCCACGCGGATCGGCGGCCAGCAAATGCTTGAACGAGGAGAAAGACGAGCGCAGCCGCCGGAGCGCCACGCGCGACTGGTGCAGCGCTTCGACCGTGCCGGCTCCCAGCAACAGCGGCTCGTTCAGCCGAAAATGATGGATGCAGGCGGAGGCGACAGCGGCGAAGCCCTCGCGTGCATCGGCATCGGGATCGAGCACGATCGGCCTGGCCTTGGTGACCGCCGCCGCCTCGCCCTCGGCCAGCGCATGGCCGCGCTCGGCCTTGCTGCGCACGCCGATCCGGAGCGGCACGAGCGCGTTCAGCTCGCGCGCGAGCGTGAACAAGGGTTCGGGCGCACCGCCTTTCAGCTCCAGTTCGACCTCACACAGTCCGCTCTTGCGTTTCCTTGCGCGGATCCGGCCCTCATCGAGCGCCACCTCGATCCGGGCGCCGCCAGCGGAGACATTGCGCGTGTCGCGCGCGACATCGGTCACGAAGGCGACCCGCAGATCGCGCGCCGCGACCAGCGCGGCGAGCGGACCATCGCGTTCGATCACCGGCCTGCGCCCCCCGAGCGGCAATTCCCATTCCGGCCGCACGAACAGGCCACTCACATGCCCGGCGTCCAGCTTCACCGTCTGGACGCGGCCGCGCCCCGTCTCGCGCACGCGCAGCGTATAGCCCGCGCGATGCAGCGCGCGGTCCGGCGTGTCGAAATAATGCGAGACCAGCCGTTCGGTCGTCGCCTTCTTCGTCTTGAGCAGCGGGCTGTCGCGCAGCCGCGCCAGATTGGCAGGCGTGGTTTCCAGCTTCAGCTCGATTTCGGAAGTCTCGTCCAAATATGCGGTCCCCGTATCGCCCCAATCGCCCCACGCGCGATCACGTCCGGGCTTCGCTGTCGGTCGGAATGAGCAGCCGCGGTCCGCGGCAGGCATCCGGGCCCGCCGCCACTCTACAGCCTTTCCGTATTGCGAAGAAGCGCCTCAGTGCGACCGCCGCCCTGCCCTCGCCTGCTTCGCCTTGCCGTAGCGCGTCTGGCGCGTGCCGGGCTTGCCGAGCGTCGAATTGCCGCGCACAGGCGCGCGGCTCGGTTCGTGCGGCAGGCCGAGTTCGTCGGCTTCGAGCTTGCGGATCTCGTCGCGCAAGCGGCCCGCTTCCTCGAACTCAAGGTCGGCGGCGGCGGCGCGCATCTTCTTTTCGAGATCCTCGATATAGGCCCGCAGATTATGGCCGACCATGTGCGGCGCATCCTCGATGCCCGTATCCACCGTGACCTGATCGCGCGACGACAAATGGCCGACAATGTCGCTGATGCCGCGCCGGATCGTCTCGGGCGTGATGCCGTTCTCGAGGTTGAATTTCTCCTGTTTCTCGCGCCGCCGAGAGGTTTCGAGCATCGCGCGTTCCATCGAGCCGGTGACGCGGTCGGCATAAAGAATGACCTTGCCGTCGACGTTGCGCGCCGCGCGCCCGATCGTCTGGATCAGCGACGTCTCCGACCGCAGGAAGCCTTCCTTGTCCGCATCGAGGATCGCGACCAGCCCGCATTCAGGAATGTCGAGCCCCTCACGCAGCAGGTTGATCCCGACCAGCACGTCATACACGCCGAGCCTCAAGTCGCGGATCAGCTCGATCCGCTCCAGCGTCTCGACATCCGAATGCATGTAGCGGACCTTCATGCCGGCTTCGTGCAGATATTCGGTCAGATCCTCGGCCATACGCTTGGTCAGGGTCGTCACCAGCGAGCGATAGCCCTTGGCGGCGGTCAGCTTGGCCTCGTGCACCAGATCGTCGACCTGGCTCTCGATCGGACGCACCTCGACCGGCGGATCGATCAGTCCGGTCGGGCGGATAACCTGTTCGGAGAAGACGCCGCCGGTGCGCTCCATTTCCCACGATCCCGGCGTCGCCGAGACGTAGATCGATTGCGGGCGCATCGCGTCCCATTCGTTGAACCTGAGCGGCCGATTGTCGATGCATGACGGCAGGCGGAAACCATATTCCGCCAGCGTGATCTTCCGCCGATGGTCGCCCCGCGCCATGCCACCGACCTGCGGGATCGTCTGATGGCTCTCGTCCACGAACAGCAAGGCATTTTCGGGCAGATATTCGAACAAGGTCGGCGGCGGCTCGCCCGGAAGCCGGCCGGTCAGAAAGCGCGAATAATTCTCGATGCCGGCGCAGCTGCCGGTGGCCGCGATCATCTCCAGATCGAAATGGGTGCGCTGCTCCAGCCGTTGGGCTTCGAGCAATTTGCCCTCGATCTGCAATTCCTTGAGCCGCTCGGCCAGTTCGAACTTGATCGCCTCGGTCGCCTGCTTGAGCGTCGGGCCCGGCGTCACATAATGGCTGTTGGCATAGACGCGGATTTCCTTGAGCGTCGTCGATGTCTTGCCGGTCAGCGGATCGAATTCGGTGATCTGCTCGATCTCGTCGCCGAAGAAAGCGATCCGCCACGCGCTGTCTTCATAATGCGACGGGAAGATTTCGAGCGTGTCGCCGCGCACGCGGAAATTGCCGCGCTGGAAGGCGGCATCGTTGCGCTTGTACTGGAGCGCGACCAATTTGCGGATGATCTCGCGCTGGTCGACCGTTTGCCCCGCCTTGAGGTCGAAGATCATCGCCGAATAGGTCTCGACCGAACCGATGCCGTACAGGCACGAGACCGACGCGACGATCAGCACGTCGTCGCGCTCCAGCAAGGATCGGGTCGCCGAATGGCGCATCCGATCGATCGCTTCGTTTACCGAGCTTTCCTTCTCGATATACGTGTCCGAGCGCGGGACATAGGCTTCGGGCTGGTAATAATCGTAATAGGAAACGAAGAACTCGACCGCATTGTCGGGGAAGAAGCTCTTGAATTCGCCGTATAATTGCGCGGCGAGGATCTTGTTCGGCGCAAGCACCAGCGCGGGGCGCTGCAATTGCTCGACCACCTTGGCCATGGTGAAGGTCTTGCCCGATCCGGTCACGCCCAGCAGCACCTGGTCACGCTCGCCATTCCTGGCCTGCTCGACCAGCTCGGCGATCGCGGTCGGCTGGTCGCCCGCGGGCTCGTAATCCGCCACCAGATGGAACGCCTTCCCGCCCTGGCTCTTCTCGGGTCGCTCGGGCCGATGGGGAACGAAAGTCTCACCCGTCTCGGGTTCTTCGAGGCTGGTGCGGATCTGGATGGCCATGAACGCCTATATGGGCGCTGGCGCGGCTTGGTTCCAGCCGCACTGCTGTCAGCATCATGTCAGCAGTGAACACGGGTGGTTTTGCTGCGCTGCAATGCTATGAGCCGGGGATGTGATTCCAGCGTGGGAGTGTTTTGCGGGATGCCGATCCTCGATCTGAAAAGCAGCGGCGGGTATCTCCATTTCGATCGCGACCAATGCGTTGCCGAAGGGCAAAAGCGCGCGTCGGACTATCAGAATGCCACGCCATTCCCCCACATCATGATGGACGATTTTCTCAGCGCCGACGTGCTGCGCGGGATCGTGGACGAGTTTCCCGATCGCGAGGGCCGCGCCTATTTCGACCGCGCGCAGGAGCGTTACAAATACCAGTTCGATCCGAATACGATCGACAGCGCCAAGGTGCGCAACCTTCTGGCCGAGCTCAATAGCGAGCCTTTCCTTGCCTTCCTGGGCGCGATGACCGGCATCGATGGGCTGATTTCCGATCCTTATTATTCGGGTGGCGGCCTGCATGAGACATTGGCCGGCGGCCACCTGAGCATCCACGCCGATTTCAACCTGCATGAGAAGATGAAGGTCGAACGCCGGCTCAACCTGCTCGTCTATCTCAACGACGATTGGCCCGAAGAATATGGCGGCCAGCTCGAACTGTGGGACAAGAAGATGCGTGGCGCGGCGCACAAGGTTTTGCCGGTAATGGGCCGCGCGGTCGTATTCAGCACCACGTTGCAAAGCTTCCACGGCCAGCCCGATCCGTTGACCTGTCCGCCCGACCGCTCGCGTCGGTCGATCGCCACTTATTATTATACGGCGCTCCCGGTCGAGGCGGATATCAAGAAGCGCACCACGACCTTCCAGACGCGCCCCGAGAGCGCCGACAAAACCGACTGGAAGATGCGCTATCGGCACTTCGTCGGCGATTGGGTACCGCCGCGTCTCCAGGGATTTGCGCGCCGGCTGGTCCGATGATCCGCGGGCGGATGTAATCGGAAGCCGTCTACCGGCTGCCGTCCGCCTTGGTTCGGGGTCGCCGCCGAAGGGAAGAGCCCGACCCCGGTTTAGCGGATGGCCAGCAAGGCTGTCCCGCACCAGCTCAACGCCCAGCCCATGGCCGCACCCGCCAGCATCGCCACGGGCCCAAGGGCTTCCTCGCGCCAGTTGATCAATCCTTCGCGGCGCATGCTCCACAGGAAACAGATCAGATTGGGCACTTCGACCGTGCCCACGATCGCCACCAGCAGCATGATATTGCCCGTGAGGAGCCCGATCGTGCCTCCGATCGCCAGCCAAAGGATGCAGGCGATATTGCCGATCAGCTGCGCGCCGGTTCGCCCCACCGCGATCAGGGCCTGTTTGGCCGAAAGGCCGGGCATGCGAAGGCCTGTCGATATCAACAAGAGCTGCAGGAAAGGCGTCACGCCGCGATAGCGGGGGTCGTACAGGATCTCGATGACCAGGGGTGCCGCCCCCAGCAAGCCCCCGACGCCTGCCATATACAGCAAGGTGACCTTGCGGCGGGTCTGATAGATGACATAGCGGAGGCTCGGCCTGTTTTCCCGTGCCGTCTTGGAATAAACCGAGAGCAGCACGCGGATCGCATAGGGTGCGGAGAGGCCGGCGGGCGCCGCGGCCAATGTCACCGCGATCGCATATAATCCGTAGGCCGAAAGCGGCATGATCCGCGCCAGCACGACCTTGTCCGATTGCATGATGGCGAGCGACAATATGCTCGACATCGCGATATAGCGCGAAAAACCCCACATTTCGCGCGAGCGGGACATGTCGAAATGCCAGCGCCGCCGCGAATCGGGGAACATTACATAAGACAATATCAGCTTCACCACGGCGCCGGACAGCATGCCGCCGATCATTGCCCAGTAACTATGCGTGACCGCGGCGAGAACGACCGAAACCACCAGCGTCATGATGTTTGCGATCAGCTCCATATTGCTGAGCCGCCATAATTTTTGGTGGCGGACGGCGGTCGCGAACGACAGCGAAGACAATCCGTCCAGAACGAAACTCAAACTCCACACGGCGACGACCAGCGCCAGCTGCGGCTTGCCGAGAAAAGCCGTCATCGGCTTTGCTATGACGATCATCAGCACGGCCAGCGCGACGCCGCGGATCAAGCGCAGCGTCCAGACCTGGTCGAGGAACTTTCGTTCATCGCCGTCCCGATGCCGCACGAGGAAGTCGTAGATGCCGACATCGCTCAACATGGCGAGCATGTAGGCCACCGACGTAATCACGCCGACGACACCGTAAGCGCTCGAATCGAGCAGGCGCGTGAGCGTCATGCTGCTTGCGATGCGCAGCACATTGGTGGCCGCGACGTTGAAAGCGATACTGGCAGTGCCGCCGGTGGCCAATTGGCGCAGGCGCGTTTTGAAAGGGGGGTTGACCGTCATCGGTCCCCCGCATGATTGCCCGGATGTCATTTGGCAACTGTGTCCATTCGCAGAGTGGAAAATAGCGGTCCGATGCGACAATCGGGTTGCGCGGAAGCATGTCAGGCGACAACGAGGCTTGAAGGAAAATCGATGGCGTTCGACCTCCCCTCTTATCTTGAGCGTGTCGGGCTCAAGGAGTCACCAGCCGCCACAGCGGAGGGCCTGGCGCAGGTGCAGCGCGCGCACCGCCTGGCGATTCCGTTCGAGAATCTCGACGTAATTCTCGGGCGCGGCATCGCGATCGACAGCGCCTCGGTCTTCGCCAAGCTCGTGACCGCGCGGCGCGGCGGCTATTGTTTCGAGCAGAACCGCCTGTTCGAGGATGCGCTCGAGGCGCTGGGTTTCGTCACACGTCCGCTGCTGGCGCGTGTCTGGCTGGGCCTGGAAGGCCCCCCGCCGGGCAAAACCCATACGCTCGTCCTCGTCACGATCGACGGGCAGGACTGGATCGCCGACGCCGGATTCGGCGGCTCTTATTGCCCGCCGATGCCGCTCGCGGACGGCGAGACCGCGCTCGCCCCCGATGGCGCCCAATTCCGGCTGATGCGCGATCCGCTCCACGGCTGGATGCTCGAACGCGACGGCCCGCCGGCCACCACCGACGGCCGCGGCGCGGGCGAAGGCTGGATGCCGCAATTCAGCTTCTCGCTCGATCCTGTCTTCACCGCGGACCTCGTCCTCTCCAATTACTGGACCTCCAACGCACCCGAGAGCCGGTTCAAGCAGCTGCGCATCGTCAGCAGCGTCCTGCCGCACGGTTTCGCCAGCCTGACCGACCGCCGCTATCGCCGCCGCAACGGCGAGCAGGAGGCATCGGGCGAGATCGACGATCCGCGCGTCTACCGCATGCGGCTCAGCCTTCTGTTCGGGATCGACCTGAGCGTCGAGGAGATCGCCCAGCTCGGCCTGTTCCAGACCGAGGGCGCATGAGCCGGCCGGCGCCGCTCCGCTCGATCCTGGGCGGCGCGGCCGGCAATTTGGTCGAATGGTTCGACTGGTACGTCTATTCGGCCTTCTCGCTTTATTTCGCCAAGGCCTTCTTCCCCGGCCAGGATCAGACCGCGCAATTCCTGGCGACCAGCGGGATCTTCTGGATCGGCTTCCTGATGCGCCCGATCGGCGGCTGGCTGCTCGGCCGGATCGGCGACCGCCATGGCCGCCGCACTGCCCTGGCCTGGAGCGTCGCGCTGATGGGCGGCGGCTCGCTGCTGCTCGCGGCGACGCCGGTCTATTCCAGCATCGGCTTGGCCGCCCCGATCATGCTGATGCTCGCGCGCATCATCCAGGGCCTGAGCCTCGGCGGCGAATATGGCGCGGCCGCCACCTATCTGTCGGAAATCGCGCCTGAAGGCCGGCGCGGCTTCTGGTCGAGCTTCCAATATGTCACGCTCTATGGCGGACAATTGCTCGCTCTCGCTCTTTTGCTTGGTCTGCAAGCCGGCGGCGCGAGCGAGGCGGCCTTGTCGAGCTGGGGCTGGCGCCTCGCCTTCGTGGTCGGCGCAATGCTCGCTTTCGGCATCTACTGGCTCAGGCGCGGGATCGACGAGACTCCGGAATTCCAGGCCGAACCTACCGCCGAACGCCGCGCGGGCGGCGGCCTCGCGGACCTGTGGCGCAATCATCGCCGGAGCGTGCTGATCGCCTTCGGTCTCGCGGTCGGCAGCAACGTCGCCTTCTACACCTACACCACCTACATGCAGAAATATCTGGTCGGCACCTCGGGCTTCGCCAAGCCGGTGGCGAGCCAGATCTGCGCCGCCGCCACAATGATCGCGATCCTGCTTCAGCCCTTGCTCGGCGGCCTGTCAGACCGGATCGGGCGCAAGCCCCTGCTCTACTGGTTCGCGATCGGCGGCATCGTCGCCACCGTCCCGCTGATGACCGCGATCGGCCGCACGCACGATCCGCGCGTCGCCTTCGCTTTGGTCCTGGCCGCGCTCGTCATCCTTTCCGGCGCGACCGCGACCAGCGCGATCGTCAAGGCCGAATTGTTCCCGCCCCACGTCCGCGCGCTCGGCGTCGGCCTGCCTTATGCGCTCAGCCAATCCCTGTTCGGCGGCTCCGCCGAAGCGCTCGCGCTCAAGCTCAAGCAAGCGGGGCATGAGACTTATTATTTCTGGTACGTCACAGCGATGATCGGGGTGGCGCTGATCGCGACGATCGCGATGCGGCCGTACCGCGCCGGGTCCGACGGGAAATAAGACCATGCCGCTTCCTCCACGGCGGGCGGCCGGCGAACTGCTCCCAGGACGGGAATTCCTTCAATTGGTCCGCATCGATCGACCAGATCTCTCGACCGTTTCACCCAAGCTCGCCACCTACGCCAAGCCGGTCCGCGGCGAAGTCCTGCTCGAGATATTCCAGATGCGTGGCCCAGCCTTGCCACGAAAGGGCTGGAAAGAATGGCTGCGGGGCGAGCCGGCCAGCTTGCGCACGACGATGCGCCGCAATCTGCGCAATCCTATCGCCAGCCTTCGCCTCGCCGGACCGCAGATCGCGGACAACGAACAGGTCGATGTCTTCCTGCCCCGGGGATCGGTGCGTGCGGGCGATCATCTGATCGTGCGGATCACCGCCTCGGACGTGGGCTGGCACGATGCCGGCACGATCTGGACGTCCACGCTCGCCGATCGGATCCCCGGCCACGTCGCCTGCTATTTCGACGATTACGATCTGGGCGAATATGGCCTGTCGGCGAAGCTCCATCATGCCCCCGTCGAACCGCCCGCGCCGCTGCCGCACATGCTGCTCTACAGCCCGGTCACGCAGTGCAATCTCAACTGCGTTCACTGCATATCCCGCGATACGCGTAAGTCGGTCAGCAGGCTGCCGCCCGCCATCAAGGACCAGATAAAGGACTGGGCCGGCGACGGCCGGCTGGTCGGCATGAACACCGATTATTCGGGCGACCTGCTCTGGGCCGAGCATCGCTTCGGCGGCGAGCTGGATTTCGTGATCGGCCTTGGCATCCAGTTCCAGATCGACACCAATGGCGTCCATCTCACGCGCGACGTGGCCGAACGCCTGTCCCGCTCGCGCGTCAGCCACGTCAACGTCTCGCTCGATGCGGCGCGGCCCGAAACCTACCGGCGCATACGCCTTGGCGCGCCTCCGCTTGATGATGTGCTGGACAATGTGCGCGAACTCCTGCGCGTCAGGGCGGAAACGGGCGCGCATTTTCGCGTGATGCTGGGCATCACGTTGATGGCCGGAAACCTCGGCGAATGGCTCGATTTCATCCGCATGACCGCCGAAATCGGCGCCGACGGTATCAACGCCGCGCACCTGCACGCCTACACGCCCGACATGGAGCCGGAATCGCTCTGGCATCAGCCCGAAACCTATAACCGAATCCGCGAAGAGGCGGTTGCGCTCGCCGCCTCGCTCGGCCTCGCAATGGGCGCTCCACCACCCTTCCACGGCGTGGAGGAAGCGGGCCATCGCCACTGCCCGGCACCGTGGGAATCCGCGGTCATCCTTGGCAATGGGGATGTCGCCGCCTGCTGCGTGCCCGGCATGGTGATGGGCAATCTCCATCAACAGAGCATGGAGAAGATCTGGGCGGGCGATCGCTATCGAGCATTGCGATCAAGCATCAACTCGCCCACGCCGCCCAAGCCCTGTTCGATCTGCCCGATGTTCCGCCGGACCGGCAATCGCGGCAGCTATCTCCAGCACAGTGCCCGCGCCTGAGAGGGGCTGAGGCTCAGCGTATCGGCGCCATGGTGTTCACGCCCGAGCTTTCGTCCGTCTCACCCGGGGGTGGAGCGGCGCCCTTGTCCCGATAGGATGGCAGATCCGGCGTATCCTTGGGAACGGGATGCGCTTCGAGCCGGGCGATGTTCCGCTTCATTTCGGCAATCTCGCGCACCTGCGCGTCGATGATGCGGTCGGCGAGCTTTCGAACTTCCGGATCGCGGATGTGGGCACGCTCGCTCGTCATGATCGCGATCGAATGATGCGGGATCATGGCGCGCATGTACGATATGTCGTCGACTGTCTGCTGGCTGCGGACCAGCCACAATCCCAGCGCGAACGCCGCGACACCGGCGCCCAGGATGGCCACATTCACGGCCCTGTTCTTATACATTCCCCACATGAAGCCGATCATGATGAGCGCCATCGTCGCTCCCATCACGACCGCCATCCACATCCGCGTCTGGCTATATTCGACATGGCTGAGCGCGAAGCTGTTCAGGTACATCAGCCCGAACATCACCACGGTCGATGTGACGATCATCGCGGCGAACCGTCCATAGCTCATGATCGGCAACCTCCTGCATGGACAAACTCAGCCGCGCGGCGGAGGGTCCGAAATGTCGACTACGAAAGCAGAGTCCCGATCTGTCGAGTCCTCGGAGCAGCGCTCGGCACGACGAAAATATAACTCGATTCGGCGCTAAAATGTCACGGTTCGCCGCTAGACGCGGCCGGAATTTCCTTGCAGATTGCGGGTAAAGGGAGAGTCGGATGCGCAAAGGTCTGGCGTGGATAACCGTCATTCTGGCTTTGGCTCTCGCCACGCCGTTGCGGGTCTTCGGCGACACCTCGACCAGCGTTACCGGCGCGATCGTCGGGCGCGATACTGCCGGGATCAGCCGCTTCACACTGCGTTTCTCCGCGCCGATGGTCCCGCTCGGCCAGCAAAGCACACCGCTCGTCATGAGCTGCGCCGTCCCGGGCCAGGGCCGCTGGATCGATACCCAGACCTATGTCTGGGAATTCGCGCGCCCACTGCCCGCCGACCTGTCATGCAAGGCCGTATTGAACGATGGCCTGAAGGATGCGGCCGGCGCGAACGTCGGCGGCACCAAGCGCTTCCCGATCGACAGCGGCGGTCCGGCGGTGCTGGCGATCCTGCCGGATGCCGGCGGCCGCGGCAATGACGAGGAAGGCGGGATCGAGGAGGATCAGGCATTTCTGGTCGCGATGAACGGGCCGGCCGATCGCGCCTCGATCGGCGCGGGCGCCTATTGCGCGGTCGACGGAATCGGCGAGCGCATTCCGGTCGATCTGCTGCCGCCCCAAATTGTCGATCAGCTGTTGACCGCGACCGGGCGTGGATGGCCGACGCAGAGTTTTCTCCAGACCGCGGGTTTGCCCCAGCCTCTGCCTGCTTCAGTCAAGATGCGTGCCGCAGCGCTTGCCAATGTCGTGGCGCTCAAATGCCGCCGGCCGCTCCCGCCCGGCCGCGACATGGCGCTAATATGGGGCGCCTCGATCCGCAGCCCGAGCGGACATATCGTGGGCGAAGACCATCGCTTCGATTTCAGCGTGCGCCAGGAATTCTCCGCCCGCCTGACTTGCGCGCGCGCCAATGCCAATGCCGGCTGCGATCCGATCGAACCGATCGAAATCCTGTTCTCGGCTCCGGTCGCGCGCGGGGATGCGATGAAGGTCAGGCTCGAGGTCGCGCCCGGCAGCCAGCTTGCGCCCAAGCGGGATGACAGCAACCACAGCCCCACGGTCCGCAAGATCAGCTTCATCGCGCCGTTCCCGCCCGCGATCACCGCGCATCTGCTGATCCCGGCGGGCCTGCGCGACGAAAGCGGCCGCACGCTCGCCAATGCGCGCCGTTTCCCGCTCGACGTGCAGATCGCCGACGCGCCGCCGCTGGTGAAATTCGCCGCCCCTTTCGGCATTCTCGAAGCGCAGGAGGGCGGCGTGCTGCCGGTCACGGTGCGCAGCGTCGAGCCAAAGCTGATGCGAGAGGTGGGCGCGATTGCAGGCACGACCGCGCGGATCGATCCCGAGGACGATGCCGGCATCGCACGCTGGATCCGGCGTATCGTCAGTTTTCAGGCAGACGACCTGCGCGAGGAGAAACGAGGTCGGAACTCCGTAACCGTCAATCATACCGGTGATAGGTCCGTGTTCGAGGGAGAGCGTCCGGGCCAACACACCAAGCTTCCTATCCCGGGGGGTGGCCACAAGATGGAGGTGGTTGGCATCCCTCTCGGGCAGCCCGGCTTCTACGTGGTCGAACTGGCCAGCCCTCGGCTCGGCCGAGCGCTCCTGGGGCGACAGGCGACACGTTATGTCGCGACATCGGCCCTCGTCACCAACATGGCGGTCCATTTCAAATGGGGCCGCGACGTCTCGCTCGTCTGGGTGACCGCGCTCGATAGCGGCCAGCCTGTACGGGGTGCTGCCGTGACCGTGACAGACAGTTGTTCCGGAGAGAAGCTCCGTGAAGGCGAGACTGACTTCAGCGGCCGGCTGATCGTTCGCAACTTGCCTAACCCTTCGACCGAGACCGGCTGCCCGACCAATAGCGCCGATTCTTCCCCGCTGCTGATCGCAGCGCGCAAGAATGGTGACCTTTCGTTCGTGCTGACGAGCTGGAACGAAGGAATCCAGCCGTGGAATTTCAGTCTGCCTTACGGGTGGAGTGCGCCCGAGGCGATTTTCCATACGATTTTCGACCGCACGCTGCTGCGCGCAGGCGAGACGGTGCACATGACGCATGTTTATCGCCAGCCGGTGCTAACCGGATTCCGGTCGGTGGGCGCGCTTAGCGGCGTACTTCAGTTCAGGCATCGCGGGTCGGACGTCGAGTTCGACGTGCCCGTGAAGATCGATGCCGCCGGGATGGGCGAAAGCAATTGGACGCCGCCAAAGGGCGCGCCGACCGGCGACTATGATCTATCGCTCCAGATCGCGAACGAGAGCAGGTCTACCGGCCAATCGATCCGCGTCGACGAATATCGCCTGCCGACGATGCGCGCGAGCGTGAGCGGGCCGCGCACGCCCCTGATCCGGCCGAAACGCGTGCCGATCGACCTCTATGTCGGCTATCTTTCCGGTGGCGGTGCGGGCCATGCGCCAGTGCGTCTGCGCGCCGCTTTCGATACGTCGAACAGCGCGCCCGATGGCTGGGACGACTGGACCTTCGGCGGCGCCCCCGTGAAGGAGGGCACGATCCCGCTCGACGACGATCAGAATGATCTGAACGCACCCCCACCGCCATCCGCCGTCACCATTCCGCTCGCGCTCGATGCGCATGGCGCGCTGCGCACGGCGATCGACGTGCCCGCGCTCGCGGATACGAGCCGGATGACGGTCGAAATGGATTATGACGACGCCAATGGGGAGACGCTGACCGCCTCGACCTCGCTTCCCATCTACACCGCCGGCGTCCGGCTCGGCATCAAGCCCGACGGCTGGATGCAACGTGCGGGCGCGATGCGGCTGAAGGTCGCGGCACTGACGCCGGACGGAAAGATCGTCCCCGGCCAGCATGTTTCGGTCGCGCTCTATACGCGCGAGATCGTGTCGGCGCGGCGGCGGCTGATCGGCGGATTCTATGCGTTCGATAACAGCGCAAAGACGACACGCATCGCCGCGCATTGCAACGCCGTCACCGACGCGCACGGCCTTGCCGAATGCGCGCTGGATCCGGGCGTCTCGGGCGAGGTGATCGCGGTCGCGACCACCAAGGATGCACAAGGCAATGAGGCGCGCGCGGTCAGCTCGGTCTATCTGGCGGGCGACGACGATTGGTGGTTCGGCGGCGACAATGGCGACCGGATGGACGTCATCCCCGACGCGAAATCCTATCGCGCGGGCGATGTCGCGCACGTTCAGGTGCGGATGCCCTTCCGCAGCGCGACCGCGCTCGTCACGGTCGAACGCGAAGGCGTACTCTCCTCCTTCGTCACCACTATTTCGGGCAAGGATCCGGTCGTCGCGGTGCCTTTGTCGGGCGCCTATGCGCCCAATGTCTATATCTCGGTATTGGCGGTGCGCGGCCGTATTTCCGGTTGGCGGCTGTGGCTCGCGGATTTCGCCCGGCGTTGGCATCTGCCCTTCTTCAGCCGGGATGGCGGCTACCCGACCGCGATGGTCGACCTCGCCAAGCCGGCCTACCGGATAGGTATCGCCAAGGTTGCGGTCGGGTGGGAATCGCACCAGCTCAACGTCGCGGTGCAGACCGATCATGCGCGCTACCGCGTGCGCGACCATGCCCGCGTCGCGGTGCGCGTGCTCGGACCCGACGGCAAGCCGCCCAGGCAGGCCGAGATCGCCTTCGCCGCGGTCGATCAGGCGCTGCTGCAGATCTCGCCGAACGACAGCTGGGACATATTGTCCAAGATGATGGGCGAACGCCCCTTGTCGGTGCTGACCTCGACCGCGCAGATGCAGGTGGTCGGCAAGCGCCATTATGGCCTCAAGGCGGTCGCGACCGGCGGCGGCGGGGGCGGCGACCTGTCCGCGCTCACGCGCTCCGATTTCCGGCCCGTGCTGCTGTGGAAGGGCCGAGTCAGGCTCGACGCGCAGGGCCGTGCGACGCTCGACGTGCCGCTCGCGGATTCGCTCTCCGCCTACAAGCTGGTCGCGATCGCGACGGCGGGCGAGCAGCTGTTCGGCATGGGCAGCACCGAAATCCGCACCGTGCAGGACCTGACCGTCTATGCCGGCATCCCGCCGCTCGTGCGTTCGGGCGACTTCTATGGCGCGACCTTCACGCTGCGCAACGGCACCGACCGGCCGATGAAGGTGACGGCGACGGTCGCGCTCCAGCCCGCGATCGCGCGCGGCACGCCGCTCACCGTAACCATTCCGGCCGGAGGCGCGGCGCCCGTAACCTGGCGCCTGACCGCGCCGCTCGGGATCGACAAACTGCACTGGACGGTGACCGCGCGGTCGGCCGATGGCCGCGCGAGCGACCGCATGGCCGTGGATGAGCAGGTCGTCCCGGCGGTGCCCGAGGAGGTGTGGGCAGCCACACTCTTGCGCGTCGGCTCCGGCAGCAATGTTCCGGTCGGGCCGCCCGTCGGTGCGCTGCCCGGGCGCGGCGGGATCGACATCGCGCTGATGGCGACGCCCGCGCCGCCGCTGTCCGGCGTCCGGGCCTATATGCTGGCTTATCCTTATGGCTGCTTCGAGCAGAAGACGTCGAAGGCGGTGGCGCTCGACGATCGTGCCGCCTGGGCCAGGCAGATGGAGGCGTTGCCGACCTATGTCGCGCCCAACGGCCTGCTTCATTACTGGCCGATACCCGACGAGCCCGGTTCGATCGCGCTGACCGCTTATGCCTTGTCGATCACGGCGGATGCGGGGCTGCCCTGGCCGGATGCGGCCAAGGCGCGGCTGCTCGACGCACTGCGCGGCGTGGTCGAAGGCCGCGTCACCGAAGAAGGCAACGCGCCCGGCGACACGCGCCTGCTCCGCCTGTCAGCCCTGGCGGCGCTCGCGCGTAACGGCGCCGCGACGCCCGCCATGGCCGATCAGCTCGCCATGCCGCTCGGTGACATGCCGACCGCGACGCTGGCCGACTGGCTGGCGACGCTCGGCCGCATCCCGGGGATCGATCCGCGCCGCATCCAGGCGGCCGAGACCGCGTTGCGCAGCCGGATCGTCTATGAAGGCACGCGCCTCGATTTGACCGATCGCACCAATGCGCCCTGGTGGATGATGGTGAGCGACGACGAGATGGCGCTGAAGGCCTTGCTCGCGGTCACCGGCCGCCCCGGCTGGCAGGACGAGGCGCCGCGGATGATGATCGGCATCGCATTGCGCCAGATGCGCGGCCATTGGGACACCACCCCCGCCAATGCCTGGGGCACGATCGCGGTGCGCAAATTCGCGCAAGCCTATCCCGGAAGCGCGACCGGCCTCACCACCGCCAGCCTTGGCTCGCATCACGTCACCAGCAATGCGCTCCAGCCGCCGACGCTGCATTTGCCGCTTCCGGCCGCGCCCGGGGCGTTGCTGCTGCGGCATGACGGAGCAGCGGGACCATGGGCGACCGTATCGGTCCGCGCGGCGGTGCCGCTTAAGGCGCCGGTCTTTTCAGGCTATCGCATCAGCCGCGAAGTCTCCTTCCTCCAGCGGCAGCGGCCCGACCGGATCAGCCGCGGCGACGTGATGCGGGTGCGGATCACGGTCGAGGCGCCGGTCGAGCGGACCTGGGTGGTGATCGACGATCCGATTCCGGCGGGCGCCTCGATCCTGGGCGCGGGCGGCGGACAGTCGGCCATGCTCGCGGGGCAAGCCAATGGCGGCACGGGCTGGCCTTCCTACGTCGAACAGAGCTTCGAGGCGTGGCGCGGCTATTTCCGTTGGCTGCCCAAGGGCAAAACCACCGTCGAATATGCGGTGCGCCTGAACGGTACGGGCAAGCTCCAGCTGCCGCCGACCAAGGTCGAGGCGATGTACTCGCCCGAAATCCACGCCGCGCTGCCCAACGCGCCGGTGACGATCGAGCCCTGATGGATCGCGTCCGCACCGGTTTGGCCTGGCTGCGGCGGCGGCCCAGCCTGTGGCTGGTACCGCCCCTGCTCGCGCTGGCCGCCTTCGCGCTGTGGACCGCGCCGCCGGCCATGCCCGATTATGCGAAGGCGCGCGGCGATTGGCGGTCGAGCGAGGCGTGGCTGCGTGATCGCAACGGGCGGCTGCTCGACATGGTGCGCGTCGATTATTCGGTGCGGCGGCTGGATTGGGTACCGCTCGATCGCATCGCGCCCGCGCTACGGGATGCGGTGATCGCAGGCGAGGACAAGCGCTTCCGTTCGCATGGCGGCGTGGACTGGCGCGGGCTGGGCGGATCAATCTGGGCCGGCTTGCACGGCCGCCATGCGCGCGGCGCGAGCACGCTCACCATGCAGCTTGCCGGATTCCTGGGACCCGAGCTTGGCGATCCCGGCACGCGCGGCTTGCGCAACAAGCTGCGCCAGATGCGCGCTGCCTGGGCGATCGAGGACCATTGGTCGAAGGACCGGATCCTCGAGGCCTATCTCAACCTCGCCTCCTTCCGCGGCGAGAGCCAGGGCGTCGCCGCGGCCTCACGCGCCTTGTTCGGCAAGGCGCCCGACATGCTCGACCGCGATCAGTCACTGCTGCTCGCGGCCTTGCTGCCCTCGCCGCAGGCCGATCCGGGGACGGTCGCGCGCCGCGCCTGCCGGATCGGGCGCCTCCCCGATTGCACGATGATGCTGGCCGAGGCCGAGGCGATGACCGCCCCGGCGCAGGCGATGGCGGACGACCCCAATCTCGCGCCGCATCTCGCGACACGGCTTCTGAGCCGCCCGGGCCAGACCGTCACCACCACGCTCGATGCGCGCGTCCAGACGATCGCGGCCATGGCGCTACGCCACCAATTGCTGGGGCTGGGCGCGGAGCGCGCGCGCGACGGCGCGGTCGTGGTGGTCGATAATGCGACGGGCGACGTGCTCGCTTATGTCGGCGGGATCGGGGGCTATTCGACCGCGGCGCATGTCGACAATGCCGATGCGCCGCGCCAGGCGGGCTCGACGCTCAAGCCGTTCCTCTATGGCCAGGCGATCGAGCGCGGCTATCTCACGGCGGCATCGATCCTCGACGACTCGCCCGTAGAGCTCGACACCGCCTCCGGCCTCTACGTCCCCAAGGATTATGATCATGATTATAAGGGGCCGGTCAGCGTGCGCACCGCGCTCGCGGGATCGCTCAACGTGCCCGCGGTGCGCGCCTTGCTGGTCGACGGGGTCGAGGACTTTCGCGACCGGCTGTGGGACATGGGCTATCGCGGACTGACCGAGGATGGCGACTATTACGGCTACAGCCTCGCGCTCGGATCGGCCGAGGTGACCTTGCTCCAGCAGGCCGCCGCCTATCGCGCGCTTTCGGACGAAGGCCGCTACATGCCGCTGCGGCTGCGCATGGACGACGCGATTGGGCAGAGGCGTCCGGTGATGGCGCCCGCCGCCGCGTGGATCGTGGGCGATATCCTCGCCGATGCCGATGCGCGCGCGGTCACGTTCGGCCTCGATTCTGCGCTGCGCCTGCCCTTTTGGGCGGCGGCCAAGACGGGCACCTCCAAGGCGATGCGCGACAATTGGTGCATCGGCTTCACCGATCGCTTCACCGTCGCGGTATGGGTCGGCAACGCCGAGGGCGACAGCATGACGCGCGTCTCGGGCACGAGCGGCGCCGCGCCGGTATGGCGCGAGGTGATGCTCGCGCTCAACCGCGACCGTCCCGGCCGCGCCCCGCCGCGCCTGCCCCGCGTCGAGGCCCGTCCGGTGCGCTTCGCGGGCAATGTCGAGCCGGCGCGCACCGATTATTTCATCGCCGGCACCGGCCAGGCGCTGCTCGAGCAAACGCCCCCCTCCGCACGCCGTCCACACATTGTCAGTCCGGTATCAGGCGCGGTCTACGCTTTGGATCCCGACATTCCCGCCAGCCGGCAGCGCATCCGCTTCACCGCGATCGGCTCGACCGCGGGCGGACATTGGCGGCTCGATGCGCGCGATCTGGGCAGCGCGGATACCAGCCCCACCATCCTGCCCCCACCCGGCGCGCACCGGCTGGCACTGGTCGGTGCCGATGGCCGCGCGCTGGATCAGGTGCTTTTCACGGTACATTAGACTCGTTTTCGGTTTGATTGAAGCGAGGCTCCCTCTCCCCAGCGGGGAGAGGGGTGGGGTGAGGGGGAGCGAGCCGCAGGCGAGCGCCTGGCCCCCTAGTGCGGGGGCACCCTCACCCAACCCTCTCCCTCAAGAGGGAGAGGGCTTTTGCCGTCGATTCCACCTTAGCGAAAACGAGTCTCGCGGGTAGTGGCCGGATTGCGCGGGCCCGTTGCCCACTCAATGAGACACACTGCTCCCCGGTCTCTAGCGGATCGGCGGCACATCCCAGTTCACCCCCACCTCCATCGCGCGGAACCGGTCTGGCGCGATATGGCGCTCCGCCAACGTCTTGCGCAGCAAATCGGGCGGATCATCGATCGCCTCGCTCGACAGCTTGAACGTGCCCCAATGCACCGCCAGCGCATTGGCCGCGTGCAGCTTTTCGAAGGCGTCGACCGCCTCGACCGGGCCGATATGGTTGCCGCTCATGATGTCGCGCGGCTGGAAGGCGCCGATCGGGATCAAGGCCAGCCGGTAGGGCCCGTCCTTGGCATCCTCGACTTGCCAGCTGCCGTCACCCGGCCCGGTATCGCCCGCGAAGAACAGGTTGCCGCCGGGCAAGGTCACCGCGAAGCCCGACCAAAGCGCGCGGTTCCGATCCTTCATCCAGCGCGAGCCCCAATGGTGGACGCGCTCGACGATCACGTCGATTCCAGGCCGCACAGGCACGCGCCCGCCCCAATCGCGCGCCACGGCCTGCGCGCCGGCGCTACGGATCACCGTGTCGTTGCCCAGGCTGGTGACGATCAGCGGATGGTCGCGGTCCCACAGCCGCTTGAGCGTGGGCAAATCCATATGATCCCAATGATCGTGGCTCACCAGCACCAGGTCGATATGCGGCAGTGTGTCGAATGCGATACCCGGCGCGCGCACGCGCCTGGGCCCCAGGCCCCAAGGACCCGCTCTCTCGGCATAGATCGGATCGGTCAGGATGTTGATCCCGCCCGCCTGCACCAGCACGGTCGAATGGCCGATCCACGTGACTACCATCCGCTTCGGATCGGTTACCGCCGCGGGCCGACCCGCCGGAGTCGCGATATGCGCGGGCCAGGGCGATGCCGCATCCAGCCGATGCAGCCGGAGCCAGATTCCCGCCGGCGAGCGCTTCTGCAGGCCGCCAGTTCCCTGCTCGCCATCGGGATTGAAGAAATGCTGCCCGTCGAAATGATCGCTGACCGGCCCGCGATAATAGATCCGGTCGAGAAAAGGCGGCACCGTCGCTGGCAGCAGCAACAGCACGATCAGCGCGCCCAGCAGCAGGCGCCAGGTCCAGCTCCAGATGCGCTTTGCCGCGTGCCCCATCACCAGGTGCCTTAATCTAACAACACGCTTCCGAACAGGGGGATGGCGGCGTGGATCGCGAAATTTGGTCAGAGCCGTGGAGCGAACGATTAGCTCAATTGACATTCCGACGAATCATTGTGTAAACACAACACATCATCTTTGATTCGCGGTGATGTTGTGACAAATCTCTATAATCGCATCGCCCTGTTTCGCGCCGAGCGCGGCGTCTCGCGCCGCGATCTGGCCGAGGCGGTGGGCGTGAACAACCAGACGATCGGCTACCTCGAGCGCGGCGACTACAAACCGAGCCTCGAGCTCGCGATGAAGATCGCGGCCTATTTCGGCGTATCGATCGAGCTGCTTTTTTCCTTCCAGCCCTTTGAATCCGTCGCAGACGCCCTCCGGCGCGCGGCATCCGGAGATTGATATGACCTTGCTCGAACGGATCGATCGCTTCTGCCGCTGGGCGGTGCTGGATCGGTTAAACAAGCCGCGACCGTTGCGCTGGCAGCCCTTCCTTGCCCTGGCGGCGATCGTCGCCAGCTATATCCTGCTCGTGAGCGGCGAAGGGCACTTCGCGCCCTGGCGGTTCGCGATCGGCCTTACGTTATATGTGGGCGGGAGTGTCGCCGCCGCCCTGATGCGCCAGATGGGCCCGCGCTTGGCGGCCAACCAAGCCGGCCCGCTCGACGAGCGCGAGCTGATGGTCCAGGCACGCGCCAGCGCATTGTCCGGCCGCACGCTCAGTGTGTCTGCCATGGTCGGCTGTTTCTACATGGCCTATGCCTACTGGTTCCACATATGGCGGCCCAGCACGCCACTCGACTGGGTCTTTCTCGGCATGGCGCTGCAGAGCGCTTCGCTGCTCCTGCCCACGCTGATCGCCAGCTGGCTCCAGCCGCTGCCGGAAGAGGATATCGACGAGGAGTGATTGACTCGTCGCCCCGGCGGAGGCCGGGGCCGCTGGAGATTTTACGCAACGTTGGGGATATACTCCAGCGGCCCCGGCCTCCGCCGGGGCGACGGATTATGCTTTCTCCAACAGCCCTTCCCGCGCGATCTTCTCGCGCCACACCAACGGCCCGGTGTGATGCACGCTCGTCCCGGTCGCGTCGACCGCGACCGTCACCGGCATGTCCTTCACGTCGAATTCGTAGATCGCCTCCATGCCGAGATCCTCGAACCCGACCACTTTCGCGCCCTTGATCGCACGCGCGACCAGATAGGCCGCGCCGCCGACCGCCATCAGATACGCCGATCCGGCCTCCCGGATCGCCTCGATCGCTTGCCCGCCGCGCTCGGCCTTGCCGACCATTGCCAGCAGGCCCTGATCGAGCATCATCTTGGTGAATTTGTCCATCCGCGTGGCGGTGGTGGGGCCGGCCGGGCCGACCACCTCATCACGCACCGGATCGACCGGGCCGACATAATAAATGACGCGGCCCTTGAACTCGACCGGCAGTTGCTCGCCCCGGGCCAGCATATCGGCGATGCGCTTGTGCGCGGCGTCGCGGCCGGTCAGCATCTTGCCGTTGAGCAACAGCCGGTCGCCCGGTTTCCAGCTCGCGACAATATCCGGCGTCAAGGCATTGAGATCGACCCGGATCGACTCTTTCGATGGCGTCCATTCGACCTTGGGCCAATCGTTCAGATCGGGCGTCTCGAGCAAGGCCGGGCCCGATCCGTCGAGATGGAAATGCGCATGCCGCGTAGCTGCGCAATTGGGGATCATCGCGATCGGCTTGGACGCCGCATGCGTTGGCCAGTCGAGGATCTTGACGTCGAGCACGGTCGAAAGACCGCCCAGCCCCTGCGCGCCGATGCCGAGCGCATTGACCTTCTCGAACAATTCGATCCGCAGCTCTTCTATCTTGTTGCGGGGGCCGCGCTGCCGCAGCTGCGCCATGTCGATATCGCCCATCAAAGATTCCTTGGCGAGCAGCATCGCCTTCTCCGCGGTCCCGCCGATGCCGATGCCGAGCATGCCCGGCGGACACCAGCCCGCGCCCATCTGCGGCACCGTCTCCAGCACCCAGTCGACGATCGAATCGCTCGGGTTCATCATCTTGAACTTGGACTTGTTCTCGCTGCCGCCGCCCTTGGCCGCGACCGTCACGTCGACATGATTGCCCGGCACCAGTTCGACGTGCAGGACCGAGGGGGTATTGTCCTTGGTATTGACCCGCCCGAACGCCGGATCGGCGAGGATCGAGGCGCGCAGCTTGTTCTCCGGATGGAGGTAAGCGCGGCGCACGCCCTCATCCACCACCTCTTGCAGGCTCTTCGATCCGTCCGCGAGGCGGCAATCCTGGCCCCATTTGACGAAGACGGTGACGATGCCCGTATCCTGGCAGAGCGGGCGATGCCCTTCCGCGCACATCCGGCTGTTGGTCAGGATCTGCGCGATCGCGTCCTTGGCCGCGGGCGACTGCTCCGCCTCATAGGCGTCCCCCAGCGCGCGGATATAATCCATCGGATGGAAGTAGGAGATATACTGGAGCGCGTCGGCGACGCTCTCGATCAGATCGGCTTCGCGGATGATCGTGGTCATGATGCCCGCGCCTATAACGGGCCGCCGCGCCGCAGCAAGGCCTTCGCCTCGAGGTGGGGGTCCCCGTCGGAATCAGCCCGGCGATGGAGCGGAGCTCCCTCTCCCCAGCGGGGAGAGGGCTGGGGTGAGGGGGGAGCGAGCCGAAGGCGAGCGCCCGGACCTCAAGTTCGGGCCACCCTCACCCAACCCTCTCCCTCAAGGGAGAGGGCTTTTCGCCATCGTTCACCTTGGCGAAAACGACTCTAGCGATCCACATGCGCCAGATCGCGATCCATCGCGGCGCCGTCGAACGGAACGACGATCACCTTGCTGCCATGGCCGTTATTGCCGGTCTGCGCTTCCTTGGGCGTGTCGATCACCGCGAAGGTGAGCGCGACCACATGGCCGTGCTCCATCACCACCGCGGGCCGCTCCAGCTTGTTCCAATGGTTCACCGTGCCATCGGTATAGCGGATGAAGTCAGCCTCGGGCTGATACGCAAGGCCCTGGAATCGCCAGCCCGTGATGCCGTCGCGCGAGATCAGATGATAAGCCCGGCGATCCTCCCAATGATTGACCAGCATATGGTACCAGCCGCCGCTGAACCAGAGCGTGGGATCTTCCAGACGATCGAGATTCTTCTGCGGAAGGCCCGGCAAGTCGATGAAGATGCTGCGGCCCATTACTTCGTAGGGGCCAAGGATTCCCTTCCGGCTCAGCAGGATCTGCCCCGATCTTTGCACGATCTCATAGGCGCCGTCGGGACGCACGACGAGGCTCACATTCGACGCATGCCAGGGCTTGGGCGTCGCCTCCTGCTCCGGCACGTCGGTGGCAAGGAACACCGATCGATATTTGCTCTGGTCGACGCCGATGCTGCCGAGCAGGCGCCACGGACCATCGATCGACGCGGAGGTGAAGACGTCGCCGTTGCGCGTTTCGCTGAGCACGATGGCATAGCGCCCGTCCGGCATCCGCAACGGGGTGACGTTATGCCCGAGACCGCCTTGGTCCGAAGGCCAGTTCAGCCCCATGTCCCGATAGGGCCCGAGCAGGGATTTGCTGATGGCGGTCACGGCCTTGGACTGGCCCCATGCGGAATGACCGAGCGCCTGGTCCCAGCGGCTCGCGAACATCCGGTATCGCCCGTCCGACCCCTTGAGAATGGGGCCATCCCAATAATTCCACTGCTTCAATCCGGTGTCTTCGAGTCCGTTGCCCGTGTCGCGTGCGCCGACCTCGGCGGCGCCCCAGGCCTTCTTGCTCAACGGCTTCACGATCGGCGTGGGCTTGAAATAGGCGATGAAGGGCTTGGGTCCGAGCATCGGCAATGGTTCGCGCTGGGCCGTCGCCGCCGGGCCGGCCTCGGGTGGAGCCGAAAGCGCCACCGGCGTTGCGGCCGCCGTCAGGACGAGCGCTGCTGCGGCTTTGAGGAACAGGCTTCTGCGCTTCGACGACATTCTGGCCCTCACATGGTTTGCGTCGTTCTAATCGGAAAGCATCTGATGGCTATTGTTGCCCGCAGGCAACGGCCACCCCATTGCCCGATCCGCGACGCGCGCAAAACTGACTCTTTCGGGCGCGTCAAGCGCACAATCCGACCGTCATGAAAATTAAACATCTTGTGCGCGGGAATCGGTAGTGACACTATCCCTTGTGTCGGGTCAGGGGGCTCGATGATCGATTGAGAAACGCCGGAGCGATCCCCATATCGTCTCCGGGAGCACCCGCCCTGTGTAACACGGGGATGGAACGGCTCCGTGCGGCCTCGGTCCCTTGCCCCCGGCGCTGACGTGCGTAGCATTCGGGGGCGCAAGTCCCCGAGTCGAACGTAGTAGGAACAAGATCAGGGGACGATCGATGGATCTTTCGAGCAGCAGCGATCGGGATGTGAACGAGATGGCCAATCTTTTGGATGCCGCCGAAATCACGGCCGAAGCGCCCGCCGAGGCGCAGCAGGAGAGCAAGCGGCGCGATACGCCCTTCCCGCTCGACGTCGATCATTCGCGTGACGCTTTGCTCACCGATTTCGGCAAGGAGACGCTCAAGGACCGCTATCTGCTTCCGGGCGAGAGCTTCCAGGATCTGTTCGTGCGCGTCGCCTCGGCCTATGCCGACGATCAGGCGCACGCCCAGCGCATCTACGATTATATCTCCAAATTGTGGTTCATGCCGGCGACCCCGGTCTTGTCCAACGGCGGCACCGGCCGCGGGCTGCCGATCTCCTGCTTCCTCAACAGCGTGGACGACAGCCTGCATGGCATCGTCGACACCTGGAACGAGAATGTGTGGCTCGCCTCGCGCGGCGGCGGCATCGGCACCTATTGGGGCTCGGTGCGCGGCATCGGCGAGCCGGTCGGCCTCAACGGCAAGACCAGCGGCATCATCCCGTTCGTTCGCGTGATGGACAGCCTGACGCTCGCGATCAGCCAGGGTTCGCTGCGGCGCGGCTCGGCGGCGGTCTATCTCGACGTCAGCCATCCCGAGATCGAGGAATTCCTCGAAATCCGTAAGCCCTCCGGCGACTTCAACCGCAAGGCGCTCAACCTCCATCACGGCGTGCTGCTAACCGACGAGTTCATGGAGGCTGTGCGCAACGGCACCAGCTTCGATCTGAAGTCGCCCAAGGATCAGTCCAAGCGCGGCGAGGTCGATGCCCGCTCGCTCTTCCAGAAACTGGTCGAGACGCGTCTCGCCACCGGCGAGCCGTACATCGTGTTCGCCGACACGGTGAACCGCGCGATGCCCAAGCATCATCGCGATGCGGGCCTCAAGGTCTCGACCTCGAACCTCTGCTCCGAAATCACGCTGCCCACCGGCCGCGACCAATATGGCGAGCCGCGCACCGCGGTCTGCTGCCTGTCCTCGCTCAGCCTCGAAACCTGGGACGAGTGGAAGGACGAGAAGGGCTTCATCGAGGATGTGATGCGCTTCCTCGACAATGTCCTGCAGGATTATATCGACCGCGCCGAGCCCGGCATGGAGCGCGCCAAGTACAGCGCGATGCGCGAACGCTCGGTCGGCCTCGGCGTGATGGGCTTCCACTCCTTCCTGCAGGCGCGCAATCTGCCGTTCGAAGGCGCGATGGCCAAATCGTGGAACCTGCGCATCTTCAAGCATATCCAGGCACAGGTGAACGAGGCCTCGATGCACCTCGCCACCGAGCGCGGGCCCTGCCCCGACGCGGCCGACATGGGCGTGATGGAGCGCTTCAGCTGCAAGACCGCGATCGCGCCGACCGCGTCGATCAGCATCATCTGCGGCGGCACCAGCGCGTGCATCGAGCCGATCCCGGCCAATATCTACACGCACAAGACCTTGTCGGGCAGCTTCTCGATCAAGAATCCCTATCTGGAAAAGCTGCTGATCGAGAAATCGAAGAATTCGGACGCGGTCTGGAACACGATCCTCGAGCAGGGCGGATCGGTCCAGCACCTCGACTTCCTGACCCAGGACGAGAAGGACGTGTTCAAGACCAGCTTCGAGATCGACCAGCGCTGGCTGCTCGAGCTCGCCGCCGACCGCACGCCTTACATCGACCAGGCGCAGTCGCTGAACCTGTTCATCCCGGCCGATGTCGAGAAATGGGACCTGCTGATGCTCCACTTCCGCGCGTGGGAGCTCGGCATCAAGTCGCTTTATTACCTGCGCTCCAAATCGATCCAGCGCGCGGGCTTCGCCGGCGGCGTCGAGGCGGACAACACGCCCCAGCTTCGCCAGATCGAGGTCGAGGCGAAGGATTATGACGAGTGTCTGGCCTGCCAGTAAATCCCTTCTCCCCTTGGGGGAGAAGGTGGCGCGTAGCGCCGGATGAGGGTGCGAGAGGCTAGGCCGCCCTCTATTGAGCCTTCCCTGAGCGGGGAAAAGAAAGGGGCGCCCTCACCGGCGCCCCTTTTGCTTCTGTAAAAGCCCTCTCCCCTTGGGAGAGAGGGTCGGGTGAGGGTCATGCCTGAGGAGGCTCGATGCCTCCGAAGGCATTATTGCCCACACCCTCATCCGGCGCTGCGCGCCACCTTCTCCCCCAAGGGGAGAAGGATTTCAGGCCTCTTCCTCGAACAGCACCGCATTGGCGCCCGTCGCCGACAGGCGCACCTTGTCGCCCTCGATATCCGCGACCAGGCCGGTCGAGACATAATGATGATGGCCGGCATGGCCGCCCGTGGCGCCCTCGACGTCGGCGCCCGAATCCTTCTTGGTCAGCTTGATGCGGTCGCCGTCGACATGATCGACCGTCCCGACATGCACGCCGTCGGCGCCGATCACTTCCATATGTTCCTTGATCTTCGACAGGTCCGCCATCGTCAGTCTCCCTCGCTAAAAAGATTGCGCACCCGCAACGCACGAACGCAACGGATGGCCCCAAAAGTCCCGGCGCTTTCGCCTACCGCCGGTTCTTCCAGGTGAAGATCGACGACATAGCATAATTCCACACGGTCGTGACCGCGATCCCCGCGAGCGCCGAGATCGGCCACGTGTTGTGATGGCTGAACAGATATTGCGCGATGCCGACATTGGCGAGCGCGCCCGTCAGGCACACCAGGTTGAACGTGACCCAACCCAGGAACAGCCAACGCCCGCGCAAGCGTTGGTCGCGGTAGGTCAGCTTGTTGTTGAGGAAGAAGTTGCTCGACGTGGCGACGAAGGTCGCGACCGCCTGCGCGAAGGCGAAATTGTCGCCTAAGCCCGCGAATAGCAGGCTCAGCACCGCGAAATGCACCACCAGGCCCGATCCGCCGACCAGCACGAAGCTCAGGAAACGCGCGGGCACCAGCCGGCCGAACATCTTGTCGAGCAACAGCTGGACATATTCCCACAGCACCAGGCTATCGAGCTTGCTCGTCCCATGCAGCCGGTTGCGAAACGTATAGGGCACCTCCGCCATCCGCACCGGCCTGGGCGTGCTCGCCGCCAGATCGAGCAGGATCTTGAACCCGACCGACGAGAGATTGGGCAGAGCCGAGAGGAAGGTGTCGCGCTTCACCATGAAGAAGCCGCTCATCGGATCGTCGATATGCACGCGCGTCAGCCGCGAGGCGAGCCGCGTCGCGACCCGGCTCGCCCAGCGCCGATATTTGCTCCATTCGCCGGTGCTGCCGCCTTCGACGTAGCGGCTGCCGATCACGAGATCGACGTCGCCCTGCTTCAGCCGCGCGAACATCGTGCCCAGGATCCTTTCGTCATGCTGCATGTCCGAATCCATCACCGCGACATAAGGCGCGGAGCTGGCCAGGATTCCCTCGATGCACGCGCTCGACAGGCCGCGCCGGCCATAACGGTGGACGATGCGCACGCGCGCGTCGCGCTGCGCGATTTCGCGCACCATGTCGGACGTGCCGTCGGGCGAATTGTCGTCGACGAAGATGATCTCCCACCTGACGCCGGGCAAGGCCGCGGCCACCGCCTCGACCAGCAGCGGAACGTTCGCCGCCTCGTTGAACGTCGGTGTGACGATGCTCAGTTCGGCGGGCAGATAGTGGGTCAAAAGATGATCCGTTCTCAGAGGACGATCCGGCCGGAACGCCGCCATGCCGGTGCATGACGCGAATCCCTTAACGGCGGGTTCGTTTGCGCGAAGCTGAACGCAACCATCACACGCCGGCGCCACGCTTGCGGATTCGGCAATCCGCCGCCGGAAATCGCACGCAAACTAGACGCTTGCCGCCCTCAGGGCGAGCGGTTACGGCCAAGGCCATGGAAGCCAACGCCAACGCCACGCCCTATGTGATGATCCTGCTCAGCGTGGTGCTTTCCGCCGCCGCGCAGGTCGCGCTGAAGGCGGGCATGACGTCCGCACCGGTGCGCCAGGCGCTCGCGACGGGGCTCGGGCCAAGCGCGATTCTCAACGTCGCCTTCAACCCGCTCGTCATGCTCGGCCTCGCTTTCTACGTGCTCAGCGCCGCGGTGTGGCTGGGCGTCTTGTCGAAGATGCCGGTGAGCAGCGCCTATCCGTTCGTCGCGCTTGCCATCGTTCTGACATCGGTGCTCGGCAGGCTCTTCTTCCATGACGCCTTCACGCTTCCCAAGATCCTCGGGACCTTGCTGATCGTGTCCGGCGTCGTCGTGCTGGCCAAGGGCTGAGTCCGGATCTTGGGTGATGCCGCAGAGAGCGGGCGCGCCGGCGCCATTCCCGCAAACGCCGTACCCCTGTGCGTCGATCTCGACGGCACGCTCATCCGGACCGACATGCTGCACGAAAATGTGCTGGGCCTCGCCAAGGCCTCGCCATTCTCCTTGCTGTCGCTGTTCGGCTGGCTCGGGCGCGGCAAGGCGCACCTCAAGCATCAGGTCTCCGAACGCGTCGCGATCGATCCCGCCGGGCTTCCGTATAACGAGGCGGTGCTCGACCTGATCCGCGCCGCGCGCGCCGAGGGCCGCCCGATCGTGCTCGCGACCGCGACCCCCGCCGCCGTCGCGCAGCGCATCGCCGACCATCTCGGCCTGTTCGACGAGGTGCTGGCGAGCGATCATCTCGTCAACCTGTCCGCGCGCAACAAGGCCGAAGCCCTGGTTGCGCGCTACGGCGCCCAGGGCTTCGATTATGCCGGCAACCACGCGCAGGACCTGCCGATCTTCGCGGTCGCGCGGCATTGCCATCTCGTCTCGTCCAGCGGCGGCCTCCGCCGCTCGGCCGAGCGCCACAATCCCAACGTCGCGCATCTCGACGCGCAAGGCGGCGGCCTGCGATCCTGGATCAAGGCGCTGCGCCTCCACCAATGGCTCAAGAATGCCTTGATCTTCGTGCCGCTCTTCGCCGCCAAGGCGGAGGGCGATCGCGCGTTGCTGCTCGCCGCCTGTCTCTCCTTCCTCGCCTTCGGCCTGTTCGCCTCGTCGGTCTATGTGCTGAACGACCTGCTCGATCTCCAGGCCGATCGCCAGCACCGCACCAAACGCCGCCGCCCCTTCGCGAGCGGCGCGATTCCGGTGGCGCAGGGCATCGTTGCCGCGCCTTTGCTGATGGCGGCCTCGGTCGGGCTGGCCCTGGCCTTCCTGCCGCGCATCTTCCTCGAGGTGTTGCTCGTCTATGGCGTGATCACGACCGCTTATTCGTTCGCGCTCAAGCGGCAGGTGGTGGTCGACGTGATCCTGCTCGCGGTGCTCTACACGATCCGCATCCTCGCCGGCGCGGCGGCGACGCATATCAGGCCCAGTTTCTGGCTGCTCGCCTTCTCGATGTTCATCTTCCTCTGCCTCGCCATGGCCAAGCGTTATTCGGAGCTCAGGCAGGCGGTCGACAAGGACGGCACGCTCGCGGGCCGCGGTTATATGCCGAGCGACCTGCCGGTGGTGCTGGCGATGGGATCGGGCAGCGGGCTGGTCAGCGTGCTGATCCTCGCTTTCTATACCCAGTCGGAGATCGTGCCCGCCCATTATCCCGCGCCCGAATGGCTGTGGATGGTGCCGCCGGTCTTGCTCTATTGGGTGGTGCGGCTGTGGATGAAGGCCAATCGCGGCGAGGTCGATGACGATCCCGTCATCTTCGCCGCGCGCGACTGGCAGAGCCTCGCGGTCGCCGGGACGATGGCGTGCCTGTTCGTGTTCGCGAGCCTCGGCTGGCGGCCATGGTGACCGCGCGGGCGGGGCTGCGGCAGCCGCTGCAGGCCATCCTGTTCGCCGCTTTTTCCTTCCGCCTCGGCTGGGCCTTGCTGGTCCCGGTCGTGCCGCAATCCGACGCGATGATGTATGACGGCTTCGCGCGCGAATTGCTCGCCGGCCATGGCTATGCCTTTCCCGGCGGCGGCCCGACCGCTTACTGGCCGGTCGGCGCGTCCGCGCTCTATGCCGCCGCTTATCGGCTGTTCGGCACAGGCGGCGCGGGCATCGCGATCGTCAACATCGCGATGGGCGTCGCGATGGCCGCCGCCGCTTATGGCCTCGCCCGCCGCGGATTCGGCGAACGCGCGGGCCTGATCGCGGGCCTGCTCGTCGCCTGCTGGCCCGCCTGGATTCAATTCTCGACCGTGCCCAACAGCGAATTGCCGTGCGCTTTGCTGCTGATGCTGGCTTTGCTCGTGCGCCGGCTCGATCGGCCCGGGCCGCTGCTCCGCGCGATCCTCTCGGCGGCCCTCCTCGCCGGGTCGGCTTACATGCGTCCGATCGTGATGCCCTTGTTCGTGGCGCTGCCGATCCTCGACTGGATCCGCCACCGCGATTGGAAGCGCGCTTTGGTCGATCTCGTCGCGATGCTGCTCGTCGCCGCCGCGCTGATCGGGCCCTGGGCGCTGCGCAACAAGGCTCTGTTCGGCCATGCCGTTCCGATCTCGACCAATTTCGGCGCCAATCTGTGGATGGGCAACAATCCCGCGAGCAATGGCGGCTATATGGCGCTGCCCGACATCGGCATCGTCAACGAGGTCGATCGCGACCAATATTTCAAGCGGATCGCGGTGGATTTCATCAAGGCGCATCCCGGCCGCTATGCCGCACTGACGCTGGCGCGCGTGCGCCTGTCGCTCGATCGGGAATCGGTCGGCGTCGCCTGGAACAGCGGCGGCCTGCCGCCCGAAACCTTGTTGCCGCTCAAGCTCGTCTCGTCGCTCTACTGGCTCGCTGCGCTGGCGCTTGGCATCGTCGGCTTCGCGCGGCTGCTGCGCGCGGATTGGCTCAACCTGTTCGATCCCGTCATCGTCGCGATCGGGCTGGTGTTCGCGACCGCGATCCTCGTCGTCGGCGGCGACCGCTATCACCTCCCCGCCGATCCCTTCATCGCGATCGTCGCCGCCGTCGCGCTGGCGCGCATCCTGCCGGGCAAGAAGGCGGCGGCCTGAGCCTCGCTCCGTCACGTCCCCAAAATCGTCGCCCCTCCCCAAAAATCGTCACCCCCGGATATCGTCACCCCAGCGAACGCTGGGGTCTCAGGAGGGGAGTATGCAACCTCCTGAGATGCCAGCGTCCGCTGGCATGACGGAGGGGTATAACAGCCCCAATTCCCCCACCTTTTCAGAGTCTCCCACAGCCCTCTCCGAAATGGTGGATAAATCGATAGTCAAGTCTAGACATTGTGCCGAATGAGCGTAGCCTCACCCTATATGTCGGTTTGTTCCCGTTATGATCTGGCGGGAACAAGGGATGAGACGGGGGCAGGGTCAGGCGCGTGCATATCACCCAATCAGTCGCGATCATGGTGGTGCTGGCGGTCGTCGTGATCGTCGGCACGCTCGCCTCGCGCCGGGACGCGATGGGCGTTCCCTTTCACCGTCGCCCCGCGGCGGTGGTGTTCGCCTTGGTGCTGGTGCTCATCGCGGGCATGTGCCTCTTCCTGGCGACGCGCCGTGGCGTCTGAGGCGGGTGCGCCTGGCGCCGGCGGACTCAGAGTCTGTTTGGAAACGTGCGGAAGAGCGCGTTCCGAGGCGGCACCGGCCCGCGCCCCCGCCCGACCTCCCAATCAGGGTATTCTATGGGAGGTCGGGCGGGGGCGCGGGCCGGTGCCGCAATGCGCCGAAAGGCGCATTCCCAAACAGACTCTCACAATCCGGCCCCGGAAAGCCTATATAAGGCCTGTGATTCTGCTGCTTCTGCCTTTGCTGCTCGCGGGCTGCGCGACGCAGATGGCGGGCACGGTCCGGCCCGAGGCCCCCGGCTTCTGGTTCGGCCTGGTCCAGGGCTTCATCGCGCCCGTGACCTTCATCATCTCGCTCTTCCAGCACGACGTCGCGGTCTATTCGGTCCCCAACAACGGCGCCTGGTACAATTTCGGCTTCGTGCTCGGCATCGGCGGCTTTGCCGGCGGCGCCAGCCGGGCGCGCCGAGGGTCCTGATGACGGGCGGCTGGGAAATGCTCGCCTTTGGCACGGTGATCTGCCTGGGCGTCTTCGTCCACGGCATCCGCATGGTCCGCCGACCAGATCAGGCGGTTGATCGCATGCCGGGCGGCATGGGTCGCGGGCCCTCGCTGCGGGGCATCGGGCGGATCTTCATCGTCGCCGCACCTCTTTTCTGGCTGCTTTGGGCAGCCATCCTGTTCGGGTTCTTCGGCCCGGTTCCGAACATTCAAACCATTCAGCTTCACTAAGGAAGACGCGTCATGTCCCTTCTCCAGGCTTCCCGCTCCTACAAGCCCTTCGAATATCCGTGGGCGTTCGAATATTGGAAGCGCCAGCAACAGCTCCACTGGCTGCCCGAGGAAGTGCCCTTGGGCGAGGATTGCCGCGACTGGGCGCAGAAGTTGTCGGACCACGAGCGCAACCTGCTCACGCAGATCTTCCGCTTCTTCACGCAGGCCGATGTCGAGGTGCAGGATTGCTACCACGAAAAATATGGCCGCGTGTTCAAGCCGACGGAGGTCAAGATGATGCTGACCGCGTTCAGCAACATGGAGACGGTGCACATCGCCGCCTACAGCCACCTGCTCGACACGATCGGCATGCCCGAGACCGAATATTCGGCCTTCCTCCA
>Ga0207657_10000506_pt1 | contig 41185 bp, 34 predicted proteins | sample KBSC33metaG_FD_184316 | JGI IMG/M metagenome (GOLD analysis project Ga0207657, IMG submission 184316) | Corn rhizosphere microbial communities from Kellogg Biological Station, Michigan, USA - KBS C3-3 metaG (SPAdes) (version 2) | ecosystem: Host-associated > Plants > Roots > Rhizosphere > Soil ... | reverse complement strand
TGCGAGCGCTGGTCGGTCCAGATCGCCTGGACGCCGAAATTGCCGGTCAGCTCGCCGACGCCGAGCTGCTGCTTGATGTTCCCCTGGAAGAAGACGATCTTCTGCTCTTCCCGGATGTGATAGGATTTGACGACGACGTCGCCATAGGGGTTCGGAATCTTCTGGTAGATGCCGGCGTTGAGCAGGGCGAGCGGATCGTAGCTGATCACCGGGCCGAGGCCGAGATAGGTGAGGTTGGTGGTGCCCAGGCGATACTGGGTCGGCACCTGCACGCTCGTGGTGCCGTTGGTGTTGGCGACGAGGCCGATGAAATATTCGTCCGGGGTGAGACGCTTGGTGCGGCTGGTGAAGTCGGCGCCGGCCTTGATGCTGGAGAGGAAGCCGGACAGCTCCTTCTCGACCTCGCCGCGGAACTGGATCAGCTCGTCGTTGACGATGCGGTTGTTGTAATAGCCGTCCTGCCCGTTGAGGATCTTCTGGCCGTTGACGCCGATCTGGTCGCCGCCCCAGCCTTGCGGGCTGGTCAAGAGTATCGTGTTGTAGTCGCCGTAATTGAGGTTGTGGGTGAAGGTCGTGCCGTTCGCTCCGGTGTTGAAGCCGATCGTGTCGGTGGCGCCGATCGCGTTGCGCCCAGTACCGGAATAGCTTTCGAAGACCAGCTCGTTGCGGTCGGTGTTGGAATAGCTGGCGTCGGCCATGGCGTGCCAGCCATTGTCGCCGTCCCACTTGTTGTTCCAGCCGAACGAATAGAGCTTGGCGTGGCGCTGGAAGGCGTCGTTGCGCAGCACGCCCTTGACGCCGGTGAAGGTGCCGGAGGTGACGAGGCCGTTGCTGGCGGTGAAGCCGGGCTGCAGCTGCGCCGAGCTCCAGAACAGGGGCAGCTCGATGCCGCGCTTGATCTGGTCGTCGCGGAAGTTCGAATAGAAGGCGTCGACCGTGGTGGTGAAGTTGGGCGTCGGGCGGAATTCGAGCGTGCCCTGGAGGCCGAGCCGCTTGAGCTTGCTCGAGGTGACGTAGGATTTGGAGCCGCCGATCACCACCGGCGAGGAAGAATTGCCGATATTGGGATAGCCCCAGGAGTTGAACTCCTCGGTCTGGTAGGGCTCGTCCGTGTAGCTGCCGGAGAGCGCGATGCCGATCCGCTTGTCTGGCGTCTGGGTGACGATGACGCCGTTGACGCGGTAACCCTTGTCGTCCGAGCCGGCGTTGAGCTTGCCGAGATCGGCCAGGGTGCCGCGCGCGCCGACCGAGAAAACGCGCTTGCCGAATTCGAGCGGCCGGATGGTCCGCATGTCGACCGTGCCGGACAAGCCCTGGCCGACGAGGCTCGCCATCGGCGTCTTGTAGACGAGGACCTGGTTGATCACCTCGGACGGATATTGGTCGTACTCGACCGCGCGATTGTCGCCGGTCGAGGTCTGCTCGCGGCCGTTGAGCAGCGTCGTCGAGAAGTCCGGGCTGAAGCCGCGGATCGAGATCGAGTTGGAGCGGCCGGATACGCGCTGCGAGGTGAGGCCCGGCAGGCGAGCGATCGATTCGGCGATCGAGGCATCGGGAAGCTTGCCGATGTCCTCCGCCGAGATCGATTCGACGACCTGGTCGCGGCGCTTCTTCTCGTTGACCGCGCTTTCGAGACTGGCGCGGAAGCCGGTGACGGTGATCGTCTGGTCGACGGCGTTGGGATCGTTCGGATCGGTCGACGGCGCGGGCGCCGGGGCCGCCGTGCCGGTCTGCGCGTGCGCGGGCGAAACCCCGCCCAGCGCCAGCGCCGCGAGCGCGGCTCCGGCGAGCAGGCTGTGCCGGCGCGAATCCGAATTCCAGGCCATGTCCATCTCCCGTCCCGCCGTGCGCGCGCCTTTCCCTCGGCGCGGCCGGCCATTGTGCCCCCGGGACGACGCCCGGCGCCACGCCGCGTGCCCGCGGTCTCTCGGCTTCGCGCAAATTAGTGCAAATCTTTGCCGAGAAAGGCAAGCAACAATTTTGCAATCTCCACCCGCCTGTGTCTGAAACGACACAGCCTTAGAGAGAGGGTCGCCGCGAATGCGCGGGAAAACCAGCCGCTTGCCAAGTGCTGCGGGTTCTGCAAAGAATTGCAAAAGTTACGGCGACGGTGTCGACTGTCACGCGAGGGGAGGTTGATTCCATGCTGGACCGCGGCCGCACCGCCCTCGCCTTCGCCGTCCTTCTGGCCGCCGCCACTCCGGCCCTGGCCGCGCCGCCCGCGAAGGGGGACTATCGCGCGCGGACGCCGGAGCAGGAGATCGTTTATTTCGTCCTGCCGGACCGGTTCGAGAACGGCGATCCGGCGAACGATCGCGGCGGCCTCACCGGCGGCCGGCTCGAGACCGGCTTCGACCCCACCGCGACCGGCTTCTATCACGGCGGCGACCTCAAGGGCCTGACGCGGCGGCTCGACTATATTCAGGGCCTCGGCGCAACCGCGATCTGGCTCGGGCCGATCTATCGCAACAAGCCCGTGCAAGGGCCACCGGGCCACGAGAGCGCCGGCTATCACGGCTATTGGATCACCGACTTCACCGACGTCGACCCGCATTTCGGCACCAAGGCTGACCTGAAGGCCTTCGTCGACGCCGCTCATGCGCGGGGCATGAAGGTCTATCTCGACATCATCACGAACCACACGGCCGACGTCATCAAGTACCGCGAATGCCCGGCGAACGACTGCGCGTATCGCAGCGTGGCCGATTACCCGTTCACGCGGCGGGGCGGCGTCGGCGGCGCGCCGATCAACCCCGGGTTCGAGGGGATCGGCGCCGGCCACCAGGATGCGGCGAACTTCGCCCGCCTCACGCGCCCGGACTATGCCTACACGCCGTACGTCCCGGCCGCCGAGGCCCACGCGAAGAAGCCGGACTGGCTGAACGACCCACTCTACTACCACAATCGCGGCGACTCGACCTTCCAGGGCGAGAGCTCGCTGCAGGGCGACTTTGCCGGCCTTGACGACCTGATGACCGAGCATCCGCGCGTGGTGGCGGGGTTCGTCGAGATCTACGGCCACTGGATCGACGCGTTCGGCATCGACGGCTTCCGGGTCGACACCGCCCGCCACGTCAATCCGGAATTCTGGCAGGCGTTCGTGCCGGCGATGACGGCACGGGCGAAGGCGCGCGGCATTCCCAACTTCCACATATTCGGCGAGGTGTTCGATCCCGACCCCTCGGCTCTCGCCGTCCACACGCGAGTCGACGGCTTCCCGGCCGTCCTCGACTTCGCATTCGCCTTCGCGGCGGTCGACATGGTGGCGAAAGGCGCCGGCACCGACCGGCTCGCCCGCGTCTATGCCGCCGACCCGCTCTACGCGCGCGGCGAGGCCGGGGCGCGTACCCTTCCCACCTTCATCGGCAACCACGACGCGGGCCGCTTCGCCTTCTTCGTCCGCCAGGCCAACCCCAAGGCAAGCGACGAGGAAGTGCTGAAGCGCGACATCCTCGGCCATGCCCTGATGATGTTCGGCCGCGGCACCCCGGTCGTCTATTATGGGGACGAGCAGGGCTTCGCCGGCCACGGCGGCGACCAAGCGGCGCGCCAGGACATGTTCGCCAGCCGCGTCGCCTCCTACAATGACGAGACCCTGGTCGGATCGACCCGCACGACCGCCGCGGCGAGCTTCGGCACCGATGCGATCCTCTACCGTGCCATTGCCGGGATGGCCGCGATCCGGAAGGCCGATCCCGCTTTGACTTCGGGAAAGCTCGTCGTCCGCGCCGCCGGCGACAAGCCGGGGCTCTTCGCCTACTCGCGCTTCGGGGCCGGAGAGACCCTGGTCGCGTTCAACACCGGGACGGCGCCCGTTCGCGCCCAGGTCGCCGTCGAGGCGCGGTCGGCCCGCTGGCGGAGCCTCCATGGCGCCTGCGCTCCGACGGCGACGGCCCCGGGCAGCTACCGCGTCGAAATTCCGGCGCTCGACTATGTCGTCTGCAAGGCGGACGCGCGGTGAACGGATCGGTGCTCGAAGAGACGGCCCCGGCCGCGCAGGCCGACGCGGCGGAATGGTGGCGCGGCGCCGTCATCTACCAGGTCTATCCGCGCAGCTTCGCCGACACCAATGGCGACGGCATCGGCGACCTGCCCGGCGTCACGGCGCGGCTCGATTATATCGCCTCGCTCGGCGTCGATGCCGTCTGGCTGTCGCCATTCTTCACTTCGCCGATGAAGGATTTCGGCTACGATATCGCCGATTATCGCAGCGTCGATCCGATCTTCGGCACCCTCGCCAACTTCGACGCCCTGCTGGACCGCGCCCACGCGCTCGGCCTCAAGGTGCTGATCGACCAGGTCTGGTCGCACACGTCGGACCAGCATGCCTGGTTCGCCGAGAGCCGTTCGAGCCGCGACAATCCCAGGGCCGACTGGTACGTCTGGGCGGACGCGAAGCCGGACGGATCGCCGCCGAACAATTGGCAGTCGGTTTTCCACGGCCCGTCCTGGACCTGGGACGCGCGGCGCGGCCAATATTATCTGCACAATTTCCTCGCCGCCCAGCCGGACCTCAACCTCCACCACCCGGATGTGCAGGACGCGATCCTCGACACCGCGCGTTTCTGGCTCGACCGCGGCGTCGACGGCTTCCGGCTCGATGCACTGAACTTCGCGATGCACGACCCGGCGCTGCGCGATAATCCGCCGGTCGCCGACCCAAAGGCGAAACGGCTGCGCCCGTTCGACTTCCAGCACCATCTTTACAACCAGTCGCACGGCGCCATCCCGGGTTTCCTGGAGCGGGTGCGTGCGCTGTTCGATTCCTATCCGGGCGCGCGCTTCACGGTCGCCGAGGTCGGCGGCGAGCAGGCGGACCGGGAGATGAAACTCTTCACCCAGGGCCCGAAGCGCCTGCACAGCGCTTACGGCTTCAACTTCCTCTACGCCGACCGACTGACCCCGCGCCTCATCGACGACACGATGGCGCTTTGGCCGGGCGCGGCGGGCGAAGGCTGGCCGAGCTGGGCCTTTTCCAACCATGACGCACCGCGCGTCGTTTCGCGCTGGCTGGGCGGCGGGGAGGACTCCGCCGCGCTGGCGCGCCTCGCCATGCTCCTCCTCGTCGCTTTGAGGGGCAACGTCTTCCTCTACCAGGGCGAGGAGCTCGGCCTGCCGCAGGCCGAGGTGCCCTTCGATCGGCTCCGCGACCCGGAGGCGATCGCCAACTGGCCCGCCACCCTCGGCCGCGACGGCGCGCGCACGCCTATGCCGTGGTCCCACGACGCTCCCAATGCCGGCTTCTCGCCGGCCGAGCCGTGGCTGCCGCTCGACCCGGCCCACCCGCCGCTCGCGGTCGACCGGCAGGAGGAGGATCCCGGCTCGATGCTGAACTTCACCCGCCGGCTCATCCGCCTGCGCAAGCAGCACGAGGCCCTCCGCCTCGGCGGCTTCACGCCCCGTCCCGCCCCTGCGCCGCTACTCGCCTTCGAACGCGGCGACGGCGCCCTGCTGTGCATCTTCAACCTTGGAAACGAGGCGGTCGACTGGACGCTTCCGGAAGGAAGACGGATAGTCGCCGAGGCGGGCACATTCCCGCAGCCGCTCTCCGGCGTCATTGCCGAGCGCGCCTGACGGCGCCTAGCCGCCGCAGCTTTCGCGAACGATGAGGTCCGTCGCCAGGCGCTCCGAGCGCATCTCGCCGCCCGGACCCGCATCGAGCAGCTTGGAGACGAGCAGCCGACCGGCGCGGGCGGTGTCCTGCTGGACGGTTGTGAGCGCGGGGCGGCTGTAGCGGGCGAATGGCACGTCGTCATAGCCGACGACCGCAACATCCCCGGGCACGCTGCGGCCTTCGTGGAGGAGCCCGCGGATGGCGCCGAGCGCGATGAGATCGCTCGCCGCGACGATGCCGTCGAAGGCGGTGCCGCGGGCGATCAGCGCATGGACGGCCGCCTCAGCGGACTCGACGGTGAAGTGGGCGGGCACCATGAGCGCCGGATCCGGCGCAAGGCCCGCCTGATCGAGCGCTTCCCCATAGCCGCGCACCCGCTGCGCCACTTCCGGAGCCTCGGTGTCCCCGAGATAGACGATATGACGGCACCCGAGTCTGGCGAGGTGGAGCGTCGCGCGCTTGCCCCCGGCGAAATTGTCCGAGCCCACCGAGCAATAGGCCTGGTCGGGCAGCTCGGCGCCCCATACGGCGAAGCGGGCGTCGGTGGCCGAGAGGCGGTTGAACGCCTGGTGGAGTGAGCTCTGGCCGAGGAAGATGACGCCGTCCGCGCGGCTGGTCGTCATCGCCGCCGCGAGGTCGTCGTAGCTCGCCGGCGCGAAGTGGCTGACGAGGAGGTCGCAGCCCCGCTCCCGCGCCGCGTCGCCCAGGCCGGCGACGAGTTCGAGGAAGAAGGGGTCGTCGAGCTGCGTGTCCCGACCCTGCGGCCGCGGCACGACGAGTGCGATCGTGCCGGTGGCGCCGATCGGACCCGCCGGCATGTAGCGCCGGAACGGATAATCGTGCTCGCGTGCGAGCTTCCAGATGAGCTGCTTGGTACGGGTGTTGATCGCCGGATGGTCGTTGAGCGCGCGCGACGCGGTGGACGTGGAGACCCCGGCCAGCTGGGCAAGATCGGAAAGGCGGACGTTGCGCGGCATTGCTGCAACAATTGCTGCAAATTCCGGAAACGTCCAGCCCGCCCGCGGCCGTTGCGGGACGGGAGGCTGCGAGCCGCTGGCCACCGCTATTGGCAAGTGCCTGACTTGAGAGCAATATCCAACTGCCGGGAGGCCCCGATTCGTGAACGGGCCAGGGGATATGCAGTGAATCGAGCGTTACATCGTTGGTTTAAGGCCGCTTTTGCGGCGGGCGCGACGGCCTGGGCTTCGGCCGCCCTCGCGCAGGACAGCTATTCGGGCGCCGACCCGCAGGGTTCCGGCGTCATCGTCTCGGCCGTGCGCTGGCTGCAGGGAACCCTGCTCGGCACCGTCGCAACGGTCGTCGCGGTGATCGCCGTCGCATCGGTCGGCTTCCTGATGCTGACCGGCCGGATCAACTGGCGCTACGGCGCCACCGTCATCCTCGGCTGCTTCATCCTGTTCGGAGCCGCCAGCATCGTCGCGGGGATCCAGTCCACGACCACGCTCGGGGGCTGAGCCGTGAACGGGCTCGAGCACGACCGCCTGTTCGTCGCCCTGACGCGCCCGCAGATGTTCGCGGGCGTCACCTATTCCTATTTCATCGCCAACGCCGTGGTCGCGACCGAGTTGTTCCTGATCTTCCACAGCTTCTGGGCGATCGTCGCGGCGCTCGTCATCCATTTCGTCGGCGTGCTGCTCTGCCTGCGCGAGCCGCGCTTCTTCGACCTGTGGCTGACGCGCGTCTCGCGCTGCCCGCGGGTCAAGAACCACAAGGTGTGGGGATGCAACTCCTACCGCCCCTGACCAACGACCGGCGCGCGCCGCAAAAGGAGCAGCCGGCGGGGAAGCACCTTCCCTATGCGCGCCATGTCGACGATCACACGATCGAGACGCGCGACGGCCTGCTCATGCAGGTCATCCACATGCGCGGCCTGTTGTTCGAGACGGCCGACACCGAGGAATTGAACTACAGGAAGCGCCTTCGCGACGCGATGCTGCAGGCGATCGGCTCGTCGCGCTTCGCCCTCTATCACCATGTGGTCCGGCGGCGGATCGAGGCCGGCCTCTCCGCCGGACATCCGGACCCTTTCTCGCGCCAGCTCGACGCGGCGTGGCGGGCGCGGCTCGCCGGCAAGCAGCTCTACGTCAACGACATCTTCCTGACGCTCATCCGCCGGCCGCTCCAGGGCCGCGTCGGCCGGCTCGACCGGCTGCGCGAGCGGCTGGGGCGCACCGCGGCCACCGAGCCCGAGGCCAATGCCGCCTACGAGCGCCACCAGCTCGACCAGGCGCGCGACGCCCTGATGGCGGCGCTTGGCAGCTATGAGCCGCGCCTGCTCGGCGTGTACGACACCCCGCACGGCCCGTGCTCGGAGCCGCTCGAATTCCTTTCCGTCCTTTACAATGGCGAGATGCGGCCGGTGCTGCTGCCGCTAGAGGATCTCGGCGATTATCTTCCCTACCGCCGCGTCAGCTTCGGCCAGGAGACGGTGGAGCTCGGGCCGGCGGGAGCGTCGCCGCGCAGCTTCCTTGGACTGGTCTCGATCAAGGATTATCCGGGACAGACGGTGCCCGGGATGCTCGACGAGCTGCTCCGCCTCCCCTTCGAGCTTACCGTGTCGCAATCGTTCGGCTTCGTCGAGCGGCAGGCGGCGCTCGGTCGGATGAACCTGGCGCTGCGCCGCATGCGCTCGGCCGAGGACGAGGCGGTGAGCCTGCGCTCCGAGCTCTCCAGCGCCAAGGACGAGGTCGCCGCCGGCCGCGCCGGCTTCGGCGAGCACCACATGACGATCGGCATCCGCGCGGATACGCCGGGCGGCGTCGACGAGGGCGTCGCGGAGGTGCAGGCGGCGCTTGCCGATCTCGGCATCATCTCGGTGCGCGAGGAGATCGCGCTGGAGCCCGCATTCTGGGCGCAATTCCCGGGCAACTTCAAGTATATCGCCCGGCGCGGCCTCGTCTCGACCGGCAATTTCGCCGGGCTCGCCAGCGGCCACAACTTCCCGCTCGGCCGCGCCCAGGGCAACCATTGGGGCGAGGCCGTCACGCTCCTCGAGACGACCGCCGCCGGCCCCTATTATTTCAATTTCCACCAGGGCGACCTCGGCAATTTCACCGTCATCGGCCCCTCGGGCTCCGGCAAGACGGTGGTGCTGAACTTCCTCCTCGCCCAGGCGCGCAAGTTCCGCCCGCGGATCATCTTCTTCGACAAGGACCGGGGCGCCGAGCTCTTCATCCGCGCAATCGGCGGCCGCTACGATCTGCTGCGGCCGGGGACGCCGTCGGGACTCAACCCGCTCCAGCTTCCCGACACTCCGGTCAACCGGCAGTTCCTGATCGACTGGGTCACGCTCCTCGCCGGCGGCGCCGACATCGACGAAGTGGCGCGGATCAAGGACGCGATCGACGCCAATTACGAGCAGCCCGAGGACCATCGCCGGCTGCGCCACCTCGCCGAACTGTTCCGCGGCGGCCACCGTCCGACCGCCGAGGATCTCTGGTCGCGCCTCAGGCCGTGGTGGGGCGACGGCGAGCGCGCCTGGCTGTTCGACAATCCCACGGACAAGACCGACCTCAGCGCCGAGGCCGTCGGCTTCGACATGACCCAGATCCTCGACGATCCGGCGCTCCGCAGCCCGGCGATGATGTATCTCTTCCACCGCGTCGAGGAGCGGCTCACCGGCAGTCCCGCCATCATCGTCGTCGACGAAGGGTGGAAGGCGCTGGACGACGACGTGTTCGTGCGCCGCATCAAGGACTGGGAAAAGACGATCCGCAAGCGCAACGGCATCGTCGGCTTCGCGACGCAAAGCGCCCAGGACGCGCTCGAAAGCCGCATCGCCAGCGCGATCATCGAGCAGGCGGCGACCCAGATCTTCATGGCGAACCCCAAGGCGCGCGCGGACGATTATATCGGCGGCTTCGGCCTCACGAGCCACGAGTTCGAGCTGGTCCGCACCCTGCCTGACAACGCCCATTGCTTCCTCGTCAAGCACGGCAATGACAGCGTCGTCGCGCGGCTGAACCTGTCGGGCGAGCAGGACATCCTCACCATCCTCTCCGGCCGCGAGCGCACCGTGCGGCTGCTGGACGAGATCCGCGCCGAGACAGGGGACGATCCGGCCGAGTGGATCCCGCGCCTCCTGGAGCACGCCTGATGGCTTGCCCTCCCCTCGTCCCGGAGGCCGGCTTCGTCCGCTCGATGATGGCCTTCGTCGACTGCCAGGCGGCGACGCTCGGGGCCGGCGGCTACCAGGCTCTCGCCGCCCCAGGATCGGCGCTGGGGCTCGTCCTCACCGGATTCATGACGCTGTTCGTGGCCTTTTTCGGCTATCGGCTGCTCCTCGGCTACGGCCTGGACCTCAGAAGCGGCATGTTCGCCTTCGCCAGGATCGCCATCGTGCTGGCGCTGGCGACGAGCTGGCCCGCCTACCGCGTCCTCGTCTACGATGTCGCGCTTCGAGGCCCTGCCGACCTCGCAACCACAATCGGCGCGCCGAGCAGCCTGCCCGGCGCCGGGGGCGGACTCGTCGAGCGCCTCGACGTCGCCGACCAGGCGATGGTCGCGCTGGCCATCCTCGGCGAAGGCCGGCCGCCGGTGCCGGCTGCCGCGGACGCCAACCAGGTCGCGCAGGCGACCCAGACCGTCCCCCAGCCCTATCCCGGCTTCAACACCTTCGCGATCGGCGGCGCGCGCATGCTGTTCCTGATCGGCGCGATCGGCGGCCTCGCGGCGGTGAGGATGGTCGCCGGGCTGCTCCTCGCCATCGGCCCGCTGTTCGTCGCGTTCCTGCTGTTCGAGAACACCCGTTCGCTGTTCGAAGGATGGCTGCGGGTCCTCGCCGGGGCGGCGCTCGCCGCCTTCGGGACGGCGATCGCGCTCGGCGCGGAGCTGGCGCTGATCGAGCCGTGGCTGACCGACCTCCTCTCGCGCCGCACCGCCGATGAATGGCTTCCGGCGATGCCGACGGAGTTGCTCGTCGTCACCATCGTCTTCGCGCTCATCATCGTCGCCATGATGTACGCGGCGGCCCGCATCGCCTGGGCATTCCGGCTCGCGCCGATCTGGCATGCCGGGTCAAACCGCGTCATCGAAGCGATACGGGGCGAGGCGCGCGTCGCGACGGCCGCGGCCGGAGCGGGAGCGACCGCCGCGCCGGCGACCGACCGCAGCCGCGCCGCAACCGTGGTCGACGCCGTCGCCGCGACGCAGCGGCGCGAGGCGGGCCAGCCGCAGCCGGCCGGCGTCCAGGGTGGCCGGGGCGATCCCGCCGGCCCCGCCGGTCGTCCACAGGCCCATGGCGGCCGCCCGCACGATCCTTCCGAACCTCTTGCGCCCACCCCGCTCGGCCAGAGCTTCCCGCGCCGCACCCGCGGCCGGGTCTCCGCCAGCGCCGGCAGACGGGACCGCCGCTCATGAACGACCAAAGCCGCGAAGCGCTCGACGCTTATTACAAGGATGCCGCGACCTGGAATCGCGACCGTCTCGACGCCCTCGCGAGGTCGCAGCGCACCGCCTGGTTCGTCGCCGGCGCCGCCGCGGCGGTCGCCGTCCTGCTCGCCCTCGCCGTGCTGCTGCTGACGCCGCTGAAGACGGTGGTGCCCTATACGCTGCTCGTCGACCGCACGACCGGCTACGTCCAGGCGCTGAAGCCGCTCGACGCCCAGAAGGTCGCGCCGGACACGGCGCTCACCCAATCGTTCCTGGTCCAATATGTGATCGCCCGGGAGAGCTACGACCGCGACATCGCGCAGGTGAACTATCGCAAGGTCGCGCTCTGGTCGGCCGAGGCGGCGCGGTCCGACTATCTGAACCTGATGCAGGTCTCCAACCCGCAAAGCCCCCTCGTCCTCTACCCCGCCACGAGCACGGTCGAGACTCGGGTCAAGAGCGTCTCGCCGGTCGGGACCAACGTCGCCCTCGTCCGGTTCGACACGATCCGTCACGACGTGGGCGGGGCGGTGCAGCCGCCGCGCTCCTGGGTCGCGGTGATCCGTTACCGCTATTCGGGCGAGCCGATGAAGCTCGAGGATCGGTTCGTGAATCCGCTCGGCTTCCAGGTCCTGCGCTACCGCCGAGACGCGGAGAGCGCCCCGCCTCCGGAAGCCGTCGCCGTGCCGGCCCCGGGCACCGTCGTCGTCCCGGGCGCCGCGCCCGCCCCCGGAGTCGTCGTCGCGCCGGGCGCGACCACCGTCACCACCACCACCGTCGCACCGGGTGCCTCGGCCCTCGGCCAGGCGACCGCCGAGGCCGCCCGCGCCGCCGCCGAGCGCCGCGCGCCGCAGCGGCCGCGCCGGCCCGAGCCCGAACTGTGAGGCGCGCCCTGCTCCTGCTCGCCGCGCTGGCCGCCGCGGCCGCGCCGGCCTCCGCGCAGATCCGTCCGAAGCCGGGCACCGGCGATCCGCGCATCCAGTCGGTGGATTTCGCCCCCGATCAGGTCGTCCTCATCCAGGGGGCGACCGGCTATTCGGTGACGGTCGAGCTCTCGCCCGACGAGCAGGTCGAGAATGTCGCCGTCGGCGACAGCAGCGCCTGGCAGGTCACCGCCAACCATCGCGGCGACCATCTGTTCGTCAAGGCGATCACCGGCGGGGTCTCGACCAACATGACCGTCGTCACCTCCGTGCGGCTCTACAATTTCCAGCTCGAGCCGCTGGCCGGCGGCGGCGGCGACATGGCCTACACGATCCGCTTCCGTTACCCGGACTCGCACCCTGGCATCTCCGACGACGCCGCGAGCGCCTCGGGCGAAGGCCGCTACCGGCTGGGCGGCGACCGGGCGCTGCGGCCGAGCGAGATCAGCGACGACGGCAAGCACACCTACATACGCTGGACTCGCGAGCAGGCCCTTCCCGCCGTCTACGCCCTCGGCGACGGCGGCAAGGAGATGCTCGTCAACGGCATGATGCGCGACGACATCTTCGTCATCGACAGCGTCTCGCAGAAGCTCGTCTTCAGGATCGACAAGGCGGTCGCCACGGCGACCCGCGTCAGGGTGGACAAATAATGGCGAGCGTCACTCCCCCGGTCGATCCGCGCCTCGCCGCACGCGGCGAAGCGGCCGCGGCCGCGCGCGAAGAGGGAATCCGGCCGGTCGTCGCCTTGCCCCGCCGCGGCGCCTCCGGCCTCGTCATCGGAATCGGCATCGCCGTCGCGGCCCTGCTGCTCTTCTTCGTGCTCAATGCACGCCGCCAGACGGCAACCCAGCCGCCTGTTACCGCCCGCGGCGTGGACACGGGAACCGCGCCGCCCCCGCCGCTCTACGTGCCGCCCGCGCCCGTCCCCGCTCCGCCGCTTCCGGTGACTGTGGCGCCGCCCCCGGCCCGCCCCCTGCCGGTCGTCGTCGCGCAGCCCCGCCCCTCGCCTCCGCCCCCGCCGGCGCCGCCCGTCTACATCCAGCAGCCGCCGCCCTTCCAGCCGCCGGTGCCGCCGTCGCGCAGCTCGAACAGCCCGGCTCTCGTCATCGACACGACCAGCGCGCCCCCCGCCCCGCCGCCCGGCGCCGCCGCGCAGCAGGCGGCCGTCGACGCCCAGGCGCTCGGCGGGCAGCAGGGAGGAGGCCGCGTCAAGGCCGGCGTGTTCGCCAACCGCGGCTGGACGGTCGCGCAAGGCACGCTGATCCCCGCGGTGCTGGAGACCGCGTTCGATTCGACCCGGCCCGGCTTCGCCCGCGCCATCGTCTCGCGCGACGTGCGCGGCTTCGACGGCGCGCGCATCCTCATCCCGCGCGGCAGCCGCCTCACCGGCGAATATCGCTCGGACATCCAGCCCGGCCAGAAGCGCGCGCTGATCAACTGGACGCGCCTCATCCGTCCCGACGGGGTCACCATCGCCCTCGCATCGCCGGCCAGCGACACGCTCGGCCGGGGCGGGGTCAGCGGCCATTACAACAGCCATTTCTGGGAACGGTTCGCCGGCGCGATCCTCCAGTCGGCCCTGGACGTCGGCGTCAACCTCGCCTCCCGCGCCGCGTCGAGCAGCGTCGTCGTGGCGTTGCCGGGCTCGACGCAGACGCTGGCGCCGCAATTGCTCCAGTCGGCGCGGATCGTCCCCACCATCACGGTCCCGGCCGGCACCAGCCTCAGCGTCTTCGTCGCCCGCGACCTCGATTTCTCGGGCACCGGCACCGGAAAGGGTCAGTGAGCGCCGCGGCGGCCGTCTCGCCGGGCGGGGAGCCCGGGGTCTACCTGCGCGCCTATCTGGCGCCGCTCACCGGCATGCTGGCCAGGCCAGACGTCACGGACATCTACGTCAACCGGCCGGGCGAGATCTGGGCCGAAACGACCGGCGGCGCCATCGAACGGCACGACGCGCCGGCGCTGGATGAGCCCACGCTCGCCCGCCTCGCCCGGCAGATCGCCGCCCTCTCGCACCAGGGGATCAGCCGCGAGCATCCGCTCCTTTCCGCCACCCTGCCGGACGGCGCCCGCGTCCAGATCGTCGCGCCGCCGGCCACCCGGGGACCGATGGCGATCGCGATCCGCAAGCACGTCTCGCCCGACCTCGCCCTCGACGATTATGTCGCGACGGGCGCCTTCTCCGAGACCCGCGCGCGCCAGGGCTTCGACCAGGACGACACCGACCGTGCCCTTGCCGCGCTCCTCGCGCGGGGCGACATCGCAGGCCTGCTTTCCGCCGCCGTCAAGGCGCGCAGGAACATCCTCGTCTCCGGCGGCACTTCGACGGGCAAGACGACTTTCCTCAACGCGCTCCTGCGGGAGGTGCCGCCGGAGGAGCGGCTGATCCTCATCGAAGACACACCCGAGCTCGCCGTCGAGCACCAGAACATGGTCGGGCTCCTCGCGGCGCGGAGCGCGCTGGGCGAGGCGCAGGTGAGCGCCGACGACCTCGTCGGCGCATCGCTCCGCATGCGCCCCGACCGCATCATCCTGGGCGAGCTGCGCGGCCCTGAGGCCTATGCCTTCCTCCGCGCCGTCAACACCGGCCATCCGGGCTCGATGACCACCGTCCACGCCGACAGCCCCGAGCGGGCCGTGGAGCAGATCGTGCTCCTCGTCCTCCAGGGCGGCACGCAGCTCGGCCGCGATGACGTGCGCCACTATGTGAGCCGCACGATCGACGTCTACGTTCAGCTCACCCGCACCGGCGGCAAGCGCCGCATCTCGGACGTGGTACTGCGCTCCTAGGGAGTGGCCGTGGCCGCGGCCGCAGGCATGCGACGACCGACGGCGCTGGCGGCCGCCGGTCGCGCGTGCGATCCTCGGCAGGCGCCGGAGCGCCGGCCGGCTCAGCCCTCGGCGGTCTCGGTCTGCGGGGTGGCGGTCGCCGCCGGCTTGTCGCCGCGGGTATCGCGGCGCTCGGCGATGCGGGCGGCCTTGCCGGTGCGGCCGCGCAGATAATAGAGCTTGGCGCGGCGGACGGCGCCGCGGCGGACGACCTCGATCGAATCGACGTTGGGCGAATAGAGCGGGAAGACGCGCTCGACGCCCTCGCCGAAGCTGATCTTGCGCACTGTGAACGAGGAGCCGAGGCCCTTGTTCGCCCGCGCGATGCAGACGCCTTCGAAATTCTGGACGCGGGTGCGGTCGCCCTCGACGACCTTGACGCCGACGCGCAGCGTGTCGCCGGGGCGGAATTCGGGGATGGCGCGGCCCTGGGTCAGGGAGTCGATCTGCTCGGCCTCGAGCTGCTGAATGAGGTTCATCGTCTTCTCTCTCAATCTTCGTGCCGCGCGCCAGAGGGCGGTGGCCTTCGCGCGTCCCCGTGACGCGCGATCAGGTCCGGCCGCCGTGACCGTGTGTCCGCCCGGGCGCGCTCGGCGCGCCACGCGGCGATCTTCGCATGATCCCCCGATCGCAGCACTTCAGGGATCGTGCGCCCTTCCCATGTGACAGGTCGGGTATAATGCGGATATTCGAGAAGCCCCTGCTCGAAGCTTTCCTCCTCACCGCTGGAGGCCGCGCCCATTACCCCGGGAAGGAGGCGAACGCAAGCATCGAGGAGGGTCAAAGCCGCTATCTCGCCGCCGGAGAGGACATAGTCGCCGATGGAGACCGGCACGATCGGCCGCGCCTCGAACAGGCGCTCGTCGATCCCTTCGAAGCGGCCGCAGAGGATCGAGACGCCGGGGCCGGCGGCGAGGGAGCGGACCATGTCCTGGGTGAGCGGGCGTCCGCGCGGCGTCATGGCGAGGAGGGGGGCGTCGGGGGCCCTCGCAAGCGCATGGTCGACGGCGGAGGCGAGCACATCGGCCCGCATCACCATCCCGGCGCCGCCGCCCGCCGGCGTGTCGTCGACAGAGCGGTGCTTGTCGGTGGCGAAGTCGCGGATCTGAACGGGGTCGAGCGACCATATGGCTTCACGCAGCGCGCGGCCGGCGAGGCTGATGCCGAGGGGGCCGGGAAACATCTCCGGGTAGAGGGTGAGGATGGTGGCAGCCCAAGTCATCAGTGAGTCCAGTTCTCGACCCTCAGCCCCGGGACGTCGGCGAAATCGGCCTCGTTGTCGGTGACGACGGTCAGCCCATGAGACAAAGCATGAGCGGCTATCAGCCGATCGAAGCTTGCGCGCCTAAACGGCAGGCTCGTGTACGCCAAAGCCGCCTTATAGTCGAAAGCGAGGATCGGCACCTCTTCAACGAACGCCTGAAGCTGATCGAAAGCAGGCGCTTTGCCTCGAACGGCTCCATAAGCGACCTCCGCATAAGCAATGGCGGATGTGACGAGGTCGTCCTCGTTGCAATCGGCTAGTCGGCGCTGCAGCGGTTCGCACATCGCCATCACCGTCATGATGATGATGTTGCTGTCGAGGAGGTACTTCACTTCCGTCTCAGCGGCCGATCGCGTTCTGAATCTCCATCCCACAGCAGGGGACGCTCCTCAAACTGCCGATCCTCCCGCGCGATGAGTTTCAGGTCGGTGGCGGATCCCCATACCTTGTCGACATTGAACTTGCGCTTCGGGCGTTCGACGGGTTCGAAAGTGAAATGCTCGTCGTTCTCGACGCGCAGATTCATCTCCATGCCCGCCGCAAGGCCGAGGCCGGCCGGGAGGCGGAGGGCGAGCGAATTGCCCGACTTGAACACCTTGGCGCGAAAGGATTTGACCTCCTTCGGCTTCAGCCATGGCATCGAACCGAAAACCCGGTCCAAACGGGCAAGATATTCCTGCCGCTCCTCGCTGACCTTGCTCATCGCGCCTCCGTAGGTACGAGGCGTATATACGCAGATGTGTCTGCGTTCAATGCGCCGGCACGAACCTCAGCGCCTGGATGGTAGGCGGGTTGGTGGGGGCGAGGAGGAAGTCGCCTTCGATGCGGCCGCGCTCGCAGGTCCAGGTGAAATGGGCCTGGAGGTTGCCGGCGGGGGTAAGCGGGCCGTCGGTGCGGCACTCGCCGACCTCCGCCCTGGCGCGGGCGAGATCGGCGGACCAGTTGGCGACGGCGCGATCCAAGAGGAAGTTCATTGCCAGACTCGACCGGGCGGCATCGACGGTGCCGGCGCGCCAGATTGCGGCGGCTGAGGCGTAGCCGGCGCGGACCGCGGCGCTCGGCGCGATCGCCCGCGGCGGCGGCATCCAGCCGGCTTTCTGCAGCGCGACGGCGGCCTGCCAGAGCGGTGCAGAGGGTCCGGCATAGGTGCGGTTCGCAAAGGCGAAGAGGCCGACGCCGCGGTTCGGGAAGAGCAGCATGAACGAGCCGTAGCCCGGATAACCGCCGCCATGGCCGAGGCTGAGCCCCAGCTCGCAATCGGCGGCGACGCGCAGCCCCATCCCGTAGGTGAAGGCCTGGTAGCAGGTCGCGGGGCCGCCGGGGCGGACGACCAGGCCCGGAAAGTCGAGGCCCTGGCTCAATTCCCGGACCGTGGAGCGGCGCACCGGCCCCGTCTCCGCGCCGTCCCGCGGCGGCCAGGCGGAGAGCAGGAACCCGATCCATTTGGCATAATCGAGCGCGCTGGTCTGGACGCCGCCCATCGCCCCGAAGGCGCCGCGGGCAAGGTCCGGCTCGCGCAGCCAGCCGCCATTCTCCCAGCGATAGCCGAGCGCCCGCCGCTCCTGCGGCGCCTTCGTATAGTCGTAGCCGGTCGAGGTCATGCCGAGCGGCCGCATGATCTCGGCCTGGATATAATCCTCGAACGGGCGGCCGGAGACGTTGCTGACGATGCGGCCGAGGATGGCGAAGCCGAGGTTCGAATATTCGTACGACGTCTGCGGCACGCGCTGAAACGGCACGCCGGCGCGCAGCAGGCGGGTGAATTCAGCCTCCGGCATCGGCGTCTGCCGGTCGCCCCACGGATCGTCGGTGACGAAGCCGGCGACGTGGCTCAGGAGATCGCGGACCCGGATCCGGGGCGAGTCGGCCGTCGGATATTTCCAGCCGCGCATTTCGGGCACGTAGGTCTCGGCCGGAGCATCGAGCGACAGCCGTCCGGCGTCACGCAGCTTGAGCACGGCGAGCGCGGTAAAGGCCTTGGACATCGAGGCGATGCGGAACAGCGTTCCGGGCGTCACCGGCCGCTTCGTCTCCGGATCCTGCACGCCCATGGTGCGGACGACGACGAGACGGCCGTCGCGGACGATCCCGTACACGAGCCCCGGCACGTGGCTCTCCTCCATGTAGCGATGGAAGATGGCGTCGAGCTCGGGCATGGCGGCGTCGAGCGCCGGCGCCGCGGGCGGCTCGACCGGTGCCTGGGCGGCGGCGGGCGCGGCAATGAGGAGGGAGGCGGCGGCGAGGAGGATGGCGCGCATGTCTGACCCCTTTTTCTGGCGGCGCGAGGCTATCCGCGCCACCCGCGCCGCGCCAGTGCGGAACTTGTCGGGCAGCGCCGCGCTCTGCGCCGGACGATGAGCGAACCTTGCTACGACTGTCTCGTGATCGGCGGCGGCCCCGCCGGGCTCACCGCGGCCATCTACCTCACCCGCTTCCACCTCTCGATCAAGGTCGTCGATGCGGGAAAGAGCCGCGCCGCCCTCATCCCCTGCACCCACAACCACGCCGGCTATCCCGAGGGCATCTCAGGCAAGGCGCTGGTCGCGCGCATGCGGGAGCAGGCGCAGAAATACGGCGCGGAGATCGTCGCCGGGCGGGTCACCCGGCTCGATCGGATCGAGGGCGGGTTCCGCGCCGAGTGGGGCGAGGGATCGGTCCAGGCCCGGACCGTGCTGCTTGCGACCGGCGTAACGAACCGGCGGCCGCCGATGGACGAGGAGCTGCATGACGAGGCGCTGGCGAAGGGCCTCATCCGCTACTGCCCGATTTGCGACGGCTATGAGGTCACCGACAAGAAGCTCGGCGTGATCGGCAGCGGCGGGCACGGGGTCGCGGAAGCCATATTCCTGCGCGGATTCACGGACGACATCACCCTGATCGCGCCGGACAAAGCGCACGATCTCGGCGCCGGGGAGCAGGCGCGGCTGGAGGCGTTCGGCATCCGGGCCGTGGACGGGCCATGCCAGGCGGTGGCGGCGCATGACGAATGCATCGTCGTCGATACCGCGGAGGGCCATTACACATTCGACAGCGTCTATCCGGCGCTCGGCTCCGATACCCATGTCGAGCTGGCCGTGCAGCTCGGAGCGACGCTCAAGGACGGGGTGCTGGTGGTGGACAGCCACCAGCGCAGCTCGGTGCCCGGCCTCTACGCCGCCGGCGACGTGGTGCTCGGCCTCGACCAGATCAGCCACGCCATGGGCGAAGGCGGGGTCGCGGCGACGGCGATCCGAAACGATTTGGCGCGGGAGCGGCCGATCCTGCGCGAACGGCTGAGCGGCTCGGTGGCGGCGAAGGCCTAGGCGAGGAACTCCGGATCCACCACGATCCGCCCCTCCGTGAGGTCCGCGACGCCGTCGCGGAACGGGACGAGGGTGCGGCGGCCGCCGGGCTTCTCGATCTCGAGGAGGTCGCCGGCGCCGAAATTCTCCACCGCGACCACCGCGCCCAGCGGCGCGCCTGACGCGTCCTCGCAGGGAAGCCCGATGAGGTCGGCGTGATAATATTCACCCTCCTCGAGCGGCGGGAGCGCGCCGCGGGGGACGGTGAGGAGCAGGCCGCGCAGTCCTTCGGCGGCAGTGCGGTCCACGATTTCGGCGAAGCGGGCGATGGGCTGCTTCGCGGCCTTGAGCGAGGCGAGGGTGAGGACGCGGTCCCCTACCCTCACCCGCTCGTGGCGCTTCAGGCTGTCGAGGCCTTGCGCGAACAATTTGAGGCGCACCTCGCCGCCGATGCCATGGGCTCCGGCGACGGCGGCGAGGGCGATCTCGTCGGCCAAGCGGCCTTACTCGGCCTTCTCGGCGCCTTCGGCCGGAGCGGCTTCGTCGGAGCCTTCGGCCGGCTCGGCGGTCGACTGGCCCTCATTCGAGGCCTCATCGGCGGGAGTCGCCTCGCCCTCGCCGCCCCCGGTGGCCTCCGCGGCGGGAGCCTCCTCGGCGGGAGCAGCTTCCTCCGCGGGAGCGGTTTCCTCGGCCGGAGCAGCTTCCTCGGCGGCAGGAGCGGCTTCCTCGGCGGGAGCTTCCGGCGTCGCTTCTTCGACGGCCTCGGCCATCACCTCGATCGTCTCCTCCTGCTGCTCGGCGGAGGCGGAGGCGGCCGCCTCGGCGGCTTCGGCCTCGCGGGTGGCGCGCTCCTCGGCGCGCTCCTTGGCCTTCTCGCCCGGCTCGCCCTTCTTGGGGTTGTTCCGCTGGGCGCGCTCCTTGACGCCGGCGGCGTCGAGGAAGCGGGCGACGCGGTCCGACGGCTGGGCGCCGACCGAGAGCCAGTGGCGCGCGCGGTCCGCGTCGAGCTTGACGCGCTCCGGCGAATCCTTGGGAAGCATCGGATTGTAGCTGCCGATGCGCTCCAGCACCTTGCCGTCCCGGCCGGTCCGGGAGTCCGCGACGACGATCTTGTAATAAGGCCGCTTCTTCGCACCGCCGCGCGAAAGCCGGATGGATACTGCCATGAGATTATTCCTTTCTTCGAAACCGCGATTATTTCTTCATGAACTTTTCAAAACCCGGAGGCAGCCCGAACGGGGCCGCGCCTCCGGAGCCGCCGCCCGGGAGCCCCGGAAAGCCTCCGGCGGGACCCCCGCCGCCGCCCGTGGGAGGTCCGCCCATTCCGCCGAAGCCTCCCCCGCCGCCGCCGAACAGCGCGCCGAGCTTGCCGAGACCGCCCATTTTTCTGAGCTTCTTCATCATGCCGGCCATGTCCTGATGCATTTTCAGGAGCTTGTTCACTTCCTGCACTGTCGTGCCCGAACCTTTCGCGACGCGTATCTTGCGCTTGGCGTTCAGCAATTCAGGCCGCGCCCGCTCCTTGGGCGTCATCGAGCCGATCATCGCGTCCATGCGGACGAGAATCTTGTTGTCCATGCCGCTCTGCGCCATCGCGCCGGCGACCTTCTTCATCCCCGGCAGCATCGCGGCGAGGCCGGTGATGCCGCCCATGCGCTGCATCTGGGCGAGCTGGCCGCGCAGGTCATTGAGGTCGAACTGCCCCTTCGCCATGCGCTTGGCGAGCGCTTCGGCCTCCTCGACCTTGATCGTCTCCTGCGCGCGCTCGACCAGACTGACGACGTCGCCCATGCCGAGGATGCGGCCGGCGACCCGCTCGGGGTGGAAGGCCTCGAGCCCGTCCAGGCCCTCGCCGACGCCGGCGAACTTGATCGGCTTGCCGGTGACGGCGCGCATCGACAAGGCTGCGCCGCCGCGCGCGTCGCCGTCGAGACGCGTGAGGACGACGCCGGTCAGCGGCACCTGGTCCGAGAAGCTCTTCGCGACGTTGACGGCGTCCTGCCCCGTCAAGGCATCGACGACGAGAAGCGTCTCGGCCGGCGTCGCGACGTCGGCGATCGCCTTCATCTCGTCCATCAGCGCCTGGTCGACATGGAGGCGGCCGGCGGTGTCGAGGAGGACGACGTCGTAGCCCTGCAGCTTCGCCGACTGCAGCGCGCGGCGGGCGATCTCGACCGGCTGCTGCCCGGCGACGATCGGGAGGGTCGCGACCTGCGCCTTCTCGCCGAGCACGCGCAACTGCTCCTGCGCGGCGGGGCGGGCGACGTCGAGCGAGGCCATCATGACCTTCTTGCCGGCCTTTTCGCGCAGGCGCCTGGCGATCTTGGCCGTCGTCGTCGTCTTGCCCGAGCCCTGCAGGCCGACCATCAGCACGATGGCGGGCGGCGTCACGTCGACGTGGAGCTCGGAAGCGTCGGCGCCGAGCATGTCGACCAGCGCATCGTGGACGATCTTGACCACCTGCTGGCCCGGCGTAACCGACTTCAGCACCTGCTGGCCGACGGCGGCTTCCGTCACCTTGTCGACGAACTCGCGAACGACCGGCAGCGCGACGTCGGCCTCGAGGAGGGCGATCCGCACCTCGCGCATCGCGCCGCGCACGTCGGCTTCGCTGAGCGCGCCGCGGCCGCGCAGGCGGTCGAAGACCGTGCTCAGGCGATCGCTCAGGCTGTCGAACATCCGCTCACTCCATCGTCGCCCGCGCGGTCCAAACGCACAAAACGCCGGCGGGCGAAACTCGCCGGCCAGCGTGCGCCTCATGGACGCGGGACAGTCACCCTCGCGGGATGTGGGGGCCAATAGCCGCGAGGGGAAGGGATGGCAAGGCTGAAGGCGCGCCGGGGCGTGACGGCCGTCACGCTGCCGCGGCGCGGAACCGAGGCATGTCGAACGTCAATCAGCTCACGGAGGGCTTCCATGCAAAGCATACGTGCCGCATTGTTCGCGAGTGCCGTGGCGCTCGGCGGTTGCACGACCGACCTCCACACCCGTTCGTTGCAGTCGTCCCATGACCCGCAGACGGAACTGCCGGCGGGATTCGTCTATCATCTGCCCGCGGCCGTGGTAACCCCGGCGGCGTCGATCAGCATCGACGAATGCACGCTCGACACCGCAGGCGCGGCGATCCTGGGATCGGCACTTCCAGCCGGCGAGCCCGCCCCGATTGCCGCGGCGAAGTTCGTGATGTCCGGCGACATCACGGTAGACCAAGTGCCCGGCCAGCCCGTGCTGATAGACTATCGCGAGCTTGCCAGTTTCCTCAAGACGAGCAGCATCGGGATCGAACGGCATCCCAACCTGATGCTGAAGAGCGTCAACGTCAGCGTCGAAGATCAGACGCCGCAACTCATCGCCAACCTCGCGACGATCGCGGCAGACGCGGTCCTCGTATCGACGGGGGCTCCGCCACTCGCCCAGACCGCACACCAGGAATCCGTCACCTCCGGCCTGGCTGCGCCGCGGACCGTGTCATACCTCGCGTGCACTCCGAAGACGGCCCACCTGCTCGTCGCACGCGATGCCGCGGTTAAGATCCGCGATGATGCCACTGTGAAGCTGCAGGAGATCACCGCCGCCCTGGAGGCGCTGATGCGTAACGCGGACACGGGTTTCACCCAGGGAGAGATCGCCCAGATCCACCTCTACCGGGACGAGATCGTCAAGCAGAACGCCGCCATCGCGGATGCGACGGCTACTCTCGCCGACATTGCCCCACAGCTGGCCCTGAAGCTCCGCGATAAGGAGGACGGCGCCTGCAGAGGCTCGAGCAGCGTCGTCGCGCGGCTCGACTGCAACCAGCCGGTGCGGCTCGAGGCGGACGACGACGCTGTCGCCGCGTTCGTGAACAGGCATTTCGTGGTGAGAACCGCGCAGGTCAGCGGTGCGGCCGCCACCGCGTTCGAAAATCGGACGTGCATGGCAGACGAGCCGGTCCGCTGTCCCGACAAGGCAGCTGTCACCGAAAAGGTGCGAGGGCTCAATGGCGCGGTCCTGACCGGCGTGCGACAACTGCCCCCGAGGGACGGGAAGACCCCGATTTTCGAAGCGGCCCGCCAGACGACCCACAGCGGGTCCATTCATCCCAGTCAGGGCATCATCTATGTCGAGCCAGCGAGGTTCGATCTCGTTCTGAAGCAGGCGGCGGGAAATGACGGCCGCCCGCCCCGCCAACTGAAATCGGTCACCGCCAGCATTGCCCAGCTGGGCACCTATATCGGCCTTCCCGTACGGACCGGGTTCGGCGAAAAGGCGGAGCTCAAGGCGACCTTCAACACCGACGGGTCGCTGGCGACTGCCAGCTACAGCAAGCCGGTTGCAGGAGCCGTCGCACTCACGGGCGCGCTGGCCGGCCTCGCCGACAAGGGATTGGCGACGCAGGACGCCCTCGCCGACCGGAGACTCAAGCTGCTCAAGGCGAAAGCCGACGTGCTGACGCAACAGCAGGCGATCGCCGACGCGCAGGCGAAGCTCCATCCGAAGGACGATCCGCTGGCGGACATCAAGGCGCAGATCGCCATCGCGGAGGCGAATGCCGCGCTCGCCGAGGCGAATGCGCGAATCCGCATCGCCAACGGCAAATAGCACCGCCAGGATCCGGGAGGCACACTCATGGAACACGCCGATTACCGCTGCCGGCGCGGGTTCGTCACGATGAGGCAGACATTTTGTATCGCGGCGCTCGCCTGCGTCTCCGCCTGGAGCGGCGCGCGGGCGCAAAGCCACCTTCAGGTGCATGGAACCACTCTTCCGCAGATCGGCGCGATCGAAAGCGCCAAGCAGGGCCGGACCCCCGTCCAGACGAAGATCACGTCCCAACTTCTCGACGCGATCAAGGAAGACCAGACCGGTCACATCCTGAACAGCGCGCCACGTTTGATGGCTGACCCCCTTCCGGCTGAACCCGCGGGCGTCACGGTCGACATCAAGGGCGTCGTTTCGGAAGACTTGCTCGCAGGGATCGCCCGCCTGCGGGGACGAGTGATCAACAGCTCCCGCCGGTTCGGAACCGTCCGCGCCGCGATTCCTCTCATTTCAATCGAAGCGCTCGCGGCACGTTCGGACGTGCGGGCCATCGCCGCCGCGGTCAAGGCGCAGACAAACCAGCAATATGCGCTGGAGGGCGCAGTGATGCATGCCGCCCACCTGGCACGATCCCGATTCGGCGTCACCGGTCGAGGGATCAAGGTTGGCATTCTTTCGGACAGTCTCGACAACGGTGCCGGCGCCCTCGCCAACGCATATGCCGTGGGCGCACTCGACCCCCGGCAAGTCCATGTCCTTGCCGACGAGGCTGGGGAAGGCGCGGGGGAAGGCCTCGCGATGATGGAAATCGTCCATGCTATCGCGCCGGGGGCAGAGCTGTACTTCGCCACGGGCAACGGCGGGCCGGCGCATATGGCGGACAACATTCTCTCGCTATGCGACGGCCATTGCGACGTGATCGTCGATGACCTCACCTATTTCTCGGAATCTCCTTTTCAGGACGAGGCGATCGCCACTGCGGTCAACGAAGTTTCGGCGAACGGCGTGCTGTACTTCTCCTCGGCGCGTAATTCGGGCAACAAGAAGCATGGCACCTCGGGAACGTGGGAAGGCGACTTCCACGACGGCGGACCAGCCGGTCCCCAATTCGCCAGCGCCGGCGCCGGTGCGCGCATTCACGTGTTCGAAGACGGCGTAACGCTCAATACGGCGGACATCGCCGGGCCGGGCGACCGCGTCGACCTCTTCTGGTCCGATCCGGTGGGCGGCTCGTCCAACGGCTACGATCTGTTCGTCGTGAACAATCGGGGCGAGGTGGTTCGCTCCTCGACGACGAGCCATACCGGCACCCAGGACCCCTATCAAAGCGTCGATCGTCTGCGGCAAGGGGAGAGTATCGTGATCGTCAAAGAGGCCGGAGCAGAACCGCGCTTTCTTCACCTGGACACCGGCAGGGCACAACTCCGGCACAGCACCGGCGGGAATGTGCGTGGCCATAACGCTAGCGGCGCGTCCAATGCCTTTTCGGTCGCGGCGATGCGCGTACCTTCGCCGGCAGCCCCGTTCGGAGGCTCACCCACGGCCGCCGTGGAACAGTTCAGCTCCGACGGACCGAGGCGGGTATTTTACGACGCGGACGGCCGGCCGCTCACGCCAGGCAACCTCTCCTCAACCGGCGGGGTCCTGCGCCTGAAGCCGGACCTTACGGCGGCCGATGGCGGCTCGACCACTCTCTCGCGGATGAACCCCTTCCTCGGTACATCGGCCGCGGCCCCTCACGCCGCGGGCATTGCCGCCCTCATCCTGTCCTGCGCCCCACGCCCCAGTCCCGATCAGGTGCGCGAAGCCCTCCAGCGCACCGCCATCAGCCTGGAAGGATCGGCGCCTAATCCGACGGCAGGCTACGGCTTCGTGATGGCGGGCCCATCGGCCGAAAGGGCTTGCGGCCCTGTGCAGCAGCAGGCGAACGCGGCCGCCCTCGACGGGAGCCCAAATAGGCGGTGACCTCCCGAGCTTGACCTGCCGGCGACGCCGCTCGGCAGTGTCGGTAACCTCAGCGCCTCACCCGCCGCCGCCCCGCCAGCGGGTTGCAAGGAGGCGGACGACCGACGCCGCCCAGCACCCCTCGCCGGTGAGGATGTCGGCCAGCCAATGCCTCCTCCTCGACCGCCGTCGCGAGCAGCGTCGCCGCGCTAATGGCGGCGGGCACCGGCCGACCGGCGCCCCCCTGACCCCCTCAGAGGATGAAGTCCCCGGCGGCGATGGCGTGCCCGTGGAGGGTGTCGACGTGGATGACCATGTCGGCCTGGCCGTCGCCGTCGACGTCCGCTTCGATCGACCAGATGCCGCCGGTGAGCTCCGCCCGCAGCTCGCCGGCGTGGCCGTCGAAGGCGGCGGAGCCGATGAACAGGAAGGCCTGGTCGCCGGCCTGCGTCGTGTCGGCGTCGATCTGGGCGAGGTCGATCCTGTCGCCGGCATCGAAATCGAGGATGTGGTCGACGCCGCCGCCGGCCGACTGGGCGACGTCGGTGTAGACGAAGGTGTCGTTGCCGCCGCCGCCGGCCATCGTGTCGCCGCCGAGATTGCCGTAGAGGAGATCGTTGCCGGCACCGCCCGTCAGAGTGTCGTCGCCGGTCCCCGACAGCACCCGCCAGGCGCCGTCCGTCTCCGCCGACCCATCGAAGAACAAAGGGGTGAGCACCAGCGTGGCGTAGAGGGTGAGGACGTGGCCGTCCGCGACCGCCGCGTCGTTGGCGACGATATGGTAGACGTTGGGATAAGGCGCGGACGGGTCTCCGGGATTGCCGCGGTACAGCACGATCGTCTGGATGTTGGTGAAATTCCCGCCGAGCGTGCCGAGGCTCGATCCCGCCTCGAAATCGAAGCTGCCGTCGAGGCCGATCTGGTTGACCGCGCCGCCGCCGCCGTCGACCCGGTCGCCGGCGCCGAACTTGCCGGGGCCGAAATAAAAGCCGTCGCTGCCGGCGCCGCCAATGAGGTCGTCGTTGCCGGCGCCGCCGTAGATGACGAAATAGCCATGAGTCTCGGCGGACCCGTCGAACCGGACCGTTCCGCCCGCGCCGAGCGCGCCGGCATAGACGAGCATCTTCTGCCCGGCCGCAAGGTTGCCGTCCTGCCACGTCACATCGTAGCGGCCGCCGGGCATGAGGCTCAGCATCTCGACGCCGGTCAGCATCCCCGCGGTCACGGTCAGGGCTCCCGCGCCGGTATAGTCGCCCTGGATCCCGACGGCGTCGAAGCCCTCCCCGCCGTCGACGGCGTCCCCGGGGCCGAAGGCCGCCCCGAATGCGAACGCGTCGTTGCCGGCGCCGCCCGAGCCTTTGTCGGCCCCGCCCTGCGAGAGGTCGAAAAAGTCGTTGCCGCCATTGCCGGTGACGTCGTCATTATCGCTCGAGCCGGCGAAGGTGAAATTGCCGGCGCCGCCATACACGACGGGCGGCGAATCCTCGGCGACGTTCGTCACCGTCACGGCGATCGCCTGGGTATCGCTGAGCGTGCCGTCGCTGACGCGGACGACGACATCGTAGACGTTGTCGTGATCGGCATCGGCAGGCGCCTCGTGGTCCGGCGCCGCCACGAAGCTCAGCGCGCCGGTCGCGGGGTCGATCGTGAACAGGGCGGCGTCGGCGCCGCCGGCGATCGACCAGGTGCGGGGCGCGTTCTCCGGGTCCGTCGCCGCGAAGGTCGCGACGAGGGAGGAATTCTCGGAGAGAGCGAGGCTCGCGGCGTCGGCGCCACCGTTCGAGGTGATGACCGGCGCCTCGTTCACGTCGGTGACGGTGACGGCGATCGCCTGGGTCGCCCAGAGGCTGCCGTCGCCGGCGCGGACGATCACGTCATAGACATTGTCGCCGCCGGCATCGGCGGGCGCTTCATAGTCCGGCGCCGCCAGGAAGCTCAGCGCGCCGGTTGCCGGATCGATGGAAAACAGAGCGGCGTCGGCGCCCCCGGCGATGGCGTAGAGGATGGTGCCGCCTTCGGGATCGGCGGCGTGGACCGTCGTCGCGGCGAGACCGCCCTCCGCGACGGCGACCGCCGCGGCCGCGCCGCCGCCGTTAGAGGAAATGACCGGCGCCTCGTCGAGGCCCGTGACGGCGATCGCGAGCGCCTGGCTGGCCGTGAGGCTGCCGTCGCTGGCCTGGACGGTGACGAGGTAGACATTGTCGTGGTCCGCATCGGACGGGGCCTCGAAATCGGGCGCGGCAATGAAGCTGAGGGTGCCGGTGGCGGCGTCGATCGTGAAGCGATCGGCATCGGCGCCGCCGACGATCGACCAGCTGAGCGGCGTGTTCTCCGGGTCCGTGGCCGCGAAGGTGACGGCAAGGGCGGAATTCTCGGCGAGGCTGAGGCTTACGTCGGCGGCGCCGCCGTTCGAGGTGATGACCGGCGCCTCGTTGACGTCGGCGACGGTGACGGCGATCGCCTGCGTCGTGGATAGGGTGCCGTCGCTGGCGCGCACGATCACGTCGTAGACGTTGTTGGCGCCGGCGTCGGTGGGTGCCTCGTAATCGGGGGAGGTGAGAAAGCTCAGCGCGCCGGTGGCGGGATCGATCGCGAACTTGGCCGTGTCGGCGCCGCCGGCGAGCGAGTAGGTGCGCGCCGTGTTCTCCGGGTCGGTCGAAGCGACGGTGGTGACGGCGAGGCCGTTCTCGGCGACGGTGAGAGCAGCGGTCGCGCCGCCGCCGTTCGAGGTGATGACCGGCGCCTCGTTGACGTCGGCGACGGTCACGGCGATCGCCTGCGTGGCGGAGAGGCTGCCGTCGCTCGCGCGGACGATCACGTCGTAGACGTTGTTCGCGCCGGCATCCGAGGGGTGCTCGAAATCCGGAGCGGTGAGGAAGCTCAGCGCGCCGGTGGCGGGGTCGATGGCGAACAGGGCAGCGTCGGCGCCGCCGGCGAGCGAGTAGGTGCGCGCCGTGTTCTCGGGGTCGGTGGAGGTGATTGTGGTGACGGCGAGGCTGTTCTCGGCGATCGTCACGGCTGCGCCCGCGCCGCCGCCGTTCGAGGTGATCACCGGCGCCTCGTTGACGTCGGCGACGGTGACGGCGATCGCCTGCGTCGTCGAGAGGCTGCCGTCGCTGGCGCGCACGATTACGTCGTAGACGTTGTTGGAGCCGACGTCGGTCGGCACCTCGTAATTGGGCGCGGAGAGGAAGCTCAGCGCGCCGGTGGCGGGATCGATCGCGAACTTGGCCGCGTCGGCGCCGCCGGCGATCGAATAGGTGCGCGCGTTATTCTCGGGATCGGTCGCGGCGACGGTGGTGACGGCGAGGCCGTTCTCGGCGACGGTGAGGGCGGCGGTCGCGCCGCCGCCGTTCGAGATAATGACCGGCGCCTCGTTGAGGTTGGTGATCGTGATGGCGAGCGCCTGGGTGGAGGCGAGCGTGCCGTCGCTGGCGCGGATGACGACGTCGTAGACGTTGTTCACCCCGGCGTCGGTCGGGTTCTCGAAATCGGGCCCGGCGATGAAGCTCAAGGTGCCGCCGGCGGTGATCGCGAACTTCGCGGCGTCCGCGCCGCCGGCGATCGACCAGGTCGGGGTGGTGCCCTCGGGATCGGCCGCATAGAAATTGAGCAAGACGGTGCGGTTCTCGGCGAACGAATAGCTCCCCGTGGGCGCGCCGATCACCGGCGCCTCGTTGACGTTGGTGACGGTGACGTAGATCGACTGGGTGGTGGAGAGGGCGCCGTCGCTGACCTTCACGTTCACGTTGTAGACGTTGAAGCCGCGGGCGTCGGCGCGGGCTTCGTAATCGGGCGGCGAGACGAAGCTCAGCGCGCCGGTCGCCGCATTGATCGCGAACTTCGCGGCGTCGAGACCCCCCGATATGCTATAGGTGAGCGCGGTGGGGCCGTCCGGGTCCGTCGCGGTGACGGTGGCGACGGCGGTGGTGTTTTCGGGGGTCGAGAGAGAGGTGCTGCTGGTGAAGAACGGCGCTTCGTTGACGTTGGTGATCGTGAACGCGATCGCCTGCGTGTCGGTGTACAGGCCATCGGTGACGGAGATCACCACCTTGTAGACGTTGTCGCCGTCCGTGTCGCCGGGCGCTTCGTAATTGGGCGGCAGGTTGAAGGCGAAGTAGCCAGTCGCACCGTTGACGGTCACCAGGTGAAACAGGCCGGCATCCTCGCCGCCGACGATGGTCATCGTCAGGTTGACGCGATCGGGATCGTCGGTGGTGACGGTGAAGCCCGTGACGTTCTCAGCCCAGGCCACCTGGGCGGTGTCGCCGCCGCCGAACGAGGTGATCGAGAACGGCTCGTTCACGTTGGTGACGGAGACGGAGAGCGCCTGGGTGTCGACGACGGTGCCGTCGGACGCCTTGACCGTGACGTCGTAGATATTGTCGCGGTTGAAATCGGTGGGCGCCTCGAAATTGGGCGGCGCGACGAAGCTCAGGACTCCGGTCTGCGCATTGATCGTGAAGCGCGAGGCGTCGTTGCCGCCCGAGATCGAATAGCTGACGGGCCCGATCGCATCGCGGGACGTGACGGTCGTCACCAGGCTCTGGTTCTCGGCGAGCGAGAGGGCGGCAGTCGTGCCGGCGCCGTTCGAGGTGATCGTCACGCCTTCGTTCACATTGGTGACGGTGACGGTGAAGGGCTGGTAGAGGACGAGGTCGCCGTCGCTGACGCGTACGACGATTTCGTAGACATTGTCCCGGTCGGCGTCCGCGGGCGCCTCGAAATTCGGATTGGCGGCGAACGTCAGGACGCGGGTCTGGGAATTGAGGTAGAAGGCGCCGGAATCGGTGCCGCTCCAGACCGAATAGGTCACCGGGTCGCCGTCTGCGTCGACGGCGGCCGGCAGGGTCAGGGAGGCGCTGTTCTCGGCGACGGTGAGTGCCGTGCTACCGCTGAAGGCGGGGCCTTCGTTGACGTTGGTGACGGCGACGGCGAGCGCCTGGCTGGCGGACAGGCCCGCGGCGCTGGCCGTGACGACGACGTCGTAGACGTTATCGGCGCCCGCGTCGCCGGGCGCCTCGAAATTGGGCGCGGCAAGGAAGCTCAGCACGCCGGTCGCAGGGTCGATGGTGAACTTCGCCGCGTCCGCCCCGCCGGTGATGGCGAAAGTCGCAGCGGCGTCGGTCGCCGAGAGGTGCGCCGCGACGAGGCTGTTTTCCGCCACCGCCACCTGGGCGGGGGACGTGACGAGCAGCCCGCGCCCGGTTGCCGCAACCCTCACTGACAGCGCCTGCGTGTCGGCGAGCTCGCCGTCGCTCGCGCTCACCACCAGCTCGTAGACATTATCGCCGTCCGCATCGGCGGGCGCCTGCGTGTCGGGCGCGGCGAGGAAGGTGACGTGGCCGGTGGCATCGATCGTGAAGAGCGCCGCGTCGGCGCCGCCGACGATGGCGTAGCTGACGGGGTTCGGCCCGACCCGGTCGGTGGCGATGACTTGCGTGACGACGCTCTGGTGCTCGGCGACCGTGAAGGCCGCGGTGTCGCCGCCGCCGTCGGACTGGATCACCGGCGCCTTGTTCAGCGCGAAGATGCGGGCGTCGACGTCATAATTGTAGGAGTCGGCGCTGGACGTCCAGGCGACGGCGATGTCGCCGCCGGCGGTGACGACCGTGCTCGATAGGGATTCGAACAAGGCCGGCGTCGTGTTGACCAGGAATGCGTCGCCGGCGACTCCGGCGGAATCGTAGAGCCGGCCCCAGACGGCCGTCGACACGTCTGTCCCACCCGGGTGGGACCAGGTGACCACGAACCCTCCGTCGGGAAGGGCGCGGACCACCGGCGAGCCGGTTTGCGGATTGCTTCCGGCCGGGGTGACGAGGAACTCGCTCCCGGTCGCGGCCCCCGAGCCATCGAGGATCTGGCCGTGGACGGTCTCCGTGAAGCCGGTGTCGGAATAGTTCCCCCAGACGGCGACGTAACGGCCGTCGGCGAGCCGGGCGAGGCTGGCTTCGACCGGATAGCCGGCCCCGGTGCCGCCGATGACGAACTCGCCGCCGACCTTGTTGCCGACGGCGTCGAAAAACTGCCCGTCGAGCAAGGTGGCGGTGCCGCTTCCGCTGAGCCAGGCGGCAAGGAAGCCGCCGGATGCCGTCGCGGTGAGCGTGGGGTTCGACTGGCTGCCGGTGACATTGGTGTTGACCAGGAACTCGCCGCCGAGCGGCGTCCCCGCGGCGTCGTACAGCCGCGCCTTGACCTCGCTCAGCGTGCCGCCCGGCGCCGGCTGGGAACTCGTCCAGCTGATCAGGACATGACCGTCGGCGAGCGCGACCACGGCTGGCGGGCTATAGTTCTGAACGGCCTGCTCGTTGACGAGGAAGGCGGCACCGACCGGATGGTTGGCCGAGTCGAAACGCTGCGCCTGGATCGTCGGCGTGCCGCCGTCGCCGCTTTGCCAGACGACCAGGAAGCCGCCGCCGGGCAACCCGGTCGTGGCGCCGATATAGCCCTGGTTCGTCGTGGCGAGGGTGGCGACGAGGAATTCCGAACCGGTCGGATTGCCCGCCGCGTCGTAGCGCTGGCCCTTGAGCGCATTGCCGCTCGCATAGGCGGCCCAGATGACGACGAAGCCGCCGTCGTCGAGGGCGGCGGTGGAGGACAGATACTGATTCCCGGCGCGGCTGGCGTTGACGCGAAACTGCGGCCCGGTCGCGCCGAAGAATGTCATTGCTGCTCCCCCACAAAGCGTAGTTGCCCGGGGAACTTACGTGCAGAAATGTTGAAGTCGTGTAAAGAATCGCGACGGTCGGCTCAGCGGCTGGATATCGCCTTGCCCGGAGCGGCGACGAACCGCTGCGCGAGATAACCGACAAGCAGCACCGACACGAGCGCCACCGCCGCCCCGGCAAGGATGTCGACGAGATAGTGGGTCCCCTCCACGGGCGTCGCGAGCAGCATCGCCGCGTTGACGAGGAGGAGCGGCCAGCGCAGCGGCCGCGCGCGCCAGGCGGCGATGATGTAGAGGATTCCGCTCGCGGCGTGGAAGCTGGGCGCGCAGACGACGCCCTGCAGGCTTTCGAGGTGGATTTCGCCGAGGCCGTGGCTGCGCAACTGCGGAATAAGCTCGGACTGGTAGAGGGCGCTCGCCGGCATGTAGGGGATCGGCCCCTGCCACAAGGCGGCGAGCGGACCGCGCGCCGGGACCAGGACGAACAATAGCAGGGTCAGCACCGCCGCGACCCACACCGACGCGATGAAGATGCGCGCCTCGTGCTTGCGGCCGGTGGCCGCGTAATAAGCGAGCAGGGCCACCGGGCTCACATAGATGCACTGGTAGGCGATCCGCTCGGCCACCTGCAGCGCCGGGTGGCGGGCGACGAAACCGTACCAGGCGATCCAGTCGAAGCCGAGGCTGCGGTCCAGCTGGGCGAGCGAGGCGTCGCTGTAGCCGAAGGTCTGGGCGGCGACCGCGTAGCTGCCGAGCACCCCGAACAGGGCAAGGGCGACGAAAACGCCGAAATATTCCGCCGCGTCGCGCGCCACCTGCTCCGCGCGATCGGCGGGGGTGCGCAGCAGCCAGGCGATCGTCCCCGAGCCGAGCAACCAGCAGAAAGCGGCAGCCGGCGCCGGCCCGGTCGGCGCGATGCCGAGACGGGCGTCCCAGAGCAGCAGCGCGAGCACCAGCCAACTCGCCGCGAGGCCGCCCAGCATCCAGCCGCCGCGAATCGCACGCTGGGGCGGACGCGGGAACATCCGCTCCCCGGCTGACGGCAATGTTGCTATGACACCTCTCCGCGGGGGACCGCCTCACGCGCCCTCTCGCCCGCCCCTCTTTACGCACGCAAAGGGACGCATTCCAGTAACTTTTCTGTAACGCCGGCAGCGGCTTGGGACGAGTGCCGGCGAGGATGCCCGGGGTCAGCGCCGGCGGTAGGCGTCGAGCTCGCGCCTGGCCGCGGCGAGGGCCGCCTGGAATCCGGGATCGGCGGCCTCCCGCGCCATCAACGCCGCGGCGGCCAGCCGGCCGGCCTCGACGTCCGACTTGTAGTGGAAGCCGCAGATCACGCGGCTCTCGCCGAAGGAGATGCCGCGGGCGATGAGACGGTCGGCGCGCTCGGGCGCCAGCGCGGTCAGCACCGAGGCCCAGATCCAGCCGAGTGCGGCATGGGTGGAGGGATAGGAGCCGGTTTCGGCGAGGTGGAACTTGTAGTCGTCGGGGGTGAGCTGACAGGTCTTGCCGCCGAACGCGACGAATGGGCGGACGCGGCCGCTGCCCTTGGGCGGCGCCGGTTGCTTGACGGGAGCGACCAGGGCTTCCGCGTCCTTCACGACGCGCCCGATGAGGGCGAGGGTGAGCGGGGCGTCGCGCGGCGTCAGGGCGACGCCGAGCGCGTCGGCGAAACGCGGCGCGACGGCCTCGGGCACGTAGACATTGTCGGCCGCCGCCTCGGCACCGCGCGGCCCGGCGAGAAGGGCGCGGGTGTGGAGATAGACGGTCTCGTCCTCGGCTTCGGCGAGCGAACCGGGAGCAGGCGCGGGCGGCAGCCAGACGCGCACGTCCTGCCGCTCGGCGAGGAAGCCGTGCTCGGGCGCCTGTGCGAAGGCAGGAGCGCCGCCCAACGCGAGTGCGAAGGCCGCCAAGGCACGCAGCACGAACCGGAAATTCATTAATCGCCTCCCCGTTTGCCGGGGCTTCATATCGGCGAATGCGCGCCTTGGCGAGGATGCCAGAAGAGCCCGGTGTCGCGCAGCCTGCCGAAGGCGGCGGCGCTCTCGGCGAGGTGCCGCGCCTGCTCCGCCTCGGTGTCTGCCGGCGGGGGCGCGGCGGCGATGCCGTAGCGCTCGGAAAGCAGCCGGGCGGTCGCGATGTCGTTGAGGTGGCCGAGGCTTTCCTGCAGCGCCTCCAGCGCGTCGCGGAAACGCTTGCGGCCTGGCGCGTCGGCGAAGAGGGAGGCGACGAACTCGACGGCATAGCGCAGCTTCTTGACCTCGATGCGCAGCCGATGGCGCTGCTCCTCGTCCAGCTCGGCGAGCGAGGCGCCCCGTGCCGCCACCTTTTCCCACAGGCGGTCGAGCCGCGCCGCCGCGAACTGGGCAAGGGGTGCGCGGGCGCGGCGGCGGGTTCGCCAGGGGCCGACAGCGCTCCAGGCGACAAGGTCGATCATGAGCCTGCGGAACCGCGCGGACCCCGCCGCGGCGATGACCGCGTCATAGGCCTGCTCCCGCGCCGCAAGAAGCGCAGCACGCGCCTCCCCGGAAAGCTCAGTGCCGGCAAGATAGACGTCGAGGTTGCGGGCGTCGCCGAGCGAGGCGGTGAACCAGCGGAGCTCCTCGCGCAGCTCGGCGAAGCCCTCGCGGCGCATCACCGGCGCGAAGAGCGAGAAGGCCGAGCGCAGCCGCCGCATCGCCACCCGCGCCTGGTGGAGGGCGGCGGCGTCGCGCGCGCGGCAGACCAGCTCCTCGTTGCGGCGGAAGTGGCGCAGGCACGCGGCGACGATCGCTGCGAATCCCGCGGCGACGTCCATGTCGGGCGAGAGGGCCAGCGGCTCCGCCTTGACCACCTTGCCGCTGCTCCCGTCGGCGAGGGCGAGGCCCTGCTCGGCCTTGCTGAGCATGCCGATATGGAGCGGCAGGTCCGCGGCGAGCGCGCGCGCCGCCGCGAACAGGACGCCGGGCGGGCCGGACTTGAGCTCGAGCTCGAGCTCGCACAGCGGCTGGACCCGCCCCGCCGCCTCGACCGTGCCCTCGTCGAGCACCGCCTCGATCTCAGCGCCGTCCTGGACAAGGTCCCACCGGGTGCGCCGGACGGTGGAGACGATGCGCGGCTTCAGCCTCGCCAGCGTTTTGGCAGGGACGAGATCCTCGAGCGGCGTGGCGGCGAGCGTCTCCAGGGACGGCGCCTCCGTATCCACCGCCCGCTCCCATTCCGGCCGGTCGAACAGCCCGGCCGAGGCGCCGGTCGCCTTGATCGTCTGGACGCGGCGGCCGCGGGCGGTGCGGACGCGCAGGGTGAAGCCCGCCTTGCGGAGCAGCCCGCCCTTCGTATCGAAATAGGTGGAGCGCTGGTCGACCGGGTCGGCCTCCAGCCCCGCGAAGAGCGGGTGCGCGCGGAGCCGCCCGGCGGCGTCCGGGTCCAGCACCAGCTTGAGCTCAACCTCGCGCGGCTGGTCGGCCATCTCGCCCTTCGCTCCTCCCTCTCCCGACGTCTATGGCGCAATTGTTACGGTTTTAAGCCGGCATCGCGACAGCGCGCTCGTGCGTTCGAGCGGGCATGGAGCTTCGCCGCACCCTACAGTCGGGCGCCCGCCGCGCCTTGGCGCGGGCCCTCCGCCACGTCGACTCGGCAGGCCGGCCGATCCAGGCGGCGGCTTTGCCGTGGCGGCGGGGCGAGGGCGGCAAGATCGAGCTGCTCCTCGTCACCGGCCGCGGCGGGCGGCGGTGGATCGTTCCCAAGGGGTGGCCAATGCGCGGCAGGAGCCTCGCCGAGGCGGCGGCGCAGGAGGCCTGGGAGGAAGCGGGCGTGCGCGGCCGGATCGGCCGCCGGGCGCTCGGCCGCTTCCGCCACCGGAAGGACCACCCGCTGCTCGGCCCGATTGACTTCACGGTCCTGCTCTTCCCGCTCGCGGTGGATGCGGAAGCGAAGGACTGGCCCGAAAGCGGGCAGCGCGCGCGGCACTGGCTCGAGGCGGATGAGGCGGCGCGGGCGGTGACGGCGCGCGGGCTCGCCAAGCTGCTGCGGCGGTTCCGGCCCGAAGACTAGGACACGCCGTGGGCGCGGAAGAAGGCGAGCATCCGCGCCCAGCCGTCCTTCGCATCCGCCTCGTTGTAGCTGGCGCGATAATCGGCGTGAAAGCCGTGCTGGGCGTCCGGGTAGACGCGGATGTCGGACTGGGCCTTGCCGGCCGCCTTGAGCGCGGCACGCATCGCCTCGACATCCGTCTGCGGGATACCCTGGTCGAGCGCGCCGTGGAGGCCGAGCACCGGCGCCTTGAGCTCCGCGGCGCGGGGGATGAGCGGCTTGAGCTGGCCGTACCAGGCGACGCCCGCCTTGATGTCCGGATCGACCATCGCCGAGCGCCAGACCACGGCGCCGCCCCAGCAGAAGCCGGTGATGCCGATCCGATCGCGCTTCACGAAGCGCTGCTTCTTCAGCCATTCGGTGACGGCGCGGACGTCGCCGTCGACCTGCGGGGCGGTCGCCTGCGCGACGATCGGCCGAATCTCGTCGATGCTGGTCATCGCCGGCAGGTTCGCGCCGGCGCGGTAGAAGAAGTCCGGGGCGATCGCGACATAGCCGAGATGCGCGAGGCGGCGGCAGATGTCCTTGATGTAGGCGTGGATGCCGAAAATCTCGTTGACGACGAGGATGGCGCCGTGGCGGGCGCTGCCGGCCGGACGCGCGACATAGGCGGGGAGCGGCTTGTTCGCGCCGTTCGGGACCAGAACCTCCTCGATGGTGAGACCCTTGTCGGGCGTGACGATCGGCGAGGCTTCGGCGGAGACGGCGGCGAGCGCGTAGCCGGCGAAGAACATGCCGACGGCGGCGCGGCGGGTGACCTCGAAATCCTCGGGCTCGGATCCTTCGGGGCGCGTGAGGTTCAGCATGGCGGCTCTCCGGCTGGTGGCGGCGGAGCCTAGGCCAGCGGCCGGGAGGAGCGCAATTCTCCCTTAGCGGGTACGGCGCCAGATTTCGTGCGAGCAGAGGAAGCCGAGGATGCAGCCTTCGACCTTCATGTGGCCGGCATCGAGGCGGGTGATGGTCGAGCGGACGGTGACCCCGCGCTCGGGGACGAGCACGGTTCCCTTCCACCGGCCGGCGCCGACGTGCTGGAAGTCCCGCATCACCCGCAGGCCGACCATTTCCTTGAAGCCGCCATTGTGGGCGTCCTTCTCCGCCTTCGGCCCAGCGCGCGTGACGGTGCCGCAGATGAACGCGCCGCAAGGCTGGACGTCGACGGAGACGCCGCCGTCCGAATTCCACCAGGTGCCGAGGATGGTCGAGTCCGCGGGCAAGGCCGGCGACGGGGCGGCCGCGGCGAGCGCGACGAGGCTGATCATGGGGTTCACGCGGCACCGCTCCGAAGGAGGAAAGAGGCGCAACCTAGCCGCCCCGGCGCGGAATGGAAGCGCCCGCGCGGCCGGTGAGGTTTGAACCGCCCGTGTCCCGCCCCGGGACGCCCGATTTTGCCCGATTGCGCGCTTCGCCGAAGCGGGTCAGGCCGCTGAGGACTGCTCCCCCACGAAGGAAGCAGCGCCCCAAGCGACCACGGAGAATGACCATGCGCCAGCTCACCACTTTCGAGATCGACTTCGTCGCCGGCGGCTGCGGCTGCAGCTGCCCGCCGCCGCCCCCGCCGCCCTGCGACAAGACCAAGAACAACAACGGCTACGGCAACGGTGCCGAGTCCGGGCCGCCCCCGGGCAATTCGGGCGACCACAACCCGCAGCTGACGACCTGGAATTCGGGTCCCAAGGGTCCGCGCTAAGCGATCCTCGCCGACTCCCAACGGCGAACCGGAAGGCCCGTCGCGCACCCGCGCGGCGGGCCTTTGCCTTTGGCCCTAGCGCGCCACCTGCGGGTTCGCCGTCGCGGCGGGGGTCGGCGCCTGCGCCGCGCGGCCGAGCAGCGCCCAGGCGAGCAGCGCCGCCACGACGATCGCCAGGATCGCAAGCAGCAGCAGCGCCATGCCGCCTTCGCGGCGGCGGGGATTTGCGGGATTCGTCTCGTCCGGTTCGCGGGCCATGCGCCTGCAAACCCGAGACGGAGCAATGGGTTGCGCCGGCACGGCGATTTCCTTGACCTCATAGCTTGCGTAGCAAGGTATAGGGGCGTAACAAAGTGTGATGAACGTCGACTCCTGGCAGTCGCAGCTTCGCAAGGGCGCCGCCGAGCTGGTCGTGCTGAGCCTGCTTTGCGACCGCCGGCTCTACGGGGTCGAGCTCCTCGAGCGCGCAGGCGGCAGTGGCGGAATCGTCTCGGACGGCACGCTCTACCCCTTGCTCGCGCGGCTCGAGCGGGAGGGCAAGGTCGCCGGCGAGTGGCTGCTTCCCGACGACGCGAAGATTCCGCGCAAATATTACCGGCTGACCGCGCAGGGCGAGGCGCTGGTCGCGGAGATGCAACGCTTGTGGCGCGATTTCAGCGCCTTCGTCGACGCCGCGATCGAGGAGAGGAAGGATGAACCAACCCCTGCCGCCCCCCGCCGAAGCCTGGCTCCGCGCGCTCGCGCATGAGCTGTGGCCGCTCGCCTCGGACGAACGCGCGTCCGTGATCGTCGAACTGCGCGGCCACCTCGCCGCGCGGGCCGAGGCGGGCGCGCTCGACGCGTGCCTGGCCGCGCTCGGACCGGCGAAGGGCTTCGCGGCGGCCTACGATCTGCCTGGCGCGGGCGCGATCGCACCGGTGCCGCCCGGAATTGGCGGCGGCGCGCCGCGCAAGACGGTCCGCACCCTGCTTCGCGACGCACGGGCGACGATGCGCGCGAGCCGCAACGGCGTGATGGCGGCCGGCGCGCTGCTCGTCACCACCCTCACCGCGACCGACTTCCTGCTCTGGGTGGCCGCCCGGCTCCCGTACGTCGGGATCGCCGTCGCCCCATTGATGGTCGTAAGAGTCGCGGCCGTGCTGCTGGCGCTCAGCGCCACCTATCGCCTCGCCTTGTCACGGACCGAGAGGCCGTGGAGAGTCGACGGCGCCTTCCTGAGGTTTGCCGCGTCCGTCGCCATCGCCACGGGCCTGGTCGTCGCGGTGGCGTTCGGGGCAGGCAGGGGGGCGGAGGCGCTGGCACACGGTCCTACCGCCAGCGCGGCGCGGAGCGGGGCGGCTCTCGCCGCCCTCGCGCTGGGCTCGATCGCATTGCTCCGCGTCCAGCCGTGGCTCGCGGCGCTCGCCGCGCGGCGTCAAGACGCCGGCCTGGCGACGGCGTGGCGCGGCACGCGGGGCAGGATGACGACCATCGCCGGGTCGTGGGCGCTCATCGTGCTGCCGGTCTATCTGCTCCACGTCCTCGTCAACCTGCTCGCGCTGCGCATCCTGCCGTTCGACGCCGGGGGAATGCTCGCGCTCGCCGGACTGGACGGGCTCGCCTCGGCGGTCCTCGTGCTGGCCGCGGCCTTTCTCAATGCGGCGGTGCTGCGCTGGATCCTGGGCGAGCCGGTTCCCGCGCCCAGCCCGTTCGCCACGGAGACGCCGGCGGCCGAACTGGTCGAGGCCGCCCGCGCGCGGCTGGACCGGCTGCTCCAGGCTCAGCCCGTGAGGGCGGCGTAGACCATTGCCTTCAACTGGCGGCGGATCGGGTAGGTGGAAGACGGCATCAGCTGGGTCATGAACACGACCGACACGCGCTCGACCGGATCGATGAAGAAATAGGTCGAGAAGATGCCGCCCCAATAATATTCGCCCGGCGAGCCCGGGTTCATGGCGCGGACCGGATCGAGGTTGATGCCGAAGCCGAGGCCGAAGCCCTGGCCCGAATAGATGGCCTCGCTGAACATCGAGCGGCTGAGCTGGGTAAGGTCGGCGCCGCCCGGCAGGTGGTTCCTGGTCATCAGCTCGAGCGTCTTGCGCCCGAGCAGGCGCACGCCGTCGAGGGCGCCGCCGCCCAGCAGCATGCGGCAGAAGCGATGATAGTCCGCGCTCGTTGAAGCGAGACCGCCGCCGCCCGAGACCAGCACCGGGAGTCTCGCCCAATCGCTCTCGGCGCCGGCGCGGTCGTAGACGATCGTACCGTGCTCGGGGTGGACCCACCAGGCGTCCGGGAGCCGCGGGGCCTTGTCGGGCGGGACATGGAAGCCGGTATCGGCCATCCCCAGCGGGACGAAGATCCGGTCCGCCAGGAAATCCTCGAACGGCATGCCGGCGAGGCGCTGGACGACGAGGCCGAGCACGTCGGTCGATACCGAGTAGTTCCAGGCCTCGCCGGGCCCGAATTCGAGCGGCAGCTCGCCCAGGGTGGCGACGAACTCCTCAAGGCCGCGGCTGGGCTTGAGGACGTTGAGGCGGTGCGCGCGATAGGCGGCGTCGACGGCGCTGTGATATTGGAAATCGTAGGTGAAGCCGGACGTGTGGCGCAGCAGGTCCAGCATGGTGATCGCCGCGGCCGGTCCGCCGCCCGCGACGGAGAGGCCCTTCAGCTCCGGCACGACCGCCTCGACCGGCTGATCGAGGCTGGTGCGGCCTTCCTCGAGCAGCATCATGTAGGCAACCGAGGTGACGGGCTTGGTCATCGAGGCGATGCGGAAGATCGCGTTTTCGCGCAAAGGGACGCCGGGCTCGGCCTCGCCCTGGGTTGAGAAATGGACGGGCATGCCGTCCCGCGCGACGAGGAGCTGCGCATGGGGAAGCCGGCGCGGGGCGAGATAGTCGCGCTCGAGAAAAGCGTCGATCCGCGCCAGGCGGTCGGGATCGAATCCCATCGTGCGGGGATCGGCGAGCTGCATCGGCGCCTCGTCTGGCGGCGTCGCAGGCAAAAAGAAA
>Ga0207657_10000504_pt1 | contig 41239 bp, 43 predicted proteins | sample KBSC33metaG_FD_184316 | JGI IMG/M metagenome (GOLD analysis project Ga0207657, IMG submission 184316) | Corn rhizosphere microbial communities from Kellogg Biological Station, Michigan, USA - KBS C3-3 metaG (SPAdes) (version 2) | ecosystem: Host-associated > Plants > Roots > Rhizosphere > Soil ... | reverse complement strand
ACCATATTCGCGGCGGTTGACCGGGCTCTTGGGCCGTCCGAAGACGTTCTCGCCCATGCGGCGGTCGAGTTTGTACTTGGCGCTGGAGCGCTTGCTCACGTTGATTCTCCAATTTGCTTCATCGTTCGTCCCGGGACCGCACCGGCTGGCCAAGTGCCAGCCGCGATCACCGCTTCACCGGGCATGCGGGATCAATTGCGAAGGCGCGCACCTAGGGGCGCAGGTGCGTTAGGTCAACCTCCGTGGACGCTGAACGCGCGGGCGTCCTTCACCCAGCATTCGCCCTGTTCGCCATTCCTGACCTGGGCGACCGCACGCATCGTGTCGGCGTCGGTCTTGCAATCCGGAGGTCTTCCCGGCCGGAGGTCCTTGTCAGTGATGGTGGTTTGCGTCCCCTGATCGCGCGGCAGCATGAAACGTTGGGGAATGCCGTTTTCGACGGGCGTCAGCATCATCGCCATGAGAAGATGGATCATAACGTTCTCCTCTCCTTTGACAGCTTCATGATGCGCTCGTTTGCGAGTCGAAGCAAATGCGGTCAGCGGCGGCGCGGCGGGCTCACAAGCGCACGAAGGACACCCCTGACGGCTTTGACTTCGCGCGAAGACCAGCCGGTCTTCGTGAAAATCGTTCGAAGCGTGTTCTTGGTCGCCTGCGTGCGCGAGGGCGGGTGGAAATATCCCTTTTGCTCCAGAGCTTCGTCGAGTTGTGCGATCAGGCCCTCGACCTCGCCGTGCGGGGCAGGCGGCTCCAGCGCCTTTGCCGGCGGAATGGCCAGATCGGCGGTCCTCGACCACTCGTAGGCGAGCAGGATCACCGCTTGTGCGAGATTCAGCGAGCCGAAATCGGGATTGATCGGGACGGTGACGATCGCGTTGGCAAGCGCGACCTCTTCCGTTTCGAGGCCGGATCGCTCTGCGCCGAACAGGATTGCTGAGCGTTCCGAAGAGCCGACGATGCTCGCGGCCATGTCTTCGGGCTTGAGAACCGGCATGACGAGGTCGCGCCGCCGGACAGTCGAGGCGAAAACCGTCGAGCAATCGGCAATGGCGTCCTGAACGGTGTCGAACAGTCTCGCCCGTTCGAGAACGATATCGGCTCCGCTTGCTGCCGGCCCCGCCGAAGGGTTCGGCCAGCCGTCGCGCGGATTGACCAGGCGCATGTCGGTCAGGCCGAAGTTCAGCATCGCCCGCGCCGCCTTGCCGATATTCTCTCCGAGCTGAGGGCGAACGAGGACGATGACGGGCGCTTCAGCTCCCATCGCCGACGGCGCCGGCAATCTCGGCGAAATCGCCGGGCTCGCTGAAGTCCTTGTAGACGCTTGCGAAGCGGATGTAGGCGACATGGTCGAGCGCCTTCAAACCATCCATGACGGCTTCGCCGATCTGGCTCGTCGTGACTTCGTCACCGCGCGTTTCGAGCTGGCGCTGGATGGAGGTGATCAGCCGCTCGATCCGCTCCGCCGGAATGTCGCGCTTTCGGCACGCGATGGCGACGGAACGTTCGAGCTTCCCGCGATCGAAAGGCTCGCGCTCGCCGTTTTTCTTCACCACGGTCAGGTCGCGAAGCTGCACGCGCTCGAACGTTGTGAAGCGCGCCCCGCAAGCCTCGCATTGGCGCCGGCGCCGGATCGCCGCGCCGTCTTCGGACGGGCGGCTGTCCTTCACCTGGCTCGCTTCATGCGCGCAGAAGGGACAGCGCATCGGGGCTACAGGTCCTGATAGATGGGAAAGCGGGCGCAGAGGTCGTGAACCCGACGCGCAACGGAATGTTCGACCTGTGCATCGCCGTCGGCCCCATTCTTGCGCAGGCCTTCGACGACTTCGGCAATCATCGATCCGATCTGCCGGAACTCGGTTTCGTCGAAGCCTCGAGTCGTGCCGGCGGGCGTGCCGAGCCGGATCCCTGAGGTGACGAACGGCTTTTCCGGGTCGAACGGAATGCCGTTCTTGTTGCAGGTGATCGACGCGCGATCGAGCGCCTTTTCCGCAGCCTTGCCGGTGGCCTGCTTGGGCCTCAAGTCGACCAGCATCAAATGGTTGTCCGTCCCGCCGGAAACGATGTCGAGGCCTTCGTCCTGAAGCGCTTTCGCAAGCGCCCGGGCGTTGGCGACGACTTGCGCAGCATAGGCTTTGAAATCGGGCTGGAGCGCTTCCTTGAGAGCAACCGCCTTAGCCGCGATCACATGCATCAGTGGCCCGCCCTGGAGGCCAGGGAACACAGCCGAGTTGAGCTTCTTCGCAATTGCCTCGTCGTTGCTGAGGATGAGTCCGCCGCGCGGGCCGCGAAGCGACTTGTGAGTCGTGGTGGTCACGACATGCGCGTGGGGAACCGGGTTGGGATGTGCGCCGCCCGCGACCAGTCCGGCGAAATGCGCCATGTCGACCATCAGGTAGGCGCCGACCTCATCGGCGATCTTCCGGAAGGCCGCGAAGTCCCAGATCCGCGAATAGGCTGTGCCGCCCGCGATGATCAGCTTGGGCCGGTTCTCCCGGGCGATCCGCGCGACCTCGTCCATGTCGAGGAGCTGGTCTTCGCGACGCACCCCATAGGGGATCGGCTTGAACCACTTGCCGGACATGTTGACCGGAGAGCCGTGGGTGAGGTGCCCGCCGGCGTTGAGGTCCAGGCCCATGAAGCTGTCGCCGGGCTCCAGCAGTGCAAGGAACACGGCCTGGTTCATCTGGCTTCCGCTGTTCGGCTGGACGTTGGCGAAGCCCGCATCGAACAGCTGTTTCGCGCGGTCGATCGCGAGTTGCTCGACCACGTCGACAAATTCGCAGCCGCCATAATAACGCTTGCCCGGATAGCCTTCGGCATATTTATTGGTGAGGATCGAACCCTGCGCCTCGAGGACGGCCCTGCTGACGATATTTTCCGAGGCGATGAGCTCAATCGTCTCGCGCTGGCGCCCGAGCTCCTTTCCGATCGCTTCGGAAATTTCCGGATCGGCAGTGCTGAGATCGTCGGTGAAGAAGCCCTTGGGCTGCGTGTCGTTCAAATTGGCTGCGCTGGCCATCAGTCGCTTTCCTGCAGAAGCTGTGAGAGCTGGTCGACCCGGCGCTGGTGCCGGCCGCCGGCGAATGAAGTGCCGAGGAATTCGGTGACGCAGGCCTTGGCCATGTCGCTTCCGATCAGCCGTCCGCCCAGCGCGAGCACGTTGGCGTCATTATGCTCGCGGGACAAGCGCGCCGACAATGGATCGTCCACCCTGGCACAGCGGCAATGCGGGTTGCGATTGACGGCAATGGAGATCCCGATACCGGAACCGCAGACAGCAATTCCGCGCTCCGCTTCGCCCGATGCGACCGCGCTTGCGAGCCGCTCGCCGAATTCCGGATAATCGACGCTTTCCGGACCATTTGTCCCGAGATCGAGGACGACGTGACCGGTGTCGCGGAGCCAGGCGGCCAGCTCGTCCTTCAGGGCGAACCCGGCGTGGTCTGAGGCGAGTGCGATGCGCATTCGGGCTGAGTAGGGCAGCCGCGCCGGATTCGCCAGCCGGTAAGCGGAATTCCGGCTTTTCGGGACCTTTGTTCAATGAACGGGTTTTCATTTGCCGGTTGTCCGTCGGCGCCCTAGCGCTTCGGGCGCAGCAAAGTGCCGGGAGGAGGCACGTTGAAGTCGAGCCCGCTGATGATGCGAGTCGCGGTTCGGGGCGAGCGCCTGGTCTACAGGATCGCCGGTCTGCCCGTTGCCGTCCGACGGCTCTTCGACCGCCGCGGCCAGGCTTCCTCCGATGTCATCAGGGCCGCCTATGCGATCGCTTATTGGCAGGGCGGTTGGGACAATATCGCCGAGATCGCCGTCGCGACCCTCCTGTGGCCGTTCGGCCTCCTGGCGGCATGCTTATGGTTCACCGCGCGCAACGGCGCATTCATCCGCAACCGGGAAAATAAGGGGCTGATCCGCCAGTTCGCCGATCAGATCCGCCTCTATTTCGCGGCAGGGGTCCTGCCGCCCTGGTATTACATCTTCCGGCTGCATAGCGGGCAGGAGACGGCCGGGTCCTACCTTCAGCGCTTCGAGACGAAAGCCGGAATCTATCCTTTGCTTCGACGAGGGGTGTGGACTGAGCTTAACGACAAGAAGCTTTTCGCGGATTTCTGCGCGGACAACGGCATCCCGTGCGTGCCCTACCTGCTGTATCTCAAGGATTCCGGAGCCGATGCGTTGCTCCCGGATTGCGATTTGTTCGTGAAGCCGGCGAGCGGCCGCGGCGGCCGCGGCGCGGAGCGCTGGGACCGCGCCGCCCGAGGGCAGTTCATCGACCCGTCCGGGCAACGCCTTTCCGCCGCGGCCTTGTTGGAGCACCTGAAGGACCGCGCGAAGGGCTGCGCCCTAATCGTCCAGCAGCGGGTGAAACCGCACATTGCCCTTGTCGATCTCACGTCCGGAGCCTTGCCCACGATTCGTGTGACCACCTGCCTCAACGAACGCGGCGACCCGGAAATCGCGGGCGCCGTATTCCGGATGGCCATTGGCGGAAACCGCACCGTCGATAATCTGCACGCCGGCGGAATCGCCGCCAATGTCTCGCTCGACAATGGGATTCTTTCGAGCGCGAGCAACCTTGGAATGGACGCGAAGCTCGGCTGGCTGGACCGTCACCCCGACACGGGCGCTCCGATTTGCGGCCAGCACCTGCCGCTATGGAGCGACACGAAGGCGCTCGCGATCCGGGCGCATCGCTCATTTGCCGACCGGGTCCTGGTTGGCTGGGATATCGCGATAACCGACGAAGGGCCGGTGATCGTCGAGGGCAACAGCAGCCCCGACCTCGACATACTCCAGAGGTTCGGGACGCCGGTTTGCAACTCCCGGTTCGGCGAGCTTCTCGCCTGGCATTTGCGTCAGCGCGGATTTTGCCGCGAATCCGGCTCGCTGGCCGTCACAAGCGAGGATGGATACCGAGAAGCAGTCCACCGCGGGTAACGAGGCTTCTGAGCCGAGCGCCGGGGCTATCGGCGACATAATAGGTCACCATCATCGACATTCTTTCGCCGTCTGAAGGGCTCGTTTCGGCCGCGCTATGCCAGCTCTTGGTCAATGCCACCGGGAATGCATAGCCCGTCGCCGGAAGGAATGGCATCTGCGTGGTCCGCTCGCCCGCTTCACCGCCGTCGCCGTCATGGAAGATCGTACCAAGCGCGCTCTGGGAGGTATCGCGCGGCAGATAATATTGAACGGTGATGGCCTTGAGGCTCGCATCGGCATGGATTCCGATTCGGTATCCGGGTTGATCGCGAAGCAGCACCGGAACCGGATCGAGTCCGATGTGCTCGACACGTTTCCCGAACCGCTGTTCGAGAGATGTCCGGAATTTCCGCCTGAACGCATCTTGCAGGCGTTGCGAGCACAGGGCACGCGCGACCGGCATCCAGAAGCGGCGCTGGGCCGACGGCAGGCGCCACAGCAGCTCCGGATAGAGGTACATGCGCAGCCGGGTGCTGCTTCCATCGGCGCGCATTGCGTCGCGGTGCGACAGCTCGTGAAAGTACCTGCGGTCCGGGATCGCCGAAATCAGGGCCGCATAGGAAGGCGGGTCGAAGACCTCCTCCATATGAATGTGGTCGAACGGCTGGGTGTGGAGCGGACTTCGCTCAACCGCGGCGACCAGGCTGTCTTCCATCGGATCGGACACCGGGCTTGCGGCGGCTCGGGCAACGTCGCTCATCCGTTGCCCTCCATGACCTATGCGGCCAGCTTCATCTCCAGCCTGCCCCAGATTTCCACGAGGGCGCCGGTCAGCTCGTCCATCATCTCGGCGGTGTGGCACGGACCGGGAGTGAAGCGCAGCCGCTCCGTCCCGCGCGGGACGGTCGGGAAATTGATCGGCTGGACGTAGAGGCCGTATTCCGCGAGCAGGATATCGCTGATCTTCTTCGCCTTCACCGGGCAGCCGACCAGCAACGGCACGATGTGCGTGACGCTGAGCATCACCGGCAAGCCCGCAGAAGCGAATTTCTTCTTCAGCATCGCCGCCGAAGCCTGCTGCTGCTCGCGCTCAGCCGAAGAGCTCTTCAGGTGCCGGACGCTTGCCAGTGCGCCGGCGACCAGCACGGGAGATAGCGAGGTCGTGAAGATAAAGCCCGGTGCATAGCTTCGGATGCAGTCGATAATCGTCTTGTTGGCGGCGATATAGCCACCCATCACGCCGAACGCCTTGCCCAGAGTCCCCTCGATGATCGTCAACCGGTCGGCGACTTCGTCGCGGTCCGAAATGCCACCGCCCTGGCCGCCATACATTCCGACGGCATGAACTTCGTCGAGATAGGTCAGCGCCCCATATTTGTCGGCGAGGTCGCAGATTTCGGCGATTGGAGCGATGTCGGCGTCCATCGAATAGACGCTTTCGAAGGCGATCAGCTTCGGCAAGGCCGGATCGCACTCGCCAAGCAGCTGCTCGAGATGCTCGAGGTCGTTGTGGCGGAACACGCGCTTCTCGCAGCCGCTGTTCTTGATCCCGGCGATCATCGACGCGTGGTTGAGCGCGTCGGAAAAGATCACGCAGCCCGGCAGCAACTTGCCGAGTGTTGACAGGGCCGCCTCATTCGAGACGTAGCCGGACGTGAAGAGCAGGGCGCCGTCTTTGCCGTGAAGCGAGGCGAGTTCCGCCTCAAGCTCCGTGTGGAAATGCGTGTTGCCGCTGATGTTGCGGGTGCCGCCGGAGCCGGCTCCGACATCGCGCAGCGCCGTCTCCATCGCCTCGATCACCACCGGGTGCTGGCCCATCCCCAGATAGTCGTTCGAGCACCAGACGGTGACCGGCTTCGGGCCGTTGCCGCCGAAGCAATGCGCGTTGGGGTACGACCCCCTGGTCCGCAGGATGTCGATAAAGACCCGATAGCGGCCCTCGCTGTGGAGACGCTCGATCGCCGATCTGAAGATGCTGTCGTAGTCCATGACCGCTCGACGCGCCTTTAATGCCGTGGATTCAACATTTCCACCCGGCATTGCTCAATTTAATGAGCGGACGTCATCGAGACCATATTGCGCCAACGCGCCAAGCAGCGGATGGCGCGGAGGACCGCCGGTGAAGACGGCGATCCCGCCGGGATATTCGGCGGGCCAGGGCTGCTCGCGCGTGAGGTAGCGGATTCGCCGTGCGATTCCCGCTCCGCCGTCCACCCATGCGAGCCGCGGAAAGGCCCTTTCCAGTTCGTCGCTCAGGAGCGGGAAGTGGGTGCAGGCGAGGACAACCACATCCATTCTCTCGGCCTCCGGCTGCTCGAATAGCGGCATCGTCGCGCGCCGGACGTCGTCGACAGAGACCGCCTCCCCGGCGAGCTTGGCCTCGGCGAGCGCGACCAGGTCCGGTGAGCCGTAGCGAAGGACCGTGCACTGGCTTGCGAAGCGCTGCGCGAGATCATCCACATAGGGCTGGCGGATGGTCGCTTCGGTCCCGAGCACGCCGATGACGCCGCTCTTCGTCATTTCGGCCGCCGGCTTGATCGCCGGCACTGTACCGACCACCGGCAGGTCGAGCGCCGCCCGAACCTGGTCGAGCGCGATCGTGCAGGCGGTGTTGCAGGCGATCACGACCAGCCGCGGCTGGAATCGCTCGGCCAGGCGGCCAAGCAACGCCGGGACCCGGGCCGCGATCTCGGCTTCGGCTTTCGTGCCATAGGGATAACCGGCACTGTCGGCCGCGTAGATGATCGGCGCGGTGGGCAGCAGATCGCGCGTCGGGCCGAGCACCGACAGTCCGCCAACTCCGGAATCGAAAAAGAGTATGGGGGAATCCGGGTTCATTAGCGCCTGCATTTGACGGACGGCGATCTCGCCTGCAACTGTCCCGGCATGGGAGGGAATCCGCAAACCCAGCTGCTGCTGGCGCTCCTGATCGGCTATTTGCTCGGCTCGATCCCGTTCGGGCTGCTGCTCACGCGGGTTGCCGGAAAGGGCGACATCCGCAAAGTCGGCTCGGGCAATATCGGTGCCACCAACGTGCTCCGGACCGGTAACAGGTGGCTGGCGGGGGCGACTCTTCTCCTGGACGCCTTGAAGGCGACCGCGGCGGTGTTGATCGCTCGCGCCTTGTGGCCGGGGACCGAAACGTTCGCCGCGGCCGGCGCCTTGATCGGGCACCTTTATCCGGTGTGGCTGAAATTCCGGGGCGGAAAGGGCGTCGCGACCTATCTGGGCCTTCTCATCCCGCTGCTTTGGCCGGCGGCGATCGTCTACGCGCTCGTGTGGCTCGCCGCCCTGCTGCTCGTCCGGATTTCCTCGGTCGCGGGAATGCTCGCCGCCGTCAGCGCGCCGATTGCCGCGGCCGCGCTCGGCCAGAAGTCTCTCTTCCCGATGCTGCTCGGTTTCACCCTTCTCGTGCTGTGGCGTCACCACGAGAATATCGTCCGGCTTCGAGCTGGAACGGAACCGAGGATCGGGAAGAAACCTGGCTGACGATCTCCACGTGCGAATCCGCCTGTCGGGAGCGCCGAGCCGCGCCGTGCAATTGGGGTTGTTGGGACCCGACCTCAGGGGCCGGTTCGGCCGCCATGCCGGGAACCGGGTCAGCCTTGGACCCGCTTGACGAGGCGAATCCCCAAACCCCACTTGTACACGCGTATGCGTGAGGAAATCGCTTGAAGCTCGTCGTCGTCGAATCGCCCGCGAAGGCGAAAACCATCGAGAAATACCTGGGGCCGGGTTACCGCGTGCTGGCTTCGTTCGGGCATGTGCGAGACCTGCCCGCGAAGGATGGATCGGTCGATCCGGACCGCGATTTCGCCATGGAATGGCAGGTCTCGGCGGACCGCTCGAGACAGCTCAAGGCGATCACCGACGAGGCCAAGGGCGCCGATACCCTGATCCTCGCGACCGACCCGGATCGCGAGGGCGAGGCGATCAGCTGGCACCTTGCCGAGGTCCTCAGAAACAAGAAGGCGCTACCTGCGAAGGTACAGCGCGTCGCGTTCAACGCGATCACAAAGTCCGCCGTCACCGAGGCGATGGCGCATCCGCGCGAGCTCGATGAGGACCTGATCGACGCCTACAAGGCCCGGCGCGCGCTCGATTATCTCGTCGGCTTCACCCTCTCGCCGATCCTTTGGCGCAAGCTTCCCGGGGCGAAGTCCGCGGGCCGGGTGCAGTCGGTGGCGCTTCGGCTGATCGTCGATCGCGAGCGCGAGATCGAGATCTTCCGTCCACAGGAATATTGGTCGGTTACTGCCAGCTTCGAAGCGGATGGGCAGGGCTTCACCGCGCGGCTGGTCGAATTCGACGGGCGCAAGATCGAGCGGCTGACCATTGGCAATCGAGGGGATGCCGATCGCGCCAAGGCGGCGGTCGAGGCGGGCAGGTTTGCCGTCTCCTCGGTCGAGACAAAGCCATTCTCCAGAAACCCTCCGCCGCCGTTCACTACCTCGACCCTCCAGCAGGAGGCAGCGCGAAAGCTCGGCTTTGCCGCAAGCCACACGATGCGCGTCGCCCAGGGCCTCTACGAGCAGGGACTGATCACCTACATGCGAACGGACGGCGTCGACATGGCGCCCGAGGCGATCAGCGCCGCCCGCCGGACGATCGCGGAGCGCTACGATTCCGGATACGTGCCCGACCGGCCGCGCCAGTATACGACCAAGGCGAAGAACGCGCAGGAAGCGCACGAGGCGATCCGGCCGACCGATTTCTCGCAGCGCCGCGCAGGTTCGGGCGACCACGCGCGCCTGTACGAGCTCGTTTATAATCGCGCGCTCGCGAGCCAGATGGCGTCGGCGCGGCTCGAGCGCACCACGGTCGGGCTGTCCGACGGGACTGGGCGCGTCGTGCTTCGAGCGACCGGCCAGGCGGTGCTGTTCCCCGGCTATCTCGCGCTCTACGAGGAAGGGCGCGACGAAAAGGGCGACGATGAGGAGTCCGCCCGCATGCCGGTGCTTCGCGAAGGCGATTCGCCCGCCAAAACGGGTGTCGAGGCAACGCAGCATTTCACGCAGCCGCCACCGCGCTATTCCGAGGCCAGCCTCGTGAAGCGGCTCGAAGAACTCGGGATCGGGCGGCCCTCAACCTACGCGTCGATCCTGCAGACGCTCAAGGATCGCGAATATGTCCGAGTCGAGAAAGCGCGGTTCGTTCCCGAGGAAAGCGGCCGGCTCGTCACCGCCTTCCTCGAACGATTCTTCGAAAAATACGTCAGCTACGACTATACGGCCGAGCTTGAGGAGGAGCTTGACGACGTCTCGGGCGGCCGCCTGGAATGGCACAAGCTGCTCCAGGACTTCTGGCGCGATTTCCGGCCCAAGGCCGGCGAGGTCATGGAGCAGAAGCCGTCGGAGATCACCGCTGCGATCGACGAATTCCTCGCGCCGTGGCTGTTCCCGGACAAGGGTGACGGGACCGATCCGCGCCTGTGCCCGCAATGCGGCAACGGCCGACTGGCGCTTCGCGGCGGCAAATTCGGCGCCTTCATCGCCTGTTCCAACTACCCCGAGTGCAAATATACGCAGCGCTTCGGCCAGGGGGGAGGCGAAGGGCAGGCGAGCGAGGGGCCGCAGGATCTCGGCAATGGGATCGAGCTGAAGACCGGGCGCTTCGGACCGTATCTCGAACGGGACGGCAAGCGCGCCTCCATTCCGAAGGACATCTCCGTTGGCGACGTCGATGCCGACATGGCGGAAAAGCTGCTGTCGCTGCCGCGGGAGATCGGCCCGCATCCGGAAAGCGGGAAGTTGATCACGGCTTCGATCGGGCGCTACGGTCCCTATCTCGCTCACGACGGCAAATATGCGAAGCTGGGGTCGACCGCCGAGGTGTTCGAGACGGGCATGAACGCCGCTGTATCGAAGCTTGCCGATGCGGCGAGCGGGGGCGGACGTCAGCGGGGCGCATCGCGCGAGCCGATTGCGGTGCTGGGCAAGCACCCGACGAGCGGCGGCGAAATCAAGGTGATGGCGGGCCGCTACGGGCCTTACGTCACCGACGGCACGACCAACGCGACGCTTCCCAAGGCGATGGAGCCGAAGGCGGTGACGCTGGACGACGCAGTGCGCCTGATTGCCGAGCGCGCGGCGAAAGGACCGGTGAAAAAGAAAGGCGCGCGAAGGAAGAAGAAGGCCTAGCCGCAGGTTCTGCAGCCAGGGTTCTTCGGCAACCTGATCTTCCGCCACTCCAGGCCGAGGCCGTCGAACAGATAGAGATTTCCCGCAACGTCATCGCCGATCCCGACGACGGCTCGGATCGCCATCAAGGCGCCGAAGCTTCCAACCGTGGCAGCGAGCGCGCCCAGGACGCCCTGTTCGGCGCAAGTATCGCAATCGTCGCTGTCGAAAGCATCGCCGACGAAGCAGCGGTAGCAGGGCTTGTCCGCTTCCCAGCCGCGATAGAGGCCGATCTGGCCCTGGAACTGGACCGCGGCCGCTGAGACGAGGGGCATGTGGAGCCGGGTCGCTTCGTCGCTGACCGTCAGTCGGGTCGCGAAGTTATCGCTACCGTCGAGAACGAGATCGTGCCCGACGATCAGGTCTTCGACATTGGTGGCATCGAGCCGCTGTTGAACGGCAATCGCTTCAACCCGAGGGTTTAGGCCGCGTGCGAACTCGGCAGCGAGAACCGCTTTGGGTCGGCCAATCTGCTCGTCGCGGAAGATGGGTTGGCGCTGGAGGTTCGAACGCTCGATTGCGCCGTCGTCGATAATGGTGAGCTTGCCGACGCCGGCGCCGGCGAGGGCGGGAATTGCCGCGCTTCCGATTCCGCCCGCGCCGATGATTGCGACCGAAGCCGCCTTTAGCCTGCGCTGCCCGATGCCGCCGACCTGCGGCAAGACGATGTGCCGCGCGTAACGGTCGAGTTCGTCGTCGCTCAGGGTTGTCACCGGCCGGTGCTTCCGAAGCCCGCGCTTCCCCGTTCTGTGTCGCTGAGCTCTACCGCTTCCACGAAATCCGCACGAAGCACCGGCGCCGGGACCAGCTGCGCAATCCGCTCGCCGCGTCGAATCTCGAACGGTTCGCTGCCGAGGTTGATGAGGATCACTTTCACCTCGCCCCGATAGTCGCTGTCGATGGTGCCAGGCGTGTTGAGGCAGGTTATTCCGTGCTTTATCGCCAGGCCCGAGCGCGGGCGGACCTGCACTTCATATCCGCGCGGGATTTCGATCGCGAAGCCGGTCGCGACGGCATGACGCTCGCCCGGCTGTAAAATGAGATCTTCTGCAGCCCCGACGTCGAGCCCCGCGGCATCCACGCTGGCGTAACGGGGAAGGGGCAGCCCGCCGCCGTGCGGAAGCCGGGACAGCTTGATCTCGATCATTGAAGCTCCTTCGAAATTCGCTCGATAAGGCGGCGCGCGACCTCGTCCTTGCTCAATTCTGGCCAGTGCTCGACCCCGTCGCGGGTGACGAGGTGCACGCGGTTGCGGGGCCCGCCCATGACGTCGCCGGAAACGTCGTTGGCGACGATCCAGTCCGCGCCTTTCGCAACCTGCTTGGCGATCGCATTTTCGACGACATTGTTGGTCTCCGCCGCGAAACCGACGAGCAGTTGCGGCCGCCTGGGGCTGGCGGAAAGCTCGGCAAGGATGTCGGGATTGGGGAGGAATTGCAGCTTGGGCGGGCCGTCGGATTTCTTGAGCTTGGTTGCGGACGCCTCGACTCGCCAGTCGGCCACGGCGGCAACGAGCACCGCCACATCGGCGGGAAGTGCCTGCTCGACGGCTTCGGCCATCTGAAGCGCGGTTTCGACGTCGACCCGCTCGACGTCCGGCGGGGAGTCCAGTGCTACGGGTCCAGTGATCAAGGTGACCTGCGCCCCTGCCCGGGCTGCCGCTGCCGCGATCGCGAACCCCTGGCGTCCCGACGACCGGTTGGCGATCACCCGCACGGGATCGATCGGCTCGTGCGTCGGGCCGGCAGTGACGAGGACGCGCTTGCCTCCAAGGCTCACTTCAACAGGTCGCCGACCGCATCGACGATTTGATTCGGCTCGGCAAGCCGGCCGGGACCGAATTCGCCGCACGCCATCTCGCCCTCCGCCGGGTCGATGACCCGAACGCCGTCCGCCTTTAACTGTGCGACATTCCGCTGGGTGGCGGCGTGTTGCCACATGCGCACGTTCATCGCCGGAGCGATGACAACGGGCTTGTCCGTTGCGAGCAGCAGGGTCGTCGCAAGGTCATCGGCGAACCCGGCCGACATCTTCGCCAGCAGGTCCGCGGTCGCCGGGCAAACCAGGATGAAATCGGCCGAACGGGACAGCTGGATGTGGCCGATCTCGACTTCGTCCTTCAGCTCCCACAGAGAAGTGTAGACGGCGCTTTCGGCCAGGGTTCCAAGGCTCATCGCGGTGATGAAATGCTCGCCGCCTTTCGTCAGCACCGGAGTGACCTCATGCCCCGCCTTCTTCAGCAGGCGAACGAGCTCCAGCGACTTGTAGGCGGCGATGCCGCCGCCGACGATCAGAAGCACCTTGCTCATGCCTGCAGCCTTTGCCTCGCCTTCAATCCGGAGTCGAGTGAGGCGCTCGTCCGGCACCTGTTCGATGCGCGGGCGTTATGAGGCCATGAACCAGCTATTCACGCGTATCTCGAGCCGAATTTCGGCTTATGCGGGGAAAGCCGTCACCTTCCTCCTGGCGGTCCTGATCATTGTCATGTGGGGTGTGAGCGGGCCGCTGTTCCACTTTTCCGACACCTGGCAGCTCGTCGTGAATACCGGAACGACGATCGTCACCTTCCTGATGGTCTTCCTCATTCAGAACAGCCAGAACCGGGATTCCGCCGCACTCCAGGCAAAGCTCGATGAGCTGTTGCGCGCGGTTGAAGGCGCGCGCGAAAAGGATCTTGTCGGGGTCGAGCACCTCACCGACGATCGCATCGAGAAAATCCGCCAGATCGTCGAGAAGGACAGCAACTCAAACCATCGCATGGGTGGCGGGACGACGTCCCACGGCCGTTCAATTGGCGTCAGGTAATTCCGCTCAAATTAGCCAGGTGAGAAGCGCTCCAGCCGCGGCGGCAAGGATTCCAACGAGGACATAGCCGGACCAGCGCGGGGGCCTGACGGGCTCGATTTCGGGCAGCGGAGGCGCCGGCGGCGCCGCGCCCGGCGGCGGGTAATAATGGTCGAGCCGCTTGACGAGGTCGGGGAGCTTCTTGAATGCCCTGACGGTATCGACGATGCGGTCGGCGTAATAAGCTTCGGGTCCCAATTCCGAGCGCATCCATTCGCGCAGAAACGGCTCCGCAGTCTCCCACATATTGATGTCGGGATCGAGCTTGCTGGCCACGCCCTCGTTCATCACGATCGACTTCTGCAGGAGCAGCAGGTGCGGCTGCGTCGGCATGTCGAAGTCGCGGGTAATCGAGAACAGGCTCTCGAGCATCCGTCCGACCGAGATTTCCTTGACCGGAAGCCCGCGGATCGGCTCGCCCGCGGCCCGCAGCGCGGTCGCGAATTCGGCGACGCTGTGGTGCGCCGGAACATATTGCGCCTCGAAATGGATTTCGGCGACCCGCCGGTAATTGCCGGTGATCAGGCCGTACAGGATCTCGGCGAGCCAAACCCGCGCGCGCCGGTCGATCCGGCCCATGATCCCGAAGTCGATCGCCGCGATGCGCCCATCGGGGAGAGCGAAGAGGTTGCCGTGGTGAAGGTCGGCATGGAAGAATCCATCGACGATCGCCTGGCGAAGAAAAGCCCGGACCAAAGTCGCCGCCAGCGCGCTGCAGTCCTGGCCTTCGGCGATCAGCGCGTCGCGGTCGTTGAGCTTGATGCCCGGAAGCCACTCCAGGGTGAGCACTCGCCTCGCGGTCCGCCGCCAGTCGATTTCCGGCACGTAATAGCCGGGCTCCGCGACCATATTCTCCTTCAGTTCGGACGCCGAAGCGGCCTCTCGTTGAAGGTCGAGCTCGCGCGCGGTCCACAGCTTGAACTGCGCGACCACCCGTCGCGGCCGGAGGCGGGCCGCCTCGCCTCCCAGCGATTCCACCTGTGCCGCCGTCCACTCGTAGGTATCGATCGCACGCGCGAATTCGTCCTCGATTCCAGGCCGGAGCACCTTCACGGCCACGTCGCGGCCGTCGGCGGTCGTCGCGCGATGAACCTGCGCGATCGAGGCTGCTCCGATCGGCTCTGGGTCGAACGAACTGTAGAGTTGTTCGAGTGGCGCTTCGAACGAGCGTTCGATCTCTGCCTTGATTTCGGCGAATGGCGCCGGCGGGAGATTGTCCTGGAGCTTTGACAGGTTATCGGCGGCCTCGGCCCCGACGAGGTCGGGGCGGGTCGACAGGGTCTGACCAAGCTTGATCGCCGGCGGGCCGATTTCCTCGAGCGCGGCCGCATAGTCGGGATGGGCAGGGATCCGCGCCCCCAAGCGCGCAATCCGCGCAATCCGGCGAACCTCCGGCGGGGTCAGCGGATCCTTCTCGATCCCGGTCAGTGCGCCGTGTCGAGCGAGGGTGCGGCCCCACTTCAAAAGCCGCCAGAGATGGACTGGAGACGCGGTCAACTCAGATCTTCCACCCCGACCAGATGCACACCAGGCCGCCGAGGATCGGCTCGGCCCTGGTCTGGCAGAAGCCGGCCCGTGCGACCATCATTCGGAACTGTTCCGGCCTGGGGAACCGCCGGATCGATTCGACGAGATAGCGATAGCTTTCCTCGTCCCGTGCGACGGCTTTTCCGACGCGGGGGATCACCTTGTCCGAATAGCCCTCGTAGAGATCTGCAAAACCAGGCCACTCGCTGGTCGAAAATTCGAGGCAGAAGAAACGCCCGCCGTGCCTTAGGACGCGGTGCGCTTCCTTCAGCGCCGAAGGAATGTCGGTGACGTTCCTGATGCCAAAGGCGATCGTATAGGCATCGAACGTCGACGCCTCGAAGGTGAGAGCCTCGGCATTCTCCTGCTTCCACGACAGTCCCTCGAGCCCGCGCGCCTTCGCACGCTCCATTCCGACCGCAAGCATGTCGACGTTGATGTCGGACACGGTGACCTGGGAGCCGCGCCGCGCCATGCGGAAAGCGACGTCTCCGGTACCTCCCGCCATGTCGAGGATCTGCTCTCCCCGCCTCGGCTTCACCCGGGCGACGAAACGGTCCTTCCACAACCGGTGAAGGCCCCCCGACATCAAATCGTTCATGAGGTCGTACCGCCGGGCCACCGAGCTGAAGACGCGGCCGACGCGGCGGGTCTTTTCCTCGGGGCTGACGAGTTCCTCGCCGAAATTCACCTGATCGCTCATAGCGCTCGCCTCTAGCGGCCTTGGCGAGGGTCCGCCATATCGTCGCCGTGCCAGAGCTTCCCGAAGTCGAAACAACGGTCCGCGGCCTCGAAAAGGTGCTGCTTGGACGGCGCGTCGCCAGGGTCGAGCTTCGCAGGGCCGACCTTCGCCGGGCCTTTCCGCCCGACCTCGGCCAGCGGCTGACGGGCGCGAAGGTCACCTCGCTCGGCCGGCGCGGCAAGTTTGGGCTGATCCATACGGATCGGGGCGACACGCTCATTTTCCACCTGGGCATGTCGGGAAAGTGGCGCGTCGACCCGCCCGAGCTCCATCCCCACGATCACCTGCTGATCGAGACGGAGGAAGGGCGGCACCTTGCGCTCAACGATCCGCGCCGGTTTGGCTCCTTGGACCTGGTTCCCACCGGACAGGTGGAGGAATGGGGCCCCCTGGGCGAGCTCGGGCCAGAACCGACGGAGCTCGATTCCGGCTCGCTTCGGGAGCGGCTCCGGGGGCGAAGCGCGCCGATCAAGCCCCTCCTGCTCGACCAGCGGATCGTCGCCGGCCTTGGCAATATCTACGCCTGCGAGGCGCTCCACCGCGCCCACATCAATCCCCGCCGGGCTGCAGGCCGGCTGTCCCGCGACAGCATCTCCCGCCTTGTCGTCGCCATCCGCGAGGTGATCGCCGAAGCGATCGAGGCGGGCGGCTCGACGCTTCGCGACTATGCCCGGCCGGATGGCGAGCTTGGCTATTTCTCGAAACGCTTCGCTGCCTATGATCGCGAGGGAGGGACATGCGCTTGCGGCGGGACGGTGCGGCGCATCGTCCAGGGCGGGCGGTCGACTTTCTATTGTCCCAAGTGCCAGCACTAAAGTTGACCCGAATCGCCTGTCCTTGTAGAGGAGCCCACATATCGGCGCGGGGGCCCGTCCTCCGGCGCCGCTTTTTCATGAACCGAGGAAGTTTGTAGAAATGGCGAATACGCCGCAAGCCAAGAAGCGAATCCGTCGCAACGCGAATCGTGCGACGATCAATCATGCGCGAATCAGCCGCATCCGCACGTTCGTGAAACTGGTCGAATCGGCCCTGGATGCCGGAAAGAAGAAGGAAGCCGCCGAGGCGCTCAAAATGGCACAGCCGGAGCTCGCGCGCGGAGTCGCCCGTGGGGTCATTCACAAGAATACTGCCTCGCGGAAATTGTCGCGCCTGTCCAAGAGGGTTGCCTCGCTGGGCTGATACGGCCTCGCAGGAACACGCTCTAAACGGGCCGTCGGGTGAACCGGCGGCCCTTTTCATTGGGGACTTTCAAAAAACGTAGGAATCTCCGCGATTCGCGCGATTACCTCGAAGTTAACCATAAAAAATTTGGCAGTTTTCCGGGGCTGTGGCGCGTTTCTCTCAGTTTTCCGTGTCAAGATCATTTATTTCACTTCCGTGAAAAATGGGGTCTTGAAACCTTTCGCGGGCAGTCTCAGAAACAGCGTTCCGAGGCGCGAATCCGCGCCGGGGGCAAGAGAGACGAGAGGCTTAACTGCGCGCGACTCGCATCGCGGGCGACGGAATCCTTTTGTCCTCGCCAGGGGCAGCTGACGGGAGGCGCTAGCCAGTGCAAGGCGGACGGACGGACTCATGCCAGCTCGATGACCCTAAGGTCGTCGCACCGCTCGAGGCAGCATGGGAGTCGATCCGCACAGGCCTTCGACGGGACCTTGGCGCGCGCACGTTCGACGGCTGGCTGAAGCCGGCTCTTCTCGGCGATTTCGACCCCGACAGCGGTACGCTCGACCTGGTCATGCCGAGTCAGTTCATGGCCGACTGGGTGCGCTCGCATTTCGGCGAGCGGCTGGCGCTGGCGTGGAAGACGACATTGCCCATTGTCCGCGACGTCCGGATCGTCACGACTTCCGACGCGCCGCGTCCGGCACCGCTTCTGGTGCTCGAAGAAGTCCCGGCTCGTCCCGAGCGCGACCCGTCCGCTCCGAACTTCGATCCGCGCTACCGCTTCGAAAGCTTCGTCGTCGGAAAGGCCAACGAAGTCGCCGCCACTGCGGCCCGGACCCTGGCCACGGCCGACCAGGTCAGCTTCAATCCCCTGTTCATCCATGGCGGCACCGGGCGCGGCAAGACCCACTTGCTGCACGCGATCGGCCACACGTTCGAAGAACGTTACCCGGCCGCCCGAATCGTCTCGATGTCGGCCGAGAAATTCATGGTCGAGTTCATTCGGGCATTGAAGGAAAATGACACGATCGGATTCAAGGGCCGGTTGCGGGGCGCCGATCTCCTGCTCATCGACGACGTCCAGTTCATTGCCGGCAAGGATTCGACGCAGGAAGAGTTCTTCCACACGATGAACGAGATCATCGGCGCCGGTAAGCGGCTTGTGATCACGTCGGACCGGGCACCGCAGGACCTCGACGGGATCGCGCCGCGAATCCTTTCCCGACTGTCGTGGGGGCTGGTCGCGGATATCAACGCGGCGGATTTCGAGCTTCGCTACAACATCATCGTCGCCAAGCTCGCGCTTCTCCCAGCAGTGGAGATGCCGCGCAGCGTGATCGAGTTCCTCGCGCGCCGGGTGACGTCGAGCGTCCGCGAGCTCGAAGGGGCGCTCAACCGCATTGCGGCTTATGCGATGATGACCGGCCGCGAGATCGACGTCGCGTTCGTCGAGGAAGTCCTCGCCAACGTGCTGCGGGCGAACCAGCGTCGGATCTCGATCGATGAAATCCAGACGCAGGTCGCCGAGCATTACCGCATTCGCAAGGCCGAAATGACGTCGGCGCGACGGGCCCGCGAAGTCGCCCGTCCGCGGCAGGTCGCAATGTATCTGTCGAAGCAGCTCACGCCCAAGTCGCTGCCCGACATCGGCAGGCGCTTCGGCGGTCGGGACCATACGACGGTCATCCATGCGGTCCGCCAGATCGAGAAGTTGCGCGCCAGCGATTCCGAGCTCGACGCGGACATCCGCCTGTTGACTCGTCAACTCGAGGGCTGATTCCCGTCCATTCGTCCCGCTGGCGCCGACAGCCGGTCGTACGAGGGAAAGCATTGTGGGCCGATGCGTTGGCGCAAGATGCGGGGATTTGACGGAGGTTGAGTATGCCGACGAAAAAGACCGACAACAGCCATAGCGGCAAAATGGGCGCGAGCTCGGGCCGTTCGAGCAGCAGCAAGACCCATTCGGATTCCAGCCGCAGCTCGTCGAGCCGCGGGCGTTCGAGCAAGGGCGGCACGAGCCGAAGCAGCCGCTGAACAGATTGCGGTGGATGGGATTTGGCGTCCGGGCTTCACCGCCCGGGCGCCTTTCAATTTTGGGCGTGGCCGCGAAGCGCCTTCGACAGCGCCTCGGACAGCGTCGCCAGGCGATAGGGCTTGAGGATCACCGGCCGGCCTCCGGCGCCGGTCTCGGCGATTTCCTGGCTATAACCGGTCGCCAGGACGACAGGCAGCTGCGGCTTTTCGAGAGCGAGAATTTCCGCGAGCTTCAACCCGCCCATGCCTGGCATGACGACATCCGAAAACACGATGTCGAAATCCTGGCTGCGGGCCAGCTCAAGCGCCTGTTCTCCCGATGATGCACGTGTGACCTCGTGGCCGAGCTCGCTCAGCAGGGCCTCGGCGAAGGCGCCGACCTCCGCATTGTCCTCGACCACGAGGATTGAAGACGATTCCTGTTCCGGCAGGGCGCCCGCTCTGACAGCCGCGCTCACCACCGATTCGTCGGTTTCGACGCACGGCAACATGAGCCTGATCGTTGTTCCCTCACCGGGCTTGCTTTCGATGCTGGCCTCGCCCCCCGATTGCGTGACGAAGCCATAGACCTGGCTAAGCCCAAGGCCAGTTCCCTTGCCCGTGCCCTTGGTGGTGAAGAATGGCTCGAACGCCCGGTCCAGGGTCTCGGCGTCCATGCCGCGCCCAGTGTCGGAAATCTCAACCGCGACCATTCGCCGGGGTCCTTCTCGCGAAAGGCTCTCGGTGCGCATGGTGAGCGTGCCGCCATCCGGCATGGCGTGGTGCGAATTGGTTGCGACGTTGAGGATCGCCGACTGCAGCTGCGCCTTGTCCACCTCGACTGTGCAGCCGTCCGCGGTGAGATCCAGGACCAGTTCGATTCGTTCCCCGATGGTCCGGTCGATCATGTCCTCCATGTCGCGAATGAGAGTGTTGATCTCGACATGCTCCGGCTTGAGCGGCTGCCGGCGAGCGAAGCTCAGCAATTGCGACGTCAGCGAAGCGGCATTGTTGCTCGCCTGCACGATCGCTTTTGCGAACCTCAGCCGCTTGGCATCGGGAAGGTCCGGCCGGCACAGCATGTCCGCCGAACCCTGGATGACCGTCAGCAGATTATTGAAGTCGTGAGCGATGCCGCCGGTCAGCTGGCCCAACGCCTGCATCTTCTGGCTCTGCCGAAGCTGCTCCTCGGCCTTGGCGCGCTCCTCCATCTGCTCTTCCAGGAGCTCGTTCGCCTGGCCAAGCGCATCGGCCCGGTCGGTGAGCTCCCGGTTCGCTTCGCGCAATTGGGCTTGCGCAATGCCCAGCCCGGTGACCACGAGCGCAGCTACAAACGCAAGCACGAACAGGAGGCTGTAGCGCGTGAACCTGCGCGATCCGGCCTCGCGATCGACGTCGAGGTAGATCGTGCCGACCCGTTCACCGGCTTTCTCCACCGGTGCGCTGACCCGCATGGCGTTCGTGCCGGGCTGTGGGAGCGTCACGATCGTCTCGGGAACCGGCGCCCCACTGCGGTCATATCCGGCGATGGCTCGACCGTTCCGGTTGTAGACTGCAACCATTCGAACCTGGTTGTTCACCCTGAAGGCGTTGACCGATTCCTGGGCGGCGACCGGGTCGTCGAAGTCGAGTGGGGCGGCCTCCGAAGCGGCGAGGATGTCGACCAGTCCCTGCACCTGTTCGAGACGGTCCCGGCCGTAGCTGACATTATATTCGAGGATGATGGCGATCCCGGCGAGCAGGATCAGGATCGCGGCCCCGAAAACGGCGATCGGCGCGGTCCGCCATTTTCCCCGGATGATTTGCCTCATCGTTGCTTCACGCCGATCGCGAGCGCCAGCAATCGGGAGCTGATCGCGATCTTGTCCAAGGAGGCCTCGGCTTCGTCGATGTAGAAGCGCACGCGGCCATCCACGACGGTGAAATGGATGATGCCCCGCGATCCTCCGTTGCGGGAATCCGTGACGGTCAGGACTGGCTTGCCGCGGAGCGCCGCCAGCATCTGTCCAACCGACTGGCCGTGGTTGCCGGCTACATAGGCGATGTGGCAATCGCCGGCGCCGGCAACGGAATCGAGGTGGCGGACGACGATCCTTCGTCCGTCCACCGATTGGGTCCTCGCCGCCGAATCCACACCGCCGGCGAACGGATCGTCGCCAACCACACAGAGCACAAAGGGATTCGAGCCGCTGGGTGCGGCCAAAGGCGGCCAGGTCACATAGCGCGCAAAACGCGGCAGGAAGGCGGCCTTCACGTCCGCGTCGGAGACGGCTGCGCTGGAAGGAAAGGCCGCGGCCAGAACAGCCGCACCAAGAAGCGTCGCGACGATTTGGCCGCCCCACCGCATCAGAAGGTCACGCGAGTCCCGAGAAGGATGCTCCGCTCGGGGAGTTGCGCCGCGCCGTTGTTGCTCTCCTGGTGCAGGTGGTGGAGCAGGTTGCTGCCGTAAAGATAAAGCTCGAGTTGTCGGGTCAGCCGGTAGGCGAGCTTCCCGCCGAGTTCGACATAGGACCCGAGCTCAGGCGCCTGGTCGATCTTGCCGACGGCGCGGGCTTGCAGATTGAGCTGCAGGCGCGGCGCAAGGTCGAACTCGGATCGGGCCCGGACCTGCCATTTGGGGTCGCTGCCGAGCGAGTTGAATGGAATGAGGTCGATATGCCCGGCCTTCAGATGGAAATCCTTCCAGAGGGTCGAGCCGCCAAGCCACAGCCGCCAAATCGGCGTGACCTGCATCGTTGCCCAGGCCTCGATTCCATAGGTCCTGCCTTTCCAGCCGTTCTTCAGCTGGAACGGAGGGGTGCCGTCCGTCGCGAACTCGGTCGTCCGGATGTCGTCATAGAAATTGAGGAAAGCGGAAATCGACAGGCTGGTCGAACGGCTCGGCTGCCCGCGGTAACCAGCCTCGAGGGCAACCAGCTTCTCGGACGTGAAATCCGGGGCCGGGTCGAGGAAGCCCGGCGCTTCGAGTTGACGGTCGATGCGCGAAGGCGTGCGCACGGCTCGCGAGACCGCGGCCCAGACGAGATTCCGCTGGTTGGGCTGCCACGCGATTCTCAGGTTCGGAAGGAATTGCCATCCGACGAAGGTCGACTTTTCGAGCTTTACGCCAGCTACCACGTCGAGGGTGGGCGCAACGCTGAAACGATCCTGGGCGAAGACATTGTAGACCCAAAGCCTTCGGCTGTCGGGGACGAGCTCAAAGATGTTGAGGTTGTTGACGAACAGGTCGCGGGTCGTGCGAATGCCGCCGCCCGCGACGATCTGATGACGGCCGGTGGCAATATTGACCTGGCCCTGTCCGTCGACCGTTTTCACCGAATCGACTACGTCCGTGAATTCGCGGCGAAAGTCGTCGTAATAGGCCTGGACCTGAACCGCGCTCGACGAGCTCAACGCACGGTTCCACCGCGCGAGGATGTTCCCGCCCCTGGCATTATCCCCGGCCAGCACGTCGGCGTCGGTACGGAAGAGGTCGCCCTGGACGGTGAAATGATCGCCTTCGTTTCCGAAGTCCGACCGGAAACCACCCTGCCAGCCGCGATAGTCGTCGTCGACTTCGGGCCTTCCCGGAGCGGCCGGAAATCCCTGGGTGTCGTGCCAGTCGGCATAAACCCGCATTGCGCCCGACCGGCCGATCGGGAAGCCGTATCGAAGGCCCGCCGTCCGCTCGAGCGCTCCCGCCGTGACCCGCGCGAGCCCGCCGATCGTATCCTCGGCGTCCTTGGTCGTGATATTGATGACGCCATTGACCGCGTTGGGCCCGTAAAGGGTCCCCCCGGGGCCGCTGATCACCTCGATCTGCTCAATGTCCTCCAGCAGTGGTGAGTGCAGGTTCCAGAAAACCGACGAGGCGAGCGGCGTGTAGATCGTTCGGCCGTCGATCTGCGCCAGGACCTTGTTGCCGGCCTCGAGGCCGTTGAAGCCGCGTGCCGAGATTGCATACTGGGCGGCGTCGATTCGCTGGACCTGGAGGTTGGGCGCGAGCCGAAGCGCTTCGGGCAGCGAGGTGACCCCGGAATCGACGATATCCTTGTTGGTGATGACATAGAGCGCCGTCGGGGCCGAGCTTAACGGCTCCTCGGTCTTCGAGGCCGATCGGACCTGGATCCGCGCAAGTTGCTCGATCGTGAGATTGGCAAGATCCTGGGCATCGACGCCTTGCTCGGCGCGCGCGGACGAGCCGAACGCGAAATAGAAGACGCACGCGCCGATTCCCAAAGTTCGTCGCATTTTCAAATACCCGCCGGTTCCCAGATTCCCCCCGGCGCGGGCTTTGTGACGACTTCGCCGCCGGCGTGCAAGGTCTGGTGGCGGGCGCGCATCGCCTTGGATCACGCGCCGATTGGGTGCGGCCCTATTTCTCCCGCCGGGCTTTTCTCGCCGGCCAGTGGGACCAGAGAAACCACCCGGCTCCGGCGAGGAGAAGCAGGACGATGACGATATCGAAAGTATGGAAGAGGCTTCGAAGCTCGGGGTCGGAGTTCCAGCGATCGCCGAGCGTGTAGCCGACGTGCGCCAAAACGTAGCACCAGATCCACGAACCGACGAAGGTATAGAGCTGGAACGGAAGCATCCGCATCCGCGCAAGGCCCGCCGGAAAGGCGATGAAGGTGCGGACGACCGGGAGCAGTCGGCCGATGAAAACCATGACGCTCCCGTAGCGCGCGAACAGCCGTTCCGCGCGTTCGAGGTCGGATGTGCGAATGAGAACGTAGCGCCCCCATCGTTCGATGACGGGCCGCCCGCCATAAACGGCGACATAATAAGCCACGGTCGAACCGAGGTTGCAGCCGATCGCGCCGGCGGTTGCTGCACCGATGAGGGTGAACCGGCCGGTTGAGACGAGATAGCCCGCGAACGGCATGATGATTTCGGAAGGTAATGGGATGCACGCCGATTCGATTGCCATCAGCAGCGCGACGCCGACGTAGCCGCCGGCCGAGATGACGGCGACAATCCAGCCGGCGAGAAAGCCGATGATCCGTTCGATCATGCTACACCGTCAGTCGGCAAGGCCGACGGCGGACTTGGCCCGCGCGAGAACGGGAGCCCCGATCTCACTGGCCCGAGCGGCACCCACGGCAAGGATTCGGTCGAGCTCCGCGGGATCGCCGCGCAGCTCTTCGAGCCGGTTTCGGATCGGCCCGATGAGCTCGACCAGCACATCCGCGAGCGCAGGCTTGAAGGCGCCGAAGCCCTGTCCTGCAAACCGTGCAAGCACCTCATCCACGGTTTCGCCGGTGACCGCAGCGTAGATGCCTACCAGGTTCTTGGCTTCGGGGCGGCCGTCGAGCTCGGCGGGATCGTCGGGAAGGGGTTCGGCATCGGTCCTTGCCTTGCGAATCTTTTGCACGATCGTCTCGTCGCTGTCCGTCAGGCTGATCCGGCTCATGTCAGAAGGATCGGATTTGGACATTTTGGCTTTGCCGTCGCGAAGGCTCATCACCCGCGCCGCCGTGCCTCCGCCGATGAAGGGCTCGGGCGGAATGAAAAGATCGACCTCAAAATCGTTGTTGAACTTGAGTGCGATGTCGCGGGTCAGTTCCACGTGCTGTTTCTGGTCCTCACCCACCGGCACGTGGGTTGCCCGGTAAAGGAGGATGTCGGCGGCCTGGAGGACCGGATAATCGAACAAAGCGACGGACGCGCCCTCGCGGTTCTTTCCCGCCTTGTCCTTCCATTGGGTCATTCGGTTGAGCCAACCCATCCTCGCGGTGCCGTTCAATATCCAGCACAGTTCCGAATGGGCGGGCACCGCGCTTTGCGCGAAAAGCGTGGATTTCCCCGGATCGATTCCGCTGGCGATCAGCGCGGCGGCCATTTCCCGGCGATTGGAGCGCAGCACGTCCGGCGCGATATAATCGGACAGCGAATGGAGGTCGGCGAGGAAGAACAGGCATTCGGCCTCGTCCTGCATCCGCACCCATCGCAAGATCGCACCGAGCAAATTGCCGAGGTGAAGCCCGCCGGTCGGCTGGATTCCGGAAACTACGCGTGTGGACGTCTTGCTTGTCATGCTCCGCGGGCGCGCCTGGTTAGAAGTTTCAGATCGTCGAGGACGAACGCTCCCGTCAGGAAGCACGCAATCGCGTAGACGACAACGCCAGCTGTGACGAGGGCGATCAGGCCTGCGCCGCGATGGAGGATCGAGCCTGTGAGATAGGGGTCGATCGCGGGCGCGACAAAGAACAGCGCCGCGCCCATCAATAGCGAAGCGAAGGCGAGCCTTGGCACCCGCCGGCGAAGCCGTGCGTCCGCCTCGAAATGGCCGCGCTTCCTCAGCGTTCGATAGAGCATCCAGACGTTGACGCTCGAGGCGATCGCCGTCGCCAGGGGCGGCCCGACATGGCCGAAGCCGTAGCGCCCGAACACAGGAATGAAGACGATGTTGCCGATCAGGTTGATGCCGACGGACTGCACCGCGAAGCGGACGGGCGTCTTCGTGTCGTGGCGTGCATAATAGCCGGGTGTCAGGACCTTCACGAGGACGTACGAGGGCAGGCCGAGCGAGAAGGCGGAAAGGGCCCAGCTGCATCGGATGCTGTCGATTTCGGTGAAGCGGCCGTGCTGGAACAGCCCGCGGATGATTGGCTCCGAAGCGAAAATGAAGGCGATAGTCGCGGGAAGGGTCAGGAACAGCGCCAGCTCGATCCCGCGATTCTGCGTCTGCATGGCCTCGGTCCCTCTGTCCTGGCTCAGCTGCCGCGAAATGGTCGGGAGAAGGATGGTGCCGAGCCCGATGCCGATGAGGCCCAGGGGAAGCTGGTTCAGGCGGTCGGCATAATAGATATAGGAGATCGAGCCAGGATCGAGGAGGCCGCCGGCAAGCGCGGTGGACACCGCTAGGTTCACCTGCACCGCGCCGGCGCCGATCGCGGCCGGAAGGATCAACTTCAGGAGCTGGCGGACGTCGTCGTCGAGGCGCGGGCGCTTGATCGCGAGCCTCACGCCGGACTGCTTGCAGGCGAGCATCAGCCAGCCGAGCTGGAGCACGCCGCCGACCGTGACCGATATCGCCTGCGCGCGGGCGGTCTCGTACGCATCGTGACCGTGGAAGAACCACAGAGCGGCGATCATGGAGATGTTGAGCAGGATCGGCGCGGCCGCATTGACCCAGAATTTGTCGAGCGAGTTGAGGATTCCGCCGAGCAGCGAAGCGAGGCTGATCAGCATCAGATAGGGAATGGTGATCCGCGACAGGGTCACGGCGAAAGCGAACTGCTCCTGTGTTGGGTTCTTGAATCCGCCCGAAAGGCCCCAGGTGATCGGCCATGCGGCGATCAGCATCAGCGCGGTGAAGACCAGCAGGACCGGGAACAGCACGGCCAGCGTCTGCTCGGCGAAGCGAAGGCCCGCGCCCACGTCATCCGCTTCGCCGACCTTGCGATTGAACATCGGGATGAAAGCGGCCGAAAACGCCCCTTCCGCGAACAGTGCGCGAAACATGTTCGGCAGCCGGAAGGCGACAAAGAAGGCGTCGGAGGCGAAGCTCGCCCCGACATAGGACGCCTGGAGCGTATCGCGGACGAGCGCAAGAACGCGGCTCACGAGGGTAAGCCCGCCGACTGATCCAAGCGAACGGGCGAGGTTCATGGCTTAAATTCCCCCGCTGCTTTAGGAGTTCAGCCCTCGCCGGAGCCTTCGCCGGCCGTAGCTTCCGCGGGAGCTTCTCCGGCTTCATCGCCCTGCTGCTGCGAGGCCTGGAGTTGCGCCATATAGGCTGCGCCGAAATCGATCGGCTCGAGAAGGAGCGGCGGGAAGCCCATGTTCTGGATCGATTCGCAGATGATCTGGCGGGCGAACGGAAACAGCAGCCGCGGCGCCTCGACCAGCAGGAAGGGCGGAATCGCTTCTTCCGGGAAGTTGCGGATTCCAAAGAGCCCGGCGAACGTCAGGTCGACGAGGAAATGAACGCCGCTCTGCGACTGGGCGCGAACCTCCATCTTCATGGAGACTTCCTTGACCTCGTCGGAGACATTCTCGACGCCGAGATTGAAATTGACCTCGACGCTCGGCTGGTCCTGCCACTGGAACACCTGCGGCGCGCTCGGGCTCTCGACGGAAAGGTCCTTGATATATTGCGCGAGGGTCGCGGCCTGCGGCTCGGTCGCAGCGGCGTCGGAGCCGTTGCCGGCGTGATTGGGATCCTGTTGAGCCATGTCATTTGCCTTAAACCGGATGGGGGGCGGACCCGGATCAGGCCGGGTGCGTTCTTCGCCACGGCGCCTAGCAGTCGGTAAAATGCGGTGCAATGGCGAGGAGACGTTGAATGCGGGCTTTGAATCTGGCCTGTGCCCGCATTATGTTCGTTTGAGAAACTGGATCTGGATCGAGCAGAGTTGACTGTCATCATCATCCTGGCGCTCGTGGCGCTTTTCATCGGCCTCAGGCTGTACAGCGTGCTTGGCGAGCGCACCGGGCATGAACAGCAGCCGATCCTGAAGCCCGCCGATCCCGACACGCGTGTCGACAGGCCGGCGCCTCCGGCGACGCCTGCCCCCCAGCCGCAGGCCGACTCGGCCGATCTCGCTTATCTTCCGACGGCGGGTCCGGGAGTCCGCGCCCTTCTCGCCGCGGATTCCTCGTTCGACGTGGCGCAATTCATCGAGGGCGCGCAGGCCGCTTACAGGATGATCCTGGAGGCTTTCTGGAGCGGCGATCTCGACAAGCTGCGGCCCCATGTCGCGGACAATGTCTATGACGCCTTCGCCTCCTCCGTGAAGCAACGCCGGGACGAAGGGCTCGTCCTCGAGAACAGGCTCGTCCACATCGAGCAGGCGTTGGTTTCGGCGGCATCGATCGAGCAGACGGTCGCCTTCGTGACCGTCCGGTTCGAGGCCGATATCGCCGCCGTGACCCGCAACAAGGATGGCGAGGTCGTGGCCGGATCGATGAGCGATGCGGTCCAGACCCGCGACCTGTGGACCTTCCGCCGCGACATCGCTTCGCGCGATCCCAACTGGCTTCTCGTCGAGACCGACGAGGAAGAGTGAGGGGCTGGCTCAGAGGGCTCGCCCTCGCGTCCTTCGCGCTCCTGGCCGCCTGCGCCACCAGGCAGGTCGCCCCGCCGCCGCCCACGCAGCCGCCGGTCCAGCCGCAGCCGCTTCCGCCCCCGGTGCCGCCGCCCCCGGCAAATGCCCTCGCCGCGGGGGTGAGCCTGTCAGCGCCGGCTGTCCTCAGCGAGGCCGACGCCGGCCAGGCCCTCGCGGCCTTCCGGCTGAGCTGCAATTCCGTCACCAGGCGCACCGACAAATCGGGGCTGACGAACCCCGCGGACTGGACCGCCGTCTGCTCGCAGGCTTCCTACGTGCAACCGGGCGGAGCGGCGGCTTTCTTCCAGAACGCGTTCGACTGGGTTCGAATCGGCGATGGAAAGGCATTTGCAACCGGCTATTTCGAGCCCGAGATCCCGGCCTCGCCTGTCCAGGCGCCGGGTTACACCGTCCCGATCTACGTCACTCCGCCCGACCTAACGCGCTGCACCTTGCCGACGGGGCAGACCGGCCGGGGCCGGATCGACGAAAACGGTCAGTGCGTCCTCTATTTCTCGCGCGCCGAAATCGAGAACGGGGCACTCGCCAACAAGGGTCTGGAGCTTGCCTGGGCGGCCGATCCGGTCGATCTCTTCTTCCTTCAGATCCAGGGCTCCGGACGGCTTCGCTATCCGGATGGGACGCTCGTTCGAATCGGGTACGCGGAGCAGAATGGCCGCGACTATGTTGCCGTCGGGCGGCTGCTTCGCGAACGCGGAATCCTGCCGCCCGGTGGGGCCAACATGGAATCGATCGTCGGCTGGATGCGCGCCAACCCCGACCAGGCGCGCGCGCTGATGCAAGAGGATCTTTCGTACATCTTCTTCAAGGTGCTCAATGGCCCCGGTCCGCTCGGAGCGCTGGGAATTCCAGTGACTGCGCGGGCGAGCGTGGCCTCCGACCCGAATTTCATCCCGCTTGGGTCCCCGGTGTTTCTCTCGCTCGACCGCCCCGAAGCTTCCGGAATCTGGGTTGCCCAGGATACCGGCGGAGCGATCAAGGGCGCCAATCGCGTGGATACCTTCTGGGGTGCGGGCGACGCGGCGAAGAGGATCGCCGGAGGAATGTCGGCCAAAGGGCAGGCGCTGGTGCTCATTCCCCGGGGCAGCGCCGCTCGTGCGACCGCTCAGCACTGACGAAAAGGCGCTTTGGGATCGCGTTGCGGCGACCATCCGCCCGCTGTCGAGGGAAGCGGTCGGCGCCGGACGTGCCGATGGGGAGGAGTCGCCCAACGCGTTAGAAAATCGGCGTTCCCCCAAGCCAGCCCCGATCCGTCAACCGCCCGCACCGGCGCCTCCACCCAGGACAGCCGGGCTTTCGGCCACCCTGGACTCGACATGGGACCGGCGCCTGCGATCCGGCGATGTTCAGCCGGACCGGGTCATCGACCTTCACGGCATGTCTCTCGACCGGGCCTGGAGTGCCATCGATGCGGGACTGGAGCGCGCGATCGTCGCGGGACAGCGGGTCGTGCTGCTGATCACCGGCCATTCCCGTCGCGGCGATCCGCCGATCAAACGGGGCAAGATTCGCGCTGCGGTCCACGACTGGCTTGAGGCGTCGCGGCATGCCTCGCGAATCGCCGCAGTCCGAGGAGCGCACGGACGCCACGGAGGCGCCGGGAGCCTGTACATTATTTTGCGCCGGGATCGGTCGAAATCCACGCTTTCTTAACCCTGTCAATTTAACCCGAATGCCTAAGACGGATCAGCCGTCGGACGGGGCGCGAAACCACCGATGCAAGCAGGCACGGCCCAGAAGATCAGCAACGCGATCCTTTCGACCGCGGCTGGGGTCGCTTCGTTTTTCTTTTCGCTGTGCGCGCTCCTCTACATCACGGAGCTCGACGCGAAGATCCTCGCCGCGCTCGTCGCCGGCGCATTCTGCCTTCTCATCAGCTACATCGCGTCCGAGCGCCCCAATAGCGAAAGCGCCCGTGCCCTGGCCGCTCTCGGCGATCGGTTGCTGGCGGTCGAAGATGGCGACCTGGTTTCGCCAGCGCCCCCGATCGTCCGCCGGACGATGCCGAAAGTCGCCGCGGCGGTGGATACATTGTTCGCGGAGGTTCGAGCCTCGATCGAAAATGCCCACGCGCTCGGCATGTACGATCCGGTGACGTCGCTTCCCAACCGGCTTCATTTCCGTTCGGAAGCGGACAAGCTGTTGGGCGATGTTCCCGAAGGCGCCCGGGCGGCGATGCTGTTCGTCGACCTCGACCGGTTCAAGAACGTCAACGACAGCCTCGGCCATGCTCGCGGCGACCAGCTGCTGATCATGGTCGCCAACCGGCTGCGCGTCGTGGTCACCGCCGAGCTCAACGAAAGCGCTGCCCGGCGGCCGTTGCTGGCGCGCCTTGCCGGCGACGAGTTCACCATCTTCTTCCCGCAGATCGAATCCGTCGACGACGTCGAGCGGGTCGCGCGCCGAGTGGCTCTCGCGATCGCCGAACCGTTCGAGCTTTACGGCCACAGCGTCGATATCGGCGCTTCGATCGGCGTCTCGGTCAGCCCCGATCACGGGGTCAGCATCGAATCCCTGATGCGTGCCGCCGATATCGCCATGTACCGGGCCAAGTCGCGCGGGGGCGGGCAGCATTGCCTGTTCAACGACGAACTTGCCGCCGAATATCATCAGAAGATCGAGACCGAGAAAGCGCTGACCGAGGCGGTCCAGCGCGGAGAATTCCGGCTTGCACTGCAACCGCAGCTGAGCCTGACGACCGGCGAGATCGCCGGTGCTGAAGCCTTGCTGAGGTGGGACCACCCACGCGATGGGATGCGGATGCCCGGGACCTTCATCCCCGTCGCCGAACGCACTGGCCTCGTGGCTGAGATCGGCGAGTGGGTGATGGGCGAAGTCGCGGTCATCCTCGGTTCCTGGTATCGTGACGGATTCAATCAGCGCCTGGCCTTCAACGTCAGTCCGCGCCAGCTCGATCGCATCGATTTCTTCATCAGGCTTCGCCAGACCTTCGCCGACCATGGCGTTCCGTTGTCGATGATCGAGCTCGAGTTCACCGAGAGCGCGGCCATGGAAGTCAGCGAAGCTGTGCTCGCTGAGATTGCGGCGCTTCGCGACGACGGCGCGCGCATCGCGATCGACGATTTCGGAACCGGCTATTCGAACCTTGCCCGGCTGCGCTCGATGCCGCTCGACCGAGTGAAGCTCGACCCGTCGTTGATCGCCGATATCGAATCGTCCGAGAAGGCGCGGGTCATCGTCCAGGCGGTCGTCCAGCTGATCAAGGGTGTGGGCTGCGAGATCGTCGCCGAAGCAGTCGAGAACAGCGCCCAGGCCGACATCCTGCGCGCCATGGGCTGCGACACGGTCCAGGGCTTTGCGTTCGGCGAGCCGATCTTCGAACCGCAATATCGCGCGCTGATCAGCCACGCGTCCGGAGCGACGGCCAAATCGGTCGCCTAGAATTGCGCGGGTTTGCGCTAAGCTCCCTGCAGGGCCCGCCGGACAATGCGTTCGTAAATCCGCGATAGCGCGCGAATGTCGTCGACAGCGGCGCATTCGCCGATCTTGTGCATGGTCGCATTCGGAAGGCCGAAATCCACGACCGGGCAGAGCTGGATGAGGAATCGTCCGTCGGACGTGCCGCCGCTTGTCGACAGTTCGGGCGCCTCGCCCGTTTCTTCACGGATGGCCTCGACGACAAGCTCGTAGAGCGGTCCCGCCGGCGTGAGGAACGCCTCACCGGAGATTCGCGAGCGGACTGTCGCCCCGGGCGCCTCTTGCCGGGTAATTTCCTCCACCATCCGTACGAGCTCTTCACCCTTGTGGAGGCTGTTGAAGCGGACGTTGAGCTGGGCTGTCGCCGAGCCGGGGATGACGTTGCTGGCGTGAGTCGGCGTATCGATCCCGGTGAACTCGAGGTTCGACGGCGGAAAGGCATCCGTGCCCTCATCGAGCTGAACCGCGCTCAGGGCCGCGACGACCCTCGCGAGCGGCGGGATCGGATTGGCGGCCCGGTGCGGGTAGGCGACGTGGCCCTGAACGCCAGGAACGTCGATCCACATGTTCACCGAACCCCGGCGGCCGATCTTCACCGTGTCGCCAAGGCGATCGACCGACGTCGGCTCGCCGATCAGGATCATGTCGGGGCGGATATTCCGCTCGTTCAGCCAGTCGATGATCCGCGGCGTACCGTAGGTCGCATAGCCTTCCTCGTCGCCTGTGATCAGGAAGGAGAGGGTGCCGCTCGTCTGCTCGATCCCGCTGACAGCAGCGACGAACGCCGCGATGGCGCTTTTCATGTCGTTCGCGCCGCGGCCGACCAGGAGTCCGTCCTCGATCGCCCCTTCGAAGGGATCGACGGTCCAGTTCTCACCGGCAGGCACGACGTCGAGGTGGCCGGCGAAGCCGAAATGCGGCGATCCTTCGCCCCGGATTGCGACCATATTCTCGGTTGGGCCATCGGGCGGATCGCCCAGCACCCAGCGATGGATGGTGAAGCCGAGTTGCTCCAGTTCCGCGGCAAGGATGTCGAAAACTTCGCCGCGCGCGGGAGTGACGCTGGGGCATCGAATGAGCTCGCGGGCGAGCTCCACCGGGTCGATTGAAGCAGTCATTGGGAGCGACTAGCAAGCAGGCGCCACATTGCACAGGGAGGCGTCAATGCCGAAGCTGGACCTCGAGAGGATCGAGCAGACCAATCGCACCGGCTATCCTTCGCCTTATGACAAGGATGTGGCCGGCCGCTGGTATCGCCGCCTTGCGCCAGCCGGCGGCCTGACCCAGTTCGGCGCCAGCCATGTAACTCTCAAGCCGGGCGCATGGTCGAGCCAGCGGCACTGGCACGACGAGGAAGACGAGTTCCTGGTCATGCTCTCGGGCCAAGCCGTCCTGGTCGAGGACAGCGGACACACTGTGCTTCGGGCGGGTGATTGCGCCGCCTGGCCCAAGGGCAACACGAACGGCCATCATCTTCGCAACGAGAGCGATTCCGACTGCACTTTCGTAGTGGTTGGAAGCGGCGCGGGCGGCGCGGGCGGTTATTCGGACATCGACCTGCTTTTCACAGCGGACGGCAGCTACGCCCACAAGGACGGATCGCCTTACTAGGCGGCTTCGTTCTCATACTGTTCGATCACCCAGGGCTCGTCTTGCGCCTTGTCGATCCAGTCATTGACGTCGGGATGGGAGAGCACCGCCTTCACGTAGCGGGCGGCAAAGGGCGGGACGTCCACGCCATAGGTGATGAAGCGCGTGACCACCGGCGCGAACATGATGTCGGCCGCGCACCAGTCCCCGAACAGGAAATCGCCCGTGCCGCCGAATCGCGCGCGCGCCTGCGCCCACAGCTGGAGGATCCGGTTGATCTCGTCGCGAACGGCATCCGAGAGGTCGATCGGCGGATAGGTCTTGCGCACATTCATGGGCAGGTCGCGCCGAAGGTTGGTGAAGCTGGAATGCATCTCCGCGGCCATCGAGCGCGCCATCCCGCGCGCCGATTCGTCCTCCGGCCAGAAGGCTTCGCGCCCGACCCTGTCGGCAAGGAACTCGATGATCGCCAGGCTATCCCAGACGACGCACTCGTCGTCCCAAAGGATAGGCACCTTGCCCATCGAGGGCGCGAATTCGTCGCCGTCGCGGCGGTGGTCCCATTCCTCGCCGAACATCGGGACGACCAGTTCCTCGAAATCCAGTCCCGATTGCCTGCAGGCCAGCCAGCCGCGCATCGACCAGCTTGAATAGGCGCGGTTGCCGATGATCAGTTTGAGCAACGTCAGCTCCTAACGTGTTGCCGCTTCCAGGATTGCGGTCCGCAGTTCGCCGATGCCGCTACCCGTTTCACTCGAAGTCGTGAAGATGGCGGGGTGGGCGGCGGGGTGGCGAGCGGCCTCGGCCGCCACATCCTCATAAACCCGCCCCAGGGCGGAGGGTTTCAGCTTGTCGGCTTTCGTGAGGACGAGGTGATAACTGACGGCCGTCTCGTCGAGCATTTCCAGGACCTCGCGGTCGACGTCCTTCAGGCCGTGACGGGAATCGATAAGGACCAGCACGCGCTTGAGGACTGTGCGGCCACGCAGATAATCGTTCACCAGGCGTCGCCAGCGCTTCACCAGATCCTTGGGCGCCTCAGCGAAGCCATAGCCCGGCATGTCCACGAGCCGCAGCCGGGGCGGCCTGGCAACGTCGAAGAAATTGAGCTCCTGCGTGCGTCCCGGAGTGTTGGACGTTCGGGCAAGGGCCTTGCGGTTGGTGAGCGCGTTGAGGAGCGAGCTCTTCCCCACGTTCGACCGCCCCGCGAACGCGATTTCCGGTGCCTCCGGGTCGGGCAGGAACTTGAGGTCCGGCGCCGACTTGAGGAAATCGATCGGCCCGGAGAAGAGCTTTCGCGCCTGTTCCCCCAGGTCCGGATCGTCCGTCATCAGCTGTGAACCGGATGCGTGTCGCTAAGATGCAGCCCGAAGCGCTTGTACAGCCACCATTGCTGCGCGACCGTCAGGATGTTGTTCGTCACCCAGTAGAGCAGGAGCCCTGCCGCGAAGGGCGAGAGGATGAACATCATCACCCACGGCATCAGCGAAAAGATCTGCTGCTGCGTCGGGTCCATCTGCTGTGGGTTGAGCTTGAACGAAATCCACTGCGTCACTCCAAGCAGGATCGCCAGCACGCCGATATGCAGGAAGGTCGGCGGCGTGAAGTGGAGCAGTCCGAACAGGTTCACAGGCGTCAGCGGGTCGGGCGCGGAAAGATCCCGGATCCACAGGGCGAACGGCTGGTGGCGCATTTCCACCGACACCATCAGCACCTTGTAAAGCGCATAGAAGACCGGGATTTGGAGCAGGATCGGAAGGCAGCCCGCGGCGGGGTTGATCTTCTCCTGCTGGTACAACTTCAGCATCTCCTGCTGCTGCTTGGCCCGGTCGTTCTTGAAACGCTCCTGGATGGACTTCAGCTTCGGCTGCACCTTGCGCATCGCCGCCATGGATTTGAACTGCTTCTGGGCGACCGGGAACATCAGCAGGCGAACGATGACGGTCAGGCAGATGATCGCCACCCCGAAATTGCCGGTCGCGTGGAACAGCCAGTTGAGCAGATCGAAGATCGGCCGCATGAACCATTCGAACCAGCCCCAGTCGATCGCCTTCGACAGCTTGGGGATCCCCGCGCTCTCGTAATTGTCGAGCAGCGTCTTTTCCTTGGCGCCGGCGAACAATCGGGTGTCGGTCTGCACCGCTCCTCCAGGCGGAACCACCTGCGGGCTTTCCGCATAATCGGCCTGGTATCCGCCGCCAGACATCCCGGTGAAGCTCGCTGCAAGTTGCGGCGATCCGGCCGGAGCAAGCGCCGTCAGCCAATATTTATCGGTGAAGCCCAGCCAGCCGCCGGCGCTGGTGAAGCGCTTCGCCTGGCCGCCGTCGAGATCCTTCCAATCGACTCCATATTCGGCCGCCCCATCGAGATAGCCGATCGGGCCGACGTGCATGGTCCACGAGCTGGTGTCGGACGATTTCTCTGCGCGGCTCACGAGCCCGTAAGGCCGCACTTCGACCGGCCCGGAGCCACCGTTCTGCACGCGCTGGCGGACGGAGAAGAGGTAATTTTCATCGACGCTGACGACGATCTGGAAGGTCTGGCCAGTGGGATTGGCCCAGCTGAGCGTCACCGGCTGGCCGGGCTGGAGTACCGGCGCGCTTGCCGTCCATTGGGTGTCGGAGGTTGGCACCTGGACGCCCTGCGCTGTCCATCCGAACGTCGCGAAATAGGAGCCGGGCGCACCGGCGGGCGAGAGCAGCCGGACCGGTTGCGAGTTGTCGGCGATCGTCTGCCGCTCTTTCAGGAGCACCAGGTCGTCGAATCGCGCACCCTTGAGGTTGATCGAGCCCTGGAGGCTCGAAGTCCTGATCCGGAGCCGCGGAGTTTGCGTCAGCACCTGGGCGCGAGCCTGCATCTTTTGAGGAGTGGTCGCCTGGACGGGCCCGACCTGCGGCTGCGGCGCCGGCCCGACCTTGCCATTCTCCACTTTTTGCGTTTGCGGGGCGGATGCGGGGACGAACTTGTCGGACAGCATCGTCCAGCCGAGCAGCACCAAAGCGCTCAGCACGATCGCGAGGATCATATTCCGGTTCTCGTTCACGTGCGTTCGAATCCTCGCGATTGCTCTTTATTCAAGGAACGGGGTCGTGGCCCTGGCCGCCCCAGGGATGGCAGCGGCTGATCCGTTTGACTGCAAGCCAGCCACCGCGGAGCGCGCCATAGCGCGACAAGGCGGTAATCGCATAGGCCGAGCAGCTCGGTTGATAACGGCAGCTTGGCGGAAGCACCTTCGACGGACCCAATTGCCACGCCCGGCAAACCCAGATCAGGAGCCGGGCGATCATTTCGAGACACGCTGCAGCGCCCTGGTGAGGTCCTGCCTCAGAAGCGCGAATTCGCGCTCGATACCGCCGGAACGGCCGATCATCACATGATCGGACCCGGGATAGCCGTGCGTTGGGATCAATTCTCGCGCGAGAGCCCGGAATCGGCGCTTCATTCGATTTCGGGTGACGGCGTTGCCGATCCTGCGGGTGACTGTGAAGCCGACGCGCATCCGCGCGTCCTCGTCACCGCGATCGCGGACGAGAAGAACGAATCCCGGCATTGCGGCGCGCCGTCCGGCGTTCGCCGCGAGGAAATCCGAGCGCTTCTTGATGACGGCTAGGCGCTGAGCTTCTTGCGGCCGCGGGCGCGGCGCGCGTTCAGCACCTTGCGTCCGCCGACGGTCGCCATGCGGGCCCGGAACCCGTGCCGCCGGGCGCGGACCAGATTGCTCGGTTGAAAGGTGCGCTTCATCGCTCATGCCTCAAAATTCAAAAGAAAAAGGGCCGCCCCGAAGGCAGCCTCGAATGTGTCGCGCCGATAGGGGAGGGGCTGGGCAAAGTCAATCGCCGCGGCCTTCATTGAGCCGCCTCTTCTGGCGACGCTCCGCCTTGCGAATCGCTTCCCTCCGCCTGGCGCTTTTTCGCCTCAGCGCAAGGTCGGTATAACGGCCCGCCCTGGGCTGCCAGCGCTTCATCTTCACATAGTGCCGCTTGGCCCACATGCTGGTCTTGAGGATGAGGGCAACACCGGGCGCGATGAGGAACACTCCACCGGGTCCGGGAATGGGCGCGATGATGATTCCTCCGATGATGAGGAGCACGCCGAGCGCGAACATCCCCCATTCGACCCATGCCTTGTCGAAAAAGCGTCTGATCTGAGGACCGGTGAGCATCCGCCGCGATGTGGCCACTGACGCCGCGCGGTGCAAGGCGCTTGCGACATGGCTGTTCGCCGGTCGATCGTGACCGGCCCGGCCACGAGTCGCGCTCCTTGCCTGCGAAATCGTAAGTCGCCGTGCCGGTGCCCAATCGCGCCTCGCGGGGGACGGAGCAGGCGGGGGGATCGACCTTGCCGAAGGGCTCGGCCAGCGGCGGCAGACTGACGCTGGTTGCACTCTCGAATCGAAAGCGTAGCATCCGCCCGTCAACAGGGGAGGGACTCGATGACCAACGACATGACTCCGGTGGATTGGGCAAAGCGCCCGATCGTGGAAAAATATGCCGATTTCTCCGGCCGCGCGCCGCGTCCGGAATATTGGTGGTACATTCTAGGCCTGGTCATTGCCGGGGTCGTTCTCAGCATCGTCGAAAGCATTCTCGGTCTGAGGGGGATGGTCTTCGGCGTATATGGGCCACTGACATGCCTGCTGATGCTCGCGACCATCGTTCCAAGTCTTGCGGTCGGTGCGCGCCGCCTGCATGACACCAATCGCTCCGGATGGTGGCAGCTGCTCGCCTGGGCGCCCTATGCGCTCCTGTTTTTGATTGGGCCGGCGACTGGAAATGCTCTGGGCGCACTGGCGCTCGCCGGGATGATCAGCATCATCGCCATGATCTGCGCGATCATTGTCCTCATCTTCATGGTCCTGCCCGGCGCGCCGGGCGACAATCGTTACGGCCCCAATCCGTATGGCGGGGGCGCCGGCGGAACGGTCGCTGCCGGGTAGCGGCTGCCATCCTTGGGCGAGCGCGCGTCTTGCAGCGCGCTCGTCGGGGGCGCATCGGGCCGCGCATGACTGACCCCGTACCGGACACGATCCTCGACGCTGCCACTCCGGCGCTGATCCTCGACCGACAGCGGTTGCAGGAAAATGCCGATCGAATGCGGGGTCGGGTCGCGCAGCTCGGAGTCATGCTGCGGCCGCACGTCAAGACATCGAAGTCGATCGACGTGCTTCGAATGCTCTCGGGCGGAGCGGACGTGCCGATCACCGTCTCGACGCTTGCCGAGGCGCGCTATTTCTTTGGGCAGGGTGTCCGCGACATTCTTTATGCGGTCGGCATCGCTCCGGTGAAGCTGCCGCAGGTCGCCGAACTGATCCGTGCAGGCTGCACGCTCCGGATCATTCTCGACAGCATCGAGGCTGCGGATGCAGTCCAGGCCTATGGAAGCGCCGAGGAACTGCGCATCGAAGCTCTCGTGGAAGTGGATACCGACGGCAAGCGCGCGGGGGTCGATCCGAACGATGAACTGCTGATCGAGATCGCTCGCCGCCTTTCCTCCGGTCCGGGCGCCGGCCTCGCCGGCGTGATGACCCACGCCGGCGGTTCATACTCGGCGCGGACGCTCGGAGAGTTTGAAGCGATTGCGGAGCGCGAGCGGGCCGGGGCTGTGACCGCGGCCAACCGGCTTCGCTCCGCGGGGTTTCCGGTCGCGATCGTCAGCGTCGGCTCGACTCCGACAGTCCACTACGCCCGGGCCCTGGACGGCGTCACCGAAGCTCGTGTCGGCGTCTATGCCTTCGGCGACCTTGTCCAGGCGGAACTCGGGACCTGCGCGATCGACGACATCGCGATTTCGGTGCTGGCCAGCGTCATCGGCCATAGCCCGACGCATGGCCGCGTCCTGGTGGATGCAGGTTTTCTGGCGTTGAGCCGCGATCGCGGAACAGCCGATTTCGCAGTCGACTGGGGCTATGGCGCAGTCTGCGACGCGAACGGTGAAGTCATCCCCAACGTGCGTGTCGAGAACAGCAACCAGGAGCATGGGATCATCACGGCCGTCTCCGGCGAGCTCGACTTGTCGCGTTTTCCAATCGGCGCACGGGTGCGCATCCTGCCCAACCATGCCTGCGCCACGGCGGCGGCCTACGATCGCTACCTCGTTACCGATGGGAGCCAGCAGGTCGTCGATGTTTGGGAGCGGGTGAACGGCTGGTAACCGCGACCAACCAACTTGATCAAGCATCTGGTTGCCGAGCGCAGTGTGCTGCCCTAGCTAGGCACCGCCGCGGGGCCCCTGTGGCGGAATGGTAGACGCGCTCGACTCAAAATCGAGTTCCTTAACCGGAGTGTCCGTTCGAGTCGGACCAGGGGCACCATTGCCACGGGCAGGCAGCCCGCGGAACTTCCAGGCATGGTGATCTGCAGTCGGCCCCGAGCCGGGTGACGTCTTCGCAATCCGCTGGCCCGCGCTGACGGGCGCGGATATGCTGCCGGAATGGATGCGAAGACCCGCAAGAGCGAACTGACGGAAACGGTCAGCAGCGCGCATGCGCTCGCCGAGGCGTTCACCGCCAAGCGCGACCGCCTGCTTGCGGCGCTGACCCTCATTGCCGGCCTGGGCCTCATCATCGCGCTTCCATTCGCGTTGCGCGCCGGCGCGGAATTCTTCCTTCCGGTCACAGCCGCCCTCGTCGTCGCGGTCGCCCTCGTGCCGCTTCTGGAATGGTTCGAAAGGCGCGGGATACCCTCGCGCCTCGCTTCCGCGCTCTGCATCCTCATCTTTCTGACGCTGACGATCTTCGCCATCGGGTCGATCGTTCTTCCGGCGATCGACTGGGTGGCATTGATCCCGGAGCGGATCGGGAAGGTCCAGGCCGCGCTCAACCCGCTGCTCGATCTCTACAAGAATTTTGACCGGTTCGTGGAAAGGATCGTCTCGCAGATCGCGATCAATCCGGAATCGCCCCGGACAGTGGCGATCGAAACGCCCAACTCGATTTCCTCGCTGCTCGCGACCTCCGCTCCGCATCTGCTGATCCAGCTGTTCTTCGCGCTTCTGGTCATCTTCTTCTTCCTCTCCGGCTGGACTGCGATGCGGAAGAAGACGATCGTCAGCCGCGGGAGCTTCGAGGGCGCGCTGGTCACCGCCCGGGTGATCCAGCAAGTCGTGGAATCGACCTCGACCTATCTCGGCACGATTACGGTCATCAACGTCGCGCTCGGCACCCTCACCGCCCTCATCATCTGGCAGCTGGGGATGACGTCGCCCGTGATGTGGGGCGGCATCGTCGCCGTTCTCAACTACATTCCGTATCTGGGCCCAATTGCGTCGGCATTGCTGCTGTTCTTCGGGGGCCTGATGGTTTTTCCGGACGCCTGGTCGGCAATGCTCCCGCCGATGGTGTTCATCGGACTGCATCTCGTGGAGGCCAATCTCATCACACCGATGATCGTCGGCGAACGGCTGGAGATCAATCCGCTCGCGATCCTCATCTCGCTTTCCTTCTGGTCGTGGGTGTGGGGCACGACGGGGGCCCTGCTTGCCGTTCCTTTGCTGATCATCATGAAGCAGATCTTCTCGGCGGCAGGCACTCCGGACATCGCCGGATTCCTCTTCGAGCACGGGACATTGACCCATGTCGGGGAGGATGAGGAAAATGACGAAGCACTTGTTGACAGCGATAGGGGGGTCACCTAGGTCGCGCCCGCTCACTCGAAGTCCAGCTCTGGTGAGACCCAAGAAAACGCGCGGGTGTAGCTCAGTTGGTTAGAGCGCCGGCCTGTCACGCCGGAGGTCGCGGGTTCAAGTCCCGTCACTCGCGCCACTTCTTCAATTCA
>Ga0207657_10000502_pt1 | contig 41290 bp, 43 predicted proteins | sample KBSC33metaG_FD_184316 | JGI IMG/M metagenome (GOLD analysis project Ga0207657, IMG submission 184316) | Corn rhizosphere microbial communities from Kellogg Biological Station, Michigan, USA - KBS C3-3 metaG (SPAdes) (version 2) | ecosystem: Host-associated > Plants > Roots > Rhizosphere > Soil ... | reverse complement strand
AGAATTTGCAACGGTTATTGGTTGAGGTAGGCTTCTCGGTCGTCTTCTACTCACTAAAAATCATCAGCTGGCGCACCACCGCCACCAAAGACTTCGTCCATAGAATTTACCAGCACTTCACGTGGCCGAGAGCCGTCTGCCTGGCCAATTATGCCCTGCTCTTCCATCTGTTCTATAAGCCGTGCAGCCCGGCCATAGCCAATCCGCAATCGGCGCTGGAGCAAGCTCGTGCTGGCCTTGCGGTTTTCTATAACTACATGCACGGCATCGCGGAACATGTCATCATCGGCGTCGCCGCCACCGCTCATGTCAGCAACCACACCACCCTTGCCATTAAGCTGTACAGGCTGGCTTACTACTTCGTCGTCATACTGCGGCGGACGCTGCATACGCAGGAAATCGGCGAGCTTAACAGTTTCTTCGTCTGTTATAAGCGCACCTTGTACACGCTTCGGCTTCGGCATGTCGGCAGTAAGCAATAGCATGTCACCTTGTCCTAGCAGCTTCTCTGCACCGACACCGTCGATGATAGTCTTGCTGTCCACACCGCTAGCAGTCGTGAAAGCTATACGAGCTGGCACATTGGCTTTAATGAGACCAGTAATTACATCAACTGAAGGCCGCTGCGTGGCGAGCACCAAGTGGATACCAACAGCACGAGCCTTCTGGGCTATACGGACTACAAGCGCTTCCACGTCGCGGGCAGCCATCATCATAAGGTCAGCTAGCTCGTCAATCACAATAACGATATAGGGCATGCCTTCGTCCTTCTTAACGGCGTTGTACTCAATAATGTTGCGTTTGTGTATTTCGGCCAAGGCACGATAGCGGCGTTCCATTTCAGCAACTGCCCATTTAAGTGCGCTTATACACTTCTCGGGTTCAGTAATAACAGGCGTAAGGAGGTGCGGTATGTCGCTGTACGGGGCCATTTCCACTGTCTTCGGGTCAACCAGAATAAGCTTAAGGTCGCTTGGGCTGTTACGGTACAGCAGGCTCGTAAGAATGTCGTTAATCATTACAGACTTACCAGAACCGGTCTGACCTGCAACCAAGAGGTGCGGCATCTTAGCTAGGTCAGCCACAATGGCTCCGCCGGATATATCCTTACCTATAGCGATACCAAGCGGACTGTTCAGTTCCTGCCACTGTGGCGATGTAAATATACTGCTCAAGCGCACTGTAGCGCCCTTCACGTTTGGTACTTCTATGCCTACTGCTCGCTTCCCGGGTATGGGTGCTTCCATACGTATAGAATGCGCAGCCAGGTCAAGCGCCAAGTTGTTTTCAAGGGCAGTAATCTTCGTAAGCTTAACCCCTGTTGGCGGCTTCAGCGTGTACTGGGTTACACGTGGGCCTATGTTGGCCCCTTCCATTTCGACTTCAATGTTAAAGTTCTCGAAGGTGTCATGGATAATCTGTGCATTAGCGTTCACGTCCCCTGCATCCGCTTTGTCTTGCTTTTGGTTCAGTAAGCTAAGGCTTGGGAACTGCCAGTTTGGGTCGCTGGCTGTAGTTAGCGCTTCATGGTTCTCACTTGGTGCGAGCTTTTGAGCTGTATTTTTAAGACTAGCGAGCTGGGCTGGTGCGCCACCGCTATGATGCACTACTGGCACACCTTCATTCAGTTTAAATTGGTGTTCTTGAGCCTTAGCCTTCAGCTCGCCAAGGTCAGTGTCGCCATCCTTTTCTCGGCGCTCCAGCAGCTTCATAACAAGGTCCTTGGGCGAGATACCAAAGGCAAAGCAAGCCGACAGCACGGTTATTACAAAGAATAAAATGCTCGCCGGAATTTTATCGAGCGCACCGAGTACAGCTTCACCAATGGTTAGGCCCACATTGCCCCCTTTGCCGTCCGTCCAGTTACCACTGACATCTTTGGTGGCAAATGTAGCCGTAAGCCAGCTGGCGGAAAACACTAGCACGAAGAGCATACTGGTGAGCTTGCCAAGAGGTATACGACGGTCTTCAGCCATGAACTTATAAACACCCCAGTATATGAGCGCTACAGGTGTTAGATAAGCCGCCAGGCCAAACGTCCAGTACGCGCCGTGGAATAGCCCTACCGGTAACGGCCCACCAGTGCCAAAGCCCCCTATTAGTAAGAAAAAGCCAAGTAAGCACAATGTAACAGCGCCGGCGTACGCCCAGAACGGGCTGCGCTCTACGGGTGCGACATCTACTTTCTTTTTCCTGGTTTGCTTTTTCTTTTTAGCCATTTCGTTTTACCAATTATACCCTCTTAACCGCTTATGGTCTAGGTCTCAGGCCCTTCTTTTGACGGCTCTGAAGTTATGTAGCCGGCATCGTGAATAAGTTTGCGTATATTTGCCTCGGCTTCCCTTCTTACCTCAACTAGTCGGGGGTTATCCAAATTTTCTAACAACCGGATATCGCTTAACCGTAGGCCGTCTAATAAATGTGAGAGGTGCTTATCGGTCTCTGCGGCGGCAAGTAGAAGTGGGTCTGTATACAAGTGATATACTTTCGGTGGTTTATTGCCGCTTGGATATTCTTCCATAGCAGTATTATAGCAATTTTTACAACTTTTGTCAATGCAAACCATTAAAAAGAGCGGCTCATTGGCCACCCTTTAAAGTAGCAGTTAGAAGCTTACTTGCCCTGGATTTGCTCCCAAGCCGCTTCAGATTTAGCAGTTGCTATCGCATCTGCTTCAGCGTGCTCTGGGCTAATAGCTATTTTACCTATGTTTTGTGGGAGATGTGTAGCATCGCCCAAGGCGCCAAGCTCTTTATCCATGGCTTGTTCAATTTCTCGGCCTTCTTCCGGGCGAGGATGTGGTGTTGCTAATGAATCAGTTAAAAATTTAGGCATAAGCATATACTAACAAATTTTACCTATTTTGTCAATGTGGTTATGGTTTTCTACTAGCTAGTCTACTCTGGCGTCTTGAGTCAGCAAACGCTGGCGCATTTCCTGGAAGCGCTTTTGCTGCTCGGCAGCAATCTCTTCGCTGGTCTTGGTGCGGCCGTTGGCAGCCGTCTTAACGTCACCTTTACCGCCTATAACATTCACTACAGGAATGACTATAGGACTACGCTGAGTTTGTTCGAACAAGTAATGCGTTACGTGGTCCTTGAGCTCCGCCTTAAAACGGTCGAGGTCTATACGCTTAAAGCGCTGTTGCACTGCCCGTTTGAGCTCATTGCGCAGGCCATTCATGACCTCTTCATTCTCACGCATGTATATGAAACCACGGCTGATGATGTCTGGGCTGGTCATGAGTGCCCCAGTCTTTTTATCTATAGTCAGCACGACCGCTACTAAACCTTCTTCGGCAAGCAGTACTCGGTCCTTCACGACCACATTACTTACAATCGCGCCCGTTTGGTCAACAAGTATAGTACCGTGCGGGACTTCACCGGCAATTTCCATTTTGTCGTGCGTAAGGGCAATGACTTGACCGTTTTCGGCGTTCACTGTATTGGCTCGAGGTATTCCCTGCTCTATAGCGAGGTCAATGTGACGGCGCTTAACCCGATAAGCACCATAAATAGGTATGAAGAACTTGGGCTTCAGCATATTAATCATGTCGGCATATTCGTCGCGGCTGGCATGGCCAGAAACGTGCAGTGGGCCAACATTGTCGAGGTCGTGTGTAGTGTGCTGGAACACATGCACACCTTTACGCTCAAGGTCGTCCACCATCTGACCAATAAGTGCGTCATTACCAGTTTCTGGGATTGGAGTACTGCTGAGCACGACCGTGTCTTGCTCTTTCATCTTCACGTGTTTGTGGTCGCCAGCTGCCATACGCTGCAAGGCACTGCTCGGTTCTCCCTGGCCACCGGTACAAACCACCACCAATTCGTTGTCTTTCATGTTAGCAGCAGACGCAATTGGCACGAAGGTACCCTTAGGCACGCGCACAAAACCATGGCGCACCGCCATTTCGAGCGTACTCATCATGCTGCGGCCATCAAGCGCAATCTTTTTGTTATGGTGCACTGCCGCGTTAATTATCATCTGTATACGGTTAATATTGGTGCTAAATATGGCCACAAATATACGGCCTGGGGCTTGGTCCATAATATCTATAAAGCTTTGCTCTATAGTCGACTCGCTGGGTGTACGGCCAGGACGTTCTACAGTGGTAGATTCACTGAGTAATGCCAGCACCCCTTCGCGGCCAAGCTCCTGTAAGCGTTCCATGTCGGTCCGTTCATGGTCTAGCGGATTTGGGTCGAAGCGGAAGTCACCAGTGTTCACTACCCTACCTACTGGCGTGTCGAGCACTATACAAGTACTGCCCGGTATAGAGTGCGTTATGCGCACCAGCTCCACGAAGAACTCGCCTACCTTAAGGCGTTCATGGGTGTTTTCGTTCATTACGACAGTTTTAAGCTCAAAGCCTTCTGGCATAGGCAGGCCAAAGTTTTCAAAAATTTCTTCTACGCGGCCTATGGTGAACTTACTACCATAAATGGGCGCCGGGAACTTTGGTACTATATGAGGCAAGCCGCCAATGTGGTCAAGGTGTCCATGGGTTATCAGGTAGCCCTTCAGCTTGTGCTGTATCTGTTCTAGGTAAGCCGTGTCGGCTATGCCGTAGTTTATACCCGGGAGATCTACGCCGAGGTCATTACCGCAGTCCATAATAACTGCATCATTTTGGTACTCAACGAGCATCATGTTTTTAGAACCACCGCCGTCCATCCCGCCTAGGCCTATAATCTTCAGGCGCGGGCTGTCGTCTATAACGTTTGCACGCCTAGGTTTGGCTTCGGCGCTCTGGTACTGGTTGGCTACACGAAGTGCGTCCATTTGGGTGCGCTTTTGAGCACGCACTGCCTGGCCGCGCGACACACTTAGGTTAGCGCCCAGCGGTGAAGCAGCCTGACCACGTTTATTTACTTGTGGCTTGCCCTGCTGAGGACGTTTTTGGCCGTCATTCTTCATTTGGTTATCCCGTGGGGGTCTCCGGTTACTATTTGGTTTGTTATTTGATTGCATATAAGGTTTTTTCCTTTCTTATAGCTATTTAGATTCTTGTAATTTCTTGATTATGAGAGGAATAGTTGCGAAGTCATCTATCAGCGTCTGGCGCATACCACCGTTGTATAGCGCGGCGGCTGGGTGGAATAGTGGCAATATAACGACATCGAGCACATCCTTGGAATCATGCTTTAGTTGCAGCTTTACCCGTTTGGGCTGCCCATGGGCCTGGCTGATTTGCAGATCCGGCAAGAAGCAATTGGTGCTGTGGCGTCCTAAGGTCACGACGACCTTCGGGGCAATCACTTCTAGCTGGCTTTGCAAATACGGCAAAAAGGCTTTCTTCTCCTCCGGCAGCGGGTCGCGGTTGTTCGGGGGCCGGTACTTCACGATATTTGTTATGTATATATCATCTCTCGTGAGGCCTATCATATCAAGCATCTCGTTCAAAAACTTGCCGGCAGCACCAACAAATGGCTTTCCCTGCAAGTCTTCATTCTTCCCTGGCGCCTCACCAATGAAGACTACTTCGCTATCTGGGTTACCGTCACCAAACACTAGTTGCGTCGCTTGGCCAGCAAGCTCTGGCGTAACCTTATCCTTAACAATTTGTTCAGCTATAGCATCAAGCTTCTGTTGTTTTGTTGCCATGAACAAATTTTCCTATTAGTCTGACGATATTTTGGAAGAATCCTACGACCAAAATTATAACCAGTATGTACAGCAGGAGGTTGCCATTGTCGAATGCCCAGCTAAGTAAGCCATAGGCCACAGCTAGTTCAACAACTGCGAATATCAAAAGCCCAAGTTTTGTTTCATGCCACTCCTTAAGCCGTTTCATTCCAACCTTTCTTAATTGTCCATTTATCTAGCCCGGTTTGATTTTGTGACGGCAATGTAAGTACCGCCCCTAAGCGTCGCGCTAAAGCTTGGCTACGTTCATTGGTTTTTCCAATAGATAGGTTTATAAAGTTAAAACCTAGCTCTTCAAATCCCAAGTCACGTAAGTGGCCAGCCGCTCGAGTTGCTATACCTTTGCCTTCCGCATCCTTCTCTAAACCATATGACATTGAGGCAGTACGCGCGATAATACTATAAAAGCCAACCTTACCAACTGCCAGACCGTTATACAAAATTTCGTAGTAAAGTGCCTTGCCATCAAGCTTGAGTTTCGGATAAGTTCGATGTAGTGCGATTTCTTGATTGACCACTAAGTCCTCGGCGATTCCTGCTTGCGAATCATTTGGGATGTGCTCGACTTGTAGTTGTTTCATCTATTTCTTTTCGTTCAGTTCTCTTTGAGCGGCTTTCATACTTAGCTGAAGGCGACCGCGGTCGTCTATAGCAACCAACTTTACAGTTACCTTGTCGCCTTCTTTAACGACATCACTTGGCTTGTTAACGCGCTCTTCAGCCATTTCGCTCACGTGCACCAGCCCGTCTTTGCCCGGCATGATTTGCACGAAAGCACCGAAGTCCATCACGCTCACGACCGGTTTGTCCACGTAAATCTTGCCTACCTCGGGCTCTTCGACAATCGTAGCAATCCAGGCCTTAGCAGCATCTATTGCCGCCTTGTCTGGGCTAGCTATCATGACTGTACCATCGTCCTTGATGTCGATTTCGGTACCGGTTTCACCAGTAATCTTCTGGATGGTTTCGCCACCCTTACCGATGATTTCACGAATCTTGTCCGGGTTAATGACTATACTCTCGACACGTGGCGCGTATGGGCTCATTTCCTTGCGCGGTTCTGGCAATGTGTCCAGCATATGCTTCAGAATCTCAGCTCGGCCGTCTTTACCCTGCATAAGGGCTGCGCGAAGCGTCTCTACCGGCAAACCATGGACCTTCATGTCCATTTGCAAGGCCGTAATTCCCTTTTCGGTACCAGCAGTTTTGAAGTCCATATCGCCGGCGAAGTCTTCAGCATCTGCAATGTCGCTTAGAACGTAAAACTTGTCGCCGTCGACCATTAGGCCCATAGCAATACCGCTTACGGGTGCCTTCAGTGGCACGCCGGCGTCCATGAGTGCTAAACAGCTACTACAGGTAGCCGCCATGCTGGTACTGCCGTTCTGGCTCATTATTTCGGTTACAGAACGGATGGTATACGGAAAGTCTGCTGTCGTAGGCAGCACAGCCATCAGTGCTCGCTCTGCAAGGTAGCCGTGGCCGATTTCACGGCGGCCAGGACTGCCTAAACGGCGTACTTCGCCAACGGTATAACCGGGAGCATTGTAGTGGTGCATATACAGCCGTTCGCCATCAGACACTTCCATAGTGTCAATCATCTGAGCATAGCTAGTGCTAGCTAGGGTAACAATGTTGAGGGCCTGGGTCATACCGCGGGTAAATATGCTGGAACCGTGGGCACGCGGCAAAACCCCCACTTCACTGCTGAGTGGCCGGATTTCGGTGAGTTTGCGGCCGTCTGGGCGTGTGCCGTCCTTAACTATACCGGCACGAACATCTTTGTGAATCGCCATAGTGAAGGCTTCGTCATATTCACCTTTCAGTGCTGTGTATTCGTCCTCTTTCTCTTTCGTCATAGCATCATGGAACTCAGCCCTCAGTACTTGGATAAGTTCGTTGCGTTCGGGGTATGGCTTGCGGAGGTCTTCGCCCAGTTTACCGCTTACCCAAGCATCTACTTCGACCTGAATGTCTTCGTTTGGCAGGATAAGCTCGTATTCTAGCGGTGTTACTCCGACTTTCTTAGCTAGTTCACGCTGTAGCTTAATGGCCGGCTGGAACTCTTTAAGTGCCCAGGCAATGGCATCTACCACAGTTTCTTCCGGCACTTCGTTGGCACCGGCTTCCACCATCATTACGCCGCCTTCGGTGCCGGCTACTACGAGGTCAAGATCACTAGCCTCGCGCTCTTCATTGTTTAAGAAGGCCTTAAAGGTACCGTCTACTTGGCCAATTCGCAACCCTGCCACTGGTCCATCAAATGGCGTACCAGTGAGCATCAGCGCAGCACTGGCAGCAATCATGGCAACCATGTCTGGGCGAAAATCCGGGTCCATGCTAAGTACAGATGCAACCACTTGTACTTCTTGCCGATAACCCTTAGGAAATAGTGGGCGTATCGGCCGGTCTATGAGTCGCCCAACTAATACAGCTTCATCACTGGGGCGCCCCTCACGCTTTATAAAACGGCTGCCGCTAATCTTACCGGCAGCATAGAACTTCTCTTCGTAGTCAACTGAGAGCGGGAAGTAATCCATGCCGCTTATAGGGTTAGTGCCAACCATAGCAGTACCTAGTACTACCGTGTCGCCGTACCGCACGAGTACGCTGGCTGTAGTACGGAAACCAACGCGGCCTACTTCTAGGCTTAGCTTACGGCCACAAAAATTGGTTTCCACCGTTATTATGTCTTTTCCAAAAGGATTAATAGTCATGTATCCTCTGTCTTTCTGTCTCGGAGCTCATGGGCAAGGTTCAAATATATACGCGACTTGTGCTACACACGCGATATATCTGTAGCTTTGCTCAGGATAGACTCCTAGAACGTTAATGTGCACAAGCTTGTTTCCTCGAGGTTCGAGGAAAGTAGTCTATGCACTAGCGGCGAATGCCAAGTTTCTGTATAAGCTGCAAATAGCCTTGGCTATCACGGCCTGCAATGTAGCGCAGCAAGCGACGGCGCCTGCCTACCATCTGCAAGAGTCCACGGCGTGCCATGTAGTCGTGCTTGTTAGCCTTTAGGTGCTCTGTAAGCTCCTTAATACGCTCGGTAAGCACAGCAACCTGGACGCTAGCACCGCCGGTGTCGTTCTTGTGAACCTGCGCGCTTTTAATAGCGGCAGTTTTCTTCTCACTTGTTATCATCGTCCAGTTATTTTAACAGATGTCCACCCCTATAGCAAGCCGAAAATACACGGTCTTTAGCGATGCCGTCTTTGAAATTTGTAAAGAACGTCGCTATTCTGGCGCTGCTTTGGAATTTCTGGCAGTTGTGCACTAGATTCTTCAACGGTTATTACTGCTGCGGCGCGGGTGGTAACTAAACCCTCGCCATTAGCTACTAAAAATGCAGCAGCAATAGCAGTTGCACCAGCCGCAACAATCTGCCAAGGCTTATTGGCAGCTACATTAACAAAATCTTGCTGGGCAAGTTCATGCCCCGCCATAAGGTCTATGTTTTTACTCATAGCTGTTATTGTAAACAGCAGTGCCTAGGTGTCAAACTTTTAACGCCTTTTGAATATCTTCGGGATTTAAACTCTCCCGCGCCAGCGCCTCGGCTATGGAGAGCTTTCCAACTTTAGTGCGGTGGAGAGCTGTGGTATAGGCGCCCGTGTCGAGAGCTTTTGCAATATCTTCTATAAGTGTGCGGATGTAAGTACCGCTGCTTACTGAAGCAATAAGTTGTGCTTCTGGGTAGCTGTAGCTAACAAGCTTGAGTTCATGAACAGTAACTTTGCGCGGTTCAATTACAACCTTCTTACCTGCTCTGGCCAATTTATAAGCCCTTTGGCCATTTACCTTTATTGCGCTGTGGGCGGGAGGAATTTGCTCAATTTCTCCCGTGAATTTTTGCAGCACAGCCTCTAGTTCTTCTTGGCTCGGCTGTGGGCCACTCGCCTCTGTTATTTCGCCCTCTGGGTCACCCGTAGTACTCACCTGGCCCAAACGCATAGTAACTTCATACGTTTTATCTGCTTTGCTAAGTTCTTGGGCCTTACGAGTGTAATCCTTGCCGACCAGCAGTACCAATAAGCCAGTTGCGAAGGGGTCGAGCGTACCTGTATGGCCCACTTTTGTATTCTTGGGCTTCTTCCCCTCTACTGCTGCGACAATCTTGCGCACATAATTCACCACATCAAAAGACGTCCACCCAACCGGTTTATCAACTAATAAGATGCCCTGCATTAATTTTCCGGGTCAAATCTTAGAATTCTGCCTGTACTGTAGTGACCCTTTGATACAAGTTTTATTCCAGGCTTATCGTCAATTTCTCCTACAACCTTAGACTCTATGCCATGGCTTTGTGCCACAGCCATAACATTATCTGGCTCTGGGCTCACAATCAACATGCCCTGACCCATGTTCCATGTTTGATAGCAAGCCTCATCAGACAAATCACCAAGGCCGTTTACTATGTGTGCTTGTTGCGCATATTTCATAACGTAAGGAGGCTCATATAAATCCTCCAGATATGCCCCATATCCAGTGTTCTTGAGTACACGCCCGAGTTTTTCTGGGATACCACCACCTGTGATATGTGCAGCGCCATGAATACGTGCTTTTGCATCCCGGCTTAGGTTCGAGCCACCCGTCATGTCGACGACAACTTTGCTATAGATAATTGAGGGTTTGAGCACAAGCTCTCCCAGCTTTTGCCATTGTCCATCTGGCTCTCCAGTCGGTTTAACCTCTTCGTTATGCCAATTTTCGTTTGTTCCGAAAATCCTACGCACAAGGGATAGACCATTTGAGCGAAAGCCATGTTCTCGAAGAGCCACTACCGCATCGCCTGGCCTTAGCTGGGTATCGTCAATAATGCGGCTTTTATGAACCATCCACATTGCTACTGCGGACCAATTGTAATTAAAGCCGTTTTGGCCTGCATTGAAGCCACCTACCCTACTGCCTAGTTCCGCTGTTTCTCCATTCACAATTGTTACATCCGCTGCTTTCGCCGCTTCAACATAGCCGTTTGCAAGTTGACCAACCTGTTCATGAAGATTATTAACATCTTTAAGTGCTCTTACATCCAGCACAGTGGCGACAGCAAATGGTTCACCACCGCGAACTACAGCATCGTCACAGGCCATGGCAATAAGGTCATGTCCGATTGTTCGATGGTCCCCTAGCCTTTCGGCCACTTCTACCTTAGTTCCAACCCCATCTGCGCCAGCGCTCAAGATGAAATCTGGTAATCCTATAGCTGTTAATGGCATGCCTCGGAAGCTTGAAAAACCAGTCCCGTATTCAGCCAACTCTCCCAGCCGGCCTATCCTGTCTGCCCAGGTGTGTTTAGCGGCTTCATAGAGCATCTTGGAAACGTCATTGCCAAGCACCAAATCTACACCCGCAGCCCTGTAAGCCTCTGTCGCATCACTCATAGCGAGCAATTATGCAGTTTTAGACAAAGTGCTGCAAGCAAGAGCGGTTTGCTACTTGTTTTGGGGGCCACCGAATTGGAACGGCAATGGTGGTGGCACCGGAGGGATGCTGGGGTCTTGTACGGGCTGTGGCTGCTGTACTTGTGGCTGTGGCATAGTCGGTGGCAAAGGCATAGTTGGCGGAGTGTCTGCTCCCGGGTCAACAGCACCGAAAGCGGCAGGGTCAAACATAGTATCTAGCGGCTGAGCGGGTTGCTCCGGTACCGGTACGTTCAGGTCTATAGGTTGCGCATTTAGGGCCTGTACAGGCTCAGGAGCTGTTGGCATTTCGCTCAACGCCTTCTCTACCTCACTCCGGGCAGAATCAAGATGCGGACTATCAACAGATTGTTCTAACTGGGCTAGTGTATTATCTTGTGGCTCTTCTGGCATCGGCGGTGGAGTTTGCACAGGCGGTTCTGGAGTTGGTGGTGGCGGAGTTGGTGGTAAGTTTTGGGTTACAAAACTTGGTGGTGTCCAAGCCGGTGGTGCCTGCGGTCCTGGTGCAGGGGCAGAATCAATAGGGGCCTCAGGCGGTGGCATGATTGAATCATGCGTTAAAAGGGGACCCGTACTATCCTTGCCAGCCGTTAGAGGGTCAACGGAGGGGTCGTAGGCTTCCGGTTCGGTGTTAGCCGTTAGTTGGCCTCCCAAGGTTGGTGGTTCGGTAATAAGCTTGGGCGCATTATCTTTGTTGATTATATGACTCTGGGCATTAGTATCGGGACCGGGCACATCCAGAGCGCCGTCATCCTTGAAGTCGGGCGCAGATACTTCTTCGGCAGGCTCTTCTTGCACAGGTGGCAATTCAGTCGGTTTTTCTTCCTTATCTTCTTCAGCGTGGCCAATTTCTAGTGTGCCGTCGTTGGCTTCTGGCCTTGCTTGTTCTGGAGCATTTACTTCAGCCGTAGGGGTTGGATTTTGCAAATTAACACTTGGGCCTTCGAGCTCACTGGCTACCAGTTGCTGGTTTGCCCCGGCCTTCATTAGATCAGCGCTGACGCTCATAGTCTGTGGTGTGGTTTTTTCGTTACTAAAGCGCGCTGTTTCAGCTACGATACCCGTGAGTAGCGCCGTAGCAATCTGGTTGTCCATAAGGTCTTTGTCTAGTTCCCTGCCTAGGTCAACTACCAGTTCGCAGAGACTACTAGCCTGTGTGTCATTCCAGTTAATGTTACCGAGGCCAGCATTAGCCGTGGTATTTACGGTTGCTACAGTTGCGTCGTGCAGTATTCGGCCGTGGCTAGTAATGGCCGTGTCGACATCTTGCTGTTCTTTTACGCCAAGTGCGACAACAGCGTCCACATTGAAGTCACCCTGGCTGAATTCTAGGTCGTCAGCAGTTAAGGAAGTTCTGTAAGGAGTTATGAAGATTTTGACTATCTTATCTTCTACCTTGTAACGCAGCTTGTCGGCCTTGCTTTTGTCGAGTGAGATTATAAAGTCGCGTAAACTGTCGGTGTTCTTTTCGAGGGTCTCTTCAGGCTTCAGGAACTCAAGCGTAGAGGGTACGTCACCACTAAATACGGCTGTCGCATGCTTGCCCTGCTTGTTGAGCATAAGAGTCAGGCCTATACATGCAGCTAGTTGGTCTACCGAAGGGTTGGCACTCACTGTCACCAATACATTATTGGCGCTTTTGAGGCGTTCTACCAGCTGCTGTTTAGGGGTTAAGTTGTCCATATTTACTTTTTATTTTAGGCTTCGTACCCACACTATCATAGTTGCTTATGCTTGTCGAGGTTTTTCTTCCCTGTTCTACACTTTACAAAAAGCAGCTTCCCCGCTATAGTATTAGGTCGAATTTAAGTAACGTAACAAGGACAATCAATGCCGATTATCAAATCAGCCAAAAAGCGCGTTCGTGTTGCTCACAAAGCAGCCGTGCGTAACAGTAAAACTAAGCGCTCACTCAAGGCAGCCCTGAAGCTGTTCGCTAAGAGCCCATCTGCCGATAGCCACAACGCAGCCCAAAGCAATGTCGACAAAGCCGTTAAGAAAGGTTTAGTTCACAAGAACAAGGCCGCCCGTATGAAGAAGAAGCTTGCCGCCCAGGCAAAGGCTTCTGGCGCTAAGAGTAGCGCTAAAAAAGCAGCGGCCAAGAAAGCTGCTCCAGCTAAAAAGCCAGCCGCTAAGAAGGCTCCTGCAAAGAAGCCCGCAGCTAAGAAATAATTATTGGGAGTCTTGAAAGGAGCCGGGAAACTGGCTCCTTTTTATATGCTCATCGAAAGCAAGTAGTGCTGTAGGGCTTCGTCGGGGTCAATGCTTTCGCGTTTGGAGCGTACATCTATTTTCAAAAGGTCAGCCACTAGCCTTTTTAACTCTACTAGGCTCATTTTGCGGGCTATATTGGCACTCTTTTGCACCACAAAAGGACTAAGTTTGGCTTCCTTGGCAACCTCTGCTGGGCTGCGGTCACCAGCCGTTTTTATTACGGTCAGCACATGCAACTGCCACGCCAGCATGGCAACAATTTGTGGCGGTTCCACTTTAAGGGCTCGCTGCTCTTCATAGAGCTGAAGTGTCCGCTTGTTGTTACCGGCAAAGGCAGCTTCCAGCAGTTCAAAAATAGTGCTCTGCGGTGTCGCTTCAGTTAGTTCGTCTATAGACTCACGGCTAATTTTTGTATCATGTATAAGTAATTTTTCCAGCTCATTAGCCAGTAGCTGCTGGTTATCCCCTACCCGCTCCACTAAGTAGCGAGCATCGTTGCTGCTGAGCTCACCACCCCCCTCTTTCGCCGATCTGACTAGCCATGCCGCCAAGCCATTCGTATCAAGCGCCGTAAACTCCTTAAATTCAGTACTTTTCTTGAGGAATTTGTAGTACGAAGTGCGCTTGTCGAGTTTGAGTTCTACGATAATTACGTCCGTAGTTTCTGGCACATCCTTGAGCAGTATTTCAGCCTCTTCCACGTACTTTTTGTTAGCACTGGCACTTCGCAGTACAACCATTTTTTTACTCGCCAGGAACGGCGCACTCGTGAGAGCCTCCTGAATGCGTACATAATCCGCCTCTTCTCCATCCAGTCGCTCTAATGCAATGTCCCCATGTTCCCGCACAAAAGCATCAACTAATTTCCGCAGCTCCTGCTGCAGCGCAAACGTGTTCTCTCCCGTTAGAGTAGCTACCATGTGTAGCTATTGTAGCAAGCCGAGAAATGCTGTGAGGAATCCAGCTTTATCACCCCTGTTTATCTGCTATACTTTCAGATACCAAATGGCACAGGTGATCATTGTTAGTAACAGGCTTCCCATAAGCGTCAAGAAAGTTGATGGCAGACTTGAATTTTCTGAAAGTATTGGTGGGCTGGCAACTGGGCTTTCATCGTATGTAAAGAACCGTAGGAATATCTGGATTGGCTGGCCTGGTATAGCGAGCGACGGGCTAAGTAAAGAAGAGCAACTAACAATCATTACTGAGCTCGCCAAAAGCAACTGCTACCCTGTTTTCTTAACCACTAAACAGCTCGATGAGTTCTACAATGGTTACAGCAACAGTATGCTTTGGCCACTGTTTCATAACATGCCGATGAGCCGCCGGCCACGAGATGAATGGTGGCGAGCTTATCGTAAAGTCAACCGACTGTTTGCGGAGGCAGTACTAGCTCATTCGGGCATAAAAAGCACTGTATGGGTACACGACTACCAGCTCTTACTATTGCCGGAAATGCTCAGGGCTGACCGGCCCAAAGACAACATTGGCTTCTTTTTGCACATTCCTTTCCCTACCCCTAAAACACTGCAGAAGCTTAAAGAAAACAAGAAGTTGCTAGGCGGCATACTAGGTGCAGATTTAGTTGGCTTACATACTGGCAACTACGCCTTCAGTTTCATGGAATGCTGCCAACAGCTTCTCGGCAATACAGTCGTAGGCGATCAGATAATACTCGACGACCGCGTGGTACGTGTAGCCGACTTCCCTATGGGCATTGACGCTGACAAGTATGCTAAGGCCATAAAAAGTAGCGAGGTTAAAACAGCCCTACGTAAATACAAACACAAGTACCGTGGCAAGAAGGTTATTGTGGCCGTAGATAGGCTTGACCCGACAAAAGGGCTCGTGGAACGCTTACAAGCTTATCGTGAGTTCTTAGATGCGAACCAGCAATTCCATGGCAAGGTTGTACTAGCAATGGTTGCCGCCCCATCGCGCACCGACGTACCTGCTTATCGCAATCTCAAGAAAAAGATGGATAGCCTTGTTGCGCAAATAAATAGTGCATACGGCTGGCCGAAGTGGCAACCAATTGATTACATGAACGAGGGGCTGCCGTTTGAGGAAATAACGGCCCTATACCAAGTAGCCGACATTGCCTTCATTGCTCCGCTCCGGGATGGCATGAATCTTGTTGCGAAGGAATATGTAGCTACCAAACGCAAACGCGGTGTGCTTATACTGAGTGAAACTGCCGGTGCCGCACAGGAACTAACCGAAGCGCTACTTGTTGACCCCAAGCGACCAAATACACTTGTTGCTGCCCTAAACCAAGCGGTAACCATGCCGCGGCGTGAACTCCGCCGACGTTTACGAGCAATGCAAAAGCAGGTGGAGGGTCGAACGGTACACACCTGGGCCAATACCTTCATGGGTGCTTTGGAAAAACCTATACATGTAGCCTCACCACGGACACTATCACTCAGCACTGCTCGGGAACGACAACTAGTAGCAGCTTACCGCTCAACCAATAAGCGCTTAATTTTACTCGATTACGACGGCGTCCTTTCACCATTAACAAGCAATTACAAAAAGGCCGCTCCTTCACCAACCGTATTAAAAACCCTCACTAGGCTCGCTGCCGACAAACAAAACGAGGTAGTTATAGTCAGCGGGCGTGACCAAGCAAACCTTGACGAATGGTTTGACAATACACCGGTTAACTTAGTTGCTGAACATGGCGCATTCATAAAAGATACGGATGGTAACTGGCACCGAACACGCCATAATTCTACCGCCTGGAAGCGACTCATACGGCCAATTATGGAAAAGTACGCCATGCGCACGCCTGGTGCCGTTATAGAAGAAAAGGCCAACTCGCTGGTGTGGCATTACCGCCAAAGCCCGCCCTATGAAGCACAAAAGTACACCGTTGTCTTGCGTCGCGTGCTGCAATCGGTAGTACGTGATTATGGCCTAGCCGTATACAGCGGTAACAAAATACTTGAGGTCAAAGACCCGCTGGTGAGCAAGGCGGAAACCGTACAACGCTGGTTAAAGCGCAGCCATGATTTTGTACTGGCTATTGGTGATGATTACACCGATGAAGACATGTTTGCTGCACTGCCAGGAAGAGCCTATAGCATAAAAGTTGGCCGAGGCCGTACCCACGCCCAATACCGTTTAAAAACGTCTGCAGATGTGCAGAAACTACTCCAAAAACTAGCTCGGTAGCCGCTGGCAATTGAGGCAAATGTGCGTGCCACGGCCAGCAACGCGGGTTTTGATAATGATTGTACCGCAGCGCGGGCACGGCTGACCTTCACGGCGGAAGACATTGGCAAAAGTCAGGTATTTACCGCGTTTGCCTTCCGCATCAACGTAGTGCTGGTCGGTCGAGCCACCCTTGCTAATGCTGAGCTCCAAAATATCTCGCAATGATGCATGCAGCAGTTTAAACTTGGCATCCGATAAATCTTTTACGAGCGTAGACGGGTGAATTTTGGCGCCCCATAGGCTTTCGTCGGCGTAGATGTTGCCGACCCCTGCAATAACCGATTGGTCCAGTAAAGCCGCTTTTATATTTGTATTCTTACGCCGCAACAATCGTTCTTGCATGTTTTGCCAAGTAAAGTCTGCAGCTAGCGGTTCTGGTCCTACCTTTTTGAAGAAATCGAGCATTGGCACTTCAGCTGTAGGCATCAGCCGTACCCAGCCAAACTTGCGCTGGTCGTTAAAGAACAGCTTGCTGCCGTCCGTGAATTCAAATGTTACTCGCGTGCTTTTATCTGGTAATTCGCCTACCAAGGAATCGTTTGGATGCCCTGCACCAAAGCGTTCATTTTTACCTCGGAAGACTAACTGACCAGTCATTTTAAGATGTATGACTAGGGAATATTTACTAGATAGTTCTACGAGTAAAACTTTTGCCCGACGCTTAACCACTACGACTCTTGATCCAAGTAGGAATTGCTGCACGTCTTCTGGTGCATTCGGAAAGCTTTTGGCCCAATCGAAATCAACAGACTTTACCTGTTTGCCCGGCAATAGCCGCTGCAGGCCATTCTTAACAGTCTCTACCTCTGGTAACTCAGGCATCCTTTAATTGTAGCAATTCTAAGCCGCAACTTCTGCTGCTGCAGTTCGAGGTCGAGGAATAAGCTGCTTATTTTTTTCGAGAACAGGTGTAGTTTGTTTCTGAACATCTAAGCTTACCCCGGCTTGCTCAAGCATAAACCTTATCTGTACCGCGCGGTCAGGGTGAACATACTCTGTCGTGGTCTGGGTATTATTAGGCTGAATTTGTTTCCGCAGCCCATCGATAATTAATTTTGCATCCCTGTCCATATAGTACAAGCCCACTTCAGGATAAATATTATGTTCAGTATCTCCCCACTCGCTCAGTACATGATGCATTTGGCGCTCTAATCTTTGAGTTAAAAGCGTATCTCCAGAAAAAAGGGCTCCTCGATATGCTAGTATCGCCTCTTCAAAGCCCTGAAAGCTCATATCTATTTGCGCATAACCGTTAACGTTTGTTTCTTGGTATAGCATAAACTGCTCGTGCTTATGACTATATGCCGAACTGCGCAAGTGTCAAGGTATACTAGGTGCATGCAAAGCCTCTTCGACATACTGGGTAACAAAGACTACGACCTGCCGGATGAAGCCTCAGCCATTAAAAAGTATATTCGCGACGAATTTCACCAGGAAGTAGAAGTAATGGTACGCGAAAAAGACATTGTTATAACCGGTCGCGGTGCAGCTTTCATCAATACTTTGCGTCTGCGCACGCCTGCCCTGAAGCGAGCAGCCAATACTACCAAGCGCCTAAGCTTCAGGATTATTTAGCAGCTTTTCGAGTTCGTCTTTTGCCTGCTCAAAATTCTGGTACTGGATGGCTTGCATTCCCACGCCCTGTGCCGCAAAGCAGTATTCTTCGCGATCGTCCAAGAAGACGCATTCTGTTAGCCGCACCCCTAGCCCATCAGCAGTGTACTCGTAGGCTTGAGCCTCTGGCTTCGCAAAACCTATGTCACCTGAAGCAACTACAAAATCAAAATATGTATCCAGTTCTTTTTTAGTGAACCTGCGATGCAATCCCCCGTTGCTAATATTAGATAAAATAGCCGTCTTGTAATTCTTACGAAGCGTGCGGATGTAATTAAGTAGTCTCTCATCCTTCACTTCTCCATCCATAATGAGCTGACGATAATCCTCTTGTTTCATGCCGAGAAGTTCTGAAGCCTGTTCTGTTGACTCCTCGGAACTTATAAGACCTCTGCTGGCTGCATTTAGCAAGTCAACCAAATCCTGTGCTTTGCCAGGATTTTTAGAGCGTAGCTCCTCAAGTATAACAGCTAAGGCATCGGTTATAATAACCCCAAAACAGTCGAAGACTATTGCTTTTATCACTAGTTAATTATAGCGAGTTAGAAAAGCTCAGTATTGCTAACTTGCTTTTGATAATCTGGCACTTGGTTTTGGAATAGGTCTAGAATTGTCTCGGTATTTCCTTTGAACGTACTAGGAACGCTGCCGCCACAGGTCGTTGTCCAGTAGCGCTGAATGCTGTCGCCGCCTTGAATGACTTCGAAGATGTAACGTTTGCCCATTGGGCAGTAGCCACGCTCGTCTTGCAGTTTTGTGTCATCATTACCGAGAGTAAAGCCGGCGTGCTGTAAAGCCTTCAGGAATACGGCATAGCCCGCCTGGGTCATAGGATATGAAAGGTTTTTGGTAGACTCGCCGTCATAACCTTTTATAACGTTCAATGTGGTGTTATCGCGCCCTACCGTTATCTCAATAGTACGGTGATTGTCGGGAGCGTTAATAATTTCGTCGGTAGTTTCTCGGACGACAGTATCAGTTGAAGCATAATCTATGAGTGGCACTTTGGTCTGCGGCACTTTCCCGCTGTTACCGCCATGAAATAACAGCACTATGAGTAGTACTATCAGGCCGATTGTAACCAAAAATCCTATGAAGTAACGCATGTGTCTCCTCACGGCTCGCGTGGTAGACATATACTAACACGTTTACTCTGTTTTTGCAATAGCCTTATGCTTTTCGACCAAGGGCGTGCAAGGCAGTGTCGCCATAGAGTCTTACTGGCCTGCCATCTCGTGCACCATCGGATTCACGGTAAGACAGTACCCCCGCTTCAGGACGATACGCGTGAGGAGTCTCCGGATGCGTTGGCCAGGTACAAAGCTCACTACTCGCCATGTGGTCAACATCTGCCTTAAATCTAGTGTCGTCTTGTGGTCTTTTAGTGTTATCTACTACAAGCTCCAGTACTGGAATGTACTCGGCAGGAATTTCGTGCTCAAAGGCGTACTCGGCAGCCATATTTTTTGTTTTTCCTTAGCTTACAGTTTCGATATCCAGTGGTACACCTGGCGGTAGTAAGTACCGTGCGGTACATAGCGCTTGCCTGCCCTATCATCGGCAGCACGTAGCAATTCGCTTAAACGCACCCATTTGAGACCAGCAACCTCTAGTGGATTTGGCTTGAATGGGGTGTTTTTAGGCAGTTGCAATGCATACAGGTGCTGGTATTCACGGTGCCTTTGGTTATAATTCGTGTCCCATGGAGCCCTTCGTAGTATTTTCATTAGCTGCAACTGTCCTGGTCGTACTTCTATTCCCAGCTCTTCTTGCAGTTCACGACGGGCCGCCCGCAGAGCAGTTTCACCACTACTGAGATGCCCAGCCGAGCTTATATCCCACAGGCCTGGGTAGTTCCAGCTCATGAGCGTACGCTTTTGCAAAAGCACGTTACCATCGCCGTCATAAATCCAAATGTGCGAGCTAGAGTGCCACAGTCCCCGGTCGTGCACATCAGTATTAGGCAAGCGCATACCTGTACGTTTACCATCCTCAGTCAAAACATCGAAGCTATCGTGTTCTACAATTACCTTTTTTGTTTTCATAGGTATATTCTCGGTATACGCTTACACTTACACAAAATCAAGCAGTTATGAACAGCTTGTGATATTTATCAATTAGCTCAATAATGGTGCTAATGGCTATAAAGTACCAAACCGGTGTCTCTACCCTCATCCAGTTTATTGCCGTTACCTTTCTTAACCTTGTAAATTTGTTCGCTTCCAGCATAAGCAGTTGCGTTAAAAACACGAGCGATTGTGTGGGCGATGTAACCTTGAATCTGTTGTACTTCCTGGTACTTTCTGCCTGGTTCGCCTTCATATGGGTACTCGGCTATGCTGCACAAGACCGGCGCAGTAAACGCCTAGCACAGCTACTTATAGCAGCCGAGGCCATAATATTCCTGGCGGCTTTGCTCGATGCCAAGCACCACCCAGACATTCTTGGTCTTATAACAAGCCTTGTTGACGCTGCGCTTGCTGGGTGGACAATAGTGCTTGCCTGGCGTCTCATGCGTGCTGGCGGCAGCAGAGTTACCTCTCGAGCTCGTCGACCACTATCTAAACAGCCCTAACATGGTACATTAGCCACTTTGTACGCTTACTCATCGGGCGATAGCCTTCATGTACAACTTCAAAACCATTGCTCGTTAAAAGTTTCTTAAACTCACCGTTCGACCAAAAGACGAATAATCGCCCGTCGGCCTCCACCTGTTCACCTTCTCCTTCTTTTGTAGCAATAAAGCCGATTCCACCCGGCTTAATATTTTTCTTTATGGCACGCAGTGCTTCATTAATTCGTCGCTTTGGAATATGCAATAAAACAGCCGAGCACCAAAAACCATCAAAAGGCTCTGCAAAATCCAAATCATATATACTTATTTGCTGAAATGCAGCGCCTGGATTAGCTTGCTGCGCTACTGCTATAAGCCCGGCAGATATGTCAGTGCCGACGTACTCATACCCGAGTTTTATGAGCTCTTTCGCGTCACGACCGCCACCAGCGCCTATTTCCAAAACCTTACCGCTTGGCATCAGTTTCTGGAACATGGTCAGTTCCTCTTTCCAAAAGTCAGCACTCGTGTGCGCATCTGCCCACTGCTTAGCAGTTCTATCATAAACTCGTTTGGTAGCTTCTTCGTCTTTAGTTAACTGGGTCATGTATGCTAAAGTTCGCCCCAGTTGTCGCCTATGCTTGTATCAACCGTTAGTTCAACCGGTAGGTCGTACACGCCTTCCATGGTCTCTTTGAGTAATTCTGCTATTCGCGGTGCGACTTCTTCTGGGCATTCCACGAGCACAGAGTCATGAATTTGCAGGAGCATGCAGCAGTCGTTGTGCTGGTTACGAAGCAGGTCATCTATTTTTACCATCGCCATCTTCATAAGGTCAGCCTCCGTGCCCTGGATAGGCATGTTTATGGCCGCCCGTTCGGCTGCTTGGCGCACAACGAAGTTACTGGAGTGAATGTCGGGCATAGGCCGGCGGCGGCCAAACAGTGTTTCCACATAGCCTTCTCTGCGAGCCTTTTCGATAATACTGTCGATGTAGGCAAAAAGTGGCTTACGTAGTTCTTTATAGCGGTCTATAAAGTTCTGGGCTTGCTCACGCGTCATGCCGGCCGCAACCGAAAGGCCGTGCGGGCTCATGCCGTACATAATGCCGAAGTTTATTACCTTTGCGGCTCGGCGCATCTGCTTGGTTACGTCTTCCAGCTCCCTGCCGTAGACTTGTGCCGCTGTAGCAGTGTGAATGTCCGTACCTCGGTTAAACATGCCTATAAGCTCTTCATCGTTTGCGAGGTATGCCGCCAAGCGAATTTCAAACTGGCTGTAATCGGCACTTACGAGCTTCTTGCCCTTGCCTGCTACAAATGCCGTGCGAATGTGTTTGCCAAGGTCAGTGCGTACCGGTATGTTTTGCAAGTTCGGATCGTTACTGCTCAGGCGACCAGTTGGTGCAGTAGCTAAGTTAAAGGTCGTGTGTACCCGGTCATGCTCATCCACCTGCTTCGGCAGCGTGTCAACGTAAGTATTCTTAAGCTTTGTCACCTCTCGGTACTGAGTTATAAGGTTAATGATTGGATGGGAATCGCGTAGCTTATCGAGCTCAGTCGCCGCCGTACTAAAGCCAGTTTTACCCTTCTTAATACCCTGCTTCGGCAGCTGCAGCTTTTCGAATAATATTTCAGCTAGTTGACCCGGGCTACCAATATTAAACTCTTGGTCAGCATAGCCGTATATCTGCTGTTCTAGGTCGGATATGGCATCTTCAATTTGTACGCTGAACTTTTTGAGATACGTCGTGTCGAGTTCAATACCCAGGTACTCCATACGAGCGAGTACTGGTATTACTGGCCATTCAATGTTTTTTGCAAGTTCAGACAGTTTCGGTATCTCGGCTAGCTGCTTTACTTGTTTGGTATGTAAGGCATGCAAGACGGCAATAATCTCGGGCATTCGCATACTCAGATCATCCACATCGAGATCTTCGAATGGCGAACCTTCATAGTCCAGCTCCACCTGAGCCAACTCAGTTAAGCCCTGTTCGCGTCGCAAACTATCGAGTAAGTAGGCACCCATAAGCACATCATGCTTCACCTCTGGCAATTCAATCCCCAGCTCTAGTAAAACTTTGAGCGTGTACTTTACGTCGTGCCCAACTATAGGAGGTAGCCCACTGAGTTTTTTAGCAACCGACTCGCGGTCTAGTTTATTCAAATCAAGCACATATGTCGTTTGGCCATCAGGGCTTAGCGCTAGGAGTTGTGGGTCTCGGCCGTGCTTACTAGCACTGCGACTGTGCACATATAGTTGTTCGACTTTTTCAAAATCGAGGTCTTCCAACTTATTTGCACTATCTATGAGCACATTTTTGCCTGGACGCAGTGGTCCAGTGCCATTAGCTACATGATGGTTATCTATAGCTACTTGCATGACTTCAGGCAGCTGCCTCGCTAGGCTTCGAAATTCTAGCTTTTGAAGCAAATGTAGAAGTTCTTCCGGCTTAATTTTGCTGCCGTCTACCGCCTTTAAATCTAGTTTAAGCGGAGCATCAATCCATATGGCACCGAGCTTTTTACTGAGGTACGCTAGGTCCTTACCAGCCTCTAGTTTTTTGCGCACCGCTTCTTTTATAAGCGGTAAATTATCATAAATGTTATCTAGCGTGCCGTAGTCCTGTAGTAGCTGTATGGCAGTCTTTTCACCGACGCCAGGTACACCTGGAATGTTGTCGGAGCTATCACCCTTAAGTGCTTTGAGGTCTAAAAATTGCTCAACTTTTATGCCATATTTTGCTTCAAAACTTTTGGGCGAATACAATTCTATGTTACTTAAGCCGGTTTTAAGCGCATACACATGCACATTCGGGTCGATTAGCTGCAGCATATCGAGGTCGGAAGTAATCAGTAGTACCTCTATGTCTTTCTTAGCGGCCTGAACTGCGAGCGTACCCATTATGTCATCTGCTTCATAGTCGTCTAGTTCGTACAACGGCCAGCCAAAGGCATCAAGCAGCTCGTGCAGCACTGGAACCTGCTCATAAAAATCTGCCGGAGCCGGTTTACGGCCGGCTTTGTATTCAGAATACAACTCTAGACGTTTGCGGATGTTCGTCTTGGGCTTGTCCCATGCAACAGCCACATAGTCCGGCTTAAGTCGGCGGATGACTTCGAGTGCCATTGTCGCAAAACCAAATACGCCGCCGGTAGGAATGCCGTCTTTCGTACTCAAATTAGGCATAGCGTAGTAGCCACGATAAAACACGCTCTTGCCGTCAATAATCGCAAAACGCTTACGTTTTACCTCTGTTACTGCCATAACAACAGTATAGCCTAGATTCTAAAGATACTCTGCTAGCTTTTTTGCTTCGTCAGAGTTCCTGATCTTATCCAAAGCACTCGCCTCCGCAAAGGCAACAACCGTATAAGGAAGTTTTAGCTTCCGGGCCACTTGTCTTTCGGTCTTTTCGGCACCGTCCTCACCTAAACCGTAACGTTCAATTAATACTAATTTTTCACGTTCTGTGAGCATACCTTCGACGGTAAGCACATCCTTGAGGGCTTTTAAGGCAATACCTTTAATGGCAATTTCATCCGGAGGAGCCACAACGGCGTCTTCTATATACTCAACAGCTTCAGCACTGTTATGGCTAGTGCCTAATTTGAAATCCAGCGAAAGCTTTTCTTTGTCATAGCCTAGGGTCTCTTCCAATTTATCTTTGGTCATTCCTACCTCAGCACTTAATTCTTCCAGGGTAGGTTCGCGGCCATTATCAGTAAGAAAAGTCCGTTTGATTCGATTAATTCTATTGATTTTCTCCAGCACAGGCACAGGGATGCGAATTGTCCTGCCGTTATTCATAACAGAACGCTGCAATGACTGGCGAATCCACCACGTGGCATAGGTGCTGAATTTGTAACCTTTATTGGGGTCAAATTTATTAATTGCATGGAATAGGCCGTTTTCATTAGCGTCTTGGATGAGGTCTTGGAGGTCAACACCTTTACCCTGGTATCGCTTTGCCAAACTCACTACCAAACGTAAATTTGCCTCTGCAAAATGATTACGAGCTGCTATTCCATCAGTCTTTTCTGCTTCAAGCTTACGGACATTTGCTTTATTAACACGTATTCCTTCTGACTCAATTAGTTCAAGCCGTTCTGTAGCGCGCAAACCTCGTTGCACCCGCACAGAAAGCTCAACCTCCTGCTCTGCTGTTAGCAGCGGAGTACGTCCAATCTCCGACAAGTACATGCGCAAAATGTCCAATGACGGTGCTTCCTTTAGCCAATCGTCTAATTCTTCGTCAGTCAACAGCACATAATCGTCGTCTTTATCGTTATGATGCAAGAGATATATTTCAGCTTCGTGCTCTACCGCAGTTGCGCCTACCTTTTCGACCAAGGCAATATCAAAAGATTCATTTTCTTGGTCAGGAAGATAGGCTTCCACTATCGGTTGACTAGTCATAGTTGCGCTCTCGTTGGCTTCATTGTGCACTAGATTGCTCCAACATGCAAAGGTAATAAGGTCAACACTTCTAGGACAGTACAGATTAGTGATTTTGCCTATATAATAAGCATAAGCAATGGATGGGCAACGACAATTAAACTACTATCGCTTGAGTGCCGATGACGTACTAGAGCAAGTTCGTTCTAGCCGAAAGGGCCTATCGGCAACAGATGCTTCTGAGCGCGTGGAGCAGCTAGGTTTAAACACCCTGCACCGCACCAAGCACGAACTACCCATAGTTACTCTTCTTCGGCAGTTTAAAAACTTGCTAGTGGTAATGCTACTACTTAGTGCCGTGTTTTCTATATATCTACGTGATGCCAAAACTGCCACAATCCTTATACTTATAGCTCTCATGAATGCCAGCGTCGGCTATTTCCAGGAGCACAAAGCCGAAACGCTCATGGAAAGCCTGGAGCAGTTACTAGTGCCGCGCACTAAGGTGCTCAGGGACGGCAAGCTGCATGAAATAGACGCTAGCGAACTTGTAGTTGGGGACATCGTATACCTCGAAGAAGGTGATAGTGTACCAGCAGACTTGCGCATTATGGACGAAGTAGAGTTAGCGACTAATGACTTTGCCCTGACTGGCGAGTCTAACCCAAGCCGAAAGTTTGTGCACGCTATAAGTGCAGAAGTGCCGCTGGGGAACCGCCACAATATCGCCTTCATGGGCACAACGGTCGCAACCGGACATGGGCATGGCATAGTTATTGCTACCGGCATGCACACTGAGTTAGGTCGGATAGCTTCCTTAAGCCAGATTACACGCACCGAAGCTTCACCTCTGCAAAAAGAAATGAACCACCTAGCGGTACGGTTAGCTCAAGGTGCTACAATTTTGGCACTACTACTGGCCTTCATTGCCTTCAAGTCACACCTTGGTTTGCAGGGAGCCATTCTCTTTGGTATTGGTATTGGAGCCGCTATGATACCAGAAGGTTTAGTAGCCGAGGTGAACATTACTCTCGCCCAAACAGCAGCACGAATGGTTCATGCCCGCGCACTAGTAAAACGACTTTCGGCCGTGGAAACCCTCGGTGCTACCAATATTATTCTTACCGACAAAACAGGTACGCTTACCAAGAATGAAATGACTGTGCAGCACTTGCTTATTGGCCGCAGCGCCTATCACGTGAGTGGCACGGGGTATGAAGCAAACGGTGAGGTTATAGACGCGCATAACAAACCTCTGTCTCGTGATACGGTACAAAACTTGTCATTGTTCTTTGAAACTGCAGTTCTAGCTAGCAACGCCCGCGTTAATTCTCCAGACGAACAGCACCCGACTTGGTATGTCCTCGGTGACCCTACCGAAGGCGCCCTGATTACACTTGCCCGCAAAGCCAGTATTGACCCAGAAAAATTAAGTGACGACCGAAAAGAAATCAAAGAATTTCAATTCGACTCCGGCCGGAAAATGATGAGCAGTGTCCGTAGTGTAAATGGCCAAACACTTGTATACCTCAAAGGGGCTCCGGAGGCTGTCCTTGGGCGCAGTAAAAAGATCTGGGACCATGGCCACATACGTACACTCACGGCTGCCGATCGGAAGTTCTTTACCGAGCAAAACGAAACAGAAGCTCATGCCGCACAGCGTAACCTTGCGCTCGCCTACCGAGTTCTTCCAGCTAAAACCGATTTGAAAAAGCTAGACATGGACGAGGTCGAAAGTAATTTAACGTTTCTGGGCATGGTAAGTATGCATGACCCCCTGCGCGAACAAGTACCTGCTGCAATGCTAGCTGCACGTGGTGCCCATGTACGAGTTTCGGTAGTGACCGGTGATTATCCATCAACCGCCAAAGCCATTGCCGCTAAAGCACATCTAAGCGACGACATTACTATTATTTTGGGTGATGAACTTGCAAAGTTGGCGGATAGCCAAGTACTGCAGCTCATAGAAAAGGGTGGTGCTGTGTTTAGTCGCGTTTCTCCTGAGGACAAGTTGCGCATAGTGGAGATAGCCAAGCAAAGTGGCCGGGTTGTAGCAGTGACGGGCGATGGTATTAACGACGCCCCTGCCCTGAAGCGGGCTGATATAGGGGTAGCTATGGGTAAAACCGGCACTGACGTTGCTAAAGATGCCTCTGAAATTATACTGCTCGATGACAGCTTCGATACACTCGTCGGCGCCATAGAACAAGGCCGCCTAACCTTCCTGAACATCAAGAAGGCCGCCCGGTGCGCGCTTACCGATAATGCCAGCGAACTCATAACCATACTACTAAGTCTGCTAGGGCAAACAATTTTCCATATACCGCTAGCAATTACTGCGATTCAGATTCTGGCTATCGACATTATCGCTCAGATGTTCCCCATAACCGCCTTAGGATGGGACACTGCCCAGCGCGAGCTTATGCACGACAAGCCACGCCGGCTTAATGACCACATACTTAACCAAAAAACAGTTCGCGAGTTTATCCTATTCGGCTTTCTTGCTGCCGGCCTTGCCTACCTGAACTATCTCTGGTTCTTTATGCGCCACGGCTCAACTGCGCCCTACATCAGCACGCATGCGCCACTCTATATGCAAGCCACAATTTTAACGTACGTGACCTTAGTGCTCTGCCAGTTCACAAACCTTATGTTGGTCCGCAGCGACGAGCACGAAAGCGTCTTTACGAGTTACCTCTGGAGCAATAAAAAGCTACTTATAGCCTTCGGTATATCCTTCTTTTGTATCTTCAACATCCTATACAATCCACTCATCCGGCCCTACTTTAACGCCGGCCCACTCAGCTTTATGGATTGGCTGAGCGCTATTCTTTGTGCAACTGCTTACTTAGGCCTACGCCTGGTGCAACGCCACACTCGCAAACACACTCGCCATGCAGTACTTGAACTGCACAAAAAAGTTACACAATCAGCCTAGTTTAAGCCCAGGGACTGCTTAATGTCGTTTTGGAGCTGAACGAGGTCGTTGCCATTATTTTCGAGAAAAATGTCAGACTTGGCCTTTACGCCGGCCATGTCTAGGGTGGCTTCATCACCGGAATGGTGCATTTCGGCCTCTTCTTCGACTAGGAATTGCTCGAATGTTTTATTGTCTTCCTCTGCTCTTTCGCGAATAGCGGCATTCGCCTGTATACGGTCGTAGCGAGTGTGCGGGTCAGCATCTACCCACACCATTGTTCCGCCAAAGTCATGGACTCTATCGGCCTCACCTGGGTTACGTAAGCTAGCCATGGCTACACCGGTGTATTTATCTTTAACAGCTTCATACTCGGCGACCGCTTTATCAACGAGCACACCAAGCCCCAGTTCACGACGCCATTCGGCACTAATGGTACGGAGCACTCCCCGTTCTACCGGCTGGCCCCGCCTTCGGGCTTCTGCCCGCAGTAAATCAGTAACTGAAATAAATAAGTACCCGTATTTATCGGCCAATATGTGGCCTACCGTATCCTTACCAGAGCCATTTGTACCACCAAGACCAATTATTTGTTTATTCACTCGTATTGAATTACTTATTTAATGTAATCGTGAAGCTTTTTGGCATCGCGGTGTTTGCGGAGTTTAGCCAAGGCCTTGGCTTCTATTTGGCGAATGCGTTCACGGGTAACACTAAACTCCTGGCCCACTTCTTCGAGAGTGTGGCTCTTGCCGTCTTCCAGACCAAAGCGAAGCTTGAGTATCTTCTGTTCGCGTTCTGTTAGGGCAGAAAGCATGTCCTTTACCTGCTCTTTCAGCAGCTGGCTGGTGGCAGATTCCTCTGGTGAAACTGTATCTTCGTCTTCAATAAAGTCGGCAAGCACACTGTCTTCTTCGTCATCACGGATAGAAGCGTCAAGCGAAGAAATGTCCTGCTTAATTTTCATGATGTGCTCAACTTTATCGACCTCTATCTCCATAGCTTTGGCAATTTCTTCGTTGGTCGGTTCACGGTTGAGTTCCTGGGTCAGGCGCCGTTGTGTGCGCAGTAGTTTGTTGATTGTTTCTACCATGTGCACTGGTATGCGAATGGTGCGCGCTTGGTCGGCAATAGCACGGGTAATAGCCTGGCGAATCCACCACGTTGCATAAGTACTGAATTTGAAGCCTTTGTCGGGGTCGAATTTTTCTACGGCTCGGAGCAATCCGGTATTGCCTTCTTGAATGAGGTCGAGCAAGTCTAGCCCACGGCCCACATAGCGTTTAGCAATGCTAACTACAAGACGCATGTTGGCTTCGGCCATCTTGTCTTTAGCGTCTTTGTCACCCTTTACCACTCGTTGTGCAAGCTCCAACTCTTCCTCGGCGCTCAACAGTGGAATTTTACCTATTTCACGCAAGTACAAACGCACTGAGTCGTCGGCAATGTCATCATCTAAGTACACTGCGGTGTCGGCAGCCAGGTCTTCCTCTTCGGTTTCCTCAATCGCCCATTCATCGGTAAAGGTGGTTTCGTCTGGCTCGGTTGCTGTAATCTCTATATTTGCATCCGCCAGTTCGGTATACAGCGCATCCAGCACCTCGGCATTTTCCGGTGCATCTGGTATGACCGCGAATATATCTCGCTGGCTAATGTGGCCGTCTTTTTTGGCCTTATCTATAAGCTGTTGTTTCTGTTCTTCTGGTGTTGGCTGAGCGTCATTTGCCGGTGCTTTTTTAGCCATTCCTGCCTCCTTGGACTTCCTTTAGTAATGCATCGTATTGCTTAGCCCGCTCGAGCAATGTGCTCACTGCCGACTCGTCGGCCGCTTCTAGTTCATGGGCTATTTTTTGCTTTTGCTGTTTAACAAACCGTTCCACCAGCCGTGCCTGCAATCGAGCCGCTTCGTATTGAAGTTCGGTAAGCTCGAGGCCTTGGTAGAGTTCCTCGTAGAGTAATGATTGTATTTTAACATAATCTCCGATATTTTTCAGCTCTTGTACCTTTTCTGGCTGGCCGCTAAAGTCAGGGTGCTCACGCAAAAATTTAAACAATTCTCTGCGTTCTTCTCCTGTTAGCATATTTAACTGTATTAGATTTAAATACTCTCGTAATTTTGGCTGTAAAAGCATGAGTGATAGGAAGTGGTCTTGAGCCTTAGCATGCTCCACCGCCGCCTTGTCCAACTGTTGCGGCACTACTCTCGGTTTGCGCTGGCGAATGGGCTCAGCAACTCCTTTTGTTTGGCTCAATTTGGTATTCAGAGCCTCTTTGCTAACTCCTATAGTGTCGGCTATGGCAACCATGTAATGGTCCTGTTCTACCGGGTCGTTGAGGCTCCGAACTATAGGCAGCAAAACGTCACTAAATTGCCGCTTGCCTTCTGCTGAGCGCACATTGAGTAACTTCTCGTATCGCTCCATTAGCCAGTCGAGGGCATACTGATGCTTCTGAATAATTTCTTGCCACTTATGAACGTCCTGTTTGATGAGCTCGTCTGGGTCTTTACCGCTCGGTATAGTAATAATGTTAAGCGAAATCTTCACGCGTGAGGCAATCGGTATAGCTCGTTCGGTGGCGTTTATCCCGGCCTTATCGGCATCAAAACAAAGACGAATATCACCAGTAAAACGACTGAGCGCTTTCAAATTCGGTTCAGTTAGAGCCGTTCCGGCTGTTGCGACCACTTGGCGCACACCGGCCTGGTGGCTCGCTATAACATCCAAGTTACCTTCTACAAGTACTACAAACTGGCTTTTGCGTATGGATTCTTTTGCTAAGTGAAGACCATAGACATGCCTGCTTTTGTCGTACAGGACAGTTTGAGGTGTATTAATGTACTTCGGTTGGTTTGGGTCGTCTTCAAGCAGTCGGGCGGTAAAACCTACCACTCTGCCCTGCGGGTCTTGCAGCGGTATCATTAACCGGGCACGAAACATGTCGGTTTTAAACCGGCTGGCAAGTCCTGCTGCTTTTATTTCGGCTTCAGTAAAGTTCTGTTTTTTTAAGTAATCTACCAGTGCACTGCCGTTGTTTGGAGCATAGCCAAGCCGCCATTCTAGGGCGGTGTCTTTACTAAACTTACGCTTTTTAAGTACGTACTCTAGCGCCGTGTTATTACGACTGAACTGTACCTGGTAAAACTTCGTAGCGGCTTCTAGTACGTCATATAAGCGCTCTTTACTTGGTCCTCCCCGTTTACCTTGGCTACGATACTGTTCCATATCAACGCCAGCCTTGCGCGCTAAGAATTCTAGTGCACCCTTAAAATCTAAACCTTCAACTTCCATAATAAAGCTGAACATATTGCCCCCCTTACCCGAAGAAAAATCGTGCCATATCTGCTTTTCGGGACTAACCATAAAGCTCGGGGTTTTTTCATTAGAAAAAGGGGACAGCCCCCGCCAGTTACGCCCAGCACGTTTAAGCTGCACGTATTCGGAAATAACATCCTCAATCGAGAGACGGGTTTTTACCTCTTCCACGGCATCCATACAACCATAAGTATCAGGTATCAAGTAGCAAGTAGCAAGCTTAAGAGGAGCTGAGGTTAGCAGCTGTGAGCTCAACAAAAAATTTAGCAGCCGCTTGCCGAATATCTTCGGCTACCAGCTTTTCAGCATCGTCAAGTATATCAATACCTGTTACTAAGGAGAGCCGCGCTGCAATTTGTCCCAATACTTCATAACTAACTTTTCGTTTCAGGGGGTACTTATCGGGATCATAATTATGCAGACGAAATGGCCATTGTTCTGAACCAAAACCAGACCTACTAAAAGGTGGCGCCAAGCGATCGAACAACTTCTGCTCGTTAGAACTCTCAAAGGTTACTGCTGCACAATCTCTCAATAATATAGCGTTAAAATCTTTCTCAATGTCCATATACGTGTTCCTGACTATCTCCGACTCGGATTAAAAATTATTCGTAGTATCGGTAAGGGCTGTTTGCCATTGAATTCTAGCGTTTCAATTTCCGAATCGTCATTAAAATACCAGCCTGCGTCTCCTGCTAGTTCAGCATCAACCACGAATCCTTCCGCTGTTTTATATAGCAGAATAGGATGGTCCTCACTAAGGTCGTCGTGAACCCTATAATCTGGGTTTAAAAACGCATCTCCGTTAGAGCAAACTAGCACTGCATGTGATTGCACTGCTCTTGATTCGCCCGTCCACATATCTCCGATGGTTTGCAGTTGCAAAAATTCGGGCACTTTGGCGGTACGTTGACCTTCTCTGGATTCCATTCTGCCTTGAGAATAGCGCGCGTTAACAACAATGGCAAGTTACAAGTTTGGGGCAGTAACTCCTCTTATGGTTAAATAAGGGCTATGCCCGGCCGTTCTCAACCACCATCGCACGCTTCAGATTTTTATACCTACGTTCCGCAAGCCGCGCAGGCAGCTATGTCCCAGCAAATGCAGCAAACAAACATGCCGCCGCATCTCCGGCAATACGTCGGGAAAGACAAGCCGGCCTTTATGCCACCGAGCGTACAGCGCGAGTTAGCTGCCCATATGGAAAAAGTAATGCCCGCACATCTCAAGCAGTATGCAGGAGCTTATGTAGCTCAAAACATGACTCCTGCCCCTGCCCGGAACGGTACCCGTCCCATGACAGCCCGATCGCCAGTGCCCGATCGCCACAACTTAAGCCATAGCGGTAGCATTGCCGCCGAACAGGCGGATGCCACTCAGTATCTGAATATGTTCCAGCCTGATGCTCCAAACCAGCCTCCCCAAAATACACCCCAGCAACCTACACCAAGCTCGTCCACCCCTAGCCCAGAGCATCCGGATTATAGCTTTATAATGGAGCCGCCCAGCACGACTCGCACGCCTAAGTTCAACTTGGGTAGCGGCTCACCGATTCTGCGTATTGCAGTCGTCGCTGGTGGTATTGTGCTGCTTCTTATATTGTTTGGCGTCATTAAGGGTGTACTAACTGACAGCAATAAGGCCATTCCCAGCCTGGTAAGCGTAGCTCAGTACCAGCAGGAGCTGGTACACCTAGCGACTAATGGCACCCAGAATGCCCAAGGGCAGGGTTTAAAGAATTTCGCCTACACGGCTCAGCTGAGCCTGCAGAGTGAGCAAAAAGATTTAATTACGTATCTCTCAAACAACGGCCATAAAACTAGTCTAAAAGAGCTGAACTTTAAGGTAAGCAAAACAGTTGACGACCAATTGGCGACTGCACTCACCGCCAGTAGCTACGACACTACCTTCAAACAAGCCATGCAAGACTCCTTGACCACCTATCAGAACTCCCTAAAACAGGCTTACGAGCAAACAAGCGGTCCAAAAGGCCGAGCACTTCTGCAGGCAGATTTTGACGCAGCCCAACTCCTTAGCAAACAGCTTGGTAGCTAAGTTTTTGCAACTAAATCGTAGCTGTGCACGATGAGAGCTTGTACCTCTTCCCAGGGTAACTGCCCGGTGAGTATAACGGTATTCCAGTGCTTTTTGTTCAAGTGGTATCCCGGCAACACGGTTTCGTACTTTTCGCGCAGTGTTGTTGCAAGTAACGGGTCACACTTAAGGCTTAAGCGTACCGGGTCTTTGCCTTCGGCTATCAGGGCAAACATTTTATCGTTAACTTTGTATACAGCTACATCCTTGCCAAACGGATAATCCAACCGGGCGTTCGGCATACTCAAAATGTAGTCTTCAACTGCTTTATGATTCATGTGGTGTCTGAAGCCACTCTAAATAATACTGGAGTTCGGCGATTGAAGCCTGGATGTCATCAAAGGCGCGGTGCACTTCCTTCTTTTCGAACATTACGCCATATTTACCTTGCATGACTAGCTTGAGGCTACTGACGTCCAGCATCCGGTAGTGTAGCTTTAGATCTAATGCTGGCCACCAACGCTTTATAAAGTTGCGGTCGCTATGGATGCTATTGCCTGCCAGCACAGCAGGCTCGCTGCCCCAGTGCTCTTCTATCAGGTTCGCCAGATCCTGCTCAACTTCATGCGGGTCTTTGCCTTCGGCTAGTTTACGAACAAATTCATCACGGTTTTCCGGAAATTCTGCCCAAAACGTATTCTTTTGCATGCGCTCCACGACCAATTCTTTTGGCTGCATCAGGCAGGCTTCATAACTAGCTAGGGTTTTGAAATTAAAGTCCGTAATTTCGGCTGCAACTTCTAGGATTACATCCTTGTCCGGATCCAGCCCGGTCATTTCCAAATCCACCCACAGCAGCTTGGTCGGAATCACACTTTTATCAATCATTACCCGATATTATACGGCAGTCTGACGCTGAAGTTCTTGTTCTAACTCCACTAAATTGGATACCGCTACTCCGCCACTTCTGCGAATAGCAGTCCCAATCATCAGATTATAAGGCAAGCCTTCTTCGCCGCTCGCACGAAAATCATTACGATACCCAATAACTGGAACGCGATGCGCGGCTGCCCATGTTGCTTCTACGACCGTGCCATTGTCAGGAGGTTCCTGGTCCAAAATAGCCACTATCAAATCAGAGCTAGCTACTGTATCTAGATGGCGATCTCCTAGATCGAGCCATAGTTTTGGCCGGTCTGCCGGTCTAGCAGCAAGGATATGCCGCGTTTCAACCGACCATGGATCGCGTACATGTACATACTTATCCATCATAGGTAAAAGTTTCTCTAGATACCAAAACAGTGTCGACTCTGCGAATCCTGATGGACTTGCGACATAGCACTCGAGCTTATTCATAACCTTAGTATGGAAAAAACAGCCGTTATTGCAAGCATGAGCAGAAATTATTCTGCCCTAAAGTATTGTGCCTTTGCTTTTCCTCCACAGCCCATGTCAATAAGGAGCGTTTGTGAGGCACTAACATTAAGAATAGGATAGCCTTTGGGGTGTGAAAGAGTATTAAAATAGAGGTAGCTTACGCCACAAGGCAAATGATTACTACCCAAGTAAGTTTCTGACTTAACCTCTGTGTCAAAAAGGTCGTGTAAAACAATAAAGTTATCTGAATAGTTGACTCCATCATTAAATTCATGTGGTTTATATTTTATTTCTTTATATTTACAAGGTGTTCCTTTAAAAATTTCCAAAGGCTCAATCTTTTGTACTATATTGTTCGCATTATCGGGGCTAGTCACTCCATATGCTAAGTAAGAATAAACATCACATGAAAGCGCTCCCTTCGTAAATTCTTGATGGGCGTAGGAGCATTTGCCGCCGTCTTTGCGGTCTTGCGGCTGGCCAACGGCAGCAACTATGGCATCGGCAACCGTTTCTACATCATTCCCAGCTTGGGCAAATCTGGATTTATCCTGAGTAATAGCATGGTTGTGTATTAAGTAGTAAGACAAATACCCTGCTCCGAGCACTAGTGCTATAACTGCGGCGATCAGGATATTTTTACGAGGTAGTGGGAACTTTTGCTTTTTCTTCTTAGTCATAAGCATTATGGTAGCAGAAAGCTACTCATTACGCTCAAGGCGTAGCAAGTTCAAAAAGCTGAGTTCTTTTTTGTATAAAAGAAACTAGCTCAGCGGCAGCAAGCTTCTTAAGTGTTTCCCGCACTTCTTTGGTCTTGAAAGTGGGGTCTTCTAAGGGCAGCTTGCCTTCAATCTGCTTTACACTTAATGCCGCAGCAGCATTGCCAAGTATTTGTAACAGAGCATTTTCCCTGTAGGGCGTATGGACTATTTCGCTTATTTGTTGGCCGGGTTTATCGAATCTAGAGCGGTCTGTTGCCCCGTCAAACTTGCCAAACATAAAATCCCCTACTATTAACCCGTCGTAATATGGGGTGAATGCATAGTTCTGTGTTTGAACGGGATTCTGGCGGCGGTCTGTCCAGATTCCACAGCCATGGAGTTCGAAACCGTACGTTTCAGTCGTTTGGCCGCCGGGTGTAGTAGCGGTTATTTGGCCGTGCGGCCACCTGCCCACCTTATTTACTCTGAAGTAATACTGCCAGGATTCCTCGTCTTGGCCTGTAATTATCTTTAAGTGGTCATGCAGGTGAAGAGTAGAAAATTCAAGTCGTTTGACACTTTCTGTAATAACAGGTATTGCTTCTGCCATGGCATTATAGTTGCAGACACTTAATCTAACTGCAAGCATGAGCGCATACCCCTGATACAATATGTATATGCAGGAGAGTATATTTACCAAGATTGTTAAGGGAGAGATTCCCTGCCACAAGGTGTACGAGGACGAGCTTACCCTTGCCTTCCTAGACATTCACCCCGTGCAGCCTGGTCATACGCTCGTGATTCCGAAAAAACAGATAGAGTTTGTGTGGGACCTAGATGACGAATTGTACTCAGCGGTGATGGCAACCGCTAAGAAAGTTGCTCAAAGACTGCGCGACATGTTGCAGGTACCTTATATTGGTGAACAAATCATAGGTGTCGACGTGCCACATGCTCATGTGCATGTGATTCCCTTCTCTTCCATGGCTGAATTTCGCATCCAGCCGGATATGTCAGCTGAACCGGACCATGCAGTCCTCGCCGAGATAGCCAAGCGTCTCGCTTTCTAGTAAACTTAAGCGTAATGAGTAATGTGTGGATTTCGCTATTCATGGCTGCCGGTGCAGCCGGTTGGGCATATTCCAAACTGGGGCGTCGAGTGGGTTATGGTAATACCCAGAATGTCTGGATTCTTACTGGGGCAGCTTTTGTTTTCGTATTCCTCTTCTTTATTACTTTGCTGCACTACGTCTTACACCTTAGCTAGTAGCCATTTCGTACTAGAAAACGCTTCCACTACAGTTGTATAACTGGTATTATATGGCTATAGAGAGGAGTGGGCACCGCCATGGATGAAAAGAGTTTGGGTAAGCGACTGCAAGATGCTAGGAAGGCGGCCGGCTTAACCCAGCAAGACCTCTGTCATAAGGCGAACCTTAGCTATTCTACTCTGGCTAAAATTGAGCGTGGTGCCATAAAAGCACCGTCCATTTTTACTATTCAAAGTATTGCTGGGGCACTTGGTACTAGCCTCGATACGCTTATGGGCACTACTTCCCCTGCCCTTCCTGGTCGTACATTGCTACAGACCAAAAGCGGTGCCAAGTTCATATTCTTCGATGTAAATGGCTGCTTAGTGCAGTTTTACCACCAGGCGTTTCTCAAGCTGGCAGAAGCCACATCTACCCCACCCGACCTTGTAGAAACTGCCTTTTGGCACTTTAATGACGCTGTGTGCCGTGGCACTATGAGCATGAGCGATTTCAATAAGGCTCTCGCAGAGCGCATAGGTGTACCGAGTCTTGACTGGCAACAGTTTTACATGGAAGCAGTTAAACCGGTACCAGAGATGCACGAACTGCTCAAGTGGGCAAGCGAACACTATAAAGTCGGCCTGCTCACCAACATAATGCCGGGCTTCTTGAACGCAATGCGTTCGGGTGGTCAAGTGCCAGATTTACCGTATGACGTAATTGTCGACTCTTCTGAGGTGGGAGCAGTAAAACCAGAGGCTAAAGTGTACGAAATAGCAGCACAGCAAGCCGGTGTTCAGCCGAGTGAAATACTCCTCATAGATGATGCGCGCGCCAACCTTATTGCCGCCGAAAAAGCTGGCTGGAACGTCCTATGGTTCGATGTGTACCACCCAGAACAGTCCACGACTCACATTCGTGAGGCGCTAGAGCCTGTTACTGATTAAAGCGCTTGTATTCTTGCCAAATCTTATCTAACTGCTCTTTAGCGTCAGATAGTTGCTGTTTGGTCTGGTCTACAACATGACCAGGAGCATGCTTAACGTACTCTTTGTTAGCTAGGCGCTCTTCCAGACGCTGAATAGCGTGTTCTTGAGCAGTCTTTTTGGCATCAAGCTCCTTAAGGTAGGCCTTAGCGGTGCCAGGGTCTATGTCGAGCCAGCAACGGTATTTTGTGCTGGTAAGGAACATGCCATCACCAGCCCGTACTTCAGTAACATCCGCCAACCTACTCAATTGTTTTATAAGCTCGGCATTCTCCGCCAGGAACGGAACGTCAGTGTAATACAGCGTTACGCCTGATACTTTCAGAGTATTTATAATGCCTCTTACTTCGGTAATGATGTTTTGAATTTCTTGAAAATCTTGTACTTGTTTCTTCTCAAAACTAGGAATATCCATGAACGTTCGAGTAGCCAGCAAACTGTCAGGCTCCCAGGCTAGGGTTTGCCAAATCGTCTCTGTTACAAAGGGGGCAAATGGGTGTGCTAAGGTAAGCACTGCTTCAAGAGTGAACGCTAACAACTGCTTATTCGGCTGGGCTTTACTGGCTTCTATGTACCAGTCGGCCAGGTCGTCCCATACGAAGTGATACAGCGTTTCGTAAGCTTCGCTAAAACGATACTGGTCCAAATGTTCGCTTATTGTTCGCTGTGCTTCATCGAGTTTATTTAACAGCCAGTGGTCGGCAGCGGTTACTGGTTCTGGGTCTTGCCTACCTGTTTCTTCGTCTAAAACTCCTTCAATGTAGCGGGCTATATTCCAGAGCTTATTACAGAAGTTGCGGGCACCGACTATCTTGCTCTCGTCATATGGGCGGTAGCTACCAGGGGTTTCATCGCTTATAATTCCCATTCGAAAGGCATCAGAACCAAACTGGCCAAGCTTTTCTATAGGGTCGATAACATTACCCTTACTCTTACTCATTTTCTGGCCGTATTCGTCCTGGATAAGCCCGTGTAGGTAAACGTTTTTAAATGGCACCTCCCCCGTTACATATAGCCCAAACATAAGCATACGCGATACCCACGGGTACAAAATATCAGAGGCTGTTTCCATGACTGACAAGGGATAAAATGTCTTGTATTCCTCCCCTTCAGGATAGTTCAGCGTAGCGTACGGCCAAGAGCTACTAGAAAACCACGTGTCGAACACGTCCGGATCGCGATGGTAGGTTTTACCATCTATGGTTATGATTTCTTCGGTCACGCGCTCGTCGTATACCCAGTCATCTGGTTCGTCAACATTTTGGAATGCCGGTATAGGTATACCCCAAGCAATTTGCCGACTAATATTCCAGTCCTTCAGGTTCTGTAGGTAGCTTGTTAATTGGTCCTTTTTGCTCGCTGGATAAAAGGTTACCTCGCCCTTCTCTAGGGCCTTTACTGCTCGCTCTGCCAGTGGCTGCATGTTTACGAACCATTGTTCGCGTAACAGGGGTTCTATTACGGTATCGCACTTGTAGCAATGGCCTACGCTGTGGGTTATATCTTCGGTCTTAGCTAGAAGCCCCTGCTCTTCCAGGTCGGCCACAACTTTCTTACGCCCTTCTTCTACAGTCAACCCCTGATAAACTTCTGGCACTTCGTGAGTTAGTTTACCCTCGTGATTAATAACATGCACGAAGGGTAAATCATGGCGTTTGCCTACCTCGAAGTCATTTGGGTCGTGAGCGGGCGTAACCTTAACTGCACCGGTGCCATACTGCATATCGACAAAATCATCAGCAACGACGGGAATTTCCCGGTTCGTGAGCGGTAAGCGTACTGTTTTACCTACTAACGTTTTGTAGCGGTCATCTTTAGGGTGTACAGCTACGGCAGTATCACCAAGCATAGTCTCTGGCCTGGTGGTAGCTACTACCACTTCCCCGCTTCCATCTGTAAGCGGATAGCGGATGTGCCATAGCTTGCCCGGCTCCTCTTTGTAGGCTACTTCAATATCGGCGAAGGCAGTACCATGGTACGTACAGAAGTTTACGAGCCGTTCACCTCTGTATATTAGCCCTTCGTCCCACATTTTCTTAAAAGTAGCGTAAGCGCGGCTAACTATCTTATCATCAAGTGTGAAAACATAGTGCTGCCAATCCACACTCGCGCCTAAGCTGCGTATTTGGTTCTCAAAATTATCTCTGTTAAGTTGTACAAAATCCCATATTTGGCGATACAGCTGTTCACGTGAAAAGTCGAAACGGCTTTTCCCTTCTGCGGTTAATTGCCGTTCGTATACTACCTGCGTTTCAAAGCCGGCATGGTCAGCACCAGGCACAAACAGTACATTGTGCCCTTTTAGTCGATGGTAGCGGATGAGAATATCCTCGATAGCGAGCGTAAGCCCGTGCCCTAAATGGAGATTGCCATTGGCGTTAGGCGGAGGGATGACTATAGAGTATGGCTCGCCCTTACCACTTGGGCTAAATGCCCCACTCTTTTCCCATAGGGCATATATATCACTCTCGTATTGAGAGGGCTCGTAAACCTTCGGTAACTTCATACCAAGCTATCATATCACCTCTGTAAATAAGAAGAAAATAACGAACTAAAGACGAACACACTTCACGTGAAACGCTTACGGTTATTACATCGTTAGATTGGGGGCAATGTCGAGAGTGAAGGGGTCGGCTGTAGGCTGATTCAGCATGGCTTTAAAGCAGCCTAGGGTGGCTATCATGGCGCCGTTATCAGTACACAGCTTAATGTCGGGATATTCAATGGATAAGGGAAGAGCTCCCGTTAATTGTCGACGCAGTTCCTGACTAGCAGCCACGCCACCAGCTATAACAACACTCTTTGGAACATACTCTTCAAACGCTAGCTTAGCTTTACCGACAATGGTTTCTATGGCAGTGCGCTGGAAGCTAGCAGCAATGTCGGCCTTCTGAGCTTCAGAGAGCCGCTCTGGCAGTTTTGTAGAGGGGAAGTCGAAAGATTCTCCTATTTCCGCTTGTGCTTGCCTTAAAACGGCTGTCTTGAGGCCAGAAAAGCTAAAGTCGTACTTATTCATCTTGGCTTTGGGAAAATCGTACCTGTTTGCATCGCCATCTAATGCTGCTTTGGCCACTGAGGGCCCGCCGGGGTAGGGAAGGCCAAGTATTTTGGCTACTTTGTCGAATGCTTCACCAATAGCATCGTCTTGGGTGGCGCCAAGCAGTGTGTAGTCGAAATGGCTGCGAAAAAGTGCTAACTGGCTATGACCGCCGCTAACTATGATTGCCAACACGGGAAACTGTGGCTGAGAAGCGCGCATAGTGTAGCCGGGCAGGGAAGTGCTAGTGAGGAAGTTGGCATACACATGGCCTTCGACGTGGTTTATGGCGTACAGCGGCTTGCTATGGGCAATCGCCAGCGTGCGCGCAGTAAGTACGCCTATAAGCAAACTACCGCCAAGCCCCGCGCCATAGGTTACGGCAATGCCATCTATATCATCCCAAGTACATTGAGCAGTCTCGAGCGCCTCTGTTATTACTGGCAGTATCACCTCTATATGACTGCGAGCTGCTATCTCCGGTACCACCCCGCCATATTTGGCATGCAAGTCCATACTCGACGCCACAACGTTGGAAAGCAGATGCTTGCCATCTTCGACTACAGCAGCGGCAGTCTCATCACAACTCGTCTCAAT
>Ga0207657_10000501_pt1 | contig 41290 bp, 37 predicted proteins | sample KBSC33metaG_FD_184316 | JGI IMG/M metagenome (GOLD analysis project Ga0207657, IMG submission 184316) | Corn rhizosphere microbial communities from Kellogg Biological Station, Michigan, USA - KBS C3-3 metaG (SPAdes) (version 2) | ecosystem: Host-associated > Plants > Roots > Rhizosphere > Soil ... | reverse complement strand
GCGGCTGGTCTTCGATCAGCCGCAGCCGGTCCGGATTGTCCTTGAGGATATAGGCGAACGGATCCGAGGTGCCGCGCTCCAGATAGCCCGCCTTGAAGATGCGGACGTGCCCCAGTTGCGAGTGAATCGTCGATTCCCGGCCGAACCACAGGTTCCACTCGATGAAACCGCTGGCCAGGATCAGCGAGGCAATGCCGCAGGCCACCGCCAGAAGCGCTATCAGCGAGCGCCGGCGCTGGCGGATGACATTTTTCAGGGCAAGGACGGTAATCGGCATCATGGTCGTGGCTCGGCCGCCCGTTGCGATCGCTAGTGTACTCGCGGCAGGCGGAACTCCCAAGGCAAGGGAGCATTCGGGCGCGGGACCGATCGGGCGCGCTGCTCGATGGAAGGAAAAATCAGGACGTCGACGATCCCCTTGCCCCAGGCAATTCGAGTTCCCGGCGCTGAGATCGCAGTCGGGCTGTTTCGACAGCCCAAACAAAAAGCCCGTACAGCAATCGCTGTACGGGCTTTTGTCAGAGCTCTACTAGCTGTGGATCAGCTTGACGCTAGACCGCCTTCTTGCGGCGGATCGCGCCGAGCGCTAGCCCGCCGAGTCCCAGAAGCAGCAGCGTGGCGGGTTCGGGTACCCTGCGAGCAAAGATCGGGTCGTCGCTTCGAACTTGCCAATCCGCTGCACTGCATCCCGGCGTGGTCGGCGATGGGCACAACGAGAACTCGCTCAGCAGCAACATATCGGCCGGAGGATTCGCGGTAAACGTATATGCGTTAGTGTCGAACGCGGCATTGTTCGTCCCGGTTCCAAACGAGTTGGTGCCAACTGAGAGGTACCCACTACCCTTTGCCGTTGCCGGCGACGTCGGCGCCAAAGCGGCGTCCAGAGTTATCAGAGGATTGGGGTCGAGAATGCCGGGGGCGAATAGGGCCGTCAGCCAAGGCGTCGGGCATGCCACGCCGCCGCATAGCTGCGCTTGCCTGTTAGCCAGAATTGCCGGATCCAGGTTCTGGTTCGCGAAGGTGTTGTAGTCGCCGTTAGGGACGTCATACACCACGACTTCGCCACCGGTAAAATCGACACTCTGCGGGCCGCCCGGCCCGGGAATCACGGAAATCAGACCGGTGAAGAACCCCACCAATTGGGTTCCGTCCGAAACCCCGTTTCCGGTCCAGTAGTTTATCGACCCAGTCGTGTTCGTAATGGCGTTGATGTTGAAGATGCCGAACAGCTCCTGACCGCTTCGTACAATCTGGATCTCTTCATTCGAAAACTTAAGCTTGAAGTCCGTATTAGTAGGCAGGAAGTTGATCGGATCCGCCAATGCCCCCCCGCCAAATCCAATCGCACCCGCCGCAATGCCGATCGCCAGCGCCGTCCGGCCTTCTGATTTCACTCGGTCGAAAAAGGACTTCATTTGTTCACGCTCCTTGAGGATGTCCTGGCCGAACGACAGCGGACATGGTTTCCGCGGACGGTCTGGCCCTTCGCGCTATTCAATGCATGAGGCATGCCAGGAAGAAAAGTTATTATCAAATCAACCGCTTGGCGAGCTTGACCTCAAACAAGTGCTGGGGCGGCGGGTCCGGGTGTAAAGCCCTTCGACAGTGGGACGAATCCGCCGGGCGGCTGCCTCCCAGAGAAGAGTTCCTCGGGGTCCGAATGAGCTTTGTCCAACGGGCGACCGGTCCGGTGGCTCTTGCGCAGACGTAAAGAGATTCGACACCTTCCCGTACGCAAGGCGAATGCCCAGGTCTCCTAGCCCCTTGCGCGGCGGGCTCTCGCGCCAATCTGGCGCCGGGCGACTGCAATCGCGATGCGCTGCCAGGGGCTGCGGTTGCCCCAGGGGCGCCAGACCCGCGCCAGCCTGCCCCGATAGGCGTCGAACTGCATGGAAACGGGAGCGGCATATACCCTTCCCCGCCGGAGAAGGATTTTCAGGGCCTCGGTCGCTGCGATCCCTGCGCAGAGCTGACAGGCCATGACGGTCGAGGGCCCTCGATGGGCGACAAAGTCGACCGTGTGCCGATCGACCAGGTACCCGCGCTGCAGCATCGCCGGGGACAAGCCGACAAGGAAACGGACCGCCTGGTCCTCCTCCGACAGGCCGTCGAGCCGGAAATATTCCTCGAAGGTCATTCGTCCCGGCAGGAAGTTCAGCAAGGCCGCGCCCATCCCGAGCGGGGCCGCCGTAATCGCCGGCACGCCGTTGCGCGCGCACGCCGCGAACGTCGCGCGCCGCGCCTCGAACGCGAAAAAGTCGAGGCCGTCGACGTACAGGTCCACGCCCGAGAGAAACGCATCGAGGTTTCCGGCCGACACGCCCTCGGCGAAAACCCGGATATCGAGCTCCGGGTTGATGTCCTTCGCCATCGCGGCCAGCACTTCGGTCTTCGGGTGTCCGAGCGTGCTGGCGAGAGCCCCCGCCTGGCGATTGATGTTCGCGATCTCGAACGTGTCGAAATCGGCGATGTTGAAGGCGCCGACGCCCAGACGTGCCAACGCCAGAAGATGAGAACCGCCGACACCGCCGAGCCCCGCCACGGCGACTCGCTTGCCGCGCAGGATCGCCTGTTCCGCGGCCGTTACCCACCCGATGTTGCGTGCAAACGCCTGCTCGTAGGAGAAGGCGTTGGGCTTGATTTCAGGCACCGTTTCCCGTTCGCGCGCCATCGATTCACTGCTAGAAATCGTAGCGGAGCTCCGCGTAGACCCGGTCGCGATTGTTGTACCGGCCGAAGTACCCGTCCGCCGGACCGCTGAAGATGTCGACCCCGAAGCCCACGGTGGTGTTCTTGGCGGCAGACCAGTTCAGTCGCGGCCGAACGAGGCTGCCCGCGTGCCGGAAATTCTGAATCCACAGGATTTGCGGCTCGAGGGTGGCGGTGAGCTTGGTCGACACGAAGATGCTCGCGCCGAAGCCGTCGTTCCTGACCGCGAGTCTATCGGCATCGCCGCCGAAGAAAACACGCTGGAATCCTTGCACGTTGATCCGCGTATCGCCGGACGGGGCGAACTCGGCGCTGACGATGTAGTCGAGCGTCGAGCGCTTGATCACGCTTTCCGGAGCGGTCAGATCCGCCAGGCTGTAGCCCTGGCCATGCGCGTAGACGGTCTCGCCGCGCAGGACGAAATCGCCGAGGTCCTTGCTCACGGTGCCGCCCACCTGCCAGATGCGGTCGTACCGCGGCTCGAACACGAACGGTTCGCCGGCGACGCCGGACGGCATGCGGTAGAACGTCGGCTGCGTACTGAAGCTGCGGTAATAGAACGCGGCGAGATCCCAGCCCGCGGCGAGCGTGTTGGCGCGAAGCCCGAAGTTCGAGTTGCCGAGCTTGCGGTCGGGTCTCTGCGGATCGTGGAAGAGCGACGCGATGTCGGCGGGCGTCGGGGAAGGCAGCGGCGCCGGATAGAAATCGGACCCCGGCTTGCCGATGCGGTCGAACGTGGGCACCGGTATCCAGATGAATTCGACATGCGAATCGCCGGAAAAGTACTCGGCCCGTCCCGCCCACTGCGGGATGCGAATCAAGTCGAAGCTCGGAAGGAGAAACTCCCGCATGTCGCGCGCTGAAACGACGTCGGCGAAAAAGAGTCCGACCACCTCGCCCCAGACGATATTTTGTGCGCCGACGCGAAAATTCCAGTCGCCGGCGGAAAAGTCGAGATAGTTCTCGCCCCATATCGCGCTGAAGCGCTGGTTCCGTTTGACCGAGTCGAGATAGAAGTCGGAAGAAAGATAGACCGGATCCGCGTCGATCCGGCCACCCAGCTTCCATTTCACGTCGTCGGCCAGCGTGCCCTGCGCGGTCAATTGCAGTCGACCGACGGCCCGCGACCAGTGCGAGGGCGCAGCGTACGTATCGGCCAGCAGTCCGTCGAAAAATCCGCCGAACTTGAAAGCTGGCGCGTCGAGCGCGGAACCCGTGTTCCCGGCAACGCTCGCCGGCGGAAGCTGCGCTTGCGCCGCGTTCTGCCCCCAGCCGATCACGGCGACGGCAAGGATCCATCCGAATCTGGCTGTCAGGCGCGGGACGGAGATCATCTCTTGATTGCCTCGCTCAGTTCGAGCCTGGGCCCTGTCGGTCGGCGCGTTTCTCTCACCACTACCCAGCTCGACGCGGTCTTCATGCCGAGCGTCCGAATGCGCCCGTCCTCGATCCGCACCAGGCGATCGGCCCTGGCAATGACTTTCTTGTCGTGCGTGGAGAAGACGAACGTCGTGCCATGAGACCGGTTGATTCTCTTCATCAGGCCGAGGATTTCTTCGCCGGTGCGGTGATCCAGGTTGGCCGTGGGTTCATCGGCCAGGATGATCTTTGGATGCGTGGCCAGCGCACGCGCGATCGCGACGCGCTGTCGCTGCCCGCCGCTCAGCTGATTCGGGCGATGTCGCGCATGCTTTGACAGCTCGACGATATTCAGAAACTTGGCCACGCGCCGCCGTCGCTCCCGCCGATCGAGCTCCTTGAACTGGAGAAGCGGATACTCGACGTTCTCTTCGGCAGAAAGCACGGGAAACAGATTGAATGTCTGGAAGATGAAGCCGATCGTGCGCGCACGCAGGTCGGCCAGCTGATCCGGCGTGCTGTCGCTGGTATCGCGCCCGGTGATCAGCACCCTGCCGCTCGTCGGAACATCGATGCAGCCCATCAGATTGAGCAGCGTGGATTTGCCGCTTCCGGAGGGGCCGGCGATCGCCAGGAACACTCCCTCTTCGATGGTCAACGTGACTTCGCTGAGCGCCGAGACAAGCTGATCGCCAAGCCGGTACTGCTTGGAAACGTTTTCGACGCGGATCAGGCTCATCGCAATTTCTGTCGGACATTCGCTATACTGGAAAAGGCTGCATTTTAGAGCTTATAGGCTTTTCACCTGCCGTGCAAAAAGGACGACATGCGTAGGGCGTTTTTCATCATCTTCGCCGGTTTCTGCTGTGCACTCCCGCTGTGTGCGAGCCCGGAAGCTCAGGACGTTCCGGATTCCGACGATGCGTTGGCGAAATCGATCCTGGAAAAGGCGGATCAGGTGCGCTTCCCGGCGCAAGGATTCGAGGTGCTGGTGACGATCGCGACAAACACTTCGGATGGCTCGAACGAGTCGAGGAAGTATCGGGTTCTGTCCAAGGGCAACGAAAATACGATCGTCATGACCACTGAGCCGGCGTCGGAGCGCGGCCAGGTCATGCTGATGAAGGGACGCGATCTGTGGATTTTCCTGCCGACGATATCGCAGCCGGTGCGGCTCGGCCTGGCGCAGCGCCTCACCGGCCAGGTTGCGAATGGGGATCTGGCAAGAGCCAATTTTGCCGGCGACTACCGACCCAAGCTCCTCAGGACGGAGAAAATCGACGGCGAAAGCGTATATGTGCTCGAGTTGAGCGCCGTCGACCGCGCCGTGACTTACCACCGGGTCCTGTATTGGGTTCGCCAGTCGAACTACTGGCCGCAGAAAGCAGAGTTCTACTCACTGTCCGATCGCCTGCTCAAAACGTGCGTGTACGAAAACTTTCGACCGCTCGGCGGGCGTCCGCGTCCCACCCGCCTGGTGATGCAGGACGCGCTCAAGAGCGGGGAGGAATCCGTCCTCGAATACGCAGAGATGCGCTTGCGGGATCTGCCCGACAAGATGTTCACCAAGGACTATCTGAAACGCATCGAATAGCAATGGCACTGTCGGCGCGGCGGCGGCCCTGCGAAGCGATCGCAGTGCGACTTGCCGGTCTGCTGTGTCCGGCCGGCCGCGCATCGGCTTGACAAGCGCTTGAGCCAAGGGCCAAGCTAGCGCGGGAACGAACCGCGAGCCGGAACGAACCGCGAGTCTCGAAACAGCGTGGGCCTTGAAAGAATCGATACGCAAGATCGTCAAGAAACTCCGCCGCGACAAGGGGAGCGTATCGCCCGTGGCGGGCAAGACGATCTTGCCGTCGGCGGCACGGCAGACCGGCAGCGTTGCGGCGGCACGCCCGGCTAACGCCCTCCCCGCGTCACGAAAAACCGGCGCGGCGCCCACCGCGCGCAGGAAAAAGACCGCGAAGAAATCGCAACCCAGGACGCATCCCACCGACGTCACGGGCCAGACGGTATTCGATGACCGCCCGCTGCGCTTCCGCAGCCTCACGCTGACCGAAGCAGACGTTCCGGCGCTCGAAGATGCGTCGACGATCGAAGGCGCGTTCAAGATACGCGTCGCCAAGCGCACCGGCGCACGACGCGACGCCTGGTCGCTGGTCGAGCGACGCTACACCGGCCGCGGCTACACGATCCCCGGTCGCAAGCCCAAGAGCAACGTCTTCACCTTCATCGCCTATGACGAAGGCCAGATCGTCGGCACCGTCGGTCTGGGCGTCGACACCGGCAAGGGGCTGTCGGCCGACCAGTTGTACCGGGCGGAGATCGATGCGCTTCGCGCAAAGGGCTGGCGCATCTGCGAATTCACGCGGCTGGCCGTCGACCGCACCGCGGCAAGCAAGCCGGTACTGGCCGGCTTGTTTCAGACGGCATACCTTTACGCCGCGGTGATCCGCGGCTACACCCACGCGGTGATCGAGGTGAACCCGCGCCACGTCGTCTTCTACGGCACCGCGCTCAAGTTCGAGCCCACCGGTCCGGAGCGGATCAACCGACGCGTCAACGCGCCGGCGGTTTTGCTCTGCGCATCGTTCGCGGCGATTGCCGACGGGCTCGCCAAATATGCCGGCAAACCGCCCGCGCCCGGAACGCGGCGCACCCTGTTCCACTATGGATTTCCGCCAAGCGAAGAGCAAGGTGTGCTGAAGCGTTTGCGCGAGCTCGTCGCCGCACGCTGATGGGCGACGGCGTCCCGAGCGTCAATTCCTGCGACACGCCTGGTTCTGCGCAACAGCTGTACACCGCAACTCGCATCGTCCGGCACGGCGACGGTCGTGGTGTCGCCCCTAGTCCTACAATGCTTTCATCCATCCGCCGATGGGCAGTGCGCCCATCGCGGGTGAAAATCGCTGGGCACATGCGGCCTATCCAAAACTCTCGCATGCCAACGACAAGGGCCGATCATCGACCGCGAGGCACGACGCACAGCACGCGGCACGCCTGGCGTCATTCGCTCGGCCTGGTCGCGCTTGCTGCGCTGCTGCTGGCCGGATGCGCGACGCTGCCGCCGGGTTCCGACTATCCGAGAGCGGCGTCCAACGCGCTCGCGCATCCCGAGCAGACGCGGCTCGGGCGCCAATTCGCGGCGGCGACGGCGGCCCACCCCGGCCTGTCCGCATTCCGCCTGCTTCCCGTTGGCATCGACAGTTTTCTGCTGCGCATGGAGATGGCGCAGCAGGCCGAGCGCACGCTCGATGTCCAGTACTTCGTCATCGAAAACGACGACACCGGAAGGCTGCTCCAGGAAGCGCTGCTGCAGGCGGCCGATCGCGGCGTGCGCGTGCGTGTATTGCTCGACGACGAGGGATCGCGCGGACGCACGGTCAAGCTGACGCCGCTTGCGGCCCATCCGAATATCGAGCTGCGCGTATTCAATCCGGCGGCGTACCGCGGTCCGATAGAGTTCCTGCACGACGTCGAGTTGCTGAGTGACGGGGCCCGGATGAACCGTCGGATGCACAACAAGCTGTTCGTCGTCGACAACGAGATCGGCATCATCGGCGGACGCAATATCGGCGACGCGTACTTTCAGGAAGGACGCGACCTCGACTTCGGCGATTATGACGTCATCGCGGCCGGCGGCATCGTCAAGGACATGTCGGCGAGCTTCGATGACTTCTGGAACAGTCCGCTGGCAATTCCGATCGAGGCGCTGTTCGGCGGCAAGGCGTCGCAAAAGGCGCTGGCCGACTATCGCGATGCGCTGGCGCAGCACCACGTCGCGATGAACGACAAGGACTATATGCGCAGGCTGGCCGGCGGCGAACCGCTGCGCCCGCTGCTTGCCGCCAACGCGCCCTGGGTATGGGTGCGTGCGGAAGTCGTCTACGACAGCCCGCAAAAAAACAAGGTCGAAGACGGCGACGAGCCGGGACGCCTGCTGCGCCACCGGCTGGCCAAGAGGGTCGAAGAGACACGGTCCGAGCTGCTCATTGTGTCCCCCTATCTGGTGCCCGGGGATGCCGGTGTGAAGTTCCTGGAGAAGCTGCGCGAGCGCGGGCTGCAGGTGCGCATACTCACCAATTCGCTTGCGTCGACCGATATGCCGATTGTCCACTCGGCGTATCAGAAGTACCGGATCCCATTGCTCGAATCCGGGGTCGAGATCTATGAGGTACGGCCGATACTCGGGCAGCCGGTGGTGAGCGGCAACGCGCTGAAATCACCGAGCGCCGGGCAGTTCGCCCTGCACGCCAAGGTGTTCGTGTTCGACCGGCAGCGCGTCTTTGTCGGATCGATGAACCTCGATCAGCGCTCGCTGCACGTCAATACCGAGGTCGGCGTGATCATCGACAGTCCCGATCTGGCGCGACAGGTCGCCGCGCGCTTCGAGGCTATCGCCCGGCCGGCCAACAGCTATGTGCTCGCGCTGGATGGAACGAATATCGCGGGGGGCCGGACACTGGTGTGGCGCACACTGGAGGACGGCAAGCCGGTCGAGTACCGCCAGGAGCCCGCGGCCTCGATCTGGCGCCGCGCGAAAGTCGACATGCTGTCGATGCTCCCGCTGGACGAGCTGCTGTGAATGGGCGCCGTCGCGTCGTTTCGCCGGCGGCCATCGCCGCTCGGGTGACGCGGGCATCCCGGCTCGTCGCCTGCTGCCTCGCGGCGGTCGCGCTCAGCACGTCGGCGGCCGTCCCCGATGAGGACATCGTCGTGCATGCCAAGAAGGAGGGCCCGGAGATCGTCGTCGAAGTCGATTGCCCGGTGCGGGCTCCGCTCCTGGCGGTCTGGGACGTGCTGACCGACTACGACAACATGAGTCGATTCATTTCGAATCTGCAGTACAGCGGTATCCAGGGACGCGTCGACAACGTGCTCAAGGTGCGCCAGTATGGCAAGGCCACGCGCGGGCCGTTGACGATCACCTTCGACAACGTGCGGGAGGTCGAGCTGCGACCTTTCAGCGAAGTGCGTTCGCGCCTGATCAGCGGTGATCTGAAGGCGTCGGTGTTCACCACGCGCCTGGTCGACGTCGACGGCCTCGTCCACATCGTCAACAGCGGCCGTTACACGCCGAAGATGTGGGTACCCCCGGTGATCGGACCCGCGCTGATCGAGGCGGAGACGCGAAAACAGTTCGGGGAAATCAGGACCGAAATCCTCCGCCGCAGCGAACGTCGCGCGGCGGAGCTTGGGCCGCGCTGATCGATTTCCCGCGATGCGCGGCGGGGTTGTCCTTGACATGATCGGGCGCGCATGGACGTTCTGGCAGCGGCTTGGGAATTCATCGGCAATCTCGACAACGAGCTCGCGCTCCTGCTGTTGGACTACGGCCGGTGGATCTACCTGATCCTGTTCCTCATCATTTTCTGCGAGACCGGGCTCGTCATCGCGCCGTTTCTGCCCGGCGACTCGCTGCTGTTCGCCTCCGGCGCGCTCTGGGCAGCCGCCGACATGCCGGTCGAGCTGCTGGCGCTGACGCTGATCGTCGCATCGTTCGGCGGCGATAACTGCAATTACTGGATCGGCCGGCTGTTCGGAAGCCACACAGTCAAGAAAGCGCATTCACGCTTCCTGAACCGGCGGGCGCTCGAGCGAACCCATCGGTTCTACGCTCGCCACGGCGGCAAGACGATCATCCTTGCGCGCTTTGTTCCGATCGTGCGCACGTTTGCCCCTTTTGTGGCGGGCATCGGGCACATGGACTACCGCCGTTTCCTGATGTTCAGCGCCGCCGGAGCGATGCTTTGGGTCGGCTTGCTGGTGTCTAGCGGCTACCTGTTCGGCAAGCTGCCGATGGTAAAGGACAATTTCGCGCTGGTGATCGTCGCGATCATCGCCTTTTCGCTCGTTCCCGTCGCGGTCGAGTACCTGCGCGCGCGGCTGCGGCGCTAGCAGCACGGTCGTGCGGCTTCCGCACGTTGGCCCGGCGAGAGCTTGTGCGCTATGCTGTGCGCTACTGGCCAACGGGAGCGCGCGTGAAATTGCCGATTTGTCTTGCCCTGGCCATGCTGCTCAGCGCCTGCATTCCGATCGGCATCCGCGGCACCTCGATCACCGACGCCGGCGCCCAGCGTGCAATCGCCGCCTCGCCGGCCGGTGCCGCCGACTTGCCCGCCCCTGGCGCGCCTGACCCGCGGCGCGGCTGACCTGCGGCGCGCCTGACCTGCGGCGCGCCTAAAGGCGGCGTCCGCGGCGCCGCACCGCGGACTAGCGCCTGCCTCCGGGCATCGACTGCTGGGCGCTTCGTGCGAAGTCGCCCATCAGACGCTGCATCGACGAGAACGCCGAGCTACCCGACGACATCACGCCCTGCATCGCGTTGACCAGGTTCTGCGCCTGCTTGAGATCCGGCATCATCGCCATCATCGCCTTCGCCTCCCTGGCGCCGGGCACGCCGCTCATCTGCTCTTCCATCAGCGCAAACAGCCGCTTCTGCATCTCCACGATCATTTCGAACATCTGGCCCCAGTAGTGCATCGCCTTCTCGACCGCTTCCTGGGTCACGCTCTGTCCCGCGGCAACCAGCGCCTGCGGGTCCCCCGCCTCCGCGGCGTGGCGCGCCGCTTTTTTCTGCATCGAGCGCGCCTCTTCCTCTCCCTCGAACTGCAGCCGGCGCAGCTTGGCCGTGCTCTCGATCGCAGCATTGATGACGTCGAGCGCGATCTTCGCGTTGGCGCGGTAAAGCTCGAACGCCTGCTCCGGCGTCATCAGCTTGCCCATTTTCGACAAGTCGCCGAATGCGCCGGCATGCGGCGCGTCGAATGGCGAAGTCTGCTTCACCGCAGCCTTGGCGCGCGGCTTGCGCGGTTTGTTTGCGCCGGCCTTGGCCCGGCGTGCCGTTTTCGACGACGATTTGTTGGCCATCGTAGGACTCCTCGAGCAAAACGACTGCGATCGGCTTGCGCCGCAGATATTCCGGCGTCCGGTGGTGCGTGGCTATTGCACGCTTCCGCGCCGCCCCAGTCAACCGGAAAGGGAGGCTCGCTCCCGGCGGTGCGCCGGGGCAGGTTAGAATCGCCGTTGCGTTCATGGTTCCGATGCCCAAGCTGCAAGCGATGGTCGCGGCCCAGCCGCGCGGGGCGCCGCGCGCTCCGGCGTTGTGGAATGAGCTCGTCGATCCCGATGTGCGGGCCCTCGCCGCGCTGATTGCATCGCCGCTGCTGATCGCCGAAGCCTCGGCGCCGATTGCGACGCTGACCGATGCCTGGCGCATCGAGTCGCTGCGCTTGCGGCACCGCTGGCTGCTCGACCTGGACGCGGCGCCCCAACGCTTGCGCGAGCATCTGGCAGCTTCCAATGCACGGCAACTCGGCCGTTATGCCGAGGCCTTGTGGCGCTTCTGGTTCGCGAACCTGCCGGGGGCGCGTCTGCATGCCGCCGGCTTGCCGGTCAAGGACGCTATGGCCGTGCGCGGGGAGTTCGACTTCATCGTATCGCTGCCCGGGCTCGCCGAAGTGCAGCATCTGGAGATGGCGTACAAGTTCTACCTGTATTGCCCGCCGGGCGATGATTTCTCGCGCCTGTTCGGACCCAACGCGGCCGACCGGCTCGATCGCAAATGGCAGCACATGCTCGATGTGCAACTGCCGCTGTCGCAGACGGCGCTCGGCCGCGCGGCGCTGCCGCACGAGGTCGACTCGGTGACACCGCGGGCCTGCCTTCAGGGCTGGTTGTTCTATCCGCTGGCGGCGGGATCGGCGGCGCCGATTGCCGGAGTCTCGTCGGCGCATTGGCGCGGCTGGTGGTGCCGAAGCGACGACTGGCGCAGCCCGGGCGCGCCGTGGACCGAGCTTGCCCACGCGTGGACGCTGCTGCCGCGCCGCGCGTGGATCGCGCCGGCGGCGATCGACGATCCCGAGGCGATGCTCGCGCCGGAGGCTTGCCGGGCCCGCATCGATGCGCATTTCGCGGCGTCGTCGCAAGCGCAACTGGTCGCGGGCCTCGAGCGCGCACCGGACGGCATGTGGCGGGAGACGGTCCGCATATTCGTCGTGGCGCCGCACTGGCCGCGGGGCAGCGCCGGGGCCTAAGGCCGCAGCGGCCGGCGATTCGGGGGAACCTATGCATCACTTTGCGCTGTGGGTGGAGTTCGACCTGCATCCGGGCCGTTCCGCCGCGTTTCTGGAGGCTGCCCGGCTCGACGCCCAGGGGTCGGTGGACTTCGAGCCCGGATGCCGGCGCTTCGACATTCTTCAGGATCCCGCCGTACCCGACCGCGTCTGCTTCTACGAGGTGTACGACGACGAAGCGGCATTCCTGCGCCACCGCGAGATGCCGCATTTCAAGGCTTATTTCGCGGCGACCGAAGCGATGATCGCCGCCAAGCGTGTCGCCAAGCTGCAAGTCGTGCAGCGCGGCAAGGCCTAAGCCGCGCCCGCCCCTAGCCGGTCAGCTGCTGCAGCGCCTGGTCGATGCGTTCGACCGCGACGATGGCGATGCCGTCGATCGCCTGCCGGGGCTTGTTTGCCGCCGGGATCACTGCGCGGGTAAACCCGAGCTTCGCCGCCTCGCGCAAGCGCTCCTGCCCGCGCTGCACCGGCCGGATTTCGCCCGCCAGGCCGACCTCGCCAAATACAAGAGATTTAGCTCCCAATGGCTTGTTTTTAAATGATGAGTAGATGGCCATCAGCACGGCAAGATCAGCCGCGGGCTCGCCGATACGAACGCCGCCCACCGCATTGACGAAGACATCGAACAGCCCCGTCTCGACGCCGCCGTGGCGATGCAGCACCGCCAGCAGCAGCGCCAGGCGCTGCGGGTCGAGGCCGACCGCCAGCCGCCGTGCCAGTCCGCCCTGCACCGGGTCGACCAGCGCCTGAACTTCGACCAGCAAGGGCCGCGAGCCCTCGATCGTCGCCAGCACGCAGCTGCCGGCAACGGCTTCGGCATGCTGCGACAGGAACAAGGCCGAGGGATTGGCCACGCCTTTCAAGCCGCGCTCGGTCATCGCGAACACGCCGAGCTCGTTCGCCGCCCCGAAGCGGTTCTTGATCGCGCGCACCAGGCGAAAGCTCGAATGCGTATCGCCTTCGAAATACAAGACGGTGTCGACGATGTGCTCGAGCACGCGCGGCCCGGCGATCGCTCCCTCCTTGGTCACGTGGCCGACCAGGATGATGGTGATGGCGTTCTGCTTGGCGAGCCGGGTGAGCTGGGCCGCGCACTCGCGCACCTGCGCGACGCTCCCCGGCGCCGACTCCAGCGCCTCGGTGTAGACGGTCTGGATCGAATCGATGACGACCACGCCGGGCTGCAGCGTCCGGATCGCGCCGACGATCGCCTGCAGCTGTACCTCGGCCAGGAGCTCGACCGTCGCATTGACCAGGCCGAGGCGCTGGGCGCGCAGCGCTACCTGCTCGACCGATTCCTCGCCGGTGACGTAGAGCGCGCGGCCCAGCTTGCCGGAGCCGCCGAGAGCGGCCATCGCCTGCAGCAGCAACGTCGACTTGCCGATGCCGGGATCGCCGCCCAGCAGCACGACGCCGCCGGACACCAGTCCGCCGCCGAGGACGCGATCGAACTCCTCGATACCCGTCGGCGTGCGCGCATTGTCCCGGGTCTCGACGCTGGCCAGCGTCCGCACGGCACTCGGGGCACCGGCAAGCGCCTGGAAGCGCGACGACGGCGTTGCGGCGATCGTCTCCACCAGCGTATTCCACACGCCGCAGTTCGGGCATTGCCCTTGCCACTTGCTGCTCGTGCCCCCGCACTCGGTGCAGACGTACGCGGTCTTGGTCCTGGCCATCAGGGCCGCCGCGGCATGTCAGCCCAGCTCATCCGGGTGCACGACGGCGGTGCCCAGTTTGCCGACGACGATGCCCGCCGCCTTGTTGGCGATGCGCACTGCGCTGCCGATGTCGGCGTGCGCCCCGAGCAGGGTGCCCAGCGTCGCAATCACCGTGTCGCCGGCGCCGGAGACGTCGAACACCTCGCGCGCCTGCGCCGGAATGTGCTGCGCGCCGGCATCGGTGTAGAGCGACATGCCCTCTTCCGAGCGCGTGATCAACAGCGCATCGAGCGCCAGCTCGCCGCGCAAGGCCTGCGCCTTTTCCGCAAGCTCGGCCTCGTTGCGCCACGGGCCGACGACCTGGCGGAATTCGGCCCGGTTGGGCGTCAGCATCGTCGCGCCTCGGTAACGCAAGTAGGCCTCGCCCTTCGGGTCGACCAGCACCGGTTTGCCGGCGGCCTTGGCGAGCGCGATCATGCGCTCGATCTGCGACAGCCCGCCCTTGCCGTAATCGGAAAGCACGACGACGTCGAAACCGGCGAGCGTGCGCTCGTAGTCGGTAAGCTTCGCCGCCAGCGCCGGTGGCGAGGGCACCGTCTCGAAGTCGATGCGCAACAGTTGCTGCTGGCGTCCGACGACGCGCAGCTTGACCGTCGTCGGCAGCGCCGGATCGCGATGCAGCGACGTGTGCACGCTTTCGCCCCGAAGCAGCCGCTCGAGCACATGTCCCGGCTCGTCGTCGCCGATGACGCTGATCAATGTCACCTGCGCCCCCAGCGCCGCGGCGTTGCGGGCGACGTTGGCGGCTCCGCCGGGACGCTCTTCGCTGCGCGCGATCTTGACGACCGGGACCGGCGCCTCGGGCGAAATACGATCGACGTCGCCGAACCAGTAGCGATCGAGCATCGCGTCGCCGACGACCAGAACGCGCGCGCGGCGGACGGCATCGCGAAAATCGCTGAAGCGTCGTACGTTCGCAGGCATCGGTGCTAGCTCATTGGAATCAGCGCGCCTAGCTGCGGCCGATCCCGAAATACTCGATGCCCGCCGCGCGCACCAGCGCCGGGTCGAACAGGTTGCGGCCGTCGAACAGCAGAGGCTGCTTCAGCTGGCGCCGGATTTCCGTGAATTCGGGACTGCGGAATTCCTTCCACTCGGTGACGATCAGCAGCGCGTCGGCCCCGGCGACGGCGGCCATCGGCGAGCTCGCGAACGACAGGCCCGCAGTATCGCCGAACACCCGCCTGGCCTCGTCGATCGCCACCGGATCGTAGGCGGCAACCGACGCCCCGCGCTCGAGCAATGCGGCGATGATCGCGCGCGACGGCGCCTCGCGCATGTCGTCGGTATCGGGCTTGAACGCGAGTCCCCATAGCGCGAACCTCCTGCCGGCGAGGTCGTCGCCGAGACGGGCGACGATCTTGTCCACCAGGCGCGTCTTCTGCGCCTCGTTGACCGCCTCCACCGCGGCGAGGATGCGCAGCGGACGCCGATGCTGGGCGCCGGTATGTTGCAGTGCCTTCACGTCCTTGGGAAAACACGATCCGCCGTAGCCGGCGCCCGGGTAGAGGAAATGATAGCCGATGCGCGGGTCCGATCCGATGCCCTGGCGCACGTGCTCGATGTCGGCGCCCAGCGCGTCGGCGAGATTCGCCATCTCGTTCATGAACGAGATGCGGGTGGCGAGCATCGCATTGGCCGCGTACTTGGTGAGCTCGGCCGAGCGCACGTCCATGACCAGCAGTCGCTCGCGGTTGCGCTGAAAGGGCGCGTACACGGCGCGCAGCAACGCGATCGCACGCTCGTCGTCGGCGCCGATGACGATGCGGTCGGGCCGCATGAAATCCTCGACCGCCGCGCCTTCCTTCAGGAATTCCGGATTCGACACGACGGCAAACGGCAGCGCGGCGCCGCGTGCGGCGAGCTCACCCGCTATCGTCTCGCGCACGCGGTCGGCGGTCCCGACCGGAACGGTCGACTTGTCGACGATCACCTTGTAATCGGTCATGCGCCGGCCGATCGCGGCCGCGGCCGCAAGAACGTGCTGCATGTCGGCGGCGCCGTCCTCGTCGGGCGGCGTGCCGACGGCGATGAATTGCAGCGTGCCATGCGCCACCGCGGCATCGGCATCGGTCGTGAAGTGCAGACGCCCGGCTTCGACGTTGCGGTGGATCATGTCCTGCAGTCCCGGCTCGTGGATCGGCACGCCGCCGGCCTTCAGCAGGTCGATTTTGCGCGCATCGACGTCGAGACAGAGCACGTCGTTGCCGACCTCCGCGAGGCAGGTGCCGGACACCAGCCCGACGTACCCGCTGCCGATCATCGTGATCTTCAAGCGGCGACGCCCAGCGAAGCGTTGATGTCGCGCAGCGCCTGCACCGGATCCGCCGCCGCGGTGATCGCGCGGCCGATCACGAGGTAATCGGCGCCGGCCGCAATGGCGGCCTCCGGCGTCATCACCCGCGCCTGATCGTGCGCCGACGTGCCCTCGGGGCGGATGCCGGGAGTAACGAGCTTGAACGCCGGGCCGCACGCGGCGCGCAGCATCGCCGCCTCCTGCGCCGAGCAGACGACGCCGTCCAGACCGTTCGCCTTGGCGAGCTGGGCGAGCCGCAGCGCCTGCGCTTCGGGCGTGCCGCCAACGCCGATCGCGGCAAGATCAGACGCATCGAGGCTGGTCAGCACGGTGATGGCGATCAACAGCGGGCGCGGTCGACGCTCTTCGGCCGCCGTCTGCGCGACGGCGTCGCGCGCGGCGGCAAGCATCGCCGCGCCGCCGGCGGCGTGGACGTCGATCATCCAGACGCCCAGACGCGTCGCCGCCGCGCAGGCCTGCGCCACCGTATTGGGAATGTCGTGAAACTTGAGATCGAGGAACACGCGGAAGCCGCGGCGGACGAGCTCGCGCACCAGGCCGGCTTCGGCGACGGTGAACAGCTCCTTGCCGACCTTGACTGCGCAAAGTGCCGGGTCGAGCCTGGCGGCAAGGCCGAACGCGCTCAGCATGTCGGGAAAGTCCAGCGCGACGATAACGCGGGGAGCAGCAGCGTTCACTGGTGTGGCGTCCTCGATGGCGTCCCGGCGTCCGCTCCGACCGGCGACTGTTCATCCCCGCCCGCGCGGGGCGCATTCATGCGAATCCATCCGGCATCTCGGTCCGTCGCGGCGAGTACGTTTCCCACTTGCCGCAGCCCGGGCAGCGCCAGTAGTACTGCTTGGCCCGAAAGCCGCATTGCTCGCAACGATACATGCCCAGCCGCTTGATGTGCTGGCTGACCAGCGCCTTGACCAGCTCCAGATCGTGCCGGCGCTCGGCCGGCGCTTCCATCAGCTGCGCTTCGAGCAGCTTGTCGAGTCCGAGCAAGGTCGGGTTGCGCGAGAGCTCGTCCTTGATCAGCTGCGTCCCCGCTTCGGCCCCGTCGTGCGCCAGGATCTGGTTGAACAGCGTCGTCAGGAGATCGAGCGAAGGATACTGGTCTTCGTAATTGCGCAGCACCCGAATGCCTTGCGCGATGTCGCCGGTCCGGCGGTAGGCGTCGGCGAGGCGGTCGGCGACCAGGCCCAGAAAGGCGGGGTTCTGCGATTCGATGCGCTGCCAGGCCGCGATCGCCGCGGTGTCGTTCCCCTGTTGCGCTTCGAGGTCGCCCAGCAGCATCGTCGCCCGCGTACACAGCTTGTATTCGGCCAGCGCCTGGTCGATGAAGCGGCGGGCTTCGTCGGTCTGCGAGCGCAGCAGCGACCCTTGCGCCATCTCGCAGTGGTAATGGGCGATCTCCTTGAAGTACGGGTGCTTGGCCAGCGTTTCCATGCGTCGGGTCGCCCCGATGGCCTTGGGCCAATCCTTCTCCTGCTCGTAGATCTGCAGCAACGAAGCCAGCGATTGCAGCTCGAACGTGCTGCCGTCGAGCTTGGTGAACAGGTCCTCGGCCCGATCGAGGAGCCCGGCGCGATGGAAGTCCTGCGCCAGCTCGAATACCGCGGTCTCGCGCTTGTCCGAAGGCAGATCGGGCCGGTCGAGCAGATTCTGGTGCATGCGGATCGCGCGATCGATCTCACCCTGCCGGCGGAACAGGTTACCCAGCGCGAAATGCAGATCGATCGTCTGCGGATCGACCTTGACGACCTCGATGAACGACTCGATGGCCTTGTCGGGCTGCTCGTTGAGCAGGAAGTTCAGGCCGCGGAAGTACGACAGCGGCAACGCGCGCGATTCGCGCAGCAGATGCTTGATGTCGATGCGGGCGGCGATCCAGCCCAGCGCGAAGAACAACAGCGTCAGTGCCAGCAGCCACCAGATCTCGATTTCAATGGTCGGCACTTCGCTTCAGCCTCCATCCCGCGGGCGCGTCACCGGCGCGCGCCGCTGCTGGTGGCGCAGCCGGTTCAATTGCCGCTTCAGGCGCACCGAGCGGATCGAACCGGCCAGCAGGCCCGCCGCGACCCCGGCGGCGAACACGATCAGAAGCAGGAAGATCAGCGGCGTCCGCCAACCGACGCCGTCATAGACATGCAGCGTGACCGGTTCCGCGTTCTGCAGCGCGAGCAGCAGCAGGGCTGCGAAGACGACGAGCCCGACGAGCCAGCGGACGAATCTCATGCGGCGAATCCAGTGAAGATGTTTCGCTCCGGGTCATCATCAACCCTTTTTCATTTCCTTGAAGTCGACCCGTTCACGCAATTCCTTGCCGGCCTTGAAGTGCGGTACGTGCTTCTCCGGCACCTGGACGCGCTCGCCCGACTTGGGATTCCTGCCGGTGCGAGGCGGCCGGTAGTTGAGGCCGAAGCTGCCGAACCCGCGGATCTCGATCCGCTCGCCCTTGGCCAGACTTTCGGCCATCGCGTCGAGGATCATCTTCACCGCAAGCTCGGCGTCCTTGGCCACCAATTGCGGGAACTGCGCCGCCAAGCGGTCGATCAGCTCCGATTTGGTCATCACGTGAGCCGCCTACCCTTGGTTCTTGTTGTCGAGCTTGGCCTTGAGCAGCGCCCCCAGGTTGGTCGTTCCGGCGGTGGTGCCGGAATTCTCTGCGGTCATGCGCTGCAGCGCTTCCGATTCGTCGGCACTGTCCTTCGCCTTGATCGACAGATTGATCGACCGGTTCTTGCGATCGATGTTGATGATCATCGCGTTGACCGAGTCGCCTTCCTTCAGGTGCGAGCGGATATCCTCGACGCGATCGCGGGCGACTTCCGACGCCCGCAGATAGCCCTCGACGTCGCCGTCGAGCGCGATGACCGCCCCCTTGCCGTCGAGCGACTTCACCGTTCCGCTGACGAGGCTGCCCTTGTCGTGCGTGGCGACGTAGTTGGAGAACGGGTCGCCGTCGAGCTGCTTGATGCCGAGCGAGATGCGCTCGCGCTCGACGTCGATCGCCAGCACGACCGCCTCGACTTCCTGGCCCTTCTTGTAATCGCGCACCGCGGCCTCGCCGGTCGCCGACCAGGACAGGTCGGAAAGGTGGACCAGGCCGTCGATGCCGCCCGGCAGTCCGATGAATACGCCGAAATCGGTGATCGACTTGATCAGTCCTTTGACCTTGTCGCCCTTCTTGTGGTTGATCGAGAACTCCTCCCACGGGTTCGGCATGCACTGCTTCATGCCGAGCGAGATCCGGCGGCGCTCCTCGTCGATTTCCAGGATCATCACCTCGACCTCGTCGCCCAGCTGCACGACCTTGGTCGGATGGATGTTCTTGTTCGTCCAATCCATCTCGGAGACGTGGACCAGGCCCTCGATGCCCTGCTCGATCTCGACGAACGCGCCGTAGTCGGTCAGGTTGGTGACCTTGCCGAACAGCCGCGTGCCGGGCGGATAGCGGCGCGACAGGCCGACCCACGGGTCCTCGCCGAGCTGCTTCATGCCCAGTGAAACGCGATTCTTCTCCTGGTCGAACTTCAGCACCTTGGCGGTCACCTCGTCGCCGACGGCGAGCACCTCCGACGGATGCTTGACCCGGCGCCAGGCGAGATCGGTGATGTGCAGCAGGCCGTCGATGCCGCCCAGATCGACGAACGCGCCGTAATCGGTGATGTTCTTGACGATGCCCTTGACGATCGCGCCTTCCTGCAGCGTCTTCAGCAGTTCCTCGCGCTCGGCGCCCAGGCTCGCCTCGAGCACCGCGCGGCGCGAGACCACGACGTTGTTGCGCTTGCGATCGAGCTTGATGACCTTGAATTCCAGCGTCTTGAATTCGTAGGGCGACGTGTCCTTGACCGGCCGGATGTCGACCAGCGACCCCGGCAGGAATGCGCGTATGCCGTTGACCATGACGGTCAGTCCGCCCTTGACCTTGCCGCTGACGACGCCGGAAACGATCGTCCCCTGCTCCATCGCGGCTTCGAGATCGTGCCAGGCCTTCAGCCGCTTGGCCTTGTCGCGCGACAGGCGCGTCTCGCCGTAGCCGTCTTCGAGGCTTTCGATCGCGACGGTGACGAAATCGCCGGGCTTGACCTCGACTTCGCCCTTGTCGTTCTTAAATTCCTCGATCGGGATGAAGCTCTCGGACTTGAGTCCCGCGTTGACGACGACGATGTTGTAGTCGACGCGCGTGACTTCGGCGGTGATCAGCTCGCCCTGCCGCATCTCCTGTCTCGCCAGGGACTCCTCGAACAAGGTGGCGAAGTTTTCCTGGGCCGGAGCAGTGGGGTTGGTGGTTGCGGTTGCCATGTTTCGTGGTGTCCTGTCGTTTCGTCCGTCACCACGGGCGTGGTCACGGGTCCGTTGGTCAAACCGCCGCCCGGACTGCCCTTGACTCGGACCGGATGGCGGACCTTGCTGTCGCCGCGAGGCGCTAGGGAGCGTCCCGCCGGCGAATCTGCTGCTGCGCTGCTATGCCTTCTTGCTGCGTTCGCGCCCGCCGGTGGACCCGGCTGCGCTAAGCGTCTGATACTGCTGCAACACGTAGGCGACGGCCGCATCGGCGGTCATGTCGGTCGTATCGAGGACCACCGCGTCGGCCGCGGTCTTGAGCGGCGCCTCCGCGCGGGCACTGTCGCGCGCATCGCGTTCCCGGATATCGCGCAAAAGACCTTGAATTGTAATCGAGTTTCCTTTGTCGATCAACTGCTTATACCGGCGGCTCGCCCGGGCCTCGGCGCTCGCGGTCAGGTAGATCTTCAACCTGGCGTCCGGAAATACGACGGTTCCCATGTCCCGCCCCTCGGCCACCAGTCCGGGCGGGGCGCGGAACGCCCGTTGCCGGGTCAGCAGCGCCGTGCGCACCCGCGGCAGGACGGCCACTTTGGAAGCCAGCGCGCTCACCTCCTCGGTGCGTATCGCCTCGCTAACATCCTGGCCGGACAGGAAAGTCCGTCCGTCCGCGAAGCTCAGCTCGAGCCCGTCGGCAAGCGCGGCGAGCCGCGGCTCGTCGTCGAACGACACCTTCTGCCGCGACGCCTGCAGCGCCACCAGACGGTAAAGCGAGCCGCTGTCGAGGTAGCGATAGCCGAGCGCCGCTGCGACGCCCTGCGCGATCGTGCCCTTGCCCGATGCGGCGGGACCGTCGATCGCGATCACCGGCGCCGCTTCAACGCCGGGTTCGAACGTCGTCGCCGGGCCGCGGTTCATCGCCGGGCCAGGCGCTCGAAGGCGGCGAAATAACCCGGGAAGGTCTTGCGCACGCAGTCTGGATCGTTGATCCGCACCGGCACCCCGCCCAGCGCGGCAAGCGAAAAACACATGGCGATGCGATGGTCGTCATAGGTCGCTATCGTCGCCGGCTGCCACTGCGCCGGTGGCATCACCCGCATCCAGTCGGCGCCTTCGTCGACCGAAGCGCCCAGCTTGCGCAGCTCGCGCGCCATCGCCGCGATGCGGTCGGTTTCCTTGACTCGCCAGCTGCCGATGTTGCGCAGCAAGGTTGGCCCTTCGGCGAAGAGCGCGACGATCGCCGCCGTCATCGCCGCATCGGGCATCGCGTTGAAATCGGCATCGATACCGTGCAGCTGTTCCGCGCCGCGCACCTCGATCCAATCGTCGCCGCTGCGCACGGTGGCGCCCATCGCGGCGAGCGTCGCGGCAAAGCCGACGTCGCCCTGGATGCTGCTGCTGCCCACGCCCTCGATGCGCACCGGCCCGCCGCCGATCGCCCCGGCAGCCAGGAAGTACGACGCCGATGAGGCATCGCCTTCGACCGCCATCTTGCCCGGACTGATGTAGGCAGCGCCGTCAGGCAGGCGGAAGACGTCGCCGCGTTCGCGCACGACAACGACGCCGAAGCGCTCCATCAGCGCCAGCGTCATGGCGACATAAGGACGCGAGATCAGCTCGCCCTCGACCTCGACCGTCGTCGCGCCGTCGGCGAGCGGCAACGCCATCAACAGCGCCGTCACGAACTGGCTGGACACGTTGCCGCGAATCGCGACCTTGCCGCCGGCATGCACGGCGCCGGGCGCGATCGTCAGCGGCGGAAAGCCGGCAACGCCGCCGTAGCGAATGTCCGCCCCCAGCGTCCGCAGCGCGTCGACCAGGTCGCCGATCGGCCGCTCGTGCATGCGCGGCGCACCGGAGAGTTCGTAATCGCCGTGCGACAGCGCCAGCGCCGCCGTCAGCGGACGGAAAGCCGTGCCCGCGTTGCCGAGAAAGAGGCTCGCCTGCCGCACCGGAAACGTCCCGGCAACGCCATGGACGACGGCACGCTCGCCGGCGTCGTCGTCTTCGATGCGCACGCCGAGCGTGCGGAGGGACTCGCGCATGCGGTCGACGTCGTCGGCAGCGAGCAAGCCGGTGAGCTCGGTCGTCCCGCGCGCGAGCGCCGCCAGCAGCAGGCTTCGATTCGAAATGCTCTTGGAGCCGGGCAGGCGCAACGTGCCGGACATGCGGGCGATCGGAGCGATGTCGACAAATTCGGCGGCGCGCCGGCCCGAGGCGCTACTCGACATCGCCGCCTCCGCGCCGGCCGGAAAGCAAGGCGGCGCGCGCCGCGCCGGCGCGCTGGAACAGCGCGCTCAACGCGGTGCCATCGCCGCGCGCGAGCATCGCATCGATCCGTTCGAGCTCCCGGCGGTAAGCCGCCAGATCGGCGCGCAGCCGCGCGGCGTTGGCGATGCATATGTCGCGCCACATGTGCGGATGGCTTCCCGCAAGTCGGGTGAAATCGCGCAGCCCGTTCCCGGCGACGCGCCAGTAATCGGCGGCGTCCGGGCGGCTCGCCAGCTCGCCGATCAACGCGAAGGCCAACAGATGCGGCAGATGGCTGACCGCCGAAAGCAGCGCATCGTGCCGCTCGGCGGTGAGCAGCGTGACGATCGCGCCGCACTGCGTCCACGATGCGCGCACGCGTTCGACAGCGGCCGGATCGGTTTCCGGCAGCGGCGTCAACACGACCTGCCGGCCGCGAAACAGCGTTGCCGATGCCGCCGCGGCGCCCGAACGCTCGCTGCCCGCGATCGGATGCGCGGGCACGAAGCGCGAAAATGCGCTGCCGAGCGCGGCACGGGCCGCGGCGACGACATCCCGCTTGGTGCTGCCGGCGTCGCTGACGACCGTGCCGGATCCCAGGTGCGGCGCGATCGCGGCGAACAGCGCGGGCATTTCGCCGACCGGCGTGGCCAGCAGCACCAGTGCGGCATCGCCGAGCTCCGCCGTCCAGTCCTCGTCGCGCGTGTAAGTCCGGTCGGCGACACCCAGGCGCAGCGCCTGGTCGAGGTTGTCGCGCCCACGTCCGACGCCGACGACACTGTCGACCTTGCCGGCGCCCTTCAACGCAAGCGCGAAAGAGCCGCCGATCAGCCCGGTGCCGACGACGACGAGCTTGCCGGACGCAGACGGGGACACTAGCGGCCGAGCACGGCGCCGAGCGCCGACAGGAAGCGGGCATTCTCCTCGGGCAATCCGACGGTGACGCGGATCCAGTCGGGCAGGCCGTAGTTGGCGACCGGGCGCACGATCACGCCCGAGCGCAGCAGCGCCTCGTAGACCGGGGCGGCGCCTTTTCCCGCGTCGGCGACGCGAACCATCAGGAAGTTGCCGTGCGAAGGCAGATACGCGACGCCGATCGCGTCGAGGCCGGTCATCAGCTGGACGAGTCCTTCGCTATTCAGGCGCGCACTCTCGGCCACATAGGCTTCGTCGGCGAGTGCCGCGAGTGCGGCTGCCTGCGCGATCGAGTTGACGTTGAACGGCTGCCGCACGCGATTGAGCATGTCGGCGACCCCGGCGTCGGCGATACCGTAGCCGACGCGCAGTCCCGCCAGCCCGTAGGCCTTGGAAAAGGTGCGCGAGACGAGCAGGTTCGGATGCGCTGCGATCCAGGAAGCACTGTCGGCCTGCTCGTCGGCCTGCAGGTATTCGTTGTACGCCTCGTCCAGCACGACCAGCACGCCGGCCGGAATCGAGGCGACGAATGCCTGCACCTCTGCCGGCGGCAGCCAGGTCCCGGTCGGATTGTTCGGATTGGCGATAAAGACGATCCGCGTCTGCGGGGTCAGCGCGGCGCGCATTGCCGCGAGATCGTGACCCAGATCGCGCGCTCTGACCTCGATGCCTCGGGCGCCGCGCGCCTGCGTCGCCAGCGGATACACCGCGAACGCATGCTGCGCATAGACGGTGTCGTCACCCGGACGCAGGAAGGCCTGCGTTGCAAGTTCGAGGATGTCGTTCGAGCCGTTGCCCAGCACGATCTGGTCGAGACCGACGCCGAAGCGGGCCGCCAGCGCCTGCTTGAGCGCAAAGCCGTTCCCGTCCGGGTAGCGCGTGACGCCGGCCGCGGCGGCGGCGATCGCCGCGCGCACTTTCGGGCTGGGCCCGCGCGGGTTTTCGTTCGAGGCAAGCTTGACGATCTGGCTCTCGACGAGCCCGTATTCGCGTGCCAGCTCCTCGATCGGCTTGCCGGGTACGTACGGGCTGATGCGCCGCACGTACTCGGGCGAGAGCGCCGACACTGTGCTTGCATTCGCGTTCATCGCCTGCCCGCCGCCTTAGATTTGGGCGGCCGGGTACGATCCCAGCAGCTTGAGAAACGGTGCGCGCGCAGTGAGCTCTGCCAGCGCCGCCGCCACCGGCGCATCGTCGCGATGGCCCTCGAGATCGACGAAGAACAGGTACTCCCACAGCCCGGTGCGCGCCGGACGCGATTCCAGCCGATTCATGCTGACGCCGTGCCTGGCCAGCGGCTCGAGCAGCGCGTGCACGGCACCCGGCCGGTTCTGCGCCGACATCACCAGCGAGGTTTCATCGTCGCCCGAGCGGGGCACTGCGTGCCGGCCCAGCACCCAGAAGCGCGTCGTGTTGTTCGGATCGTCCTCGATGTGCGGTGCCAGCACATCGAGCGCGTAGATGGCGGCGGCGGTTTCGCCGGCGATCGCCGCGGCGCCGGATTCGGTCGCCGCCAGCCGTGCCGCTTCGGCGTTGCTCGCGACCGGAATCCGCGGCACCGCGGGCAGATGGCGCGCGAGCCACAGCACGCATTGCGACAGCGATTGCGAGTGCGAGTAGATCTTGCGCACCGCGTCGAGCGGGATCGCCTTCGCCAGCAGATTCTGCTGGATGCGAAGACGGATCTCGCCCACGATCGTCAGCTCGGTCTGCAGCATCAGGTCCAGCGTGCGTCCAACCGCGCCCTCGGTCGAGTTCTCGACCGGCACGACGGCGTAGTCGGTTTGCCCGGATTCGGCGGCACGGAAAACTTCGTCGATCGACGCGCAGGGCTCGGCGTCGACGAATTCGCCGAAATGCCGGTCGACCGCGCCGTGGCTGAACGTACCGGCCGGTCCGAGGTAGGCGATTCGCAGTCGACGTTCCAGCGCCAGGCAGGCGGACATGATCTGGCGGAATATGCCCGCGACCGCGTCGCCCGGCAGCGGTCCGGGATTGGCCTCGCGCAGCGTGCGCAACACCTGCGCTTCGCGCTCCGGGCGATAGGCGGCGCTCTCGCCCTTGAGCTTGCCGATCGCCTGCGCATGCGTCGCGCGCTGGTTTAGCGCGCGCAGGATCTCGCGGTCGAGACCATCGATCGCCGCGCGATGGCGCTGGAACTCCTGCTCGCTGTCGTCGTTGTTCATTGCCTGCCCGGGTCGTGGCGGGAATCGCCGCCGGGCGCGCCGGCGACTGTCGCCCTTTCCGATCTATTCCGGCTCGTCGCTGGCGAGCTCGGTTTCGACGACTCGTTCGAGGCCGGCGAGCTTTTCGCCCTCGCCCAGGTTGATCAGGGTCACACCCTGCGTCGACCGACCCATCTCCCGGATCGACGATACCCTGGTCCGGATCAGAACGCCGCCGGTCGAGATCAGCATCACCTCGTCGTCGGGCAGGACCAGCGCCGCGGCGACGACCTTGCCGTTGCGCGCCGTCTGCTGGATCGCGATCATGCCCTTGGTGCCGCGGCCGTGTCGCGTGTACTCGACGATCGGCGTGCGCTTGCCGTAACCGTTCTCGGTCGCGGTCAACACCGACTGCTGTTCGTCCTCCGCGACCAGCATCGAGATTACGCGCTGGCCCTTGTCCAGCATCATGCCGCGCACCCCGTGCGCGGTCCGGCCCATCGAGCGCACGTCACCTTCCTCGAAGCGCACCGCCTTGCCGCCGGAGCTGAACAGCATGACGTCGTGCTTGCCGTCGGTCAGCGCCGCACCGACCAGGAAGTCGCCGTCGTCGAGATCGACCGCGATGATGCCCGAGGGACGGGGCCGCGAAAAATCGGACAGCGGCGTCTTCTTGACCGTCCCCTTGGCCGTCGCCATGAACACGAAGCGGTCGCTGACGAACTCCTTGACCGGCAGGATCGCGGTGATCTTCTCGTGCTCGAGCAACGGCACCAGGTTGACGATCGGCTTGCCGCGCGAGATGCGGCCGCCTTGAGGAACGTTGTACACCTTGAGCCAGTACACGCGCCCGCGGTTGGAAAAGCAGAGGATGAAATCGTGCGTGTTGGCGATGAACAGGTGGTCGATGAAATCGTCTTCCTTGGTTCCGGTCGCCTGCTTGCCCCTGCCGCCGCGCCGCTGTGCGCGGTACTCGGCGACCGGCTGCGCCTTCATGTAGCCGCCGTGCGAGAGCGTGACGACCATCTCCTCGGGCGCGATCAGGTCCTCGATCGACAGGTCGGCGCTGTGCGCGACGATCTCGGAGCGCCGCTTGTCACCGAACTGATCGCGGATCGCCTTGAGCTCGTCGCCGATCACCGTCGTGACGCGCGCCGGCTTGGCCAGCACATCGAGCAGGTCGACGATCTGCACCATCACCTCGCGGTATTCGCCGGTGATCTTTTCCTGCTCGAGCCCGGTCAGGCGTTGCAGCCGCAGCTCGAGTATCGCCTGCGCCTGCGCTTCCGACAGCCGGTAGCCTGGCGCAGAGCCGTGCTGCTGCCAGCCGTACTCCGGGGCCAGGCCCTCGGGCCTGGCGGCGTCGGCCGCCGAGCGAGTCAGCATGTCCTCGACCAGCGCCGAGCGCCAGCTCCTGCCCATCAACGCGGTCTTGGCCTCGGCGGGTGTTGCCGCCGCCTTGATCAGCGCGATGATCTCGTCGACATTCGACAGCGCAACGGCGAGCCCTTCGAGGATGTGCCCGCGGTCGCGCGCCTTGCGCAGCTCGAAGCGCGTGCGGCGCACGACGATCTCGCGCCGGTGCTGCAGGAAGAATTCGAGGAACTGCTTCAGATTGAGCAGACGCGGCTGGCCGTCGACGAGCGCGACCATGTTCATGCCGAAGCTGTCCTGCAGCTGCGTCAGCTTGTACAGATTGTTGAGAATGATCTCGGTGACTTCGCCGCGCTTGAGCTCGATGACCACGCGCATGCCCGATTTGTCGGACTCGTCGCGCAGATCGGAAATCCCGTCGAGCTTCTTCTCGCGCACCAGCTCGCCGATGCGCGTCAGCAGCGTCGCCTTGTTGACCTGGTACGGAAGCTCGTCGACGATGATCGCCTGGCGGCCGCCCTTGTCCAGGTCCTCGATGTGCGTGCGGGCGCGTATGACGACGCGGCCCCGTCCGGTCCGATAGCCTTCGCGGACGCCTTCGGTGCCGAAGATGATGCCCGCGGTCGGAAAATCGGGGGCGGGCACGTGTTCGATCAACTCATCGACCGTCGTGTCAGGATTGTCGAGCAGCGTCAGGCACGCGGTGACGATCTCGGTGAGATTGTGCGGCGGGATATTGGTCGCCATCCCGACGGCGATACCGGACGACCCATTGACCAGCAGATTCGGTATCCGCGTCGGCAATACCGTCGGCTCGAGCTCCTTGCCGTCGTAGTTCGGCGCGAAATCGACCGTTTCCTTGTCGATGTCGGCCAGCATCTCGGCGGTGATCTTCTCCAGCCGGCATTCGGTATATCGGTACGCCGCGGGCGCATCGCCATCGACCGAGCCGAAGTTGCCCTGGCCGTCGATCAGCGGATAGCGCAGCGAAAAATCCTGCACCATGCGGACCAGCGCCTCGTAGGTCGCGCTGTCGCCGTGCGGATGATATTTGCCGAGCACGTCGCCGACGACGCGCGCGCATTTGACGTAGGGCCGGTTCCAGACGGTGTTGGACTCGTGCATCGCGAACAACACGCGGCGGTGCACCGGCTTGAGGCCGTCGCGAACATCCGGCAGCGCCCGCCCGACGATTACGCTCATTGCGTAATCGAGGTAGGAATGCCGCATTTCCGCCTCGAGGCTTACCGGCAGGGTTTCTTTAGCGAACTGCTCCATCGTGGACCGGCTCTTTATCTGTTGAAATGTTTACAATCGGCAGAGCGCAAATGGCCGCGCCGCGAGGCTGAAATCCGCTCTCGTAGCCGCGCGCGGCGCCGTGCAACCGTTCATAGCGGGAAACAGCGAATTTTAGCATGACCGTTGTATTGCCGCGACAACAGCCGATATTGCCTCGCGAAAGGGCCCATTTGGCTTTGCAGGGGCATCTGGCCCATGCTATATTGACCGGGAAGTCGGCGTTTACAGACGAACGCGAAAAAAAGTTGCCGTTACGCTCCGAAATGAACGGGTAAAACTCAACAACTCCAGGCAGAGAGGTCAAAGTGATGAAAAATCGTCTGATCGCAACCGTCGTGACCGGCGCGCTCGCGGCCATGATGGCAAGCGCGGCGTTCGGTCAAGCAGATCCGAAAAACTCCGCTTATTGGCTCGAACAATACGGCACCCCGGACGCCAATGTCTGGCGCAGCGGCACCGGCCTGTGCTGGCGCGCCGGCTACTGGACGCCGGCGATGGCGATCAAGGAATGCGACGCCGATCTGGTCAAGGTCGCGGCACCGCCGCCCGCGCCTGCGGTAACCCCGCCGCCGCCCCCGCCGCCGCCTCCCGCGCCGGCCCCCGCGCCTGCGCCGACGGTGCAGAAGATCACGCTGGCCAGCAAGGCCCTGTTCGATTTCGACAAGGCGGTGTTGAAGCCTGAAGGCAAGGCGGCGCTCGACAGCGAGGTCATCGACAAGCTCAAAGATGTGAGCAAGCTCGAGCTCGTCCTCGTCACCGGCCATACCGACCGCATCGGGACGCAAGCGTACAACCAGCGCCTGTCCGAGCGTCGCGCCAATACCGTGCGCGACTATCTGGTCAGCCGCGGTGTCGCACGCGACAAGATCGAGACGCTGGGCATGGGCAAGACGCAACCGATTCCGGGTGTGGTCTGCAATCAGAAGAACATGAAGGAACTGATTGCCTGCCTCGCACCGAATCGCCGCGTGGAGGTCGAAGTCAAGGGCGAAGCCGTCCGGCGCTAAACGCGACGCTGTACGCGGAAGAAGCCCCGCCCGAGTGCGGGGCTTTTTCTTTGGCTCTGTTCATCACGATTCGCCTATCCCATCATGCAAACCGTCGCTCTGCGGCTCGACCCGCGCTGGGTGGTGCCCATCGTCCCGCGTGGCGCTCTCACCGGGCACTCAGTCATCGTCGATGACGGACGGATCGTCGCTGTCGTCCCGGTCGCGGAGGCGGAGCGCGACTACGTCGCGGCCGAGCACCTCCTTCTACCCACGCACGCGCTGCTGCCGGGGCTGGTCAACGCGCACACGCATGCGGCGATGAGCCTGCTGCGCGGCAGCGCCGACGACATCGCCCTGGCCCCGTGGCTCCAGGACCACATCTGGCCGCGCGAAAGAGCCTTTTTGTCGCCGGAGTTCGTGCACGATGGAACGCTGCTGGCCGCGGCGGAAATGCTCGGCGGCGGCATCACCTGCTGCAACGACCAGTATTTCTTTCCCGACGCGGCCGCGCGCGCCTACCAGGCCAGCGGCATGCGGGCGATGCTGGGCCTCGCGGTGCTCGATTTTCCTACCGCGTACGCCGTCGATGCCGACGGCTACCTGCAGGCGGGACTCGCCGCGCGCGACCGGTGGAAACACGAGCCGCTGTTGCGCTTTTCGCTGGCGCCGCATGCGCCGTACACCGTCGGCGACGCGAGCTGGAGCAAGATCGTCGTCTACGCGCGCCAATTGGATCTGCCGATCCAGACGCATCTCCTCGAGACCGGCGACGAGCGGGGGCGCAGCATCGCCGAATTCGGCATCGATCCGCTGCGGCGCCTGGTCGGTCTGGGGGTCACCGGCCCGGACTTCATCGCCGTCCACGGCACGCATCTCGTGGCCGCCGACATCGAGCTGCTCGCCGCGCACGCCTGTCACGTCGTGCATTGTCCGGTCTCCAACCTCAAGCTCGCCAGCGGCATCGCACCGGTGACGGAGCTGATGCGGCGCGGTGTCAATGTCGCGCTCGGCAGCGACGGCGCAGCCAGCAACAACCGCCTCGACGTCTTCGGCGAAGCGCGGACGGCCGCGCTGCTCGCCAAGGGTGTCAGCGGCGACGCCGGCGCGATCCCCGCGGCCGATGCGCTGCAGATGGCGACGCTCAACGGCGCGCGGGCGCTGGGACTGGAACGCGATATCGGGTCGCTGGAGGCGGACAAACAGGCCGACCTGATCGCGGTCGACCTGGGCGCCGTCGCGCACGCCCCCTGCTACGATCCGGTTTCGCACCTGGTTCATGTCACCGGCCGCGACCAGGTCACCGACGTCTGGGTCGCGGGCCGGCGCGTCGTCGCCGAGCGCAGGCTGACGCGAATCGACGTCGAGGAGCTCGCTGCGCGCGTTTTGTTCTGGCAGGATCGGCTGCAGGCGCAGCAAAGCTCGCCGGCGCAGTAGAATCGCCGTTACTGCCGCCCCGCTGGCTTTCACGCTTTTCGCACCGCTCCCATGGCTGAAATCATCGACAATGCCGATCCGGCCGAGCTCGCCAAGTTCGGTGCGCTGGCGCATCGCTGGTGGGACCCGACCAGCGAGTTCAAACCGCTGCACGACATCAACCCGTTGCGCCTCGGGTACATCGCAGCGCAATGCGGCGGGCTCGCCGGAAAATCGGTGCTCGACGTCGGCTGCGGCGGCGGCATCCTTGCCGAAGCGATGGCCGAGGCAGGCGCGCGGGTCGCGGGCATCGATTTGTCCGAGGCGGCATTGGCCGTCGCGCGGCTGCACCAGCTCGAATCAAATTCCTCGGTGGCGTATCGGATGATCGCCGCGGACGCGCTCGCGGCGGAGCGTCCCGCCGCGTTCGATCTGGTGACGTGCATGGAACTGCTCGAGCATGTGCCGGACCCGGCGGCGATGGTCGCGGCCTGCGCCAGGCTCGTCCGCCCCGGCGGCATCGTGGTCTGCTCGACGATCAACCGCAATCCCAAGTCGTACCTGTTTGCGATCGTCGGCGCCGAATACGTGCTCAAGCTCTTGCCGCGCGGGACGCACGACTACGCGCGCCTGCTCAAACCCGCCGAGCTCGTCGCGTTCGCGCGCCACGCGGGACTCGAGACCGTCGACCTGATCGGCATGACCTACAACCCGCTGTCGCGCAGCTACCGGCTCGAGGCCGACACGTCGGTCAACTACATCGCGACGTTCCGCCGCGATGTCTGACCGGCCGGCGCGCGAAGAGCGCGACGGCGGCGCGCGCAAGCCGCCGCAGCGCATGCCGGTGCGCGCCGTGCTGTTCGATCTCGACGGAACGCTGGCCGACACCGCCGCCGATCTGGGCAATGCGCTGAACCGCGTGCGCGCCGATCGCGCCTTGCCGCCGCTGCCCCTGGCGACGCTGCGCCCGCAGGCGTCGCACGGTGCGCGCGGACTGCTGGCGGCCGGCTTCGGCATCGGCAAGGAGCACGCCGATTTCGCGCCGCTGCGCGATGCGTTCCTTGCCTACTACGCCGAAGCGCTATGCGAGCAGACGACGCTTTTTCCGGAGGCCGAGCGAGTGCTCGCGGAGATCGAACGGCGGGGCCTGCGCTGGGGCATCGTGACCAACAAGGCGGCGCGTTTCACCGTACCGGTGGTCGAGCGGCTCGCGCTGGCGGCGCGCGCCGGGGCCGTGATCTGCGGTGACACGACCGCACAGAGCAAACCGCATCCCGCACCGCTGCTCGCGGGCGCCGCGGCCCTGGCCATCGAGCCGGGCCGCTGCGTCTATGTCGGCGACGCCGAGCGCGACATCATCGCCGGCCGCGCCGCCGGCATGCGCACGCTGTTCGCGGCGTACGGCTACGTCGGCGCCGACGAAACGCCGGCGGCATGGAACGCCGACGGCGAGCTCGGCTCGCTGCCGGAGTTGCTCGACTGGCTTCCGCTCGCCGCGGACATGGCGGCGGCGTAGATTCGTCCGCTTCTGCCCGGTGAGGCGATCAACCGGGACACGACCCCGCGTTCAGATACAGCCATTGCTGCGGCTTGCCCTCGCGCGTCCCGGCAAGCCATACCGGCTGGCTGCGGGTCAGCGGGCGCAGTATCGTCGCCGCGATGTCGTCGGGCAGCGCCAAGGCGATGCCGTTCGCGCGCTCGACGCGGTCACCGTTTTTCAGGCCCAGCATGCCGGCGAATCCGCTCTGATCGCGCACGACGAGCGCGCCCGATGCCGGCGCGACCAATGCCTTCCATGCGTCGGGCGCATCCATCATGCCGCCGAGGAGCTCGGCGTTCAGGCGCACGACCGGCCCCTTGAAACCAGGCGGGATGGCGCAGGCGGCCGGGGCGGCGGCGGCCGCGACCGTGCGTGCCCGGTCCGCGGCCGGCTGTGCACGCAGCGAGAGTTCGCGTCGAACGCCGCCACGCAGCACACTGACGCCGTCGGGGCGAACGCTTTCGACGCGCACGCCGGGCGCGATGTCCTGACCCGCCGCCACGAGCATCGCGGCCCCGGTGCCCGCGCGCAGCAGCGCATAGCCTTTGCCGTCGGCCTCCGCGAAGACGCCGAGCAAGCGAACGTCGCCGACGTCTGCACTGGCCGACGCATTCGCCGGCAACGTGCCGGCTGTGCCGAACAAGTGCGCTTCCGCGGCGCGTCGCGCGAGATCGGTTTCCGGCGCCGGCGCGGCGATGGCTGGCGGCTGCGGTCCGAACCAGATCCAGCCCCAGTGCGCGAGCGTGAGCGCCAGCAGCGCCAGCGCCACGAACAATGCGACTGCCGCTGCCGCGCGCCAGCGCCAAGACGGCGGCGCTTCATGGGTCACGTATAATCCGGCATTGCTCGCCACGATTCGATGCCTTCGAGTCTCAAGCCGTTGAACCCGCAGCTCGCGTTGTTGCAGCCCTATCCGTTCGAGCGACTGCGCCAATTGTTCGCCGGCGTCACGCCGAGCGCCGCGATGGCGCCGATCAGCCTGTCGATCGGCGAGCCCAAACATCCGACGCCGCAGTTCATTCGCGATGCGCTCGCCGCGGGCAGCGCGGGCCTGTCGAATTATCCCACAACGGCCGGAGTGCCCGCGCTGCGCGAGGCGATCGCGGCATGGCTTTCGCGCCGTCATCGGCTGCCCGCGCTGGATCCGACGTCGCAGGTCTTGCCGGTGCTCGGCAGCCGGGAGGCGCTGTTCGCCTTTGCGCAGACGGTCGTCGATGCGAGCCGCGTCGGCGCGACGGTGATCGTCCCCAATCCGTTCTACCAGATCTACGAAGGCGCGACGCTGCTCGCGGGAGCGACGCCGCATTACGTGAGCAGCCTGGCGGCGAACGGCTTTGCACCGCAATGGCGCGACGTCGGCGACGCCGTCTGGGCGCGCACGCAGCTCGTCTACGTGTGCTCGCCGGACAATCCCACCGGCCGCGTCACGACGCACGAGGAGTGGCAGGCGCTGTTCGAGCTGTCGGATCGGCACGGCTTCGTCATCGCTTCCGATGAATGCTATTCGGAGATCTATTGCGACGAAGGCAATCCACCGCTCGGCGCGCTCGCATCGGCTGCGGCGCTCGGACGCGACGGCTTTCCACGGCTGGTCGTCTTCGGCAGCTTGTCCAAGCGCTCGAACTGCCCGGGGCTGCGGTCGGGCTACGTCGCCGGCGACGCCGCGCTGATCAAAGCCTTTCTGCTTTACCGCACCTACCACGGCTCGGCGATGTCGCCCGCGGTGGCTGCTGCCAGCATCGCGGCATGGAACGACGAAGCGCATGTGCGGGCCAACCGTGCGCTGTACGCGCAAAAATTCGCGGCGCTGGCGCCGCGCGTCGACGCGGTGCTCACCGCGCCGATGCCCGATGCGGCGTTCTACCTGTGGGCCAACGTCGGCGGCGACGATGCCGACTTTGCCCGTCGGCTCTACGCCGACCAGGCTGTCAGCGTACTCCCCGGAAGTTACCTTGGTCGCACGGTCGGCGGCGTCAATCCGGGCGCGGGCTACGTTCGGATCGCGCTGGTCGCCGAATTTGACGAATGCGCCACGGGGATCGACCGGCTCGTCCGGTTCGCGCGCGAAGACTGACGAACCGGCCCGTCCGTCTCCGCCCGCGCCGTTTTATCCGGCCCGGGCGCGGCCTGTCGCGCGATCGGATCGCGCTCGACGGCGCGCGTACAATCGGCGCCGATGACGACGATGAGCACACCTTCGGGCGGCAAGCCGGCGGCGCGGTGGCGGCCTGCCTTCGCCGGCTTTCGCGGCGTGTCCTGGCAGACGGTCGCACTGATCCTGGCGATCAATACCGGCTACGCGGCAATCCTGTGGATCGAGGACCATCGCACCTTCTGGCACCCGTTCATCACCGCCCAATGCTTCGGGCTGGCCATTGCCTACATGGTCAACGCGGCGCGGCCATGGGAGCAAGGCCGTCCGCTCTGGCGCCTGCTCTCGGCGGTGGGCATCGGCACGGCGGCAGGCTTTGTGCTGCTGATCCTCGTCAAGATACCGTTGCTGCACATGTACAGCTGGTCCGAGCTCAGCACGCGCACCAGCCAGTTCGCCTGGACCGCGTTCGGCGGTTTTTTCAACGGTGTCTTTGTCAGCCTGTTTTTTCTGCTCAAATTCCGCGAGGCGCGGGCCCGGGCGAAAATTCTGCAGGGCGAGGCCGACCGCAATCGCCTGTCACGGCAGGCGATCGAGGCGCAACTGAAGCTGATGCAGGCCCAGGTCGAGCCGCATTTCCTGTTCAACACGCTGGCCTCGGTGCAATTCCTCACCGAGACCGATCCCCCGAAGGCCGGCCAGATGCTCGGGCACCTGCTCGCCTATCTTCGCGCGGCGCTGCCGCAACTGCGCTCCGGCAGCTCGACGCTGGGTCAGGAGATCGAGCTCGCACGGGCGTACCTGTCGATCATGCAAATGCGCATGGGAGCGCGGCTCGCCTTCTCTGTCGCCTTACCCGAGTCGCTGCGCGCCGCGCCTTTTCCACCGATGCTGCTGATGTCGGTCGTCGAAAATGCCGTCAAGCACGGCATCGAGCCCAAAGCCGCCGGCGGCACGATCCGGATCGAAGCGCAACAGGACGACGAGACGGTGACGGTGTCGGTCATCGACAGCGGCCAGGGCCTGGGTGGAGAGATCGGCCGCGGCGTGGGACTCACCAACCTGCGCGAGCGCTTGCAGGCGCTGTATGGCCGCCGGGCGCGCTTCTCCCTCCAGGCCGAGCCCCGCGCGGGCGCCCGAGCCACGATCGAGGTGCCGAGTGAAGCCGCAGTGGCAAGCTAGGCGCGTCACCGCGCTGATCGCCGAGGACGAGCCGATGCTGCGGGCGCAGCTGCGCACGCGGCTGTTGCAGGCGTGGCCGGAGCTGGAGATCGTCGCCGAGGCCGAGAACGGCGAGCAGGCGCTGGCGCTGGCGACCGAGCTCGAGCCCGAGATCGCCTTCCTCGACATCCGCATGCCGGTCAAGGACGGTCTCGACGTCGCGGCAGCCATCGGCGACGCCTGTCACGTCGTCTTCGTCACCGCCTACGACGAATACGCCGTCAACGCGTTCGAGCAGGGCGCGGTCGACTATGTGCTCAAGCCCGTCACCGCCGAGCGCGTCGCCAAGCTGGTCGACCGGCTGAAGCAGCGACTTGGCTCGCCGCCGGCCGACCTGTCGGAGATTCTGCAGCATCTGGCGGCACGCGCGAGCAGCGGCTCGCTGCGCTGGATCAAGGCGTCTCTGGGCGCCACGATGCGGCTGATCCCGGTCGACGAGATCTGCTATTTCCGCGCCGAGGACAAGTACACGCGCGTCGTCACGGCCGACGGCGACGCGCTGATCCGCAAGACGATCAAGGAGCTGTTCGAGGAGCTCGACCCCGAATCCTTCTGGCAGGTCCATCGGGGAACGATCGTCAATCTGCGCGCCATCGCGCGCGTCGAGCGCGATCACCGCGACCAGCCGCTGATCGTGCTCAAGCATCGCAAGGAATCGTTGATGGTCAGCCGCACGTTCGCCCATCTGTTCAAGGCGATGTAGCGTTAGCCGCCGCTTTTGCGGGGCCGCGGCTCGAGTTCCCGCCAGGAGCCCTGCCGGCTTTGCCAGCAGGTAAAATAGCGGTTTTGCCGCGCCGACTCAGGGCGCCGTGCCTCCCTCGCGATGAGCAGCTTGCAGCAAACGATCGAATCCGCCTGGGAGCGGCGCGCCGAGCTTTCGCCCGCGACGGCCCCGCGCGACGTTCACGACGCCGTCGAGGCGGTCATCGGCGACCTGGACGCCGGCCGGGTACGCGTCGCCGAAAAGCAGGGCGGTGAATGGGTCACCCACCAATGGCTGAAGATGGCGGTTCTGCTTTCGTTCCGCCTCGCCGACAACGCGCCGATCGGGCTGGCCGGGCCCGAAGCGCCGTTCCGCTTCTACGACAAGGTGCCTACCAAGTTCGCCCAGTTCGACCAGCAGGCGTTCGCTGCGGCCGGCGTGCGGGTCGTGCCGCCGGCCGTGGCGCGACGGGGCGCGTATATCGCGCCGAACGTCGTGCTGATGCCGAGCTATGTCAACATCGGCGCCTATGTCGACAGCGGAACGATGGTCGATACCTGGGCGACCGTGGGCTCGTGCGCGCAAATCGGCCGTAACGTGCACCTTTCCGGCGGGGTCGGCATCGGCGGGGTCTTGGAACCGCTGCAAGCCAACCCCACCATTATCGAGGACAACTGCTTTATCGGGGCGCGCTCCGAGGTGGTCGAAGGCGTGATCGTCGAGGAGAACTCGGTATTGGGCATGGGGGTGTTCATCGGTCAGAGTACGAAGATCTACAACCGGGCGACCGGCGAAGTCGGCTACGGCCGCGTCCCCGCGGGCTCGGTCGTCGTCGCCGGGACCTTGCCGTCGTCGGAGGGCAACTGCGCGCTGTATTGCGCGGTCATCGTCAAGCAGGTCGATGCGCGCACCCGGGCCAAGACCGGCATCAACGAATTGTTGCGCGCGTGACTCGCCCGTAAAAGCCGCCGCGCGTTCGAACCAATACCGGAACCGAGATGTCCGTTTCCATCAAGACCAGCGAAGAGATCGACAAGATGCGGGTCGCCGGCAGGCTTGCCTCCGAGCTGCTCGACTTCATCACGCCGCACGTCCGGCCTGGCGTCACGACCGGCGAGCTCGATCGCATCGCGCATGATTACCAGGTCAACGTGCAGCATGTCGTGCCGGCGACGCTGAACTACGCGCCGCCGGGACACCGGCCGTATCCTGCGTCGATCTGCACGTCGGTCAATCACGTCGTCTGCCACGGCATCCCGGGCGACAAAGTGCTCAAGGCCGGCGACATCGTCAACGTCGACGTCACGGTGATCAAGGACGGCTTCCACGGCGACACCAGCCGGATGTTCTACGTCGGCACGCCGCCGATCCAGGCCAAGCGGCTGTGCGAAGTGACCTATGCGGCGATGTGGCGCGGTATACGCGAGGTCAAGGCGGGCGCCAGCCTCGGCGACATCGGCGCAACGATCCAGCGCTTCGCCGAGGGCCATGGCTTTTCGGTGGTGCGCGAATTCTGCGGGCACGGCATCGGCCGCCAGTTCCACGAAGAGCCGCAGGTGCTGCATTACGGCAAGGCGGGCACCGGCATGAAACTTCAGCCGGGCATGATTTTCACGATCGAGCCGATGATCAACGCCGGTCGCGCCGCCATTCGCGGCCTCGCCGACGGGTGGACGATCGTCACCGCCGATCACAGCCTCTCGGCGCAATGGGAGCACACGGTCCTCGTCACCGAGCAGGGCTACGAGGTGTTGACGCTCTCTGCCGGCGCGCCTCCCCCGCCACTCGCGGCCGCGGCCTGAATCAGGTCGCCGTGGCTGCGACGCTCGCCACCAGACTGCCGCCCACCGGCGACGCGTCCGCGGCGCGCTGGAAGCGCGAACTGGCCGAGGGGCGCGAGGCGATTCGCGCCGCCTTCGTCGCAGATCACGCGCCGCACCGGCTGCTGGCGGCGCAAGCGCAGCTGGTGGACCGCGTGCTTCGCGGCCTCTGGGCCGACATCGGCGCGCCTCCCGGTTGCGCGCTGATCGCGGTCGGCGGATATGGCCGCGGCCAGCTCTTTCCTTACTCCGACGTCGATGTGCTGGTCCTGCTGCCGCGCGCGCTCGCCCCCGCTGCCGCACCCGCGATCGAGCGATTCATCGGTCTGCTCTGGGACACCGGCGTCGAAGTCGCGCACGCGGTGCGCACGATCGCCGAATGCGAGACCGAGATGGCTGGAGACATCACGATACGCACCAGCCTGCTCGAGCATCGGCAGATTGCCGGCTCGCGCGCGCTCTACCAGCTTTTTCGCCGCAGCATCGAGGCAACAATCGACGCGCGCGCCTTTTACGAGGCGAAGACGCTCGAGCAGCAGCAGCGCCATCTTCGCTATCAGGATACGGCCTACAATCTCGAGCCCAACGTCAAGGAAAGTCCGGGCGGCTTGCGCGATCTCCAGACGGTCGTGTGGATCGCGCGCGCCGCAGGCCTCGGTCGCTCCTGGCGCGATTTCGCCGCGCGCGGACTGATGACCGCCCCCGAGGCGCGCGAGGTCATCCGGCAGGAGCGACTGCTGTGCGACCTGCGCATTCGCCTGCACTACCTTGCCGGCCGCCGCGAGGATCGACTGGTGTTCGATGTGCAGACCGCGCTCGCGCGCGACTTCGGTCTGTCGGACACGGCCGAGCGGCGCGCCTCCGAGCTCCTGATGCAGCGCTACTACCGCGCGGCGAAGTCGATCCGCCAGATCAGCGTCGTGCTGCTGCAGAACGTGCATTCCCGGCTGTTTCCCGCCGAGCTCGCCGCGCGGCCGATCGACGCGGATTTTCAGGCCGTCGACGAGCTGCTCGACGTCGTCGACGAGCAGTTGTTCGCCCGCCGGCCGGGCGCGATATTCGACAGCTTCCTCACGCTGCAGCAGCATCCGGAGCTCAAGGGCATGTCGGCGCGCACGCTGCGCGCGCTGTGGCGCAACCGCAATCGCGTCGATGCCGCCTTCCGCCGCGACCCGGCCAATCGCGCGCGCTTCATCGAAATCCTCCGGCAGCCGCGTGGCGTCACGCACGAGCTGCGCCGCATGAACCAGTACGGCATTCTCGGCCGCTACCTGCCGGTGTTCGGCCGCATCGTCGGCCAGATGCAGCACGACCTGTTCCACGTCTACACCGTCGACGAGCATATCCTGATGGTGATCCGCAATCTGCGCCGATTCACCGAGGCGCAGCACGCGCACGAATATCCGCTTTGCTCGCGGCTGATCGCCGACTTCGCGCGGCCGGAATTGCTCTACATCGCCGGACTCTTTCACGATATCGCCAAGGGCCGCGGCGGCGATCATTCGACGCTGGGCAGCGCCGACGCGCGGCGATTCTGCCGCGCCCACCAGCTTTCGCGCGACGATACCGAGCTCGTCGCATGGCTGGTCGACCAGCATCTGATGATGTCGGCCACGGCACAGAAGCAGGACATCGCCGATCCGGCCGTCGTCGCCGCATTTGCCGGCAGGGTCGGAACCGCCCGGCGCCTGGCGGCCTTGTATCTGCTGACGGTGGCCGATATCCGCGGCACGAGCCCGCGCGTCTGGAACGCCTGGAAGGCGAAGCTGCTCGAGGGTCTGTATCACGCCGCGAGCGCGGTGCTGGACGGAGGCAGCGCGCGCAAGCGCGCGCCCGACAGCCTGGAAACGCGCCGCGCCGAGGCCGCGCGCCAGCTGCGCTTGTATGCGGTGCCGGACGGCGCCGAAGACAGCCTGTGGCAGCGCCTGGACATCGTCTATTTCCAGCGGCACAGCGCCGGCGACATCGCCTGGCATGCGCGGCAGCTTTATTACCGGGTCGACGGCAAGCAGCCGGTCGTCAAGGCGCGCCTCGCGCGCGACGGCGCAGGCTTGCAGCTGATGGTCTACCTGCCGGACCAGAAAGAGCTCTTTGCGCGCATCTGCGGCTTTCTCGGCCGGGCCCGGTTGTCGATTCTCGAAGCCAAGGTCCATACGACGCGGCACGGCTATGCGCTCGACACCTTCGTCGTGCATGACCCGGCGAACCCCAACGCCGGCTATCGCGAGACGATCAGCTACATCGAGTTCGAGTTGCAGCGGGTCTTGACCGAGCGGGCGCCGCTCGAGCTTCCCGCCGAGGGACGCGTCAGCCGCCACCTGCGGCATTTTCCGCTCTCGCCCGAAGTCAGCATCTTCGCCGACGACAAGGGCACGCACTTCATCCTCGAGATCGTCGCCGGCGACCGGCCGGGTCTGCTGGCGCGCATCGCCTATACGCTCGCCAAGGCGAACGTCAACGTCGAAAGCGCCAAGATCAATACGCTGGGCGAGCGCGCCGAGGACGTTTTCCTGCTCGACGGTGCGCGATTGCACGACGAGGCGGCGCGGCTCAAGCTGGAGACCGCGCTCTACGAGCAGTTGCGCGTGTAGCTTGGTCTCCCGGCGCCGGACGGCGTCACTCGTCGCGGGCGTCGCTATCGGGAAACAGGACCTCGGTGTAGCCGAACATGCGCATGTCTTCCATGCGCATCGGATACAGAATGCCGTCGAGGTGGTCGCATTCGTGCTGGACCACGCGCGCATGGAAGCCGCTCGCCTCGCGTTGAATCGCCCTGCCCTGCGGATCGAAGCCGGCGTAGCGCAGGCGTGTGTAGCGGCGCACCCGGCCGCGCAAGCCCGGCACCGACAGGCATCCCTCCCATCCCTCTTCGGTCTCGTCGGACAGCGGCGTCAGCACCGGATTGACGAGCTCCGTGTAGGGAACCGGCTCGGCATCCGGGTAGCGGTCGTTGTGCTCGAACCCGAAGATGACCACGCGCAGGCCGACGCCGATCTGCGGCGCCGCGAGGCCGGCGCCCGTCGCAGCGATCATCGTCTCGCGCATGTCGGCGACCAGCG
>Ga0207657_10000500_pt1 | contig 41333 bp, 43 predicted proteins | sample KBSC33metaG_FD_184316 | JGI IMG/M metagenome (GOLD analysis project Ga0207657, IMG submission 184316) | Corn rhizosphere microbial communities from Kellogg Biological Station, Michigan, USA - KBS C3-3 metaG (SPAdes) (version 2) | ecosystem: Host-associated > Plants > Roots > Rhizosphere > Soil ... | reverse complement strand
CTACAACCCGCAGACCGATCCTTCGACCATCGACCTCGACGAGGCGAAGGTGAAGGACTGGCTCGGCAAGGGCGCGCAGCCCACCGAGGCGGTCGCGAAGCTGATCAAGATCAAGAACATCGAGAAGTAAGCGGCGGCGTAGGCTTGACGGAGCGGGGAGCGAGTCGTGGCTGAGTTGCTCGCGTACCTCGCGCGCGAGCTCGTCGACGATCCCGACGCCGTGCGCGTGGAGGCGGAGGAACGCGACGGCGCGCTCGTGCTGCATCTCCATGTCGGTGCGGACGACGTCGGCAAGGTGATCGGCCGCCAGGGCAGGATCGCACGCGCCCTGCGCACGCTGATGCGAGCGAGCGCGGCCCGCGAGGGCCGGCGTGTGCTGGTCGAGATCGCCGACCCCGATTGACGTGAAGGTCGCCGCGCTCTACGACATCCACGGCATGCCCTGGGCGCTCGAGGCGGTGCTCGACGAGGTCGCGGCCCTTGGCGTGGATGCGATCGTCGTCGGGGGCGACTTCGTCTACGGGCCGTATCCGCGGGAAGCGCTCGAGCGGGTGCGGTCGCTCGGGGCGAACGTGCTGCGGGGCAACTGCGAGCGCGAGCCGAGCGACTGGGACCGCGATCGGCTCTCTGCCGAGCAGCTCGCGTGGGCGGCGGCGCTGCCACTCGCGTGCGATCTCGACGGGGTCCTCTACTGCCACGCGACGCCGACCGACGACATGCCCGCGACGACGGCAGTGACCGATGACGCGCTCGTCGCCGAGCTGTTTCGCGGGGTCGCGGGCACGGTCGTGATCGGACACACGCACCACCAGTTCGACCGGCGGGTCGGCGCGCTGCGCGTGGTCAACGCCGGCTCGGTCGGCATGGCATACGAGGGTGAGGTCGCCGCATTCTGGGCGCTCGTCGAGGACGGCGAACCGACGCACCGGCGGACGGCGTTCGACCTCGAGCGCGCCGTGCGCGAGGTCCGGGCAAGCGGCTGGCCGACCGCCGAGTCGTTCGTCGCCGAGAACCTGCTCGTCGCGGTCTCGCGTGAAGAGGCGATCGCGTCGATCGAGTCGCGCCGGTGAACGCGAGACCAGCCCCCGCGTGTCCTCCCGAGCCACGTCCCGTCGCCAAACGAGCGTGACGGAAGTGCAACGAACGCTCCACAGGGCTGGAGCCGGAGGACGCCCGCCCCGGTGAGGGTCCGGATCGGCAAGGTGGGGCGGCCGCACGGGATCGACGGCGCGTTCTTCGTCGAGCAGCCCTCCGCGGACGAGCGCTGGTGGCGGGTCGGCGCGCGCCTGCTCGCGGACGGCGCCGAGGCGGCAGTCGTCGGCGCGCGCCGCTCCTCGGGACGGCCGGTGATCAAGCTCGACCGCCACGTCGAGCGAGGCACGTTCCTCGAGGTCGAGCGCGAGAACCTGCCCCCGACCGGCGCCGACGAGTACTACGCGTTCGAGCTCGTCGGCCTCGCGGTGCAGGAGGAGACCGGCCGAGAGCTCGGAAGCGTGAAGCTCGTGACCCCGGGCGTTGCCAACGACGTGCTCGAGCTCGACACGGGCGTCCTGCTCCCGATGGTCGAGGACTGCGTCCGCGAGATCGACCTCGACGGCCGGCGGATCGTCGTCGCCGCCGGGTTCGCCGACTGATGCAGCTCGACGTCTTCACGCTCGTCCCGCACGCGTTCGCGTGGCTGACCGAGCAGCGCCCGGTCGCGACGGTCCTCGGCTCCGAGCTCGACCTCCGCCTTTTCTCCTATCGGGACTACTCGCCGCTCAAGAGCGGCCAGGTCGACGACGAGCCCTACGGCGGCGGCGCAGGCATGGTCCTTCGCGTCGACGTCGTCGGGGCCGCGCTCGACGCGGTCTACGGCGACGCGCCCGAGCATCCCGTGGTCGCGCTCAGCCCGCAGGGACGGCCGCTCACCCAGTCGGTCGTCGAGGAGCTCGCAACGCTGGAGCACCTGACACTGCTGTCGGCCCGGTTCGAGGGCTTCGACGAGCGCATCGTCCGGCACCTCGCAACCGAGTCGATCTCGATCGGCCCGTACGTGCTCTCGAACGGCGACCTGCCGGCCATGGTGCTCCTCGACGCGATTGCGCGCCGGCTGCCGGGTGCGCTCAGCGAGGGCTCCGGCGAGCTCGAGTCGTTCTCCGACGAGCTCGGCGGCGGCCTTGAGTACCCTCACTACACGCGGCCCGCGGAGTACCGGGGCTGGCGGGTTCCCGACGTGCTGCTTTCGGGTGACCACGCACGAATCGAAAGCTGGCGAAGGGAGCAGGTCCGCTGAGGAACCCGATCGACTACCTGACCGAAGGACTGCCGCACGGCTGGCGCGTCACGATCGACTGGCTCGTCACGATCGTCGGCGCGATCGCGATCGTGCTCGCGATCAAGGCGTGGGTCGTGAACCCCTACCGGATCCCGTCGAGCTCGATGGAGCCCACGCTGCACTGCGCACGCCCGGGTTCGGAGTGCGAGGCGCACTTCTCCGACCGCGTGCTCGCCTGCCGTTTCTGCTACCGCTTCTGGTCGCCCAAGCGCGGCGACATCATCGTCTTCAACACACCGCCGCTCGCGGCCGTGCGCTGCGGCGCCGGCGGGACCTTCGTCAAGCGGCTGATCGGCCTGCCGGGCGACCTCTGGTCCGAGCGGGCGGGGTACGTCTACATCAACGGGAAGCGCCTCGACGAGCCGTACATCAAGGCGGCCCGCCGCGACACGCGGACGATCCCACCGATGCGGATCCCGCCCGGCCGGTACTTCTTCATGGGTGACAACCGGGCCTCGTCGTGCGACTCGCGTGCCTGGGGAACCGTGCCGCGGAAGAACCTGATCGGAAAGGTGTTCGCGACCTACTGGCCGCCGGGGCGGATCTCGCTCCGCTGACCGGCTTCCGCTACCATTCCGCCCGGCCGCCGGCCCCTTTGCCATGAGCACGATCATCCAGGACATCGAGCGCAAGCAGCTCCGCGAGGTCCCGCGCTTCAAGGCGGGAGACACCGTGCGGGTGCACTTCCGCGTCATCGAAGGCGCGCGGCAGCGCATCCAGGTGTTCGAGGGGATCACGATCAAGCGCCAGGGCGCGGGGTCACGCGAGACGTTCACCGTCCGCAAGAACTCGTTCGGCGTCGGCGTCGAGCGCACGTTCCCGCTGCATTCGCCGAAGATCGACAAGATCGAGGTCATGCAGATCGGCGACGTGCACCGCGCGAAGCTCTACTACCTGCGCGGCAAGGTCGGCAAGAAGGCTCGCGTCCGCGAGCTCCGCCAGTCGTAACGTCTTCGCAAACTCCGCCGTTTCCCGCCTGAAGCCGCCCGCCGCCGGGGCTATCCTCGACGGCGTGCCAGCGAAGCGCCGCGCGACCGGTCAGAAGCTCCTGCGGTACGACCGTGCGCTCGGCGCCCGGTTCGTCGCGGGCGCGGACGAGGCGGGGAGGGGGCCGCTCGCGGGGCCGCTCGTCGTCGCGGGCGTGCTGCTCGACTACGACTGCCTGCGCGACCACCGTGTGCGGCCGCTCTCGCTCCTCAACGACTCGAAGCAGGTCGATCCTGCGACACGCGACGAGCTCTACAGGGCGGTGATGAGCTGCGCCGAGCGCGTGTCGGTGCACGTCTACCCGCCGTTCGTGATCGACCGCGACGGGTTGCACAAGTCGAACCTGCGTGGGCTGCGGGCCGCGCTCTGGGCGTGCCAGCCCGCCGACGTGTCGCTCGTCGACGGTTTCAAGCTCGGACCGACCGCGCCGCCGCATACCGCCGTCGTCGACGGCGACACGAAGAGCGCTGCGATCGCCGCCGCGTCGATCATCGCCAAGGTGACGCGCGACCGCTACATGCGCACCGCCGACGCGCTCTATCCCGGCTACGGGTTCGCGTCGCACGTCGGCTACATCACGCCGTCCCACACCGAGAACGTGCGCGAGCGAGGGCCCTGCGAGATCCATCGCCGGTCCTGGCGTGCCCGCGCGTACCTCCCCGCGTAACGACGCCGAGCTCCGCGCCGCCCGCTGGTACCGCCGGCGTCTCTACCGCGTGCTCGACACGAACGTCTGGCTTGCGGGCGCCGAGATCGACATCGTCGCGCGGCGCGGGCGCGTGCTCGTCTTCTGCGAGGTGAAGTCGAAGAGCGGAGACGGATTCGGCGACCCGCTCGAGATGGTGGACGACCACAAGGCTGCTCGCATCAGGCGCGCGGCGCTCGCCTGGCTCACGCGGCATCCGGAGGCCGCGCGGCTCGAGGTGCGCTTCGACGTGATCGCGGAACGGGCGGGCCGGATCGAGCATCTGCCGGACGCGTTCTAGGAGCCGGCGACGCCGCGGCGAATTGAGCCCCGTGGGGGTGACGCAGCAGCAGCTCTACGAGGGTCTCGACCTCGATCTCTCGTGGTCGGAACGGGATCTGCCCGAGCGGCTGCGGACGAGGCACGTGCACCGCCTGCATCCCTATCTCGGCAAGTACATCCCGCAGCTCGTCGAGGAGCTCTTTCGCCGCCACGTCCCGGTGCGCGGGCGCGTGCTCGACCCGTTCGCGGGCTCCGGCACGACGCTCGTGCAGGCGCTCGAGAGCGGGCTCGACTCGGTCGGCGTCGACATCGCCGCGTTCAACTGCCTCCTGATGCGCGCCAAGACGGACGCGCACAACCCGTTCGTGCTCGAGCGCGACGTCCGCGACGCACTCGCGCGCTACGAGCGCGGCGAGGGAAGCGTCGGCCGTCCCTCCGCCTACGTTCGCTCGTGGTTCGCACCGCAGGCGCGCGCCGACCTGCTGCGCTTCCGCTCGCTGCTCGGCGAGTACGACCACGCGGACGTGCTGCGGGTCGTGCTGGCGCGCGCGGCGCGCTCCGCGCGTCTGACCGCGCATTTCGATCTCGACTTCCCGAAGGCGCCACAGACCGGGCCGTACTGGTGCCACAAGCACAAGCGCGAGTGCCGGCCTGTCGAGCACGCCGAGCACTTCGTGCGCCGGTACGCGCTCGACACCCTTGCGCGGCTGAAGGAGTTCGCGCGCGTGCGCTCGCGGCGCGGCGTGGAGGTCCTGCACGGCGACGCCCGTGCGCTCGACCTCGGCGGCCCGTTCGACGCCGTCGTCACCTCGCCGCCGTATCCCGGCCTGATCGACTACCACGAGCAGCATCGCTACGCCTACGAGCTGCTCGGCCTCCACGACCTGCGGGCGCTCGAGATCGGAGCCGCCGCGCGCGGCACGTCGCGTGGCGCGATCGACGCCTACGTCGACGGCGTCGCGGGCGTGCTCGAATCGTGTGCGGCAGCGCTGAGGCCGCGGGGACGGGTCGTGATTGTCGTCAACGACCGGCGGGATCTCTATCCCACGATCCTCGCTCGCGCCGGGCTCGAGCTGGAGCAGCGCTACCAGCGACATGTGAACCGCCGCACCGGCCGGCGCTCCGGCGAGTACTTCGAAGACGTGCTGGTCGCGCGGCACGCTTAAGTCACGGAGTCGGCACACACACGCAACGTTCTGTCGTCTAGCGTGGCAACGTGCTTGCACGCACGGTCACCCACGCACTGGTCGGCATCGACCCTCGCCGCGTCGAGGTCGAAGCGCACCTGCAGCGTGGCCTGCCGGCCTTCGCGATCGTCGGGTTGGCCGACCGGGCGTGCCAGGAGGCGAAGGAGCGGGTCCGATCCGGCATCGCGTCCGCCGAGCTCGAGTGGCCTGCGAAGCGGCGGATCACGGTCAACCTGGCGCCCGCCGCGCTGCGCAAGGAAGGGTCGGGCTTCGACCTCCCGATCGCACTGGCCGTGCTCGCCGCCTCCTACCAGCTTCCCACCGGCGCGCTCGACGGGCACGCGGCGTTCGGCGAGCTCGCGCTCGACGGGCGGCTGCGCCCCGTCCCCGGTGCGCTCGTCGCCGCAGAGGGTGCACGCCGCTCCGGCCTGACGCACCTCGTCTGCGCGGCGGAGTCGGGGCCGGAGGTCGCACTCGCGGGCGTCGAGCCGATCGGTGTTGGCCATCTTGCGGAGGCCGTCGCCTACCTGCGGGGCGAACGCGGGCCGCCCGACCTGCCGCCGCCGGCCGACGACTTCGAGTCGCTCGCGGGCATCCCCGACCTCGCCGACGTCCGCGGGCAGGAACGCGCTCGCCGCGCGCTCGAGATCGCCGCCGCCGGCGGGCACAACCTCCTGCTGGCCGGGCCGCCCGGCACCGGGAAGACGATGCTGGCCCGCCGCCTGCCCGGGATCCTGCCCCTGCTCGGGGACGAGGCGTCGCTCGAGGCGACCCGGATCCACTCGATCGGCGGGACGCTTCCGCCCGGCGGCGGGCTCGTCCGGGTGCCGCCGTTCCGCGCCCCGCACCATTCGGCCTCGCTCCCTGCCCTGATCGGCGGCGGCGCCGGCGGTCCGCGGCCCGGGGAGGCGAGCCTCGCGCATCACGGCGTCCTCTTCCTCGACGAGCTCCCCGAGTTCCAGCGACCGGCGCTCGAGGCGCTGCGGCAGCCGCTCGAGGACGGGTTCGTCACGATCGTCCGCATGGGCGGCCGGGCGGTGTTCCCGGCGCGGTTCCAGCTCGTCGGCGCGATGAACCTCTGTCCGTGTGGCGGCCGCGGGGACGGGGCGGCGCAGTGCCGCTGCACGCCGGACCGCGTGCAGCGGTACCGCGAGAAGCTCTCACGCGCGCTGCTCGACCGGTTCGACCTCGTGCTCGCCGTGCCACGGCCGCGTGCCTTCGAGCTCGCCGGCCGCGCGGGAGAGCCGTCGACGCCCGTCCGCGAGCGCGTGCTGGCCGGGCGCCGCGCGCTCCGGGAACGCTCGCCGGTTCGCGCGCCGGCTGCGGACGCGCTGCTCACGCGAGCGGTCGAGCGACTGCCCCTGTCGGGTCGCGGTCGCGCCCGGGTGGCACGGGTCGCGATGACGATCGCCGCACTTGCGGACGCGGAGACAGTGGAGCCGGAGCATCTCGCGGAAGCGTTGTCCTATCGCCCGCCGTCGGAGCTCACCGAATGAGCGAGCTCGCAACGGCGGTGTTCGCTGCGGAGAGCGGCACGCACCTGCTCGACGCACCGCGGTCGACGCGGTTCGCCGCGTTCCGGCGCGCCTTCGACGAGCGTGCGTACCTGCGGGAGCTCCGGACGCGCGGGCTCGCCTGGATCCCGCGCGGCGACCCGTCCTTCCCGCGCCGGCTGTCGACGATCCACGACCCGCCGCCGGGCATCTTCGTACGGGGCGGAAGCCCGCTCGAGCTCGACGGGCGGGCAACCGTGGCGATCGTCGGCGCACGTGCCTGCTCTGCGTACGGCTCGACGGTCGCCGTGGAGCTCGCCCGCGAGCTCGCCCGCGCCGGCGTCGTCGTGGTCTCGGGGCTCGCGCGAGGTGTCGACGCGGCCGCACATCGCGGCGCTCTCGAATGCGGGACGACGCTGGCGGTGCTCGGCTGCGGCATCGACCGCGACTACCCGCGAGCACACGCATCGCTCGCGGCGCAGGTCGCGAAGCATGGCTGGATCGTCTCCGAGTACCCGCCGGGCGTCGAACCGGCCCCGTGGCGCTTTCCCGCACGCAACCGCATCGTCGCAGGGCTCTCGCAGGCAACGGTCGTGGTCGAGGCGCGCGAGCGGAGCGGGGCGCTGATCACCGCCGACCTGGCGCTCGACGAGGGCCGCGAGGTGCTGGCCGTGCCCGGCGAGATCACGTCGAACCTGTCGAGCGGGACGAACGCCCTCCTTCGGCTGGGCGCGACGCCGGTGACCTGCGCGGCCGACGTCCTCGCTGCGGTCGGCGTCGAGCCGCCGTCAGGGTGCCCGGCGCCGGAGCTCGCCGGCGACCTGGAAGCGGTGCGCGCCGTGATCGCCGACGGTGCGGTCGGCGCCGACGAGATCGTGCAGCAGGCGGGGCTCCCGGCAGGCGCGGTCGCGGCCGCGCTCGCCGAGCTCGAGCTGCTCGGCATCGTCTCGCAGGCGGACGGGGTGTACCGGGAGGTGATGCGCGCGTCGGACCGCCGGCGGTGAGCGTCGCGGCGACCGCACTGGTCATCGCCGACCGTTCCTACGAGAAGATCGCAGCTCCGGTCTCGAGCTCGAAGAAATGCAGGAGCGCCGTGTTCACGGTCAGCTCGGCGCGCTCGCCCTCCCGCGCCAGCGCCCCGCGGGCGACCCGCGCAATCCAGGTCACCCCGTGCTCGTGCGCCTGGATCTCCGCGGCTTCCGCGGCTTCCTCGCCCGCGATCTCCTTGAGCGCCTCGAGCTGGACGGGCGGCGCGTCGATGCCGAAGTGGAGGTAGACCTCCGCGCCCATGTCCTCCCGGATGTCGACCGAGACGCTGATGGTCGAGCCGCGGGCGCCTGCGCCTTCGGCGATGTCCTCGGGTCGCACGCCGAGGATCACCCTCCGGCCGGCGTAGGTCCGGAGGCGCGGGCGTGACGCGACGACCTCGTCGCCGAGCGCGAGCTGGTGACGGCCGAAGCGCGCCGCAAGGATCCCGTCGTTCCCCACGAGCTCCGCTCTCACGAGATTCATCGCAGGCGAGCCGATGAACCCCGCAACGAACAGATTTGCCGGACGCTCGTAGAGCTCCTGTGGACGGTCGACCTGTTGCAGAACGCCGTCGCGGAGAACGCAGACACGGTCGCCGAGCGTCACGGCCTCGCTCTGGTCGTGCGTGACGTAGATCGTCGTCACCTTCAGGTCGCGCTGGATCCGGGCTATCTCCGCACGCACTTGCAGACGAAGCTTCGCGTCGAGATTCGAGAGCGGCTCGTCCATCAGGAAGGCGCGCGGCTCCCTGACGATCGCCCGGCCCATCGCGACCCGCTGCCGCTGCCCGCCGGAGAGGTGGCGCGGGCGTTTGGCGAGCACCTCACGCAGGCCGAGGATGTCCGCCGCCTGCTCGACCCGACCGCGGATCTCGGCCCGTTCGAGGCCACGCATCTTCAACCCGAACGCCATGTTGTCGTAGACGCTCATGTGCGGGTACAGCGCGTAGTTCTGGAAGATCATCGCGATGTCCCGCGCTTTCGGCGGCAGATCGTTGACGACCTGGCCGCCAACCCTGACTTCGCCGTCGGTAATGTCCTCGAGCCCGGCCACCATCCGCAGCGCGCTCGTCTTGCCGCACCCCGAGGGACCGACGAACACGACGAGCTCGCCGTCCGCGATGTCGAGGTCGAGCTCGCGCACCGCCTCCGTGCCGTCCGGGTAGACCTTCGTCAGGCGGTCCAGCTCGATCGTCGCCACGGCCGGAGATTAACGCGCCTTGACCGGCGCGAAGTCGGCGACCGACTTGTTAGATTCGCCCCGCCATGGCTGCTGTGACGAGCCGGGGGCGATACCTCAGAGAGCGTCGAGGCTTTCTGGCGACTCTGATGATCTCGCCTGCGGTCGTCTTCATCGGGGTGCTCGTCGGCGCCCCGCTCGTACTCGCGGCATACCTCAGCTTCACCGACGCGACGGCCGGCTCGCTGAGCGGCCACTGGGTCGGTCTCGCGAACTACCGGTCGGCACTGCACGATCAGATCTTCCGCGGAGCGCTGTGGCACACCGTGATCTTCACCGCGATCTCGCAGGCGGTCGTGATCGTCTGCGCAGGTCTCCTGGCGCACGCGCTCGTCCGTCGATTCCGCGGCCGCTGGTTCCTGCGCTTCCTCGTCCTGCTGCCGTGGGCCGCGCCGGTCGCTCTGACCGCGATCGGGTTTCTCTGGTTCTACGATCCGCAGGCCAGCATCTTCACCTGGTTCCTCGTCCACCTGCATCTCGTCGACAAGACCAATCTGCCGAACTGGCTGGGGACGCCTCGCGCGGCGATGTCATCGATCATCACCGTCCAGGCCTGGCGGATCCTGCCGTTCGCGACCGTCATCTTCATCGCGGGCATCTCGTCGATCCCGCAAGAGGTCGACGACGCGGCTGCGATCGACGGCGCCAGCGGCCTGAAGAAGTTCTGGTACGTCTCGCTGCCGTTGCAGCTGCCGATCGCCATTGTCGCGGTTCTGTTCGGGATCATCTTCACCGCGACCGACATGATCGTCCCGTACATCCTCACGAACGGCGGGCCGTTCAACTCGACGCAGGTCCTGACGACCTATGCGTTCCAGACCGGCATCAACGCCGGGAACATCGGCGAGGGCGCGGCGATAGCCCTCTTCATGCTGCCGCTGCTCGCGTTCGTCGTGGTCGGGATGCTCGTGTTTGCACGACGCGCCGAGGTCACGTGACGAGCGGTTGGCGTCACCGGGCATTCGCGTACGGCGTGACCGTGCCGTTCGCCGTGGTGCTCGCGTTCCCGTTCTTCTGGATGGCGGTGACGTCGCTGAAACCCGAGGCGCAGGTCTACGACCCGACGAAGGTCTGGCGCTTTCACCCGACCCTTGCGAGCTACGGGTTCCTGTTCCATCACACCGGCTACCTGCGCTGGTTGCGCAACTCGAGCCTCGTCGGCCTGGCCGTCGTGGTGATCACGCTTGCCGTTGCGTTGCCCGCGGGCTACGCGCTCGCGCGCCTTTCTCGCCGCGTCGGCCGGACCCTCGGGGTCGCGATCTTCCTGACCTACCTCGTCCCGCCGACGCTGCTCTTCCTACCGCTTTCACGGGTGATCTCGAAGCTGCATCTCGAGGATCGGCTCTGGGCGCTCATCCTCATCTACCCCTCGTTCACGATCCCGTTCGCGATCTGGTTGCTGATGGGATTCTTCAAGTCGATCCCGCAGGAGCTCGAGGACGCGGCGCTGATCGACGGCTGTTCGCGTCTCGGGGCGTTCGCCCGCATCGTCGTCCCGATCTCCATCCCGGGGATCCTGACGGTCGTGATCTTCACGTTCTCGCTCGTCGTCAACGAGTTCGTCTACGCGATCACGTTCATCTCGAGCTCGACGAACCGGACGTTGACCGTCGGCGTCCCGACGGATCTCATCCGCGGCGATCTCTTCAACTGGCCCGGGATCATGGCGGCGATTCTGCTGCCGAGCATTCCGCTCGCACTCGTCTACAACGCGTTTCTCAACCGCTTCATCTCCGGGTTCACAGGAGGAGCGTTCCGCTGAGAGCGGAGAAAGGGGGACAGGGTAATGACGGAGAGATCCGACGAGCCCGCGCAGGAGGCGGCGCGCGTCACCAGGCGAGAGCTGCTGAAGAAGGCGGGCGCCGGCGCCGTTGCGCTCGGTGTCGCAGGCGGAGCAGCTCCGTATTCGTTCGCAGGTCCTCTTCGGTACAAGGGGCGCTGGCTGAAAGGTGACCTGTCGATCATCCAGTGGGTCCACTTCGTGCCCTCGTACGACGACTGGTTCGACAACACCTGGTCGAAGAACTGGGGCGAGGCAAACGACGTGCAGGTGAAGGTCGAGCACATCAACAACACGCTCCTCGACACGCGCGCCGCGGCGGAGGTCGCCGCACGGAGCGGTCACGATCTCTTCATGAACCTCCACCCGATGGCCTCGTACGAGGACCAGGTGATCAACCATGCGTCGATCGTCCACGAGATCGAGGCGAAGGTCGGGAAATACGGCGCGCTGGGCAAGGCCTCGACCTACAACCCGAAGACCAAGAAGTACTTCGCGGTGTCGGACAACTACGTTCCCGACCCGGTCATCTGGCGCCACGATCTCTGGAACGGCATCGGCGAGTCGCCCGCCACGTGGGCACACGTCGCCAAGGCCGCGCCCAAGTTGAAGGCGATCGGCCACCCGATCGGCATCGGGCAGTCGCAGGAGCTCGACTCCAACATGGCGCTGCTCGCGTTCCTGATGTGCTTCGGCGGCTTCGTCCAGGACGAAGAGAACAGACCGAGCCTCTACTCGAAGAAGACGGTCGACGCCGTCAAGTTCATGGCAAGCCTCTACAAGAACGGCCAGGACTCGGCGATCTTCGGCTGGAACCCGGCTTCGAACAACAACTACCTCTATGCGGGGACCGCCTCGATGATCCTGAACGCCATCTCGGCCACCCGGACGCCGGAGGCGGAGCATCTGCCGTTCTCCGACGATCTCTGGATCTGGCCGATCCCGGCCGGACCCCACGGACGGCTCGGGCTCGAGCACGTGATGGGTGCGTACTCGATCTGGAACTTCGCGCAGAACAAGGAGAACGCCGAGAAGTTCCTCGCCGACCTGTGCATCCACTACAAGGACGCGACCACCGCCTCCCAGCTCTACAACTTCCCGAGCTTCCCGGGCGCCTACCCGTTCGCGCAGATCCGGAAGGCGGCGGCTGCGGACACCCACAAGCCGCACGGGAAGTACACGGTCCTGACGACCATCGCCGAGAAGTACACCCACAACATCGGCTATCCGGGAACGACGAACGCTGCGATGGACGAGGTCTTCTCCAAGTACCTGATCCCACAGATGTTCGCGCAGGTATCCCAGGGGAAGCTGAGTGCGAACGACTCCGTGCGTGACACGATGAGCACGGTGAAGGACATCTACGCCAAGTGGCGTAAGCGCGGGAAGATCTGAGCGCGTCGAGGGAGTCGGCACGCGCCGGCTCCCTCGCAGCCCGCCGCCTCAGGCGGAACGGCGAAGTGTCGCGCGGAGCCCGTCGATCCGGCTGTGCAGCTCACGCCGCTTCCTCGAGACTTCACGCTCTCGGACGACCAGCAACTCGTTCGGAAAGCCGTTGTCGATCCGCTCGTGCAGGCGGTGACGAAGCTGGGAGAGGGACCGTTCCTCACGCTCGAGCGCCAGAAGCGCAGCGGCGGTCAGTTCGCCGTACATGACGGTGCCGGCTGACATCGCTCCTCCTTCGGGGACGACGTGCGCCTTCCAGGTTCGGCGCGCCAACCCTTGCTCCTCCCACACCGCGAGAAGGTTGATTTCCAGGGGGTTTCGGTCCAAGATCCGGCGGTCGCCCGGCCGTGCCAATCCCGGCACGCCGCATCTATCGGAGGGGACGAATGAGTCGCAAATGCATCGTCGGGGCGGTCGTCGCAGTCGGCCTGTGCCTGGCATCGGTCGCCGCGGTCGCGAGCGGCGCGAGCGCGTCGGGCGGGCCGCCGAGCATCGCCGCCGGCCCCGCGTTCGGGTTCGTGCCCTCGCGGAACGCGAACCACGGAGGCGGCGGTCACGGACGCGTCAGCCTGCTCCAGTGGCACAACGGCCCCGTGATGCACGGGACGACCGTCATTCCGGTCTTCTGGGGCACGGGCTGGAGCAACGCGACGTTCAAGGGCGACAAAGTGTCGGGCCTCGACACGCTCTACTCGAACATCGGCGGAACGCCGTACGCTCACACGAACTCCGAGTACACCGACCAGCGCGGGACGGTGGACACGAGCGCGATCTCGAAGGGCGCGGATCTGCAGGACGGAACGGCGACGCCGTCGGGCGCACCGTCGACGAGCCAGGTGCTCGACGCGGTCGCTCGGGCGACGAACAACGCGCCGACCGCCGGTGCCTACTACCCGGTCTACTCCGACCGGCCGCGCGGCTCGGCCAGCTACTGCGCGTGGCACAGCTCCGGGACGATCCAGGGGATCCAGGTCGAGATCGGCTTCTTCTTCAACCTCGACAACGATCCGGGCTGCGACCCGCAGTCCCCGAGCAGTCTCGGACACAGCCAGGGCCTGGCGGCGCTCGCGAACGTGAGCGGCCATGAGCTGAGCGAGATGCTCACCGATCCGCAGCTCAACGCCTGGTACGACCAGCAGGGGAACGAGAACGCCGACAAGTGCGCCTGGACGTGGAGCGGCACCGTCTTGATCGGCGGCCAGTACTGGAAGATCCAGGGGAACTGGAGCAACGCGGCGGCCGCGACGAACAGCGGCTATGCGAACGGCGGCTGCATCCAGACGAGCTGACACGCACGATCGTCGGCGTCGACGGAGCGGCCCTGCGGGGCCGCTCCGTTCGCAGGCATGGTTCACGCATGACCGCACTGCCCGACCACGCCCGTTCGGCGAGCACGTCGTTGTGGCTGGAGGAGCCGCGTGAGGAGCTGCCACGCCGCCGCTTCGACGGGCGGGCCGAGGTGGCCGTGGTCGGCGGCGGCGTGACCGGTTGCTCGTGCGCGCTGACGCTCGCGGAGCGTGGAGTGCGCGTCCGCCTCTACGAGGCGCGGGAGATCGCGGGCGGCGCGAGCGGGCGCAACGGCGGCTTCGCCCTGCGCGGCGCCACGGTCCCCTACGACGAGGCGCGCCGCGACCTCGGCGACGAGCGGGCACGGCTCCTGATGGAGCTCACCGAGCGCTCGCTCGACCGCATGGAGGCGCTCGCCGGCGATGCCTTCCGGCGGGTGGGCAGCCTGCGCCTCGCCTACGACGAGGCGGAGCGCGGCGCGCTGCGCCGCGAGCACGACGCACTGTGCGCGGACGGCTTCGCCGTCGAGTGGGTCGACGAGCTCGCGCCGCCGCTCGACCGCCTCTACCTCGGTGCGATCCACCACCCGTCCGACGGCGCGATCCAGCCCGCTCGCTGGGTGCGCCGCCTCGCCGCGCACGCGGCCGCGGCCGGGGCGGACATCCACGAGGGCGAGGCGGTCCGGGTCGAGGCCCTGGATGCCGACGCGGTCGTCGTGGCGGGGGACGGGTTCACGGCGCAATTGCTGCCCGAGCTCGCCGCGCACGTCCGGCCGACCCGCGGACAGGTGCTCGCGACCGAGCCGCTGCCGGAGCGCCTCTACGAGCGGCCGCACTACGCGCGCGGCGGCTACGACTACTGGCAGCAGCTACCCGACGGCCGGCTCGTGCTCGGCGGCCAGCGGGATGCGTCGTTCGAGACCGAGCAGACCGACGTCGAGGAGACGACGGGGCTCGTCCAGGACCGGCTCGACGCGCTCGGCCGCGACCTGCTCGGCCGGCAGCCGGTCGTCACGAACCGCTGGGCGGGGATCTGGGGCACGACGCCCGACCTGGTGCCGCTCGTCGGCCGGGTGCCGGGGCGGCGGGACGTGTGGGTCGCCGGCGGCTACTCCGGGCACGGCAACGCCCTCGGGCTCGCCTGCGGCGACCTGGTCGCGCGGGCGCTGCTCGGCGAGAGCCCGCCCGAGCTCGCGCTCTTCGACCCGGCGCGCTTCTCCGACTAGAGCGCGAGGCGGGACAGGTCGAGCTCGTCGGCCGCCTCGAGTGCTGCGAGCGCGACCGCGAGGTCCTGGATCGCGAGGCCGGTCGAGTCGAACGCGGTGATCTCCGTCTCGTTGGCGCGGCCCGGCGCGGTCCCGGCAAGCACGTCGCCGAGCGCCGTGACGTCGTCGCGGGCGACGAGCCCCGCCTCGACGGCGTGCGCGAGCTCGCCGCCGTGGGAGGCCTGCTCCCAGTCGTCGCAGAAGAGCCGCGCGCGGGCGAGCTCCGGGCCTGCAGCCTCCGCCTTGCCCGGCCCGTCGGCGCCCATCAGCGACACGTGCTGCCCCGGACGCAGCGCCCCCTCGGCAAGCAGCACCTCGTGCCCGGGCGTCACCGTCACGAGGAGGTCGGCCGCGAGCGCCTGCTCGCGCGAGCCTGCGACGTCGACCCCGAGCTCGGCGGCGACGTGCTGCGCGCGGCTCTCGTCCACGTCCCAGACGCTGACGGGCCGGCCGCGGGCGAGGAACGTCCGCGCGGCCGCCTGCCCGTTGACGCCCACGCCGACGACCGTCGCCGTCTCGGCGTCGGCGCGGCCGAGCGTCTCCGCAGCGAGCACCGCCGCCGCTCCGGTGCGGAGCGCGGTCACCGACGCGGCGTCGAGCACGGCACGCAACCGGCCGTTCTCCGCATCCGACAGGAGGACGACGCCCGTCACCGTCGGCAGGCCGTGCGCGGGGTTGCCGGGGAACGACGTCACCCACTTCAGAAGCGCATGGCCGCCGCCGAGCGCGGGCATCGCACGGAAGTCGCCGGCGGGATAGTTCGTGACGTAGACCTTCGGCGGCATCGTCCATTCGCCGCGCGCGTGCGCGACGAAAGCTGCGCGCACCGCCTCGACCGCGCGGCCCGGCGAGACCGCCTGGGCGACCTGCTTCCCCGTGAACACGGGGACGCCCTCGCTCATAGCGCCTTGACGGAGGCGGCCAGCCTGCCCACGGACTCCTTCGCGTCGCCGAAGAGCATCATCGTGTTCGGCTCGAGAAAGAGCGGGTTGTCGATCCCGGCGAAGCCCGGGTTCATCGATCGCTTCAGCACGATCACCGCCTGCGACGCATCGACGTTCAGGATCGGCATCCCGTAGATCGGGCTCCCCTGGTTGTTGCGCGCGTCGGGATTGACCACGTCGTTCGCTCCGATCACGAGCGAGACGTCGGTCCGCGGAAACTCCGCGTTCGCGTCGTCCATCTCCTTCAACGCAGGATAGGGAACGTTCGCCTCGGCGAGCAGGACATTCATGTGGCCGGGCATCCGGCCGGCGACCGGATGGATCGCGTAGGTCACCTCGACGCCGCGCGACTCGAGCAGGTCGGCGAGCGCGCGAACGTCGTGCTGCGCCTGCGCGACCGCCATGCCGTACCCGGGGACGATCGCGACCTTGTGCGCGTACGCGAGCATCACTGCGACGTCGTCGGCGGTCGTCGAGCGAACCGAGCCGTCGCCCGAGGCTGCGCTCGACCCGCCGGATCCGGCCGTCACCTGGCCGAACGCACCGAAGAGCACGTTCGCGATCGACCGGTTCATCGCGCGCCCCATCATCAACGTCAGCAACGTGCCCGACGCGCCGACGAGCATGCCGCTCACGATCAGCACGTTGTTCTCGAGCTCGAACCCGGTCGCCGCCGCCGCCAGACCGGTGAACGCGTTCAGGAGCGAGATCACGACCGGCATGTCGGCACCGCCGATCGGGAGCACGAACAGGATCCCGAACACCGACGCGCCGCCGAGGAGCGCCCAGATGAGCCACTGCTGCTCGCTGCCCGCGACGACGGCGATTCCTGCCGCCAGGCAGGCGGCGAAGAGCGCAGCATTGACGAGCTTCTGCCCCGGGTACGTGATCGGGCGGCCCTGGATCAGCTCCTGCAGCTTCGCGAACGCGATCATCGAGCCGGCGAACGAGATCGATCCGATCAGCGCCGAGAGCATGATCGACGCCGTGATGTCGCGTGTGAGCGCGCCCGGTTCCGGTGCGAGCCGATGGAACTCCGCCAGTGAGATCAGCGCCGCCGCGCCGCCGCCGACGCCGTTGAAGAGCGCCACCATCTGCGGCATCGCCGTCATCTTCACCTTGCGCGCCGCGAACGCTCCGAAGCCGCCGCCGATCACCATGCCGACTGCGATCTCCCAGTAGCTCAGCACCGACTTCTGCGAGAACGTCACGATGATCGCGAGCAGCATCCCGACCGCGCCGATCTGGTTGCCGCGCCGCGCGTGCGCCGGCGAGGAGAGGAAGCGCAACGCGAGGATGAAGGTCACGATCGTGACCAGGTACGCGAGCCTCGTTGCGTCAGCGCCCACCGGTCTCCTTCGGCTCGCTCGCTTCGGAGGCCGCGTTCTTCGCCGGCGGCTCGCGCTTCTTGAACATCTCCAGCATCCGGTCGGTGACGACGAAGCCGCCGACGACGTTCGCCGACGCGAGCACGACCGCGACGAGCCCGATCACGAGCGTCAGCGTGTCCTTGTGTCCCGCGCCCGCGACGAGCATCGCGCCGACGATCACGATCCCGTGGATCGCGTTCGTGCCCGACATGAGCGGCGTGTGCAGGAGCGTCGGCACCTTCGAGATCACCTCGAAGCCCAGGAAGATCGCCAGGACCAAGATGGTGACCTCGAAGACGAGTAGGGCGTTGTGCCCGCTCACGTCCCTGGCCGCCTTTCGCTCCCGCCCGGCGGAGCCGGGCTCCGCGACAGGCTGACGCCGCTGCCGGCACCCCGGGTGACGCATGCGCCGGCGACGATCTCGTCGTCCCAGTCGAGTGAGAGCTCGCCGTTGCGGACGAGCAGGCCGAGGAGCGACGCGACGTTCCGGGCGAGGAGCTGGCTCGCATGTGCCGGCATCGTCGACGGGACGTTCGTCGTGCCGACGACGGTGACCCCGCTCGCGACCGCTTCCACTCCCGGCTGCGTCAGCTCGCAGTTGCCGCCGCTGTCGGCGGCGAGGTCGACGATCACCGAGCCGGGGCGCATCCCGCGCACCGCGTCCGCGGTGATCAGCGTCGGGGCGGGGCGGCCCGGGATCGCGGCGGTCGTGATCACCGCGTCGAACTGGGGAATCCGACGCTGCAGCTCGGCCTGCTGCGCCGCCTGCTGCTCGGGGGTGAGCTCGCGCGCGTAGCCACCCTCGGTCTCCTCGCCCTGCACGCCGACGTCGAGGAACGTCGCGCCGAGCGACTCGACCTGCTCGCGAACCGCCGGACGCACGTCGAACGCGGAGACGACCGCGCCGAGGCGCCGTGCCGTGGCGATCGCCTGCAGGCCCGCGACGCCGGCGCCCAGCACGAGCACCTTCGCGGGCGGAATCGTCCCCGCCGCCGTCATCAGCATCGGGAAGAACCGCGGCAGCCGGTCGGCCGCGACGAGCGCGCCCTTGTAGCCCGCCACCGTCGCCTGCGACGAGAGGGCGTCCATCGGCTGCGCCCGCGTGATCCGGGGAATCGACTCGAGCGCGAACGCATGGACGCCGGCCGCCGCGAGCCGCTCGACGCCCGCGGCGTCCGTCAGCGGGGAAAGGAACGCGATCAGCACCTGCCCCTCGCGCAGCCGTGCGACCTCGGCGACAGCCGGCGCGGCAACCTTCGCGACGGCCTCGGCGCTCCAGGGATCGCCGATCGTCGCGCCGCCCTCGCGATAGAGCTCGTCCGGGAATCCCGCTGCCTCGCCGGCGCCGGCTTCGACGATCGCCTCGACGCCGTCGCCCAGCCGCCCGACCGTTTCGGGCACCAGGGCGACGCGACGTTCCCCGGCCGCAGTCTCCTTTGGGATACCGACGCGCACCGCCTGCGAACCTATCGAAACTGCGATCCCCCTACACTGGGTCCGAGTGACGAAGCTGCTCATCGACTACGGGCTCGTGCTGCTCTTCGTGCTCGTGGCCGTCGAGTCTGCGGGCGTTCCGCTGCCCGGAGAGACCGCGGTGATCACCGCCGCCGTGCTGGCGCGGCCCGAGCACCACCATTACTCGCTCCTCTGGGTGATCGTCGTCGCCGCGGCCGCCGCGATCGTGGGCGACAACGTCGGCTACTGGCTCGGCCGGATCGGCGGCCGCAGGCTGATCGAGCGTTGGGAGTTCACCCGCAACTACGCCGCGAAGGCGTTACCGCCGAGCGAGCGGTTCTTCCGCCGGCACGGCGCGAAGACGGTGTTCTTCGGCCGGTTCGTCGCGCTCCTGCGCGTCACCGCCGCGTGGCTCGCCGGCATCAGCCACATGCCGTGGTGGCGCTTCACCGCCTGGAACGCCGCAGGCGGGATCGTCTGGGCGACCGGCGTCGCGCTGCTCGCCTACTGGGCGGGCAAGGCCGTCGCCGAAGCGGTCAGCCACTACGGTCTCTACGCGGTCGTCGTGCTCATCGTGCTCGGAGCGATCGCCTTCGTCGTGCTGCACGTCTGGCGGAAGCGCATCGCCGAGAACGTCTGACCCTACGCCTAGCGCAACTTCTCGCGCGTGAGACGGATCACCTCGTCGGTGTACTCCGTCGTCGAGGCGTGCCCGGCGAGGTCAGCGGTCTTCGTGCCCTGCGCGACCGCTTCGATCGCCGACCTGCGAATCGCGACCCCGGCTGCGGCGCCCTGGGGCGTGTGCGCGAGCAGCGCCGCGGCCGCGAGGATCATCGCCATCGGGTTCGCGACGTTCTTGCCCTGGAGAGAGGGAGCGGTGCCGTGCGCGGCCTCGGCCATCAACGCCGTCGGCTCGAAGTCGTCGCCCTCGAACGCGACCAGCATCGACTCGGAGCCTGCGATCGACCCGAAGAGCGGCAGGACGAGGTCGGAGAGGATGTCGCCGTCGCGGTTCAGCGCCGGGATGACCATCGGGTCGCCGGTGGAGGAGACGAGCAGCGCGAACGTCGCGTCGATCAGCTGCGGCTCGTAGGCGACCGAGGGATGGCGGGCGGCCGCCGCGTCCATCTCCTCCTTCAGCATTCCCTCGTAGGTCGGGGAGACCGTGTACTTGGGGCCGCCGAAGACCTTCGCGCCGTTGCGCTCGGCCTCCCGGAACGCGAACTCGGCGACCGCATGGCAGACCCCGCGTTCGATGCGCTCCGTCCGGAACGCGACCTCGGAGTCGCCTTCCCCCTCGCGCCACTCCGTCGCGCCGTAGGCGTCGCCGACCGCCATGCGCACGACCGAGATGGGCGCATGCACGCCGCCGAACGGCACGACGCCCGGGATGCGCCGGCCGGTGCGCACGATCACCTTGCCGCCGATCTCCTCTCGCAGGATGCGGTTCGGCGAGCCGACGTCGTCACGCCCCTCCGGGGTGACGGTCGCGGCCTTCAGGCCGAGGCCGTGCTCGCGAATCGCAGCGGCCGCCTCGTGGACGATCCGGTTCCCGGTCGCGCGGCGCGACTCCAACGAGAGGTCGAAGCGTGGCAGGGAGAGCGCGAGACCCGTCACCTCCGGCTCGAGGACCCGCAGCGACTCCTCGAGCAGCTCCTGGCCGGTCTGGTCGCCCTCGAGGACGACGATCGTGTTCAGGTCCACGGCGGCGAAGATTAGCGGGGGTCGATTCGTGGGATGCCGCCGGGGCATGGGATGGACGAGGAAGGGGTCGAGGCGGCGCTTCCGCTATGTCGACGCGCGCGGCCGGGAGATCACCGACGAGGCGAAGCTCGAGCGGATTCGCGCGCTCGCGATCCCGCCCGCGTGGCGAGACGTCTGGATCTCGCCGCGTCCCGGGGCGAAGCTGCAGGCGACCGGGGTCGACGGCGCCGGGCGCAAGCAGTACCTCTACCACCCCGACTTCCGTGCGCAGCAGGAGGAGGCGAAGTACGACCGGCTGATCAGGTTCGCGGAGCGGCTGCCCGATCTGCGGCTCGCGATGGCCGGGCACATGGAGCTCGACGGCCTGCCGGAGCAGAAGGTCGCGGCGCTCGCGGTCAGGCTGATCAACCTCGGCTGGTTCAGGGTCGGAAGCGACCGCTACGCGCGCTCGTCGCGCACCTTCGGCATTACGACGCTGCGCAAGAGTCACGTCACCGTACGCGGCTCTCGGATCACCTTCACCTACCGCGGCAAGCACCGCGTGCTGGTGCACAGTGCCGTCGTCGACGCCGAGCTCGCCGGGGTGATGCGCGAGCTCGTCGCGCTGCCGGGGGCCCGACTCTTCAAGTTCGAGCAGGACGGCGAGCGCTGCCGCCTCGACTGCCGCCGCCTGAACGACTACATCGGCGAGCATCTGGGCGCCGAGTTCACCGCGAAGGACTTCCGCACCTGGGGCGGCACCCTGATCGCGGCGGTCGAGCTCGCCCGACACGGCGAGCCCGACAGCGAGACGGCGGCGAAGCGCCGGATCGCTGCGGTGATGCGGACGGTCGGCAAGGCGCTCGGAAACACGGCCGCGGTCGCACGCTCGTCGTACGTCAGCCCCGCGGTCGTCGAGCAGTATCTGGAAGGCAGAACGATCGAGGATTTCCGGCCCCGGCATTTACGCGTCGTCGGCGCCCGCGATACCGGCCTCGATCCCGAAGAAGCCGCCACGTTGAGCCTACTTCGGTCGTGGCGAATTCGCGCTGCGCGCGCCGCGGCGTAAACTGTGGCCCAGAAACTGTCTCGGGAGGCGAAATTGGCTCGGAAAACCATCCTGGTTTGTGACAACTGCGGGAAGGAGGTCGACGAGGCGCACGGCGCCGCGCTCCGCGTCACCTACACGGACGCCCGCCGCGGCTCGAAAGCCGCCGACCTCTGCGACGACTGTGCCGGCAAGATGCCGGGCCGCGCGGTCGCCCGCCGGGGCCGCCGGCCGAAGGCCGCAAGCACCGCGTAAAGCCGAACGGCCCGTCCGGAGCGGCCGCGGGAACCGTCCTGCGGCCGCTCTACGATGGGAAGGTGGGACTCTCCCTCCTCGCAGGGCCTGCAAACGCGGGCAAAGTCGCGCTCCTGCTCGAGCGCTATCTGGCGCGGCTCGACGACGAGCCGACCCTGATCGTGCCGACCGCATCGGACGTCGAACGGGTCGAGCGCGACCTGCTCGCCCGCTGCGGCTGCCTCTTCGGCGGTGCGATCGGCACCTTCGACGACCTCTTCCGGCGGCTCGTCCGCAACGACCCGGCGAACCGGCCGGTCGCGACCGACGCCCAGCGGGTGCTCGTCGTCCGCCGTGCCCTCGCGTCCGCCTCGCTGAACGGCCTCTCGCGCTCCGCGCGCACCTCGGGGTTCGGCGACACGCTCCTCCAGACGCTCGGGGAGCTCGAGCAGGGCCTGCTCGACCCGGGCGACCTCGGCGGCGACCTCGCCCGGCTCTATGCGGGCTACCGCGACGAGCTCGACCGGCTCGGGCTCTGGGACCGCGACCTCCTGCGGCGGCGCGCGGCGGAGCGGCTCCAGTCCGAGCTCGACGCCTGGCACGGCGAGCCCGTCTACGCCTACGGCTTCGAGGACCTGACCGGTGCCGAGTGGGCGCTCCTCGAGGCGCTCGCGGGTCGCACGGACGTCGAGGTGTCGCTGCCGTACGAGCCGGGCCGCATCGCGTTCGCGTCGCTCGCCCGCACGGCCGCCGACCTCTCGGCGCTCGCCGACGGCCGGATCGAGGAGCTCGGTCCGCGCTCCGCCGACTACGCGCACCCGGCGCTCGCCCATCTCGAGCGGGCGCTCTTCGAGGAGTCGCCGCCCCCTCCGCCCGACCTCGACGGAGGCGTCCGCTTTCTCGAGGGTGCGGGCGCGCGCGGCACGCTCGAGCTCGTCGGCGACGAGCTGATCGGGCTCATCCGCAGCGGGGTCGCGCCGGACCGGATCGCACTCGTGGCGCCGGCGCTCGAGCAGTGGCGTGCGCCGCTCGAAACGGTGCTGGGCGGGCTCGGCATCCCGTATGCGGTCGAGTCGCGCGCCCGGCTCGGCTCGACCCCGCTCGGGCACGCGCTGCTGCAGCTGCTGCGCTATGCGTGGCTGGACGCGGGGAGGCGCGAGCTCTTCGCGTTCCTGCGCTCGCCGTACTCCGGGCTCGCCCGCTCGTCGGTCGACTTCGTCGAGGGACGCCTGCGCGGGCGCGCGATCCACACGCCTGCGCGCGTCGAGGAGGAGGCGGAGAGGCTGCGCGAGGCGCCCGTCCCGGCACTCGGCGAGCTGCGCACCGCCGAGACGCCGGTCGCCGGGGTGCGAACGCTGCTGCGCTCGATGCTTCGCTCCGCCTACGGCACCGAGGCGCCGCCGGCCGGTGAGACGTCGCGTCTCGACCTGCGCGTCTACGACGCGGCGCTGCGCCTGCTCGACGAGCTCGACGGATTCTCGGCGCTCGGCATCGAGGTGCAGCCGGAGGACGTCGTCTCTGCGCTCGAACGCGCCGAGGTGCGACTCTCGTCCGTCGCCGAGGCCGGCCGCGTCGCGGTCGTCGACCTGCTGCGCGTCCGCACCCGCCGTTACGAGCACGTCTTCCTGCTCGCGCTCGAGGAGGGGTCGCTGCCACGGCGCACGCGCGTCTCGCCGTTCCTGGACGACGACGCCCGTCGCGAGCTCGGCGGGCGGCTCGAGCGACCCGACCAGGTGAGCCGCGACCGCTACCTCTTCTACACCGCGTGCACCCGGGCCACGCGGCGGCTCTACCTCGTGCGCGAGGCCGCGACCGACGACGGCGCGCCGCGCGAGCCGAGCCCGTTCTGGGAAGAGGTCGTCGCGGTCTTCGACGAGGACGACGTCGCGCGCAACACGGTCCGGCGGTCGCTCTCGGCGCTCACGTGGGGCCTCGAGGCGGCGCCGTCCGACCGCGAGCGGCTCCGTGCCCTCGCGCTGCTCTCCGTGACCGAGCCGGACGCTGCGCACGCGCTGGCCGACGCCAACGGGTGGGAGCGTCCGCTGACGCGCGCCCGCAACGCACTACGCCGTGAGACGCGCCTCACGAGCGAGGTGCTGCGTGCGTTCTACGGTGCGAAGACGACGTTCGGCGTCACCGAGCTCGAGCGCTTCGCGGATTGCTCGTCCGCGTGGCTCTTCGAACGCATCGTCTCGCCGAAGACGATCGATGCCGAGGTCGATCCGATGCTGCGCGGCTCGGTCGCCCACAGCGCGCTGCACAAGTTCTACGCCGGGTTGCCGAAGGAGCTCGGTCACGATCGCGTCACGCCCGAGAACGTCGACCGGGCCGTTGGCTTCCTCCGCCGCTGCCTCGACGACGCCCTGCGCGGCGGCGTCCGGCTCGAGCTCACCGACCTGCAGGAGGCGGAGCTCGACCAGAGCCTGTTCCGCGACCTCGAGGGCTTCGTGCGCGACGAGGCGGCGTCGCCGCTCCAGTTCGTCCCGCGGCGGTTCGAGGTGTCGTTCGGCTCGGACCGCTCGGCGCCGGAGCTGCAGCGCGGCCTCCACCTCGGTGACGACCTCTACCTGAGCGGCAAGATCGACCGCATCGACGTCGACCCCTACAGCGCACGCGGGATCGTGCAGGACTACAAATCGGGCCGCACCGCGCACTCCGCGAAGCAGATCGACGAGGAGCTCCGGCTGCAGATCCCGCTCTACATGCTCGTCCTTCGCGACCTGGTGGGGATCGAGCCCCTCGGCGGCGTCTACCGCGCGCTCGCCGGCGCGCGCGTGACCCGCGGTCTCCTACACGGGGGCGCAACCGACGATCTCCCCGGATACCAGCGCAACGACTACCTCGAGGAATCGGAGTTCTGGTCGGTCGTCGAGAACGCGCGTGAGCGCGCACGCGGCTATGCGCAGCGCATCCGCGCCGGCGACGTGCACCACGACCCCAAGGGCGGGGAGTGCCCCACGTGGTGCGACCTGTGGACGATGTGCCGGGTGGAGCGGCCGTGAACCCCGAACAGCGGGCGGCGGTCGAGGCGACCGGCGAGGTCTTCGTCTCTGCCGGCGCCGGCACCGGCAAGACGACCGTGCTCGTCGAGCGCTTCGTCCGTGCGGTGTGCGAGGAGGGGCTCGACGTCGAGTCGGTGCTCGTGATCACCTACACGCGCAAGGCTGCCGGCGAGCTGCGTGGGCGGATCCGCGCGGCCCTCCGTGCCCGCAGCCGACACGACCTCGCCCGCCGCCTCGACGGAGCGTGGATCTCGACGATCCACGGGTTCTGCTCCCGGCTCCTGCGGACGCATCCGTTCGCGGTCGGCATCGACCCGCGCTTCCGCGAGCTCGACGACGAGCACGGCGCGGTGATCCGAGGCGAGTCGTTCGAGCGGGCGCTGGCCGCGTTCTGCGCCTCGCGTGACGCGGAACGCCTGCGTCTCCTCGCGACCTACAGCGCGCAGGGCCTGCGGCGGATGCTGACCGGCGTCTACGAGACGCTGCGCTCCGCCGGACGCGACCTGAAGCTCGAGCTGGGCGAGGTCGCGGGCGTCCCCGAGCGACTTGCCGAGCTGCACGCGGCGGCGACGGTGCTCGCCGCCGACCCCGACGCGACGGACAAGCAGCTCGCGGCCGCGACGGCGGCACTCGCCCTGACGACGACGAACCCGGAGCAGCTGCTCGACCTGTCCCAGCTCGCCGCCGCGGGCGACCGCGGAGCGGCGCTGCGCGACGCCCGGAACCGCCTCGAGCAGGCGGCGTTCGACGAGCTCGCCGCGCGCGACAGCGAGCTGCTGCAGGAGCTGCTCGACCTGTTCGCGGCCGAGTACGCCGCGGCGAAGCAGCGTGAGTCGGCGCTCGACTTCGAAGACTTGCAGCTGCTCGCGCGCGACCTGCTGCGCGAGCACGAGGACGTCCTCGTCGCCGAGCAGCTGCGCTTCCGCGCGATCATGGTCGACGAGTTCCAGGACACGAACCGGCTGCAGTGCGACATCGTCGACCTCCTGCGTGCGGGCGCAGGGGCTCCGGATGTCTTTTTCGTGGGCGACGAGTTCCAGTCGATCTACGGCTTTCGGCATGCGGACGTCGACGTCTTCCGCGCGCGCCGCGAGAGCGCCGCGCTGCGGCTGCCGCTCGCGCGTAACTACCGCTCACGTCCCGAGGTGCTGGCCGCCGTCAACCACCTGTTCGGCGAGGAGTTCGGCGACGGGTATCAGCCGCTCGCCGCGTCGGGCGAGTTCCCCGACCCGGTCTTCGGCCATCCGGTCGAGCTGCTCGTCAGCGACAAGCGGGGCTACCGCGAAGCGGGGGAGAGCTGGCGCGACGGCGAGGCGCGGGCGATCGCGCGGCGGGTGCAGGAGCTCGTGCGAACCGGGGCGGCGGCGCCCGGCGAGATCGTGTTGCTCTTCGCCGCGGGGACCGAGGCGGAACGGTACGAGCGGGCGCTGCGCGAAGTCGACCTGCCGACCTACCGCGCGACCGGTCGCGGGTACTTCGGCCAGCAGCAGGTCGTCGACCTGCTTGCCTACCTCCGCCTCCTGCACAACCGCTACGACGACGAGGCGCTGGTGACGGTGCTCGCCTCGCCGTTCGTCGGCGTCTCGAACGACGGGCTCGTGCACATCCGGCGCGCCGCGCCGAAGCGGCCGCTCTACGGCGGCATCGAGCGCTCGCTGCCGGCTGCGCTCTCCGAGCGCGACGAGCGGCTCGTCCGCGCGTTCAAGCAGCGCTACGAGCGGCTGGCCGCCGCATCGGCTCGACTGTCGCTCGAGCGTCTCTGCGAGGAGATCGTCTCCGCACACGACTACGACCTCGCCGTGCTCGCCCAGTGGGACGGACGCCGCCGCTACGCGAACCTGCGCAAGCTGATGCGCCTGGCGCGGTCGTACGAAGAGCTGCGTGGCCCGGACATCGAGGGGTTCGTCCGCTTCATCCGCGACCAGGAGGCCGTGGGAGCCTCCCAGCTCGAGGCGGTGTCGGAGGAAGAGGGCGCAGACGCGGTGCGGCTGCTGACGATCCACGCCGCGAAAGGTCTCGAGTTCAAGGTCGTGATCGTCGCCGACGCAGGGCGGGACCTGGCGGGCGCTCCGTCGTCCGACGAGATCCTGGTGCGACCGGACGGCAGCTTCGGGTTCCGCGTGATCGACCCGAAGTCGGGAAAGAAGCGCGGCGTGTTCAGCTACGAGGAGGTCCGCGAGGCCGAGAAGCGCGAAGACCGCGCGGAGCGGTTGCGCCTCTACTACGTCGCGATGACGCGCGCGGTCGACCGGCTGATCGTGTCGGGCGCGATCGACCCCGACCGCCAGCAGGACCGTGAGACGCCGATCGGCTGGGTGCTCGGGCGACTGCAGGCCGAAGCGGAGGTCGAGGGGGCCGCCGGTGCGCCGGTCGAGCTGGAGCGCGGCGACGCCAGGTTCGTGCTCGCAGTCGACCGCTGGGCGCCGCGCCCGGTGGAGCCCGAGGCGGCCGCGCCGGTCGACGAGGCGGGCCAGCTCGCGCTCTTCGCCGAGCTGCCGACGGCACCGATGCCGCGCGGCTACCGCCTGCCCGACCTGCCGCCGCTGCCTGCGCCGCCGCTCCACAAGGTGCGACGGCTCTCGTATTCGGCGCTCGCTCTCTTCGAGCGCTGCTCGTACCGGTACTACGTCGAGCGCGTCGCGGGACTGCGCGAGGAGCGTGGCACGGTGCCGGGGGCGCACGGCCTGAAGGCGACCGAGGTCGGCGACGCCGTCCACCGCCTGCTCGAGCTCGTCGACCTGTCCGCACCCGTGCGCCCCGAGAGCGAGATCGTGCGGAGCTGGTATCCCGCGGTGAGCGACGAGGAGCTCGAGCGGATCGACGCGTTCGTCGCCGCGTACTGCGTCTCGGACCTCGCCGCCCGGATCGCGACGCTCGACGGCGCCCAGCCCGAACGGCCCTTTGCGTTCGAGCACGACGGTGTGCTCCTCCACGGCAGGCTCGACGTTCTCTGGCGCCGGGGGACGCGCGCGCTCGTGCTCGACTACAAGACGAACACGCTCGCCGAAGGGACGCCCGAGGAGATCGTCGAAGCCGACTACCGGCTGCAGCGACTCGTCTATGCCCTGGCCTGCCTCCGCGCGGGGGCAGAGGAGGTCGAGGTCGTCTACCACTTCCTCGAGCGGCCCGACGCGGTCGTCACGACCACATTCGACCGGCTCGAGCTGCCCGCCCTCGAGGCAGAGCTGTCGGCCGCGATTCGCCGGATCAACGCAGGCGAGTTCGTTCCGACGCCGAGCGACTTCACGTGCGCGGGCTGCCCAGCGCTCGACCTGGTCTGCGCGGGTCCGAACCTGAGGCAGCCGCCGGCGCGACTCGTGGCCAGTGCCGCGTAGCTACGTCGCCGAGGCTCGGCGCAAGAAGGTCGCGCCGAAGAAGGAGCGTGTGCGGCCGGTGATCGAGCGGCTCGCGGAGGAGCACGCGGACGCGACGATCGCCCTCACCTTCTCGAGCCCGCTCGAGCTCCTGATCTCCGTGATGCTCTCGGCGCAGACGACCGACGTCAACGTCAACCGTGTCACGGAGAAGCTCTTCGTCAAGTACCGGCGGCCCGAGGACTACCTGGCCGTGCCCGTTGCGGAGCTCGAGCGCGACATCTTCCAGACCGGCTTCTACCGGCAGAAGACGAAGTCGCTGCGCGGCGCGATGCAGCGGATCATCGAGGAGCACGGCGGCGAGGTCCCGGAGGACTTCGACGAGTTGCTGAAGCTGCCAGGCGTGGCGCGCAAGACGGCGAACGTCGTCTCGGCCGAGCGTGGCAACGCCCAGGGGGTCGTCGTCGACACGCATGTGCGCCGGATCTCGCAGCGGCTCGGCTTCACGAAGCAGGAGGACCCGGTGAAGATCGAGCGCGACCTGATGCGGCTCGTCCCGCGCGAGGACTGGGCGCGCTTCCCGCACCTCGTGATCTGGCACGGCCGCCGGATCTGCGACGCGCGCCGGCCGCGCTGCGAGGACTGCCCGCTCGCCGCCGAGCTGTGCCCGGCGAGTCGCATCCCTAGTCCCCGTTGACGCCGCGCCGCGGTGTGAGCGCGACGAGGAGACCACCGTCGTCGTCGTAGGCGGGGAAGACGTCGGCGACGACCGGCTTCTCGCGGCCCGAACGCGTGGTGATCGACAGCTGCTCGCCGAGGCGACGCACGCCCCATTCGCGCGCGAGTTCGACCGGCTTGTCGTCGGAGAACCGCAGCGCCTGCACGACGTCGCGGCCCATCAGATCGGCTTCCGGGAACCCGGTCAGCTCGAACACACCGCGGCCGATCGCGAGCACCCGCCGATCGCGATCCGTGACCAGCATGCCGGTGTCGGGCGCCGGGTAGTAGTCGTCGAGCAGCTCGAACAGGAAGCCGAACCCGCAGTGGCGGCAAGCGGGTGCCTGGGTCGTGAAGCCCTCGTGCCCGTCGATGTCGAGCGAGCGCTCCTTGCACTGCGGGCAGATGTAGTACGGCACGGGGCGCCAGGGTACCTGGGCGTGTCGCGGGGGTCGCGCCGGCCCCCGGTCACGGCACGGGAGCGACCTGCCGTGTGCCGGCCGGCGCATCCCACCTTCACGATCGTGCTCCCGTCGACCACCTTGAGGGAGACCGAGATGTCGCCGTGCGGCGTCGTCACGGAGCCGGAGGCGGAGCTGAGCCCGATCGGATGCGGGTCGACCGAGAACGTCGCGAATCCGGGCGTGACGGGAACGATCCCGAGCACGTGCTGCGTCAGGGCGGGGGCGGCTCCGGACGACCAGCCTGCGTCCCACGACTGGTGCTGGTCGGTCGGCCCGCCACCGTAGGGGCCGATCGTCTCCCACATCGCATCCTTGGGGCCGTGTCTCGCCATGTAGCCCCACTCGCGCCGAATCAGGTCGACGGCAGCGTCCGGGCGCCCGATCTTGAACCAGGCCAGGACCTCGTAGAACGACATGAACGGATAGACCCGAAGCGACGCGCTACCGCCCCAGGCCGGGTCGTTCCAGGCGTCCGTGTCGGCGATCGTGTTGCCGTAGCTCTGCCAGTCGTGCTGCCAGAGGTAGTTGAGCGCGGAGCGTTGCTGCTTTGCAGTGCCGATCCCTGCGAGCACCGCGAACGCGTTGCCGTCCTGGGGGTGCGTGCTCGGGTCGTTCGTCGTATCCGAGTAGGCGCCGGCGGCCGGGTCCCAGAACGCCGCGAAGCGAGGCGCGAACCGTGTCGCGCGTGCCTCCCACGTGCCGGCCGCGCGGGGGTGGCCGAGCCAGGCGGCAAGCTCGGCCGCCTGCCGGAGCACGTACACGTACTGGGCGTTGAAGTAGGCGACCGTGGTGCCGTGGCGGCGGATGAACGCGTAGTCGAACGGGCCGAAGTCGTTGACGAGCAGTCCGCTCGGGCCGATCTGCGCTTCGTACCAGCCGTCGATCAGGCGCACGAGCTGCGGCCACAGACGGCGGCCGGTCGCCACGTCGCCCGAATAGAGAACGTAGTTCCGCAGCACCGTCACCCAGTAGCCGCAGTAGTCGAAGAGCACGAGGCCGCCCTGGATCGGCGACGACGGGATCGCGCCGTCCGGATACTGGCTCTCCGCGAACCTCACCAGCATGTTCCGTTGCACGTCGAAGTGCGGGGTGCTCGCGTCGAGGGTGAGATCGATCACCGACTCGTCTCCGATGTACGAGCAGCGGTCGCGTACGACACCGTCGAGGATCACCGTCTGTCCCGCGGGCTCGGGGCAGTAGTGGCCGACGGCGTCGTAGGTCTGCCCGCCGGGCGCGAGCATGTCGGCCGCCGTCCTGACCGACTTCTGCCAGATGACGTTCAGCAACGGGTCGCTCGACCTGAACGTCCCCGCGCTCGCCGGCGCGGCCGCCCCGAGGAGTGCGATCACCGGCAGGAGCGCGCACAGCGTCCTCATCCTCCGCGCGATCGTAACGGCCTCTAGGAGGACGTGTCCGTCAGATCCAACGTTTCCAGCGGAAGAACGCGAGCTGCCCGAGCGTCGTGCCGAGGATCCATGCCCACGACCACCAGTACCCGAACGACCAGTCGAGCTCGGGGATGTGGTGGAAGTTCTGCCCGTAGAGGCCGACGATGAACGTCGGAACGAGGAGGAGCGACGCGATCAGCGTCAGCCGCTTCATCACGTCGTTCTGGTCGTTCGCGATCTTCCCCTGGATGTAGTCGCGGACGCCCGCGACCGCGTCGCGCGACGACTCCAGTGCCTCGGTCGCGCGCAGCAGCTTGTCGTACGCGTCGCCGAACGCGATCTCGACGTCGCGCGGGAAGAGGTCGGCATCGTCGAGCTCGATGCGATTGTCGACGACCTTGTGGACGGCGTCGCGCGTCGGAGTGAGCGTGCGCCGGATGCCACGCAGATCCTGGCGAAGGTCCCGGAGGCGCTTCCCGACGGTCGGGGCAGGGTGGTCCTCGACCATGTCCTCGAGCTCGTCGACCTCGTCGTCGAGGTCGTCGATCAGGTCGAGGTACCGCTCCGCGATCTCGTCGACGAGGTGGTAGACGAACATCCCCACCTCGTCGTGGTCGCGGCACGCCTCCTTCGCCGGCTTCGGGTCGAACGCGTGCTCGTCCGGCGGCGTCTTCGAGACCGAGACGAGCACCTCGTGCGTCGCGATGAAGTCGATCTCCTGGTAGTAGAGGCGGTCCTCCTGCCTGACCGCGACCGGGACGAGGAACACGCCGAAGATGTAGTCGCCGTGCGACTCGATCCGCGGGCGCGGCTCGTCGTCGTGGACGTGCGGGGCTTGTAACGCGGCGAGCGCGGTCGCGTGGATCCGCTCCGGCAGGTGTCTGCGGAGTTCGTCCACCGAGGGATCGATCAGGTCGATCCAGCGAGGTGCGTCGCCCACGTCCCGAGGCTAGCCCTCAGGCCGGACGCGGGGCGGTCAGCGCCGTCCCGGGGTGCCCCTCGAGGGAGGCGAGGAACCGTTCCGCGTCGAGTGCGGCCATGCATCCCGAGCCGGCGGCGGTGATCGCTTGCCGGTAGGTGTGATCCTGGACGTCGCCGGCGGCGAACACGCCCTGCACGTTCGTCTCGGTCGTGCCGGGCTTCGTGACCAGGTAGCCGTTCGCGTCGTGGTCGAGCTGGTCGACGAAGAGCGCGGTGTTCGGGTCGTGGCCGATCGCGACGAACAGGCCGTCGGCCGACACGTCCCACGTCTCGTCGTCGACGGTGCTGCGAAGGCGCAGAGCCTCGACCTTCGCGTCGCCGATCACCTCGTCGACGACCGCGTTCAGGACGAAGTCGAGCTTGTCGTTCGCTTCCGCACGGTCGACCATGATCTTCGACGCGCGAAACTCGTCGCGGCGGTGCACCAGATGGACGCGCGACGCGAACTTGGTCAGGAAGAGCGCCTCTTCGAACGCGGAGTCGCCGCCCCCGACGACATAGACGTCGCGGTCGCGGAAGAATGCGGCGTCGCACGTGGCGCAGGCGGAGACGCCGCGGCCCTTGTGCTTCTGCTCCGAGGGGATGTCGAGCCACCGGGCACTCGCGCCGGTGGCGACGATCACGGCGCGTGCCGCGTACTCGTCGTCGCCGACCCACACGCGATGCGCCTCCGACGAGAAGTCGACCCGTGTCACGTCGTCGGTCAGGAACTCGGCGCCGAAGCGCCCCGCCTGGCGACGGAAGTCCGCCATCATCTCGGGGCCCATGACCCCGTCGGCGTAGCCGGGGTAGTTCTCGACGTCGCTCGTGATCATCAACTGGCCACCCCAGTTGAAGCCCTCGATCACGAGGGGCTCGAGGTCGGCGCGGGCCGCGTAGAGCGCGGCGGTATACCCGGCGGGGCCGCCGCCGACGATGATCAGCTCACGCACGTTCTGGTCGCTCAAGGTCTCGTGCTCCTTCTCCGGAAAAGTCTTCTCGTAGGAGTAAACGTCAAGCGGCGGCTGGACGTTCCCGAGGACTAGATCCTCGGCCGGCCGGTTAGGACTGCTCCATGGCCACCTCCATGACGACCGACATTCTGCGTGACCTGGCCGCCTTCCAGGCGGAGAACGGATGCGCGCTCAGCATCTACCTCGATCTCGACCGTTCCTCGACCGCGACGATCCCGGAAGTCGAGGCGAAGTTCAACGCCGTCTTCTCCGAGGCCGAGAAGGCCGCGGAGAGCCACCGGGGGTCTCGCGACTGCAGAGCGGCGCTGCGCGAGGACATCGGCCAGATCCGTGCCTGGTGGGCGGACTTCGACCGGGACGGCGCCCGGGGCGTCGCCGTGTTCGCGTCGTCGGCCGACGGCTTCTTTCGTGCTGTACCCCTCGCCGAGCCGGTCGGAGACTCCGTGCACGTCGCCGGCGAGCTCTACCTGACGCCGCTCGCGTCGCAGATCGGCCGCGGGGACGGGGCGCTCGTGGTCGTCGTCTCACGCGAGCGGGGCACCGTCTACCGCCTGGCAGGCGGCAGGCTCGTCGAGGTCGTCGACGAGTCGGACGAGGTGCCCGGACGGCACGACCAGGGCGGCTGGTCTCAGGCCCGCTACCAGCGGCACATCGAGAACCTCGTGCTCGAGCACCTGAAGAACGTCGGCGAGGAGGTCGTCAGGCGCGTCCGTGTGGACGGCGCGAACCTGACGATCGTGGCGGTGGGACCGGAGGAGGTGCGCGCCGACTTCGAGGCGAAGCTCTCGCACGAAGCGCGTGCGGCGCTCGCGGGCTGGACGGCCGCCGAGTCGCACGCCGGGCCGTCCGAGCTGCTGACGCTCGTCCGCCCGCTCCTCGACGAGGCGCGGGGTCGTCGTGAGCAGGCGCTCGTCGAGCGCTGGCAGGAGGAGCGCGGCCGCGGCGGCCGCGCCGCGGGCGGCTGGAAGCAGACGCTCGACGCCGCCTCGGATGCGCGGGTCGAGGTGCTCCTCCTCGGCGAGGGCGCACAGCGCGCGGCGTGGCGCTGCCCGGAATGCGGGCGAGCCTCGGCCGACGGCGGCAAGTGCCCCCTCGACGGGACGAAGCTCGAGCAGCGTGAGGACGGATCGGATCTCGCGATCCACCAGACGCTCGCAGGCGGCGGAACCGTGATCAGGATCGGCCGGGGCGCGCTCGCCGGCGCCGACGGGATCGGCGCGCTCCTTCGCTATTAATGCGCGGGTGACGACGAACTACGAGGTTGCGTTCGCCGGCCGACCGGAGGTCTACGGCGCGTGGGCCGAGCTGAACGGCGCGATCAAGCGCGGCATGGATCTCCGCCGCTACGAGCTCGCGACGCTCGCCGCCGCGAGGCGCCTGCGCTCGAGCTACTGCTGCCTCGCCCACGGAACCGTCCTCAGAGAGCGGTTCGACGAACCGGTGCTGCAGATCGCGCGCGATCACCGATCGGCGGGGCTCGACGCGGTCGACGTCGCCGTGATGGATCTCGCCGAGCGCGTCGTCGACGACGCAACGGCGATCGGCGACGCCGAGCTGCGGCCGCTACGCGACCTCGGCCTCTCCGAGGAGGAGATCATGGACGTGGTGCTCGCAGCGGCCGCCCGGTGCTTCTTCTCGAAGACGCTCGACGCGCTCGGCGTCCGGCCCGACTCGAGCTACCTCGACCTCGAGCCGGAGCTGCGTGAGGCGCTCGTCGTCGGCCGGCCGATCGCAGACAGCCCGCCTGCGGCTGGCTGACCGAGCAGCGGCCCGTGTCGCCGCAACCTGGTCGCCCGGCGAAGCCGGGAACCAGGCTGCGTCTTTCGGATTGCGGCCCGCGGTGCGAAAGGCCTGAACCTGGTTCGAAGAGCGGAACCAGGTTCAGGACCCGTCGCGGTTCAGGACCCGTCGCGCCTTCGTCGGCGACCGAGCCGGCGGGTACGGCGTTTTGGTTAGGTTCGCGCGATGGCAACCCGGGATGCCGCGTGTAGCTGCGGGCAACTTCAGCTGACCGTGCAGGGCGATCCGGTCCGGATCTCGGTGTGCCATTGCCTCGCCTGCCAGCGGCGGACCGGGAGCGCGTTCGCGATGCAGGCGCGGTACCCGGCGAGCGAGGTGCACGTGGTCGGCCGGTGCACCGAGTACAGGCGCACCTCCGACCTGGGCGAAGAGCGAACCTTCCGCTTCTGCCCCGACTGCGGTGCGACGGTCTTCTACACCACCGCGGACGCGCCGGACGTGATCGCGGTCCCGATCGGCGCCTTCGCCGATCCCTCCTTCCCGGCGCCGACCGTCTCCGTCTACGAGTCGCGCCGGCACTCCTGGGTGACGCTGTCGCCCGAGATCCAACCGAACGCTCCGGAACTGTGGGGGCCGCTGCATCCTCTCTACGAGGCCGGTGAGTACGCCGAGGCGGCGAACAGCGGACGTGAGCTTCTCGAGGCACATCCCGGGTACGCCGACCTCTTCTACAACGTCGCGTGCTGCGAGAGCCTTGCCGGCCTGACCGCCGACGCGCTCGTGCATCTGGGTCGGGCGCTCGACCTGTCGGAGGGCTTTCGCGCCATGGCGGCAGAGGACGCCGACTTCGACCCGATCCGCGAAGAGCCTGCCTTCCAACGTCTGATCGCCGACTGAACGGCCCGTCTCGGGCCGCGGGGCGGGTGCCTCCAGACGACTACAACCGGCGGCGGAAGCCACGGAGAAACTGCATCTGGCGCTCGAGAGCTGCCGCGGCATCCGGGCGCCGCGCGACTGCGACCATGAACGACGCTGCCACCCAGGAGGCATACACCGGGAGCGCCTGCTCGAGGATTCCCTCGTCGTAGGACCCGTACGCGGCGATGGCCGCGCGAGCTTCGGCGTCCGGGCCATGCGAGCGGTCGTCCAGGACGAGCGCTGCGAGGTCGTACTCGCGTGGCCCGCGGCACGCGGTCTCCAGGTCGTGCCAGACGGGCCCGGTAGCGGTCTGGATGCAGTTGAAGAGATGGGCATCGCCGTGCAGCGCCTGCCCTTCGGGAAGCTCGCGTGAGGCGAGCTCGCAGAGGAGCTCGACATCATCGGAGGGCGCGAGCGGCGCGAGCATGGCGCGCACCTCCTCCGCCCGGCCGCCTCGGGGAAGCTCGCCGTCGTAGTCCTCGAGCGAGTCGTGGATCGTGCGTAGCGCTCGGCCGGCGGCGGACGGGTCGAGTTCGCCGGTCCGCACGAGGTAGCGCCAGAAGACGAGCGTATGCCCGTCCCGGCGATGCGGGCCAGGCGGAAGCAGGTCGCTCGGTTCGACGACCGGTGCACCCGCGCGAGCTGCGTGGCCGGCGACGGTCAGTTCCCGTTCGACGTCGGCCGGATCCACACCGGGAGCGCCGCTGGTCACGCGGGCCACGACAGGCGACGGCCACAGGTGCACGAGAACGTGCCACGCCTCGCGCAGCACAACGGGCTTGTCGCACCGCAAGCCGTGCGCAGCGGCGACTGCGACCGCGGCATCGACCGCGCTCATGTCGCGATCGTAGACCTTTTGTCGAATGCCTCCCTCGTTCCGAGCTCAGGCGAGTGAGCTGAGCAGGTCTGCGAGCTCGTCCGGCTGTGTCAAGAACGGCGAGTGGCCCGAGTCGAGCTCGATCACACGCGCGTCGTGCGCTCTCGCCGTGCGAATCTGCCAGCCGGGGTCGACGGCGGCATCGCGCAGGGTCGCGATGACGACGTCGCCTTTCCCGAACGGTGCGGGCACCGGCTCGAGCCGCGCTTGGCGCCGGAGTTGCGCGAAGGCCCAGTCGGACTGGTCGCGCGAGCAGTCGGGATACATCCGCGCCGCGGCCGTGTCCGCGTCGGGCCAGTAGGAGCGGTTCAGGGCGTCGCGCACGGTTCCGCCGAAACCAGCTGCGAAGCACTCGTCTATCTCGCGGCGGGACAGCGGCGGCAGCGCTGCGAGATAGACGCGAGCGCGAGCCTCGACGTGGGGGATCGTGAACCCGCCGAGCGAGTGGCCGACGACGATCGCGTCCGGCTGGCGCCCGACGACCTGCGCATAGTCGAGTGGGGTGAGACCGACCTCCTCACACGGCAAGTCGGGCGTCTCGACGTCATGGCCGCGATCCGCAAGCTCCTCGGCAAGCCGCCGGAAGCACCAGCCGCCGTGCCAGCCTCCATGTACGAGCACGAACCGTGCCATCGGGCGAGTATCCACCACTCGAAGCCGGCCGACATCCCCCAAGGCGAGCGGAGGATCGGGGCTGCTCGCTGCGCCTGTGTCGGCCCTGGATTCCGGGCTAGTGGCGCTCGGCAACGACGGCTACGAACAAGCACTTCGCAGCGGACAAGCCTCGCCTTCGACGACGCCCTCGAGCAGGCACTTGTATTCCAACTCCGCGATTATTCACCGCGCGGCTAATTCCCTGCGGCATCGGAGGTCAGATGTGGTCGAAATGCCGTACGTTCGTCAACCGACCGAGTTGCCCGTCACCTACGCGTACGGCCCTGACTCGTCGCCGCAGCCGGGTGTTCCATCCGGCGTCATTCAGGAATACGAATGGAGCGAAAGCGATGTCTTCCCCGGCACGACTCGGCGCTACTGGGTCTACGTCCCTGCGCAACACACCAAATCCGCTCCAGCGTCGTTGATGGTCTTCCAAGACGGGTGGCTCTTCCTAGATCCCGACGGAATCTTCCGGGCAGGCACCGTCCTCGACAATCTCATCCACTGCGGCGACATGCCGGTGACCGTAGGAGTCTTTGTCGATCCCGGAGAACCCGATAACCGCAACGCGGAGTACGACGCCTTCGACAACCTCTATGCCGAGTTCCTGCTTACGGAGATCCTGCCCGACGTTTTGAGGGAGTGCTCCGTCTCAAACGATCCAGACCGCTGGGGAATCTGCGGAGGCAGCTCTGGAGGCAACTGCGCGCTAACCGTCGCCTGGCATCGTCCCGATCGGTTCCGCCGCGTCCTTTGCTTCCAAGGAAGCTTCGAGCAGATCCCCGGCGGCAACCCGTTCCCGCGGCTCATTCCGAAGACACCGCTCAAGCCGCTTCGGATATTCCTGAACGCTGAGACGCGTGATTTGTATTGGAACGAGCCGCTCTACAACTGGTTCAGCAGCAACCTGCGCGTGGCGGTCGCGCTTGCAGAGCGCGGTTATGACCTTCGTCTCGTCGTCGGAGATGGAGAACACACGCTCCGGCCCGGCGGCAATCACGGCGCGACGATCCTGCCCGACGCGCTCAGGTGGCTCTGGAGGAACCACGACTAGCCTCGGGCACTCGGCGGCGAGTAGCTCGCGCACGCGACGGTCGTGTTCTTCGCGGTAGGTCGGCATATCGAGAAAGTGCCAGTTCGCCTGCGCGAGCGTCCGTAACGACACCCTGAGGCGCACCGCTCCACAGACGCCTGACCGGCGCCGCGTTCCGACTCGGTTCAAGAGGACGGAGAGTCCGCAGCCAGGAACTCGCGCGCGATGCGCCAGGCGCCGTCAGTCTGCTTGCGCAACACCATGAGAAACCGGAGCGTCACCGGGCTGTCGTTCTGAATGCAGGTAAACAGCCCGTAGGCGTATGCAAGGTCGTCGCGCGCTTCGATCGCAGATGGCGTGAGCGTCACCGACCTCAGCAGCGTGCCGTTTTCCAGTTGCCTGAGCATCTCCGCGCGGCCCTGAATCAAGGGGGTGCCCGGCATGACAAAGGTTGCGTCCTCGGTGTAGATGTCCGCCCGCTTCCTCGGGTCATCGTCTTCGAGAAGGGCCACGAACGACTGCAACGCTGCCGCGACTTCCATCTCGTCGACCGCGGCCGTCGTGTCGGTCGGTGTAGTCACTTCACATCGATCCTGACCGCGACGAACGAAAATCGCAAGCAGCCGCTCGAGGGCGCCACAGTTCACGCCTGACCTCTGAGGAGGCGCCGCGTGGCGGTTCGATTCCCGCTCGTCGGTTGCGGAGGCTGCGGGTGCCCAGGGCGGTCACCGAACGAGACGGCCCGCAGCGCGAAACGTGCTGCTGCGAGCGGAGCCGGACCGGTCGGCGGGTGGACAGGGAGCTGGGACGTGTGGGAGGCGCCAATCGCGCAGCTTTCAGGCGCCGGCCGGCGCTGCATCGCGTAAAGCGACGCTGGACGAAGGCGGCCACTGCAGCCGGATAAGTCGGTGCTACAGAGATCCGGAAAGCTGGTGCTGCCCTCACGGCGCCCGGGACGTCGACGAACATCCCGGGCTTCTATCGCGTGGCGCGCCGCAGCGCTAAGCGGGTGCGGCACCCTCGCGAACTTGTCGGTCGTACTCGGCCTGGTCGTAGTGACCCCGCGACTCGGCAATCAGGCCGTCGGCACCGATCGTCCACTCCTCGAAGCCGGGGATGCGCACCGACTTGCCGGTCTCGGCGCTCGTGCCGGTGAATGTCCAGTGGTACTCGACGAGGTCCTCTGTCACGACGAGGTCGTCCATGAGCACCTCGATGTCGGGGAAGGCGGCGACGAACGACTCCGCAACGCCCGTGATCGGGGCCGGTTCCCCGCCGTTGATGGCGATCGTCCCACCGGTGACGTAGTGGGCAGCAACACGCCGCGCGTCGCGACTGCACCACGCCTCGGTGTATCCCCGCGCGAGCTGCTCAATCTGCTGCCGATCCCGGGTCATCTCTGCGCGACCCTATACCCATGGGCAAAGCAACGCTTGTGGACGAACGTCGTCCACGTCGAGTGAATGAAGACGCGCCGGCGCCGCCCTGGCGGGTCGATGCGTCCGGCGTGACGTCAGCGGCAGCGCGCCGAGAATCGAGACTCTGAGCTGGGTCAGTGTTCGGGAATGACGCCAGAACGCGGGGATACCTGCAGGAGCTGTAACGCTGGCCCTCCTCATGACATAGACAAGGTAGATGCAGCGATTCGAGCAGATCTACGTCGAGAACCGTGACGCGGTCGCGGAATTCGTCAGGCGCCGAGCGTCGGCTTCGGTCGTCGACGATGTCGTTTCCGAGACGTTCTTGATTTGCCTGCGCAAGATCGACCGTGTGCCCGAGGAGCCGCTGCCATGGCTGTACGCCGTCGCACGGAAGACGCTCGCGAACCACCGGCGGAAGCATGCGAGGGCTGTATTCGGGGAGGGAATCCCTGGCGGTGAGCCCGCACCGACCGGTGACGGCGAACTCGCCAAGGCATTCAACGCCTTGAGCGACCGCGATCGCGAGATTCTCCGGCTGGTCGCGTGGGAGGGTCTATCGCTTGCCGCTGCCGGAACCGTGCTCGGCTGTTCCAGCGTCGCATGCCGAGTGCGCTACCACCGTGCGAAGTCTCGACTCGCCTCGAACCTCGCTGAACGTGCGTCCTTTCATCCAGAGCCAAAAGGAGTGACGAGATGACAAGCGATGACGTGATCGCCCGCCTGGCGGCGGCGAACCCCGTGCCTCACAACCGGCCGCTCCAGCCTCCCGAACCGATCCGCATCCGTCCGCACCGCGCCGTCGTTGCGGTCGCGCTTGCGGCCGTAGTCGCCGTTCCCGCCACCGCCTTCGCTGGCAAGCTCGGCGACCTCCTAGGTATCTCGAACGACGGAATGACCGTTTCGGTCAGCTCGGTCCTTCCGGGCGAGACGAAGCTCGACGCCGCAATGCAGGAGCTGAAGGTGAGCGGAACGATGCAGTCGCTCGGCACGCTCAACCGTGTCGCGTTTTACGCCACCCGCAACGCTGACGGGGACTTCTGCTTGGCGATGGTGCGCGTCGACCAGCAGTTCGGAAAAGGCTTCGGTTGCGACCTGAACGCCGCCAACTTCCCGTCCGCAACCGTCCAGGCACTCACCTTCCCGGCTCTCACTCGACTGCAAGGAATCGCCGCCGACGGAGTGGCCACCGTCGAAGCACTCGATGCAAACGGGACCGTCCTCGACTCCACGCCAGTCGAGAACAACCTGTTCGCATCGCCGGCACAGCTACCAGCCGGAGCTGCCACGGCGATCCGCACCCTCGACACGAACGGAAACATCACTGCAACGGAACAACTCCCCCAGAAACCACAACCCACCAACCAGCCGCTCCAAGCCGGGCAGCCGACCAACAAGTAACCCGCGGCTTCGGCCTGCAACCGGCCAGCCCGGGTGCAGGCCCTCGACTCGGTCAGAGATGCTGGAATGACGGCAGACGAATCGAGGTTCCGCCCCGATGAGTTTCGGCGGCCCGGAGAGTCTCGTACGTGCGTGGCATCTCTACGAAGGAGAACCTGATGAGTACCGACCCGGTGCGGCGAGTAAATCTCGGCGCCATTGCCTGTGCGCCGCGTCCGCAGCTTCCTGATGGTTTTCGGCGAGACAGCGTTCGAGTCGGAGCGACCTTGGGCGCGGAGCGCTCCGGGCTCAGCGTGTATGAGCTCCCTCCCGGCCAAGCTGTGAGCCCCTACCACTACGAAGAACCGGAAGAGGAATGGCTCCTTGTCGTCTCTGGCACCCCGACGCTGCGGCACCCCGATGGCGAGGCGCAGCTCGAGCCGTGGGACCTTGTCTTCTTCCCTGCCGGGCCCGCGGGTGCGCACCTCGTGAGGAACAACAGTGAGGAGACCGCCCGCGTTGCAATGTTCTCGTCCTCAGGCGCGACGGTTGGGGCAGTCGCGTACCCCGACTCCGACCTGGTGTGGGTTTGGACTGCCGACGACGCAGTAGACATGGTCGTGAAACGCAGCAGCAAGGTTGACGACATAGCGCCGTGGATCACAGACCCGAACGAAACCGAAACCGAGACGTAGCCTCTCGGCTGCGCGATCGTCCTTACGCGTGAGGTGGACTTTTCTCAGGCGGCGTCCGCGTCGCGC